>Ga0247810_10000442_pt1 | contig 46106 bp, 29 predicted proteins | sample UWRJL119311C1_FD_179918 | JGI IMG/M metagenome (GOLD analysis project Ga0247810, IMG submission 179918) | Plant litter microbial communities from Arlington Agricultural Research Station in Wisconsin, United States - UWRJ-L119-311C-1 | ecosystem: Environmental > Terrestrial > Plant litter >...
TGGGGGGGGTGGGGGGTGATTCGGTTAATGGGTTCATCCCATCCCATTATCCAGTCCATCCTTCACTCGGGGTTTTGCAGCCTTCAACCAACTAAAACAACACAACAAAATGAAGCAAGATCCACCAGCGGGTGGATCCGTGCAGCATGCTAGCGGATGGACGTTACCCCTGGCAATTGGTCCGGCATCCTGGCTTAGCCTCTTTGGGCAAGGGGTGTTTGGGGTGTGGAGATCCCCTGGTGGTATCTGATAGGCTGTGTATCGTCGAACGGGGATTGGCTGTTACCCCTACTGGGGGTGGATCTACTTGAAGGTTCACCACAGCTGAGTTGATTCAGCTCTCATCCAGACGTGTTGGAAAAATGAAGCCATTCGCAGATCATATTGGGTGCGTTGAGAATCAATAGATCTAGACGGCCCGAAAGAGGCAATTGGCAAAATGCTAATAGGCTTGTGAAGTAAAGCGACGCAGCATATCGGCCTGAATAGGATTAATTGACTTGACTACTACCAGTTCCTCGGTCCAACGTACAACGTATATACGTCACATGATCATCCCCTGGACATGATTATCCGGTCGCTTGGGTCGCGACTATTGGCACGGGCATTATACTTTACTTGGTATTTTGACACTCCCGCTTTGGCTTCTGTCACTTTATAGTAACGATAGTATCGGACCAGCATCATCAGCTCTGGGACTGGTCAACCACATCACAGAGATACAGAACAGAGCCGCATCGTGGCTGACTTCCCTGCGTCTCTCCGACTTCCCGTGTCCAACCTGTGTCCTGGATGTTTCGGGTCTGAAAGGATAGACCAAGCACCTTCCACAACTAGATACCAGTCCCCAGGTCCCCGCCGGTAGATGTGCTGGATCCTGGGTGTCGATCTGGGACTTTTTCAACTGATCAACTGCAGGTGAAACAGATGATGCAAGCGAATCACGGGGGACCTCGGGGAATTGCCGGTGGTCTCCCAAGCGACATTGGGAAAGTTTGCACACGTCCGTAGCACTGACGCTGCTGGCAATGGATGGATGGGTTTCACACCGAAAGCTGGGACATTTTCGCTGCTGGAGAAAATGTCCGAGTGTCTACAGGCGTCTGTCTGTGTTGTGTGATACCAGGCATGATTTGTCCCGCGTGGAGCATTTGGACCTCTAGGTCTGTGCACCTGTCGAAGCTTTTATCAAATATCAAGTAGTTTGGGCCAATGGAAGCTAGGGAACTTGGAAATTGTCAAATATTTGCTCTTGGCTGGCGGAGGTTTACGAGGCCTTGTGAAGATCATACTCCAAAGGTCAGATTTGGCGCTCTGTTTAAAGTAATGACTTCGCATCTATCCCAGTTCAGTCCGGACAATGTAGGTGTCACAATGTGCTACCCCAATATCCAAGAACAAATACCCACGAACTAATACCAAGTATTGGTACTCGTCATCAAGAAGATGTACACCTCGATTCGCATTGGCCAGAGCTGTATTAATTCTCTCACTTCCATAGTCTCATAGTCGAGTTTTCTTCCCATAATATGCACCTTTTCACTGCAACGTCGCTTATACCAGCCGGAACCCTATTGACACGGAACGCACATCAGAGCTACATTTCTGCACAAGAACGTATTTTGCAAACCACGTTCCTACCATGGGTAAAACTGAACACATTGAAAGAACATTTCATCGTTGCTAGACTGCTAGACCACTAGAGAGCGATATATTGGTAGAGTTAATAGACAGACCTGCTAGAATTACACCATTGGATCCTGTCACTTAGCATCTTAGCTGGCTTTGAAAAGCTTAATACAATGCCCGTCAATGTTATTCATAACCGAGGGATGATACAATTCTGGACTTTGCACCTCAGAATGTAGGTCATTTAGACTCGATGTAAGAAATTTAACATCTGGACTAATTTCGTATTTTTCACGCAATGTCTGTCCTTGTATCCAGGGACGCACCCTGTTACGAGATGCACTCCTTAGCAATGTGCAACGTGCAAAGTATACAGTTAATCATGTTATTGATCGGTTTGTTGATGCTGTCAATCGCTATTCTACCTATTTACCCCCAGCTTCATTGCGACTGTCAGGGTCGTGTATCATTTTGGAGCACTGAGGAAAAGATGCTTAGGGTGTTCATAAAGATAATCATCTCGCAGCCCTCCCTTGAGTCTATTCCTAGGCCATGCATGCTCAGACAGTGCTCGATGTCACACCAGGATGCACAGTCTTAGCTGCCACGGTTCTTCACGACTTACTTCTGTAGGGACCTCAATTAATCCGACCCGAATATACGAACCTGGTTCACTTAATTTCTCACGTAAGAGAAGGCCAGAAGTCATCCCACTGCCAAACCGATCGCCCTCATTAGCAGTGCCTTGGAGCTCAGCTACAGCCAAAACAAGGAATGAACCTTTAAAGTTGTTTTGCTCCTGGAATTCCTGCTGATGAGTGTGGTTATCGAGACTGTAACGAATGCCGGTTGTTTCATCGAAGTAATTCAACATAGGCTCAAGGATGATCTCCTCCTGTGATTCATCGGATGTGATGGATGATCTTGAGTCCTCGGATCCTCCCACAGAAGTAGGACTTGAAAGGGTGCGTAAAACGAAATCTGGAGATCTTGTCCAGCCTCGGACTGTCAATCGACCATCTAGAAGCTTACCAAAGGGGTCCGCCGTTTTGAGTACCCTTTTGAAGTCAACTACCTCCATATTAGCTCCTGGTTCTTCCTCTACTTCTTGTGTGTTCAGCATGTAGAAGTACGGATCCATTGTATCATCGGCGGTAGATGATTTAGCTGCCCAACTCCAAGATGGCGCCAAGTACGATTCCTCTTCCGTGTCGTCCAAAGGTGCATGAAAAGACCAGAGAAGACCCCGATGAATATCCGACTTCCATATACCAGCACAGTAAGTGTCGGTAGTTATGCTATGTATTTCTTTTGCCATCCCAGAGATTGCTGGGAATGTGTCGTCTTTATAGGTGAGTTGGCGATTACAGAAATCCACAACGAGACCCAGCCAAAGTGTATTGATGGAGGCAGAAGTTGGAATAGGATGTTCTTCGCCGGATCTACTGTTAGTTCCGACATCTGACTTACGTCGCAGGAATGTTTTGCTATTCGCCCACGAGAATGCATGCTGGCTTGCATAAATCAGCTTGCTATCTGCTTCTACTTGAACGCATGTTTGACAATGCCAGATCATCTGCTCTTGACTCCAGTGGATAGTTCGAGGGGATAAAACAGTTTCTTGGAGAATCCATCCTCTTCGTTGAAGTAGGTTGAAGTATTTCATGTCAATGATATCATCGAACGGCTGCATAGGCTCTCGAGCATATATGACTACCTCTTCGCTACTACGTGCGCCATGATATGGAATCTCGATGTGACTGTCTAGCAAGCCACTCCAGCGAATGGACCTACGATCGGCCAAAATTCCTTCTGTTTCACTGGAAGGGTGGCTGGCCGCGATCGTCACAACCGAGTTCTTGTAGATAGTGCCCATCCTCGCAGACTCGTGGATCCAATCATCCTCACAGTCTTGTATAATACATAGAGAATCAATCCATAGATATTGGAATCCGAGTTCTCTGGTGATTGTTACTGCGTCTCGGAAAGTCGGAGAGAGGGAGCTTATAGGTAAAGTCTGTAGATGATCATTGATGTTACTTTTGGTTGTTATTGTTATTTTTTGATTGCCCCAACGATGACTGAGCGTTACCCAAGACCCTGACTCACCCTTACCCAAACATAGGCGAGGACTTTCAAGGCTGTCAATAGAACCGACATCTATAACTCTTGTTGGTAGCTGACCATTCTCCAGCTGCTGACAGTCGGGATGCTTTTCTAGGCAATCCTTGAGCCAAGCCCTTGTGTGCCCGAAGCAATTGCTTGAGACAACTTTTCGAGGCACATACTGTCCTGTGAAGATATCATTCTCTTTTATTTGGATTGCCCAATCAGCTGAGGCACTAAATGCTAACTGCTTTGCTTACCTTGCAATGCGTAAACACCGAGCTCAGCAATTAACTGCTCTTGCCCGTCCAATAGACGCAACCCCAAGCTATCTCCAACACGTCCGATCCTCATGTACAATTGAGTTTCACCGTCTATCCATTTGCGGTCCACTACCAACGTAGAAATAGCTTTGCACAGCTGGCAATTGTCATTTGCTGCTTTTAAAAGCGCACTATAGCTGGTGTGGTGTGGATAACCATAAGCAGCACGGCTTGTTGCTGATTTTTCCATGTATTGTTTGAAATTCATCTCTTTTGAAGCTTGGCTGAAGTCAATGCTACTACAAATATGGCAGAGCATTGTGTTCAAGCTTCTGGCGAAAGATACGCCGTTTGCATATATTATTTGTTTAAATAGAATTCAGCAAGGAGGCTTTTCTTCAGAACTCGAAGTCGAGGTCCACCGGTGTTTATCAAGTGTAAAGTCAAGACATTGTGTAAAGTTACCAACGATTGAGAGCGGGAAAAGTTTGAAAACATGGCTGCATCCTATTCGTACGATTCCGTATCCTAACGAATAGGAGCCCCAGTAATTTTGTAGACTAGTGATGTGGCCTGCCCGCCTTTAAAACCACAAGGAAGGCAGCGACTCTGTACGCAGTCCCAAAGAGAGGGAGCTATAATTGAAATTCAAAGACTTGACAAGAGCACAAACTAGATGATAGGCCAGAGCTTTGTCCTCGGTTAGCCGACTAGGTCAGTGAGATTTTGTCACACGCTAGCCATAGGGAAAAGTTTTATATATATCACGTGATACTATGGAGCCGATAATAACTTTCTAACATCATGGCGAGGCTTAGAAATATATAACAGGCTGTTTTATAAATTCAAACAGGCACAAAGTCCTCGTTGCGGTGTAATAGGTTGAGTGGTCCTGTTAGCTACAAATTGACGTCCTCTACAATTAAGTGCAACAGTGAGGACTCACATGTATTTTATAAAGTAGCCGAGCTTTAAGCTGTTTAAAGGCGGTTATACAATAGAACAAAAACATACAGACATAGATTTATTTGAAATCAAAGTACCTATAATTTGTCTCGTCACGCGGTGCTTCTCTCGACGCAGAGACAGTCGTTACTAAAGAAAACTGCTATCGATACTCAGCCAACTTCATATAAATTAAGAGAGAATGATTCAAAATGGAACACACTCCCTCATCGCCTATAGCTTCTCCCAGGAGTCTAATGGACCCCCAGCCACCTCAGACACCTCGGTCCAACACACTCTGATCTCCATATCATCTGCTCAGCTTCAGCTAGGACAATATCCTGAAATCCTTTCTCAACATCTAGTTTTTCGATTTTCGACAGTAATTCAACCGCATCGTAAGAGCAGACCGTTTCATCTTCGGTATCCCAAGCATTTGTTCGAAGGTTGTCTGTCACTCGTCGAAGTGCAAGCTCTAGAAACCCAATCTGCTGTGATATACTTAAATCACCCGTATAAACCGGGGGTTTTAGATCAAGTCGGGGGTGACCATGATGCTCCGCCACGCCTGTTACAAAGGGCCAGTCCAACTCGCTTAACTTCCAGAGGTTTTCCTCTCGACATATTGCTAAAAGATACTGTTTGAGTGTGGAGGTGATGATAGATCTCCTTGTGATCTTGGGTATGGCAGTTGTACCTCTATACTTGCTCCATCTTCTTTCCATCCTCTCCTGCTTAATCTTCCCCGAAAAGTTGTACTGTTGAGGATCCCTCCAGAGTATTGAATGCCGCAAGCGAGCCATATCATGTTCTTCCTTCACAGCAGCCTCAGAAAGCTCATTCCCGATATCCCCACGCATCCAAACCAGTTCTTCTTCGGCCTCAGAAGAGTCGTGCATTTGATCTGCCATTACCAAAAGCTTCACGTTAGGAAACGAGCTCATCACATCACGTGCAATAAATGTTTCTTTGTCGCCCAATCCACCCGTGACATCCTCTGGACTGCCATTAATGGCTAAATTTTGAACTCGACTTGCCAGGTGCTCGTTGATTTTAGGGTGTTGCAAGTTACGGACGTAGCACTCGCTGCAGACTGGCAGTTGCTGCGAAAAAGACATAGTCAGATGAGAAGCAGAGTAGAAGACGGCATCGCGCTTGTTGCCCCAGTCAAGGTATAGGAAGTCATTGGAATAGGAAAACCAGACAGAAGAGTCGGGAACGATAAGGGCGTAGTTTTTCCTCACGGCATGACGCGAAGCTTGACATGTACTCAAAAGTGATATGATCTGGCAGTTGGGCGTCGGTGATGCAAAGTAAGTGTCGCGAGGAATTATGTTCTTGGGCCATTCAAATCTCACGTCTTGAGCTTTGCCAGGTTTGATATGGCGTTGCAGATACACTATTCTCGGCCCCGGGAGCGCGTCTTGCCATATCTGTAAGCGGACTTCGATTGGGAGACGTGGGAAGAGTGGAAAACCTGGCTGTGCAAACATTATTATGATACTGTGTCGTTTATTACTCAGTATTTTATAGAGATTGAGTTTGGTAGGTAGAGGTAGAATATCTGTTGGGTTGTTGGCTTACGTAAGACCTGTTGAAATTGTTGGTTGCTGTTGGTATTATTATTCTTGGCTTTGCATTGATGCACTCCATATCTGACAGGTATATGATCTAAGCATCATCTATTAGGCTTTAACATGGGGCTTGTACTTACAGGTCTCTTGGTGTTCTACGGCAAACCAATGCATCTCTTTTGCTTATACCGTGCAACTAAATCCACTATTCCAATTCGCTGCAGATGGATATTCTCTCATACACAAATCCACTCAACCGACTTTTTGATGAGTCTATTAGCTTTGTTTTTCTTCTCAGCTATCTTTCGAACCCTCCCGTTGCTCGTGGACTCTTAGTAATCCTGGGATTGTCTTTGGATATTCCTCTTTGACACTTAGGGGAATAGCAAAGAATACATCTAGTTGTATCTGTGGTGCCCCACCCAGTGCATCGGATCCAGCAATTCCAGATACTGCCTAGGATCACCGGCCCACTGTGGCTGATCGTATGGGTTGATGACTGAGTCCTGTGGAATACTGTTGCTTTGTAGTAAGATAAGTGTTCTATCCAAGTGTCGATGTAGGCCATTCTAAGATCCTTTAGTTAGGATTCTCAATGCTGTGGATTTCATGAATTTTGTTGTCAGATAAGATTGGATTAGTAGTTGACCAGACGTGCTCAAGCTTAAGATGGTATTTTTCATTTTCTGTGATGAACCGATCTCGTCTGAGGTCCCCCCTCAACTGTAAGATGACTTCTGATGAGAGGGGTAGTGACAAGTCCATAGTTGCCTCATAAATCGTCTGTCAAACTTTAATGTTCCGCAGATCTTGAAGCTATGGAGTGTAGCTTAAAGTGTTGGTCTGGTTTCTGAATCGTGAACCTCGATCTCAAACCCAGCGCCGAGACACAATAAATGCGGCTCGAAGGTTTACTGTCCCGCTCAAAAAATTTGCTCTTTATTGGTTGTACTTTATTGTAAATATATGCAAACAAGTGATAACAACCCCGCAGTATGGATCTAGCAAGTCATCAATCCGACAGTGCTACTACGTATCAAACAAGGTCCTCCAAGATCACCCACTCTCACTGGAGAAGGGCAAGCAGTAATACCTGATTAGGAAAATTTTCAATTTAAATAGCAGTCTTAAAAGAAGAAAAGGGGGTATTCGGGCATTGATCAATACAACGAACACAGATTAAGACACTTCTTGCCAAGCTTAGGGAAATATTGTCAAGCGACAAACTTTTGTGCAAGATTGAAAGAAGATGTAATTTTTGGAAGGAGTTGTGCATCACTTCAAAACACGAAATACTAGATACAAGAATCGAATATGCATGCTGTACACATGGTTTACTTGGTCGATGAATGCCTAGAAGAGAATCCCCATACTCTAAGCGTGCATTGAATGCTCACTTCAAGCTAAATATCACAGGCAAAGTTTTCAATTATTGCCTATTGAAAGGGCTCTGTGTTCTTCTTTTCCATTTCTTATGACTGAAAAATCCAGTGTGAAGAAGAACATAACCTCTTTATTCTAGAAGTTCTAAATATCAGGCAGTCAGAGAGCACTAGTTGGCCACTGCTTTAATATTATACTATTGGCTTTACTTATAATGTTACAGTTAAGCAATTGAAAAACGAAGCTATCAGGTAGGAACACGCACTGGCTTAATTTCATGTTGATTCGACAGCAAATTCAGCCTTTGCTCAGGCAGGAGCACCCGTCAAGTGCTGGGTGTCACAGGCGCAATCTCTTCTTGTCTCCACCCTTAAAGCTTCCCGGGCACCGTTTCTTTTTTTGTTTCATCGGTGAAATCACAGAGTCTGGTTCCTCGATATTGATGGGGTCGTCTTTCATAGCTGAATTAAGCTTAGAAAATCTCCACTTGACTGCCTGCCTTATTTGAGCTAGCATGAGTTCTTTAGACGAATCCCAGTTCAAATTACTGGCCCAGCTGATTTCTAGTTCGTTCCATGCTTCCTCAAGTGCGTCGACGGCTTCTCTTATTTCACACATACGATGCAAAACAGTCTCCTCGTCCTGATAAGCCTCAAACTCAGCTCGCAAATTCTCAAGCGACACCTTCCATTGTGCTTGTACTGTCCCAGAACCAAGATACTCAAATGGTTTCAACCTTTGCCAGCCCTGAATAGCTTGAGCAGATCCCTTTGATCTATTGCAAATAACGACATCCAACTTATAGGATTTCTGAAGAAGTTTCCAGAGAGCTACAGCCGCCACAGCTACTCTCGGGTCGTCTGAAATAAAATCAGCCCAGTCAAGCTTGTTCAAAGAGCCACGGGTAACAGCTTCAGAGACCCCAGTCACATGATCAACTGTGGATGCAAGTCGGTACCATTGTGAAAATCGTTCGGTCCATTCCGGCTGATAAACATCTAGAGCGGTACTGCTAGGATTGAGATCGTACCACCGTGATACTGCCCTCTGCTTTTTATGAATTTCTAATTTCGGATCAGAAGCAAGCGATTGTCTTTCATAGGTTTCTTGAAAGACCTGTGACATATCGAATAATTGAAAATATTGGCAAAGTTGAACCAAGGTAATAACAATAGTTATTTTGCAAGAGTAAACCACAATATATTCGAAAGACAAAAGTGGTGGCGGACAATCAGAAAATATATGTAAGAAAAGGCAAAGAGATACGCGGCAGAAATGATCTTGCTAAATGCAGCCACCTATACACGCCCCCGTGGCCTCACTATGCAGGGTTCCTCACCGAGACCACTCTTTAGGATGCAGTATCAACAATGTGTGACAGAACGGTATCAGCCTTACTCCCCGACCTTATTAGAGAAAGCCGCGGCTTCATGCCATAGGCTTACGGTCATGTCAAAATGTTACCGGTAAAGAGATCTTCGCCATTTTGTAGTAATCTAGTAGTTATCTTTTGCAAGTTCGGTGAAATGAAGGCTTAGAGAAATTAAGGCTGCCATTACAATTGAGGAAGGTAAGAAGTAAGGAATGGACAGGAGCCACGGGCGTTTACACAAGCGGCCTCGTGGTGGCTTAGAATAGCCACTCAGCCATCGTGTAACGGAAATGGCTCTCACACTGTACAGGGCGAAACCTCATTCGCTCTGCTTCAACTATACTATGTTCATGAAATGTCTTGCATAAACTCATGGTTACAATCGTTTCTACACTTACAGATTATAAGACAGCTTCGAGCAAGGCTCTGGTCAGTTGCGAGTGCGCTGCTCTAGGATCTGTTCAGGTTTCATACCTTAAAACTCTAGCATTATTAGACAGACACAGACTAAATAAATCAAATCCGCTGGGGCCAGATTACAGAGTTCATTAGCCTTTCACCTCATTCTACTGCACATTATTTTATTAATAGGATGCTAAGACACCCCTTCAATATGGCTTCTTGAGGCATTTACACTAGCCCATTCCTTTGGCAGCACTTTCAGCCAGACATTGTCAGCTTGGCCGAGGTTTCAGTCCTCTCGTATAAGTGCCGTTGATCTGGTGACTTTCATTGGGGCTTACGGGGCAAATCGAGCAGTCGGGCCACTAGTCTAAAAATCATTGTGCCAAGTTCAGCGTCATGTAAGCAGCCTCCTCAATTATGTTCAACTAGTTCATGACTATTAAAAAAGGATGCGCACGTTAAAACGATATTAATTTGAATACCAAGTCATCTCTATGCCGACGGCTCATTACGAGGCGCATCGCAGGGTTTTGAGAATGAATATCATCAGCTGAGTACCATCAGCTGAGACGATTGAATAGCATGTGATATGATGTTTGGAATTGTAGGATTGATTGGGGAAAAGAAAGATGACTATACATGATAAGAGTATTGATTGACTGATCTATCTTGTTCTCGAGATGATAGGTTCATCACCTTATGCTACTCAACTATGGGGTAATGAGTGTTGCCAATTCGCCCGACGCTTTCTAAGATGTATAGTTGTAAATAGACCTAATCATGGACTTGTCTAGATCGATCTAATGGATCTCCCTTTTGGTGCTTCGAATATGAGTATATGGATCATTGATGCCTGTAGCTGTTTCTCTGCCAACATAATCACTGCATTGAAAACTCAAATACAAGCAGTAGAACAAGCAGTAGAACAAGCATGCTAACATGTTAACTTCTAACAGTAAGATAAAGTGATATAAAAAGTGAAGTAGGAAATTAGAATGTCAATTTAACAGCTTAGCAGAGCAAAAGTTACTGCCTCGCTAGATGATACATATACCTAGCCTGTCCCACGATATGAGCCGAATATAATTTTTTTTATAGCTATTATTGTGCTTTGCCACATTGTTTGTTTCTAGTCGATCAGCCACCATGCAATCACTTCCCGCCATCAATTTACTGCTGCAGAAGGGCTGCAGAAGGGGCTGCAGCACTAACCTGCATCCATCTTCCAAGCCGGGGACCAACCTATAGGGGGTGGGGGCTATGAGGAGGCTCTGCCTCTGGCCCCTGGAAATATATTTAGTCTTTCGCGCCAGAGACGTCGCAGACCACGCGGTACGGTTTAGATATCCAAGGAATATGGATCCAGTTTCTAGCGATGAAGTTGTGCGCGATGTTCAGGGAACGGCATCTGAGCTCAAAGATACAATGGCCAAATGGGCTCGTGGAGTGACAAAGACTCTAAAGTACACGGAAAAAGAAGGGTCATATAAATATACCCCGATCGAGCCTGATTCACAGATGAGAATTCTTCGAATTTTGCCCGCTGCAAAAATGCAGGCGGATCTGATAGGAATTCTTGTGCCAGCAGCTATGTCTGATACTAATGGCCGAGTCCTTTCCTCGAAACCTCCATTTCCTCAGTTGCCAGCCATGAAATATTGTGCTCTTTCATACTGGTGGGGCGACGATAAACCAACCAAATGTATTTACATCATCAACGATAATGAGAAGGACTTGATAGAGCATGTTCTCGCGACTGTAAAAGCCAAGGATACCGAAAATAGTACGAAACTCGCCATGATCATGAAGACTTGGGGTGCAAACCGGCTTGTACAGAAGAAATATATTCGTGACAATCTAGATTCAGCTCTTCGTCACATGAGGCACGTGGAAAAGATCAGAGACGTGTGGTGTGATGCACTCTGTATGAATCAGGACAATACAGTCGAGAAAGCTGCCCAGATCAAAAGAATGCATGAAGTATACGTTAACGCGAACACCGTGTGTATCTGGCTTGGTCCATGGCTCGGCCCGGAAGAACCACCAGAGAATGGGAAGTTGGCGGCAAAAGAACGAATAGCGGACACCTTTGACTTCCTGGAAGTAATGCTTAACCTCGATAAGCTGGATGATTTGGTGCGCGACAAAAGCCAACTTGATAATTGGTGGTCTTTTATCGATCTAATGAAGAAAGAATGGTTTACTAGAAGATGGGTGATACAGGAGCTCGCCCTGGCCAGTCGCCCCTATGTCCGTCTTGGGGAACGAACTATTGAGTGGGCCAAGCTGGCGGACTCTATAGCATTGTTCATGTACAAGTGGGATGAAGTAAAATCGATGCTAGAGGCTGGATCACAGTCGAACTTTCAGACCCTCCGACGAGATGTCAAAAAACTGGAAGCAAAAGCACTGGGCGCCAATGTACTCGTTGCTACCACCAGTGATCTCTTCAGAAAGTCGGAAGAAGGTCGGATTCAGCAGCGACTTCTCTCTCTAGAGGTCTTGGTGACATCAATGCTGCTGCCATTCCAGGCGTCAAATCCGAGGGACACCATATTCGCGGTTCTATCTCTTGCCAAAGATACTGCATCATCAGGGACTGAACTGTTATTACGAGACAGCTGGAAAATAGAGGATAACGCAGACACAGAGCAATTAGCATCGCACTTTCCATATAAAGCACGGCTCGATCCACGAATCGCTCCAAATTATACCCGAACCTTTCAAGACCTCTATATTGGATTTATGGAGTACTGCGTTGAGCAATCGGGCTCTTTGGATATCCTTTGTCGCCACTGGGTGCCAGAGCCGCCTCCCCTGACTGAAGAACAGATTGTCTTTAACGAGAGCCCTAATACCAGGATGCCATCGTGGTTGCTTTCCGTTAAAGGTCATGCATTTGGCCCAGTAAGGGGGAGTGTCCGTGTGAGAGAAAATGCCGATAGTCTTGTCGGTGATTACCAGAGACACTATTACACTGCTTCATATGGTTCGAGGGCAGAGGTGAAGTTTGGCAAGGTCAACAAAGCTTCTGCAGATCTCTCAGCTACAACTTCGGAAGCCGAAATAGACAGTACCACAAAGGCTCCTAATATGACAGACTCCAAAGACTTAACACCTATCTACGATGGCACTATTAAGATCAAGGGCTTTCGGCTGGCTCGTATCTCTAGAATTACATCACCCATGACGGGCGGGGTGGTTCCAGAAGAAGCGATCGTAATGGGTGGATGGACAACAGGAGGACAAGTAGCCAAACAAAAAGTTCTTTCTGAAAGTCTTTGGAGAACACTTGTTGCAGATCGCGGAGACGGTGGCATAAGCGCACCGAAGTGGTATCGCAGAGCGTGTGAAAGGTGCCTGATATGGAGGGATGAAAGATGGCGAGCAGGTACCTGCGATGGTGATCTCGACACACGAGAGCTTCTTGAGCTTAATGATACCCCTGATGTAGTGAAGGATTTCTTACTACGACTACGGCGAGTTGCATGGAAGAGAACTTTCTTTTTGGCTGATGGGCCTTACAAAAACCCTAGTGACCGTTTGTTTGGTTTGGCACCAGAGAAAGCGAAGGTGGACGACATAATTTGTATTATATTGGGATGTTCTGTGCCAGTTGTGTTACGAAAACTTGAAAATAGTGAGGAGCAGTATCAGTTTATCGGGGAATGCTATGTACACGGTATGATGGATGGAGAAGCTAAAGGCCTAGGAGTCTGCAAGAGGCTGAGTGATTTCAAGTTGAGATGAGATCAGTCACGTTAGCATCGAATCAGCCAGGCTGTCTATTTCTCCCACAAGGTCTAATCTCCCTTGCAGCCGGGTGCTCTTCAAATAATGTAAGAGGTGGTTGATGCATTGAGAATTCTAAGTAACAGCAATGCTCAAAATTCGCATAGTTCCGGATTTACTGCTTAACTGAGTAAATAGAGGCATTATCATATGCAATGACAAGCAAGAGTATGAGGTTCGCCAATCAAGATTGCATCATCTGATACTCACTTTTAATATAGCAAATTTCATGCATTTGGTTTGCGCAGGAAGAAATGTTGTCAAATAACTCTTAGCTAATGCGTCGGCAGACATTCTTCTTACACATAATTGTAGTTTTGCAATTGGAGTACTCGCTCTTTGAAATTCGAAGACAGATGTTCATTATCATTTATGTTAATGCACTTATACTCTAGATATGTAGTTGGGATTTTTTGGAAGCGCGATCTATGCCTTCTTCTAGAAAGAACGCCATAAGGCCGTACTTAAGATGCAGGATAGGAAATATAGAGGATTTATTATAGATAGAACTAGATGATATACAAATCAGAGCTCCAAGTTGTTTCAAAACTATGAAGAATATGAATAGAGGAAGGAATCTTTTAGAATAAATCTCCATGTACCTTCCGATGCGCGTCTGAAAGACTTCAATCTATCTAGTTAGCAATTAGCTTTATGCAGTAAATCACCTTGAGTTTACAAGACAGTGTAATATAGGTAAGCATAATTGGGGGTACGAGGTAATTCTCTGGAGAATAACACCACGATTGTAACGCGTGCCAAGGCTTGTTATGCTGGTGTAAGCGATGGAATACCAAAGCCTAGCTTCCCAACAACTTTCATCCTATCTTTGTATACTTGAAGACATGCCTGGAGAGACCAGCCATATGTATCCCTCACTCATGTGAAAAGATACTCAACATCCATATCATGTTTTGAAACTCCTCCTAAGCCAGGCAGCTACTTCAGTCTGGACTGAAGAAAAACCAACCTCCATATTGCAGACAAATCTGCAAGGAGAGCTGCATCTCCAGAGCACCCGTCAGCAGATACTCAAAAGTGTCGAATTATTGATCGTCCATTTGAGCTTCTGTCTAACAGCTCACTCTACTCTCTTGCATTAATTCCAAAATAAACTAATACGCGAAGCATATGTGCAATGATTGTAAGTATCCTTTGAAACATAAACACTCATGTGCAAAATACAAATAAACTGTTATCTATTTTCAGGTTTGTTTCATTTTTGTTATATTTTTACTTCAGGTCGTTGGACTCATTTACTTTATGAATATCCCTAGTTGAGCTACCAATCTCCTCCATTCTGTTTCCTGTCTCAAGCCAAAGCAGCATTTAGCTTCAGGTCTCTCGAACTGGCACCCACCCAGACCTTCTTAGGGTAACTCGAGATAACCCAGTTCTGGCTCGCGGTATCCCAGTTGGAAAGATCACGTCTTGTCAATTCAAACGTGATTTCCCTGCTTGCGCCGGCTGAGAGAGGAACATCATCGAAACCTCTCAGTACGCGAAGAGGATCACTTGGTGCACCCAAACTAACATACAACTGGGCAATTTCCGTTCCACGTCTCGAACCAGTGTTAGTAACGGTTACTGAAACCTTGTATAGAACATCCCAAAGTTGTCTATTGCCACCAGCGCTTCCACCAGCGGCAACTTTGGGTTGGGGAGAAGAGTCTAGTGCGCCTGCGGGCCACGACTGAGCCTGACCTGTAGGAACGGGACCACTGATATATGGGTAGATGTAAAGTGGCACAGCATGGAATCCAGGAGGGAATTCAGCCTTAGATTGATCAAGATCGATAGTTCCGAAAGTTGGTGCTGCTTTTGTCTTTCCGGTTGTTGGCTCGTACGGTCCTGGGTTTAATTTCTCGATTTTCAGGTTAGAATATGCGAAAGTAGTGTAAGAGAGACCAAATCCAAATTCGTAGGAAGGTTCGATGTTATTGGCATCGAAGTGACGGTAATCGATGAAGTTTCCCTCCTTGAAGTTTAATTGGGGAGGATCTTGTTCGAATTTGTATATCACATCAACACCATAGTCTTCCCGTGATTTACCCCAAGTGAAGACGGATTTGGCTTGCGGGTTGACAACACCATAAAGGACATCTGTGATGGCGTTACCGGATTCTTGACCTGGAAGACCAGCCCATAGGATTGCTGTCACGTTAGGGTTGTTCTTGAGTTCTTCAACAATGACGGCTCCGATGGTGTGCAGAACAACGATGGTATTTGGGTTGATCGAAGCGACGTATTTGATGAGCGCATCTCCATTGCCCCAGAGTGTGAGGTTATTTCGGTCACCTCCGTTACCGTCGACTGTGATATAACGTTCGCCACCATCAGCGTTAGCAAAAACAATGGCAGTCTCAGCACCTGTGACTGCTGCCTTGATAGCCTCAAGATCGTAGTTATTACTGACGTTCTTGAGAGATGTTCCGTCTTTAGCAGCTTGCGCTTTGATAGCGGTGATAGGTGCAATGAGATATGGGAAGTTGGCAGTTCCACTACCCCAGCCCATTGCGAGTGTGCCGGAAACACCGCCTCTATCGCTGAAGCTGTTGGGTCCAGCTGGATTATCATGGGCATCATCTCCAATTATGGCTAATGATTTGGGCTTCTTGAGGGGTAGAACATTTTTGGTATTCTTGAGTAGGACTGTTGAAGCGCCACCGATCTCACGAATAATCTTGGCATGGTCTGCTTGAACATCGACGTGGAAGTTGACTTGCTCGAGGAATTCCTTGCCCTGTGGATGACGGTATCCAATAGTCTCTGTAGTCCAAGAGTTGAAGTTGACAGGAACTCGGTGGGTGTCTCTACCGACTTTGTAATAAGCAGACATAATGCGTACAACCATATCATCCAATCGCCATTGTGGAAGAGTGCCGTTCAAGACGGCAGCTGTAAGATTGGAGCCCCAATATGTGTTTCCAGAAGCCAAGTTTTGATCTCCGGCCATGGTCATGTCTGGTGATATATTAGCAAGCTGCTTTGGGTCTGAGATAAAGCCATTTACCAAGTCCTGCAAGCGCAGATGCTACACCTGTGTGTTGTGCCCACCAATCAGACACAACTGTAAGAATTAGCAATTTTCAAACATAGAGCACTTGAATATTCTGACCTGCGCCCTGAAAGTCAAGCTCATTCTTCAGAAGGTAATTCACTGTGTAGCTGTTTTGTGATCCATAACTGTTGTTAATCTGATTGTAAGATGACATGATTGCACCAGTTCCAGCGCGAACAGCATCTGCGAATGGCCTATATTGGAGTTAGAACATTTTCCCAGACAGCTCGATTCACTTACCAGAGGTAGAGCTCATGCATGGTCTTATCGTCTAAGTTGGCGGAATACGCGAACTTGGCACCTTCGTCGTTGGGCTCTCTGTATCGCTCTTGCTCACTACAGAATTCGTTAGCGACTTCTCAATATCGAAGAGTTGATGCTGGCAGTTCTATCTAATCACTTACTTCATGATGTAATGCTTGGAGCAAGCAATAACACCGGCATCTTGGATACCTTTAACAGACTCTGCAATAGCTCTGCCAGTCAAAACTGGGTCTGGACTGAAGCCTGGAAACTATTAGCAACAAACTTGAACATTATTTCAGATACCAACCTTCCCAATTTCGTCCTCCAGCAGGGACTCGTCCGAGTGGTCCAGCAACTGGTCCAAGTTGCATATCAATACCCTTCCCACTCATCTCTGCGCCCATAGCTCTGCCGCGTTCCTTGATCAATCGAGTACTCCATGTTGCCGCAGCATTCATACCAGAGGGGAAAGCAGAGTTTAGATCAGCTGCTTTTGGTTAGACAGACATGGAGAGTAGCGAGGATAGCGAAGACTTACAGAAACGTATGCCCAGAGGAGAATCTTGCAGACACAATCCTACTTGCGGTTAGCTTGCAAATCAACATTTATTATGTGACAAACAACCCACCTCTAAAGTTAAGACGTGGAATTGAGCCTGTGTTACCAACACAAGCTTCACCCTCCCAGCCTACACCGGTAGTCAAGTTGACTTTCTCGAGTAGCGTAAGTTGACTCACAAAAGCTTTCGCCTTCGTGTACGCATCATCCCATCCATTTCCACCTCGCATCCACGGCGAAGGATACTTTGGCGGGGAAACGTCCCCATCATTCTGGGCATTGGCCACTACAGCCAACACCACAGCACTTGCGAGACTTAAAAAGCGCATTTTGACGGTGGTAGTTCAATTGATGTTGTCCAACAAGCAAGAACGACCAGCTGGGAAAGAGAGTGATTTTCAAGCAAGGGACTCGGTATTCATATAGTCCGGTTGGCCAGGTCCCAAGACTGGAATTGGAGCTTCTTAGGTAGCTAGCTGTAGTGCATTGTTTTTTGAATATTTTTTGTGTATGTACTACATGATAACCAGGGTTGCAGCACAGGAATGCCAATGAATGCCGTTAGAAGCCTGACCATCCTGCACCCAAGCTTCATGAGTCGCCAGGGAAGGTGCATACCGAAGATTAACCTTACCCCAGATCGGACGAAGTCTATGACATCCTCGGCCAGAAATCCCACGATGCCCTGAGTGTTCAAGTCCGGGGCTCTGGGGAAGCTATGCTAGCGTGCTGCTGTGCCTTTCACTTCCTCTCAATATCGTTATAATCGGCCGCTAAGCACTACGACAATCGGACCGAGGCCGCTGACCCTGCACGCTATTATGATAGATTCCTTGCGGTCGACGATGGATACCATCATAATTCTGCACCTGGTGATGCGATGACATGACGATTCGGCGTCTTGCACCGTTTCCCCTCACTTTGGTGCGCTGGAGTTACTAGGAAAAGTAATATCGCAATATGCAGCACCCGGGATGGGCTACCGAGAGCCGACGGATTGCCATTGAATTGCCGTGTTCATTGGTTTATATCCTGTTTACCTGAGGTGGTTGGGGTTCCACCTTGGAAATTAGGATAATCCGTGTGATCTTCCTTTGTGCTCTGTCCTCCCGTACCTGCTTGTCGAGGAGGGTAACGTGGTATCAACGGCACGAGCTGGCAGCGGAGTAATGATACAGTATATAGCATTAAAGCCACCACCAGATTTTGAGTTGAACGGCCACCGGTTGTGGCGCTCCACAGTGCGGAGAAAACGGCCGGAATTTGACCGTGGCCAAGTCTGTGGCGCCTATATAGAGGGTGCTGTATGTACTGTATGTACTGTATATATGTATGGACTAGCGACGATACCAAAGCGGCAGATTCTCGGGATATGGCCGTATACAACTTACTCCGTGAAAACTTGGGACTTCTACTGTCATCTAACCCTGCGGCCGCTCTGCTCGGTGTGGGGAAATGTGGAGGACCACCAGTGGATGACAGAATTCACGAGACCTCGACAGCAGATTACCAAGAGCAAACCTAAGCTTAGCTACCAAGTACTTTTAATTATATTTCGTCAATATGTGTATACTGTAGCATATAGCCTTAAATAAGCGAGCGGTACATCGGAGGTACATATTCCCGGAACAACTTTGAAATCTCGGATAAATTACAGGAACGGTGGAGCTTCAACTGGCTAATTCGAAATTTCTCGTTATTTCGGAGGTGAACGACTAATAATTGGATTGGAACATTTTAAATGGACAGTGATATATCGCATCTTAAACTCAAACGCTTCCATATGAAAGACCCGGTCTTAGTGCTCAGCAAATTATAATCACGTGGGATTTTAATTCGCTGAACTACTTCTTATTGGGACTAAGTAGTTGATTTTTGAGACCCTTTTTTATTTTGTTTTTTGGTGACAGTCAGGGTGAGAAACCTGAAATAACAAACTTTTCTTCATTGCATTACATGTCGACTCTTCGAGTATGTCTTAATGTGACATAGATCCATTATTTGAAATATGGGACCAGTTCCCTCCATTTAGCAGATTAGTGCGATTCTTTCGTGAGCAGTCGGTAGTGACTCTACCAAGCAGACCCAACCTAAATTAACAATGTCAGTAGCCTACAAGAACTGCTTTATAGTCTAGCAAATCTAAGAACTGAAAAGTCATAGACCTGGAATACTTACAAGGATCTTCAGGCAAGATGATAGGTTTCAATCCGTGCTTCACGCACATAGCTGTGATTGCAAGTCTCGCAAGCCAATTTTTATGGGCTAAGGAACGGCAGATTAGCATAATAAATATAGTTCAAGTTTCCAGTCAAGCAAATGAAAGGCACAACTATCCTGACCGCCCATGTCCGAAAACCTAGAGTCGAACGCACCTTGGACGGCTATAATGCCACTACTAGGAGCTTCAATAAACTCATCCCAGTTCTCAACACTGATTGCAGCAAGTTCAGGATCTGTACTCCGGAAGTCAGTATTGTTGTGTAGTGTTATCTCATGTGAGCTGTGTGCTGCTTAAAGGTATACAATGACTTCTTACAAGATTTCAAAGCTTGTGTATATGACTGAGATATAGACTCTAGAAATGTAGCGAGTTCTTTTGGATGATGAATATGGTCTTTTTCATATCTTTTGGCCCGTACTGGAAAGGTTCGAATCTAATATGGACAGTGAGCTAGTTTTCCACATATATCATGTTAGTGATAACATACCGCCTTTAATATGTCTATCTCGGCTACCCAAAGGCCTCCTTCAAAAACGGAGGTTAAACTCTCAAGGAGTACAGCAGAGCGATCAATAACATGCCGAGCGTCATCATCATTGAGCACAGGAATCTCGTACTCAGTAAAAGAGAGATGAATCGAAGTATCCCGAAAACAATCCTCTGAATTGCCTTCGAATGGCCCATGATTAATAGACATCCATTTTTCCGGGTTTGGTTGTCGGGTTTTCACCTCTGGTGGTGAAATTAGAAATGTGATTCCAGACCTTCCAATGTTGCCTATCACTCGTCTTAATTCGCTGGCCCTTGGTTTCTCAAATGGGTCGCATAGCAAGGCAGCGGAGACATAGAGAGAGTTTCCAGATGACATGGCAAACCTGCATATAGTTAGAGTGTCAGCACACGCCACCTAATTAACACACAAGACCAAAAAGGGAGATAGCGATTCGCACCCTATCAATTTCGACGAGCTCAGATAGAGATAGGACTATACTTACACTTCATTTAGACAGTTTGGGTCGATGTTGAGATTTCCTGATTCAAACATAGCTACACAAGCAAAAGTCTGTGGTAGATTAAGCATTCCAGGGATTTTGTATAATTGATTTGATATCCACTTAGCGTTGCGCAGGTATTGACCGACAACCAATGTCGATATTGTTGCACCGGGTAAGCTGCGTGTATTGTATCAGTCAATGTTGACAATCATACAATAAATCATTACATACAGCTTATAAATCTCAGTCAGTTGGAAGCAAGCCCTAAGACATCTGTACTCTTCTTCAGCAACATACTGCTCTTCTTTCGCAACATGCTCTGAACTCTTTTTGATATCCTTATAAAGCTTCTTGACATCAAAGTTTCTCACTTCAAAATGTTTCTCGAGATCTTTCGGACTTAAACTGAGTTTTTCTTCCAATGGAGGTTTCCTCAGGAGACTTGCTTTGGGGTCATATATCGAGTATAAAGCTGCGGTTTCAATGTGACCCACGTAGAAATTCTTACAGACGGCAACCGGCTTCTGATGTTTGAGCTTGTATTTGTCGAGAATATCAGAGCAGGCTTTTTCAAAATCGGATTCTTGACTAAAGATTAATCCTTCTAAACTGTAGTGGTAATCATGCTGCTGATCGATGACATAACTCATCACGGGCATACAGTCCTCTCCCAAGGCTTCAATTCGTCTTCTCCTTTCGGCAACAAAGACTATCGTACTGAGCTCTTTGATCACGACTAGTCTATGTTGCCTCTCTGGTGTGCTATGCAACTCCTTAATGAAAAACGCTAAACCAGTATCCAATCTTTTATAACCTTGACTATATGTCAGTTCTGCTGCTCGGTAGGTTTCCAAAAGCTTTTTTGTTCTAGTGATATCGAGAAAATCATCCCTTCTCCTATGACATATTTCTATCTCTAGATGAGTAAGAATAATCCAGCGTCGGTGTCTTATATCAAGTGATTGTTGGTGTTTCACAGTGCCATCACGCATTCGCTTTGAAGACTGTCGAGGCAGCGGAATGATACTGGCATAAAGCTTTACTGTTTCACCATCCTCATCATGGGTATATACAATGATGATATCCGTTGTGTTTATTTTGAGATGACTGCAGCGTTCCCGCAAAAATTGGACTCTTCCTTCGGCATTGAGTACGGAAAGTAGCATTTTAACTTGAGAGAGACCGAACAGTGGCGGTGGCATTCGTAGTTGCATGCGTGGGTGTCCGTAGAGAAACATTGGCCTTCTTCGTCCGAGGTTCATCAATTGAATACATGTTCGTCTCTCTTCATATTCATGGCTTTGAAATTCATCGGCGGCCTGAATCAGATATCTAAGCCAACCCAGTTCAAAAAGATTTTGATTTGAAGAATCAGTCTTTGATAACTGCGTAATGTCACCGACGCGTTGAATCCACTTCAACCCTTCTTCATTGGTTCTCGAAAACTCACCCCAACACACAAACAGACAACCGAGCACGATATAAGCAAATTGCTGATAGGTTATACGGGCCGAGTCAGACCCCGCAGTCCTAAAGGTCCGTATAGGATAACCATAATGCTGTAGACACGCTAGTGGAATTGACCAGTACACACTTTTTTTGTCATCGCGCACGTGTTGCAGCCCTAGAGTTAGAAGAGCCGAAGGCTTAAATAATGGATCCTTCTGCTTAACTTCTACCATTGGACCTCCATAGACGGTCATGTCTGGATACAAATGCCAGGATGATATCGCTAAAAGTGCTGCACCATCTTGTACGGTTTGTGGCATCCCTTTAGCTAAATTATTCATAGCCTCCAACGCGACCTGCCAGGCCTTCAAAACACTGCTGTAGGTGTCAGGTTCATTATTAACTGGAACACTCGCATTATCAAGAATAAGCCTTGTTTGCTTCTGTTGCAAAGATTTCGCCTCATCAGCACTTTGAAGCCATGCTCGTGCACTCGCATCCCAACGTGCAAGTTCAGCTCGAGATATCTCCTGGAGGCCTGCAGCGCTGCCTGCTTGAGATTCTTGTGCAAAAAGATTCTGCTGCTGACTTGCACATATCAATTGCTTTTGTTTCTCTATAAGCTCAACCCATACAGAAATAGCTTCTGGTACCGTGAACATTCTTGCTAGCATGCATCCAAGGAGGTGTGCTGACAGAGCTGCACTTCCGGACGTAGCAGCAGCCCAAATACTCGCCGTATCTGCACCCATATGACTGCCAAATATACCTTCCTCTATGCGAGGATTGATTGATGGCATTTGAGAAATCTCAGAGACTCTAGTGCCATAGGCTCGAAATAGCTCCTCTGCTGGTGGTAGACTAGCCACTCTTTTAGCTGTAGTAAAAAATGAGCAGAAAATAATTGTGAACCTACACTTCCTTAAATAATGCGCCTAATTTCCGAGCCTAATAGCATCAACTAGTGACTTGTGAACTCCATAGGAAGGGAAGAAATACAGTCTTGTGCAAACCCCCCTCTTCAGCATCAACTTTTCTTCTTTTTGATATAGTAGTTCCAAGAGCACTGTATCTTTGAACGTGTCAGTATAATACCAAACAAATTGCTACAAACTCTGTGCTAGTTACTTAACTTACTCAGGAGGAGCCTCTAGCTTGACAAGAGTAAAATCGAAATTGAGATTCGCAAGTGACGCAGCATTCTCATTGTGAACACTGGTCACAGCTGCCGTGATTCTGCCAATTGTTCCAGCCATTCTTTTGTGATACGTGCACAGTCCTTGTTATTTTCGTGAAAGTATGTGGGATATGGACCAAAGGCCTCCTGAGCAGAACGTTGGTATGAAGCTCTGTACTTTTGGGATATTGAAAGTGTGAGATGAGGCTGTGATATAATCTTTCTAACGAGACCCCTGCACACAATGTGCCTGGCGTTATCAAACACGGAATATGCAGACTTCTGGGAGTCGATCAGTAGCACAGTCTTTCGCCAAATTGGTGGTCAGCCAATCATGCGCCATCTTGTTAGAATTCAGGAAGCTCGATTAGGTGTAATTAGTGGAGGGTAAATCTCTGTATTAGTTGGTGATAACTAGTAAAATTACACTACAGTGATATGGCCTTTAATACCCCTGAAATCGTCATGTGATCACGGATACGATCGATATTCTGACACATCTGAGGCGTATCGCAGTTGTCATTTGGACATACATCTCAAAGAAATATCTTGGCCATCAACTCTTTGACAGGTGGTTTGAAAAGAAAGGTGATGAACATAGCAAATCACGCTCCAGCTCCTCCTCCTTAGTAGGGATAGATCGCCACTGTCACAAAAGTGAGACATTAGTGGTTGTTTTGTTATAATTTCTTCTTCCTTCAAATATTTTAACATCCTTGAATTGCCCCTTAAATAGTGCGGCAATTTGCGATATCCCATTTTGAGGGCATTTCAGCCGTTGTTCAATCAATCATATTGAAGAGTTGTCGGCTAATCGCACAACATAGAGGAGCTGAAGAATGGCCGTACTAGGCTTCCCTCAATATCTGCTTATTCCTCACGTACATGACTAATACCATGGGTGTTAAATTCGATTTTAGCTGACGATTGCTCGCTCTCATCGAGCTCTAAGATTTCCTACATCACCTTATAATTGTAGGGGCCTCAATAGTTACAAAATTTATTTTCCCAATGATAATAAAGTCCTCGTATTTCTGCTCTCAAAACTCATTCATCTATACACATAACCACTACATAGTGACTGTACATCATATATATTGCAATGTGTATAAGAGACTAGTAGTTGAGTACTATAGATATAAGCACATAATACAATGTATCTGATGAGACCACTAATCAAGCTGAAGTCATATATTGTAGAAAATAAGGTTTTATTAGCCCGGTTGGTGATGCTCGAAGCTCCTGTACCCAAAATCAGGGGAGTGTCGATCCAGACAAACAGCGAACACAAAAACGTACACTTCGGCCAGGCAGAGCACCATGAACAGCCTCTGATAAGGCTCTTCTTTACCCAAAATATCGCGATCAATAGCTCCTCAAGTTTGCGGTTTTTGTGTCAGTTGCACTTCGATGACTGTAACTTACAGAAAAGTATGTCCGTGTAGAAGTAGATGATTTGGCTCCATTAGCCTCTTCACAAAGAGCTTCGAGCACTTCACCATAATTCATGTGTTGCGTGTTATCACGTGCCAAGTCCTTAAATTGATTAATTGCTTATTCTGGAAAATATCTGGCCCAGTTGCCTTGAAGTGTTCACCGTCTGACCACCAAATGCAAGTAGTCACGTGAATCATGTGTGAACTAGGCAACAGGATTACTTTTACCTGTTTTGAAGTTATTGTCCACGTATGCGAGCGTTGCATCAATTTGATCACTCAATTGAGCACGATAAAGCAGTGTGGATCATATAAATCTCAAATCTTCAGGAAAATTACAATAAACCAAAGCCTGTGACTCTGCAACTCTCTTATTGGTTCAGCGTAACTAACGTGAGTAAGAACCAATGGCCGGAGCATCACTTTAGTGTTATACCACTTAGGGCAATACGGGGCAGCGTCCGCAATTGGCTTTTCTTTCCTAAATAGGTTACACTAGCAATACATGTTATCATATGGTCCCTCAGTTAGATTTTGTGCTACACTGAATGCCAATAAGCATGAGTCATATATGTCAATGGATACATAATAGCCCCAAATCTGATAAATATAATGATATCTAAATATAACGATATCTATATAAAACTCGATGCTGCCTCAGCCAATTTCTAACACCTGAAAGTTCAGACTATCATGCACCACTTCCGTCGGATCACCCACCGCCGTACTGCCCCAGAATCAAAATTCCATCTCTTCTCCTCGCTTCCACCAGAGCTCCGTGTTCAAATATGGGAGCTTATTTGTAGATTTCCTCGAACCCTCCAAATTTATCCTACGTCTTTAAAATCATGTCCCCACGGTGCCATCTGTCGAGATTGCTATGCGTATTACCATTATCTCTCAAATCTACCACCTCCAGCCATTCTGTCAGTAAATACCGAGGCCCGTGAAGTTGCCTTGCAGAAGTACCAACTAGACTTTGGTACAATAAGCAAGTGGAGGGGATGGAGGAGAGTAATTTGGAGTCCTCCTAGGATTTACGTAAACTGGGAGGTTGATGAGGTGAAGGTGTTGGCAGTGACGGGAACAAGAGGTATGGATGTCAGAGGAGAGAAAGACAAGTTTGGAGAAATGGAAGTAAAGGATAGAAGTCCGATTAGATGGCTCATGAGTCCAGAAGGGGAAAGAGCAATAAGGATTGGGTTACTTGCGGAGAGTTGTGATAATGGGGAGGGGGCGGAAATTTTTGAGTGCCCTTTCTATCAAGGTTGATTTGTCGCGAACATGAATGGGTGATGAGATCGCAAGATGATCTACGTCCTTACGCTAAAATTAAAGTTGTCCCAAACGCACACTCAACGGTATCGAGGTTGAGCTGGTTATCAGCCAATCTCATGCTTTCATACCTGGATGGTGCCTCTTAGGTTATTGGTATTCTAAACCTGCAAGGTGGAGTGCTTGAGAGATATGCAACGATGAAAGAATTAGGTAATTTAAGTATGAGGAATTGTGACAGTGATTTGCTGTAAGTTGACGCTGTTACCTGGAACAAAATACAATTTAGTCATTAGAAATCAAATGATGCCAAAGAATACTGTTTTGTATAGCTAATGCCAAGCTGTGAACACATTAAGTTTCTCGAATTATGGTCTCTAGGGTAAAGCTAGAACAAGTCTCTGGTTAAGTGCGTACTTCCATAACGACTGGTTATTATGATATGCCCCTGTGTCAAGACAAATCTTAGAATTTTACTAGCAAAACAATTTTTCCTGATGCTATAGACCAACCTTTTTCCACTCTAAAACTCTATTACAAGATTGCGGAGTTTATTCAATTTTTAAATGGCACCTAATAATCGTCGAGCCGAAACTGATAACGTTCGTTGCCAAAGGAAGAGATCCCCGCTCATTCTGTTCTGGGCGGGATATTAACGCCTGCTCTGCTAGGATTACCATATATTGAGAGGTGATTGAGAGGTGGAGGGAATACGATGTTCAATTGATTGTGGAGACCTTGTGGCGATAACTAAACACTCTTCTAGAGATGTATAATGTATAGATTAATGTAGTTTGAATAATTGAGGTGTTGCTCTGTACTTTTGTAAACTTCGCCTATCCACGCTGTAAGCAGAATATCTACAGAACGGGTTTCGTAAGAACTTGTGAAAGAAATTCTATGACATGATGGATGTTTCGCTAGTGTAAATTCTAAAGAAAAGAAAAGAAAAGAAAAGCTTGTGGTGATTGAGCGATCAAAATATGTACTAAACAGTGATCCTTATGGGGGGAATTATCACGTGACGCCATAACAAGATACCCGTGTCTAGCGGCGGTGAGACTAATCTAGCTAGGAGTTTTGATTCTGCCATCTTTTTTTGTATCTTCCCTCCTCTTGTACTATTGCAAACTACGCAATTAGCCTTACGAATACATCATGGATCGCATTATTGGCTTGCTTGGTGGTGGCCAGCTTGGGCGCATGCTCAATGAGGACGCAAATCGTCTTGGTATTCGCATGATTATACTCGACGCGGAAAATTCCCCCGCAAAGCAGATAAACGCCAATGAATCCCACATCAATGGATCCTTTACCAATCCCGATAAAATCCGCGAGCTTGCACGCCAAGTTGATATTCTGACTGTGGAAATTGAGCATGTGGATACGGAGGTTCTGGAGGAAATCGCAGAGCGAGGAGTAGAAATGACTGGGCCAGATGGAAAGAAGATTTTAAAAAAGGTTGAGGTGCAACCAAGTTGGAGAACGATCCGTATGATACAAGACAAGTACGAACAAAAGGGTCACTTGGAGAATCATGGAGTGCCTACGGCTTTGTCAAAGTCTCTAGAACCGACCGAGCAAGCGTTGCAAGCCTTTGGAGAGGAGCATGGATATCCGTATATGCTAAAAGCCCGGAAGGATGCCTATGATGGACGAGGAAACTACCCAGTGAAGTCAGCATCGGGTATCAATGAAGCACTTATATCCCTTGAAGGTAGATCTTTATACGGAGAGAAATGGGCGACTTTCAAAAAAGAATTGGCTGTGATGGTAGTAAAGACGAGTGATGATCCCAGTTCCACCTTGGACTCAACAATCGCGTATCCCACGGTGGAAACTATCCATGAAGACAGTATCTGCAAACTTGTTTATGCTCCAGCACGTGGAATCTCTGCGAAAATACAAAATGACGCACAAATCGTTGCTCGAAAAGCAGTCAGCAGTTTGTGGGGTAAAGGTGTCTTCGCGGTAGAGCTCTTCCTTATGGATGATGACAGCATCGTTGTAAACGAAATAGCTCCGCGTCCTCACAACTCTCAACACTATACGATTGAAGCGTGTCCCACCATGTCACAATACAAGGCTCATTTGCTATCTATTCTGGGTGTTATGCCCTCCTTCCCTTCATTCACAATACCTCTGAAGTCTCCAGCAACAATTATGCTCAACATACTTGGCGGATCTAACGAGGCGGCACATAACGAGCTAATTAAGCAAACGATAGCAACTCCCGATGCTGCACTACACCTTTATGGTAAAGCGTCAAAACCGGCTCGGAAGATAGGGCATATAACACTCGTTGCTAGCTCGATGGCTGAGGCAGAAACTGCTATTGCACCCTTGATACAGACCGTGAATAGTATCCGGGCCGGGCGAACTGGTTCTTCTCCAGTTAGCTGCGCCATTTCTCCTCCTCAAAAATTGGTCTTGGTAACAATGGGATCTGATTCTGATCTTCCAGTACTGAAACCTGGTCTTGCTTTACTCAAGGAGCTTGGCATCTCTTATCAGGAAACCATAACTTCTGCGCACCGTACACCTAAACGCATGATAGAAGCTGCTGAAAATGCAGCTACAAACGGTTTTAAGGTAATAATTGCTGCAGCTGGTGGCGCTGCTCATTTGCCTGGTATGATCGCTTCATCAACTACACTACCCGTTATTGGTGTTCCGGTAAAAGCAAGCACCTTAGATGGAGTAGACTCGCTTTATAGTATCGTGCAGATGCCAAGGGGAGTGCCAGTCGCTGCTGTTGCAATCAACAATAGTATCAATGCTGCTTTGTTGGCAGCGCGGATCCTAGCCACAAGCAATCCCGTTTTATTTGCCAAGTTAGAGAAATACGCACAAGACATGGAAGATGGTGTTATTGTAAAAGCAAAGAGACTGGAGGAGGTTGGATTTGAGAAATATTAGGCCATGTTTGACAGCAAATGAACATCCTTTAGGCTTCAGTCACTGTCTCATATTAATTCCACGGTGCTCAGAAATTAGCAATCCTGTGTCAACCTGGCGAAGCTCAAAGGACGTTTTGAACTGAACTCTAACATTTGCAGACAAAAGCATCACCTGGTATTGTCTTGAACACCATAGATAGATGATAGAAATGTACTACTGGCTGGGAAAGGTATCTGTAATCGCGAATGTAGCATCATACTGTGGCAGTAAAAGAATTTGTGCTGACATGCAATACAAACAGCAATACGTTAACCTTGATCAGTAAATTATCAAGGTCTTAATTGGGATGCAGACCAGCTAGTCTCTGAAATGGAAAGTTCTTTGTAGATATTGTTTTCATTTGGAGATGTAATTTGTCCCTATCTGCTATACGTTTTATTGGGATTTTGGCTAGATAAACACTCACTCTAAATTAGTCCAGTGCCGTACAGCCATCGAATTTGCAAGAATCCTAATTCTTAGAACCATTCACCATTGTTCAACAAGCTCCTGTATTCCACATCGTCTTCTGTAGAATACCTGGGTAATCCAACGTGACTGTTTAAAAAGTCCATCGCTGTCTTCTCCCACACCAGAACGTTCTCGGGGTTAGTCACACTGTGACCCTCATCTGGAAAATTCAAGAATATGCTTTCGACTCCACGCTCTTGCAACACGTTGAAGGCAGCAATTCCCTCACTGATGGGTAGCCGATAGTCTTTATCGCTATGTACGATGAGATGTGGTGTAGCCCAGTTGTCGGTATAGTTTGCTGGGTTCCATCGCGCGTAGTTATCCCAGCTTTCCCATAGCTGTAATAATCATGTCAGCGAATACTCTGTTATCCCCAAATGAGACCATAGTCCGGAATCACTTACTGTGCCGTTGAAATCATAGTCAACGAACCAAAGTTCATCAGTGCCATGTTTGCTCAAGGTATTGAAGGTTCCATCATGAGTAAATAAAGCCTTGAATTTGCGGCCTAATTCTTGCCCTTGGATCCAGTTAATCATGTACCCGCCGAATGAAGCTCCTACTCCAACTGCCCTATCCATATCAACGTACGGCAAGTTATTTGCAACATATTCCCATGCGAGCACAACATCGTTGTAAGCACGACCACCCCATTGATTCGTAATGCCATCCGTGTACGACTGACCAAAAGATGTAGATCCGGTTGGGTTCAAGGCTATAACAATGTAACCTTGTTCAGCAAACATTGCGAAGTTGAACAGTGTACTCCAGCTGTCGCTCGTGACAGATTGAGGACCTCCATGAATATGCAAAAACAATGGATATGTCTCGCCTTCCTTGAAAAAGGAGGGTTTGACTATCCAGCCCTGTGAATCATAATTCCCATCTCCTCGATACCAGAATTCTGAGATTTGCTTCGTAGAAAGACCGAACTTCTCTCCATTGTCCAGGTTGCTAGATAATAAAACAGTACCAGAAGTAGCATTCGAAGCAGCACCGACAACAGGATCAACTATCGAGTAAATGGAATTGTCAATGAAGCTCGTACTGCTCACGAGTAGCTTCCCATCTTTTAATGGTTGTACACTTGAGGTGGTTCCTTCCTTGAATACCAATTTCGGCAATTCAGTGGCAAGATCCGGAGACGAAGGTAGGGCAAAAATACGCACTCTGGCGAAATCCGCTGTTCGAGCAAAAATAGTTTTTCCCTCCTGGCTCCAAGAAAGATCAGTTGGTCCGCGATCCCAAGCTCCAATGTTGTCATCTGTGGCATAGAACTCAACCGCCGTGAGACTTTCCGTCACGTTTTCAACCAGTTGCATTCGACGTTTGTCGGATTCATAACTTATGTGCTTCATGCGGTTGAAGATTAACGACACACCATTTGGGGAGAAAACAGGTACAGAAGATGACCCTTCTAACCTGGGTGTGGTAATAATCTGGGGCTTGGGGGCTGGTTCTGAAAATGTTGTTAGGTGAAGGAAGTAGACGTCTGATTTTGTGTATACGGCATGATTGAGACTTGGATCTTTGGCTACAAATGCTATGCCACTTTTGCCGACTGTATAGCTAGTAATTATTAGATGACACCTATTTTTGAATTGGCCTACTCACTCAGAAACGCCACTGACAATCGGAATTGGTGATTCTAGTCCTGTTCCACTCAACGCATTGACAGGCTCACTGAAGCTATACTTCGCGGTACCATTCTCAGATGTACTGGTCAATGCTGTATACCAGATGCTATTACCCTCGGGAGTAATATCTATACAATGTCAATGAATGAACGCACAAAAAGATGGTGGCGGAGGGCAACAAACAGTAATCCCAATGCCTGACGAAGAGTTTTGTGTATATTCTACCGCTGGAAATATGTGCTTTGGCCATCTTTGGATTAAAAACAGTCCCGTTCTTGTTAGCTTGCCCGCTGAAAGCTATTCCTACCGAGGAATTGCCGGTCCTGGCAAGTTTCAAACCATCGATTGGACCTGGTGCAGAGCCAACTACGATAGGACTACAAGATTAGTAATGTTCACTCATCTACTATTGTTCTCATCTATAGTGTCTTTGGGTTTAAAATTCCTTATCTACTAACCTTGCTTCGGGTTTCCTAGCATTTCCTACCAGGAAGTTCGTTGATCCGTCGTCCTGAGCTGCAAGCCAGATGAAATTATCTCCATCACCCAGCCATACCGGGTTAGTAACTCCACTCTTATTGCTGAATAACCAAGATGATCCGTCGGTAATGTCAAGAACGTATAAGCCTCGTGTCGATTTATGGGTAGTAAAAGAGTATTCTGATAGTGTGTACAGTGCTAATGTTCCATCGGGATTCGGGAGTGCTGATCCACGTCGAGGAGCACTTAGCATTGATTCTGGAGTTAGAAGTGCGGAGCACAGAGATGTATTTATAAGTGACAGTACCAAGATGAGGAGGGACACGGGGGAAGCCATTCGTGCCATCATGATTTACAAAGTATCACTCCTGAGGAAGTGGGAGAGCAACTGAAAATATACACAAAAAAACCAGCGATCAACGGAGCCCTACTTTATATTAGGGCATCTCTATACAAAGGAGCTTACCATGATTCCATCGCGTTTGTAACGCCAATGTTGGTATCTTGGAAATAATGCTACCACCTGCCTGATTTCCATTTCCAAGAGGCCAAGACCAACTTTTGTGCTGCAAGGAAGTTCTATAGGTGGGTAGTACAAATTTACCGAGCATAACGGTGCTGCATATTGATATTTATCTCCGAATTTTGTGATATGCAGCAGAGATTTTCTAAGTAGGCTGCATTAGTCCGGGATTACAATAACCGCAGGAAGAGGAGGAAGGTCATACGCAATTTGAACATGGGAGCACGAAGCATAAGATCGTCACTTTCCCACTAGTACAGTACATTTAAATAGCGAAATCAGATAAGGATGAATGCCCGGTGTTCATCTCCACTCCTGCACGTTTGTATTTTACTGGTTGATTAGGATCTAGACGCTTTCCTTCCAATTTGCACCTAACAATCGATGTTTGGTTACTAGGATGCGATATTTTAGGGAAGTTATTTGTGTATGGTAAGTCTAATAGTGGGGAATATATTACTAGGAATTGCGAAGGTATTCTGATATGCATGCATAATACACCTATCAGGAAAGTATATCCCTTGCAAGCCACCTTACAAACCCCTCCTTTAATAAAAGATGATAACCTTATTCGACACCCAACTGTAAAGAGATGTATGGTAGTCCGCTAACTTTAAATAAATGAACTTTAAACACCTTACTCAAACGATGCGTGGTCTAAAAAGTTCTTTTATATTACGGAGAACTGTACGGTAGATTGCGATATCCCGCATGATAGGATAAATATACTGGAGCAAACAGTAGATGCAAAATCTAGAAGGAATGGTTTCTTCTGCAGAACGACTTCGATACAGGAACAAGCAAATCAAAAACATCTCGATTTGCTAGGAGGTTCCGTATCAATCTGAAAATATTAGTGCTCTCCGGAAGGAATGCTGAGTACCTATGCCAAAGCCTGTGGTCAGGTATGGGCACGGCAGCTACTGTTTGACACGGATATAATGTGCATAGATAGACCAATCTTTCGCCCATTGAGATCATAATAGAAAAATGTGGAAACTGAACCGAGGTTGTCATTTCATAGTGCAATTTACACAGCCCTCATCATACAAGTACAAGTTTGGATCATCTCGATCGGAATACAGTGGAGAGTTGCTTTTTGTATTACCATCCCTTTCCATCACCTTTCCATTATTTCTTATTCTTGTCCTCATAGCTCTCCGTAACATTCAGTCCCAAGCCTTCCGAATCCAGGTATACCTTATTTCTGCCACCAGCATCTTGCAAAATCTGTGCAATAGCTCGGGCGTTTTCAATTCTCTTCAAGTCGACGTATGAGCGACTCTTCTTGATAGCATCTCCGATAAGCTCTGCGGATCTGGCCTCTCCCTGGGCACGAACAACCATGGCTTGTTTCTCTTGACGGGCTTTGTCGACGACGAATGCGGCACGTTGGGCTTCTTGTTGAGCTACTTGCTTAGCTTCGACTGCTGCTGTAAATTCGGGAGAGAAGGCGAGGTGCTAATTGATAATTAGTGACTAAACCCGAGAAATCATAAAAAGCCATACCGTAAGCGATACATCATCAAGTAAAATGTTAAATCTTGCTGCCCGTTTTGATAAATTCTCCCGAACCAACCGGGCGACATTTTCACGCTGTGTTATCAACTGACTTGCATTGAACTGCGCAACGACGCTCTTCAAGACTTCGTTTACAATAGATGGAAGGATACGCTCGTCATAATCTGTGCCTAGTGTTCGATAGATTTGGGGAAGTGCATCAACTCGAGGTCTGGAGAGCACACGACATGTGATGTTGACCATTTGTAAATCTTTCGTTCCAGTGAGAGACGCAACATTACGTGGCTTCGCTCGCACATCGTAGTCTATAGGTGTTTCGAACCATGGGATTTTGAAATGTGTTCCTAATAATACGTTAGTTGTCGGTCTCGCAGATTCGGTCGGTGGCGGATATACCTTCGTTGTAAATTTCTTTCGCAACACCACCGAGCCTCGTGTACTTGATTGCTCTGTGACCACCATCAACGTTGAAAAGGGCGTTGTTTCCGACGACCAGAGCTCCACCTAAAAGAATAATGCCTCCAAGTCCTGCTCCCATTCCCTTTGGTGTTGGTCCTCCGCCTCTTTGTCCTGCTTGAGCAGCCATCTTTTGGAGTTGCCTCCATGCATCTTGAGGAGTCGACATTTTCGTGACGAGGAACGTGCTGTAGATGGGCAGACGTAATGGGTTGGTGTTGACAGTAATTATGGTAGAAAATGTACCCAAGGTCATTGCCCGAAGAGTTTAGCGTGCAGTCTAGACGCTAGCCTCCACATATCTTAACGCCGCAACAGAGCCTCACGTTGGTATCTCCGTTTAGATTCTTTATTCGACACTCACCAACGTCAATTACAAACAAAACAACTCACTTTTGAATATTCATCAACATAACAGAGGCATTCGGCAGCTTTGGAGAAACCTTGAACGCTTGGGCATATTGAGTACTGCATTAGAATAGCCAGAATCACTTTCCCAAAGACTTCTGTGCCCTGTTTCTACCCATCTCCTTTGAAGGTGAAGAGTGAATTGGTCTTCAATCCAGAGAACTTTGTCTCCTGCTCTGCTCTTTTCCGAGCTTATTGTGACATTGCTCTTTTATTTCTTGGTTTCGCAGACTCTGTCCCATCTCTATAGCTGTTCTGTCGCAAAGATGTCTACGAAGCCAGTTTCTAGATCTGTTTTCGTGGGGAATATTCCATACGGTAATTTACCCAGCTCTAATTTCACAAAAGCATGCTGACTAGTCCTAGGTTTGAGTGAAGAACAGGTCATAGAAATATTCGGTAGTTGCGGCAAGGTGCTGAATTTCAGACTGGTCTATGACCGAGAGACAGGAAGACCAAAGGGCTTTGGATTTATAGAATATCCAGATTCCGGTACAATATCATCCTGGCAGACGCAAACTCCAATTACTAACTTAACGCGTATGACAGATGCCGCCTCCTCCGCAGTACGTAACCTTAACGATCACGAAATCATGGGTAGAAAGCTTCGCGTCGACTATTCTAATGATAATGCTGAAGATGACAGCACTATGGTAAGACTCTCTGTTTGTAGTCTTTTACACCTTTGCTAAATTAAATCGTAGTCCAGTCAGCCAAACTACCAACTCCCGCCGCCACCAATGAACGGTGGTTTCCCTCCAATTCCCCAAATGGCTGGTCAAAATGGCTCTTCTATTCCACCTCTTCCCGCAGGCGTACCTGTCACAGCTGGTCTCTCCTGCCCTGACATGATTTCGCGAACTCTCAATACCTTGCCTCCCCGCCAGATCCTGGATGTTCTCTCGCAAATGAAAACCCTCACGTCTACTGATCCCCAGAAAGCCACTGAGCTCCTTCATCAAGCTCCTCAACTCTCATACGCTATCTTCCAAGCCTTACTCCTTATGGGGCTTGTCTCAACTGACGCGTTGGCGTCTGTCGTCGAAGCTGCCTCCCAACCTGTTCCTGCGCAAGTCGAGCAATATGGACAGGTTGCCCCTAATACATATCCACCTGGTTTCCCTCCCCCACCACCTCATATGAGCGGCCAACTTGGCTTGACAGTTGGCACTCCTCCAGCTCAAGGCCAACACTTATACCCGCCGCCTCCTCCTCAACGCGCACCTCCCCCACAACAGCAAGCAGCAGTTCCTGACGGCAACGATGAGTTGATACAGCAGGTCTTAAACATGCCACAAGAGTTGATCGACCAATTACCACCGACAGAAAGAACTCAATTGATGGCTTTAAGGCAGCAGTTTGGCCGTTAGTTTGTTCATTCGCGTCATTTTGAGGACAGGCGTTGGGGTTAGATTGGGGCCATTGTATGGCATTTATTGCATTTGGGGAAGGAATATGGAACGTGATTGGGATGGGTGCAAAAGCATGCCTGTGAACCTAAATACCACGATATATGCTTCTGTATTAAATGAGCAGACGTGCACTTTGTAAGATATCCAGAGACACTTCGCAATAAAATTTGCTTCTATTCATTTTCGTTTCTGTTATCCATAAACAGTTTCTAATGCCCATATTTATTTTAAGCTCGCTTGTTCCTTTCACTAAAAGGAAATCAAAATAGCTTTTCCTACCTTATGGCCACCAATATGACTTTGAGTTTCCTGTTGAGTTTCACGTAGAACGAGTAGGACAGCGGTTTTAGGACGCGCTTAATTTACTCTGATAGTGGCGATGATGATCAATAATATGTATGTCATAAACGGTTATCTCAGCATGTCATCGATCAAGGTGTACAAGACTACCACTCAAAGGGGAAGTCAGCGACTGGAATCAGAACTGTTTGAAAATTCAGGATTTATTAGGATTGGGAACAAGCGACGAACAAAACAAACAGAAGGCTATAATGTTTGCCATACCTGGTAATTTGATACCCAGATTTCGTCATGATTGAACTGAATAAAAATAAATATCTAATCGCTTTCAAACTCAAGTGATGATACAACTCGTAATATCATATCTGCCATGTCTAAATCTTATGTTTCGAAAATTTAATCTAGAAGAGGTGATGAAGCCAATCTAATGGTTGAAGCACGCGTGGATATCCCCAACCTGATCGGCAGGATCTAGTGTCGCACAATTTATTCCCACCTAGCACTCGATAAAAAGATCAATATTGCTACAAGTGTTCGTTCTCATGTATCAGCTTATCTTAGTAAAGGCCCCGGAGCACAGTAATTGATTTCTTTTGCCGCCACCACCAAGACTCGGTGGTTCCAATAACGTGATCGTCTAGCTGTTAGGCTAAATTTCGATTTGTAATCCAGTATAGTCACCAACGCCCCAAGCTTACCGAACTACCAACTTAAGAGAATGCTTGTACAAAAGTCATAAATATTGCATATCACTTTGAATTCTCAGAAGAAGGTATCATAGAGGATCTAACCAATTACGACGTTACGATTCAAGATACACTTCATGTAAATGGCCCAATATGATGGCGCTACCAACTTGTCCAATAAAAGTAGCCATAGAGAAAGCAATCTGGGCAAGTTCCATCCTCATAACATATGAATTCTTACATTATGAATAACTTTCTCTTCAGTAAACCAATTTCACTTCATTTCCGTCCAAATTCCAAATGACGCGGAAAACCACACAGCAAGGCGCCTAGCCTTGTCTCATGCTGTAGCGCAAAGCCTCGAGAAGAAACGAAAGCTTCAGCAGAAATCGAGTCATAATTTTCGTTTAATAAAATTCAGTGATGATCTCAGCCGAGCCGCGAGCAAAGGAAAACGACCCAAACCTGTTGCGGAACCACCATGCCCCCTTCGCGCGGGTATGCCTGGTCCGTTCCAAATACTTGCTGCAGAATCGCCGAGGTTACAGACGTTTTTTTCCCGTCGTAAGTTCTTCATAATGGTCTTAAAAAATACTCGGCTCATATAGAATGGCTCAGAAAATGCCCAGCAGGTTCCAGACCCAAATTTTGACGTTTCAGACGAGCTTGTGCTCCAAAACTTTCGCTTTATTCTTCGAAATGGGCTAGAAGATCATGCTCTCCAGAGTGCTATGATGCTCACGTTTGCATTCGCGGTTACATCTGGCAGCATTGACAGGGAGTGTCTTGGGTATCAGACTGAAGCGCTGAGTTCCATTCGTCAAAGGATAAGCTATACAGATGCACCTCCATCTGAATCCACCCTAGGAGCAATTTTGCTGCTTGCTGGAATAGAGGTCTGCTTCCGTTCTTATTGATGGCTCCAATCTTGTCAGGAACTCGACTTCAGTATACTAAGTTTTCAATACCACAGGCTCGGCTTGGAATGCCGCACCAAGTCCAAATGCATATGAAGGCGATAAAACAGCTTCTAGGCGTGTGTCGAACTAAAGGTGTGTATTTGAGTGATGGCATTAAGCGTGCCATCTTCTGGTGAGTATTCATGTGGCATTCTTCCATGGCTCATTTTTAAGTGGTACTAGGCAAGATTTGAACACCTCGTTCATGACAGGATCCAGCCGAGTAGTTGATCACCGTACCTTCTCTGAACTCCAGTGGACAAGAGATCCTTTCACCACAAATTCCTTTATTCTCCCACCGGGATTCCAAGCTTACTCTCATTTGCTGGGTGATGAGTTTGTTGAAGTCCTCAAAGACGTCTACGCATTGCAATGCATTCGAAACTCTGCTCTTCTCGGTAAGGAGGATGCGATATCGATGGCTCACATTGACAATCACCAAGCCTCAATCCAGTCGAGACTGGTTAGCTTACCGAATCGTTCTGCTATCTCAGAGTGCTGTCACCTAGCTGTATATTTGTGCTCAGCTATGCTGCGCTGCAAAATTTGGCGTGCTACAACCATTCCTGTAAGTAAAATTAGTGAAGCTTCAATCACGTATTTCGCTATTTTCTGATTGGATTGTGCTTATGTTGGTATAGTCCCACCTTTCATTGCAACTACTTTACAGACTACAACAAGCGAGCCAGGACGTCATATGGGATGACAGACCTGATTTGCTGGCTTGGCTTCTGCATATTGGCGGAGCTTTTGCACCTACAGGAACGATTCGGTCAGATTATATAGCATTGCTATATTTGAACCAGAATACGAGGCTGAAGAGCTTGTATACATCGTGGCCGGAATTGCTTGAAATCCTAAAACAGTTCATTTGGTCAGAGAAAGCATTCATGTCACAGGTTTTAGCCTTCTGGGAGGAGACGCAAGCTAATACAGACCTTGCTCTGTCGAACATATCATAACCTAGTCGGCGAGGTCTTCGATTTGGAAGACTATATAATCAGTAAACCCGATTTATCACAGTCATAGCTTATGTTTTCGGTATTTACAGTATAGATATCACCAAGATAATATTGTTTGCTCTAACACCAACGGTGCAAAATGTAAAACATTGACCCTTTTTGACGAGTCTACTATTTGCAAAAGGCTCTACATTCATGTTGCAACATTGCAGCTGTTGCTAAACAGAACGCTAGCTTTAGTCTAATGCCTTTTCTGGTGCAATCGATCTAGCGTCTCTTATACTCCCATTACAGTGGGGCATACCATTTTGAGCAAAAAGCTAGATGGAGATGAGCTCAGAGAAACTTGGCAGCGAATCTAGTAAAATTGATGGTTCAGTCGTGTATCTGCTCACTTAACGAATCATAATAATCAAAGTAATGCACCAAGTGACCTTCTAATACCTCATACTATAGCTAAAATGGCGTCTGCATGATATTTCGCTCTTCGTTTGTAATCAGCCTCTCACTATGGCGAGCCGATTCTAGCGCCGAAATGGGTGGGTCGCTTATTTATCGTAGACGAATTGCGAACAGGCCAATCATACAAAGAACTGTCGAACCTTTTCTGAAAGTGGTAAGTGGGGACTGCCTAGTTAGGAGGAGACCCTCTTCCCATTTGGGCAGTACCTCATTACCATCTGTGGTTAAAAGGATTCAAAAGTGACATTTCAAAAAGTGAACGATGAGTATAAATGCTTTGACCTCCTCTGTGTTTCAGTATGGTAAGCACATCTGTTTACCACACTTGAAAGTCTAGTACCGTACTTGACCAAAACGATTAGAAAATGGCAAAAGATCCTATGGCTATGGATCCTCAATCACGCCTTTTCCGCCCCCTGAAAATAGGCGAGGCGGAAGTCAAGCATCGCATCGGGATGGCTCCGCTTACCCGCCTCCGGGCTAGTGACAGCCGAGTTCCGACACCCTTAATGAAGGAATACTACGGCCAGCGAGCGGCTGTACCTGGCACTTTACTTATCACCGAGGGCACCTTCGTCTCGGCAACCTGTGGTGGCTTTGCTAACGGCCCGGGCATATGGAGGGAAGACCAAATCGCTGCGTGGAGAACTATTACCGACGAGGTCCATAGCAAAGAATGCTTCATCTACTGTCAGCTATTTGCCATGGGGCGTGCTGGGGATGTGGAAGTGGCGCAACGTGAAGGATTTCCCATTGTAGGACCGAGTGCCATCCCCATCGAAGAGGGTGCTGTGGTGCCACAAGCTTTGACCATCGAAGATATCAAGCAAATTGTCGAAGATTTCGTAGCTGCTTCAAAGAACGCCATTCAGGCCGGGTTCGATGGCGTCGAAATTCACGGTGCCAATGGCTATCTCTTGGACCAATTCCTACAGGATAACAGCAATAAACGCCACGATAAGTATGGTGGTAGTGTAGAGAATAGATCCCGTCTTCTCGACGAAGTCATTACGTCCACGGTTAAAGCCATTGGTTCAGAACGTGTAGGTCTTCGTCTTAGCCCTTGGAGTACGTTCCAAGGTATGAGAATGGAAAATCCAATCCCTCAGTTCAAGGATGTCATCAATAAAGCCAGCCAGGCACATATAGCATATCTCCATCTCGTGGAGTCCCGAATATGTGGCGCCAACGATTTCGTCAACTACAATGATCACGACCGACTAGATTTTGCATACGATTCGTGGAATGGTCCGATCCTTGTTGCTGGCGGGTATACACCGCAGGAGGCAGCGAAGCTTGTGGATGAGAAGCATCCGAATAAAGATATTGTTGTAATATTTGGACGATATTTTATCTCTAACCCCGATCTGGTGTATCGTATTAGGAAGGGTCTAGAGCTCAAGACATATAGCAGAGAAACCTTTTATGTACAACAGTCACCGCTGGGCTACTCCGATTATTCATACAGCCAGGAATATCTCACAGACAGAAACAAGATTTCCACTTGACTTCCTCCCAAAGAATTGCTCTATGGCTTGGTCACGGAAATTAGCTAGCAGATTGTTAGAGGTGACTCTCTAGCCTTTTTTCTTTTGGCTGTTGTGGCTAGGGTTTCATTAGAATATGTTTATATTTCCACGTTTCCAACTATGAGTATGGGAGTATACTAAGAAGGTAAATTACATAATCGAAGCGACGAGGCGTTTCATTCTGAACCGCAACTGAAGCTTTGCGTTAGATGGTTACTTTGTTATTAGTTTAGATTACTGCTGAAGCGTGTTGGGTTGGTTGTTGTGTCAAATCAAACGAGTTCAAAATCCAAAATAATTATGATTGAACAGACCAAAAGTTCTATCATGCTAGGGTTCACCTTGCCCGATCTAATACTAGCTGAACTCTTTGACTGCTAAGAAGGCGTTTAAATTGTGCATCGAGAATTCTAACAGAAGAGGTGGGGCTAATTTGTATTATAATGGACCCCACTCTTAAGCGCTCAGACTTCTTGGTCCACCTTTCTATGCAACAGTCGCTAAAATCCTGCTTGTCACCTAAGTCTCTAGTGTGCTATATCCATTTTCGTAATCGAGCCTGACGATCTTTCCATATGTGCTATGCAGTTTTGGTACACTATCGATTCTCATGATTCCTCTTTCCTGCAGCAATTCTTCCCTTGGCCGTTACGCCATCCTTTACGACTCATGCGGGCGGGACCTTGCGAAACACCAACATACAGAGGCGGAGTTGATGCACGAAATCTAATATGACAACCAATGGCGCTTCCCCATTTGCCGCCTGCCGACGGTGTTGCCGACTTCGAGACTTCCTTCAGTTGGAGCTGATAACTCTTACTATTCTCAAAATTGAATGTTCGTATACGATAGTTGATTAAACATATGCTAATTTTCACGACTGGATGCTAGACAGCCATCAGATTCCCAGCCTTATCACCTAGATGCACTGTTGCGTCAATGGCAACCCTGTCTAGAGAAGCCGCAAGGATAATAATAGGAAGTATAAGAGAGGGCAATGGCGGTATTTCTCCCGAGGATCGAGCAGTCAGTCCACCTGCGGTCCTAAGAGCTTTGGAAAATGTTCGTCGTAAACTTGGTGCCGCAACAAAAACGTGAAGTTTCCCAACGCTCAATGTGATGCAAAGACTCATTTTCTATATTTAGACTTGCAACCAATCTGTATTCTAAAGATACACGATTCGTCTACGAGCTGATCCAAAATGCGGAAGACAACGCATATAGCCGTGCTGAAGCGGAAAGCAAAGACATTTATCTCAGCTTCAGCTTATATCCAAACAAAATTGTACTTGAATCCAACGAAGATGGTTTTGAAGAAAAGCATGTTAGAGCAATATGTAGCACAGGAGAAAGTACAAAATCTGCGACTCAGGGATACATTGGCGAGAAAGGCATTGGATTTAAATCAGTCTTTAAAGTTGCGAAGAAAGTACATGTACAGTCTGGTCCTTTTTCCTTCTCCTTCGAGCATACGAGGGACTCTTCAGATGATGGTCTCGGAATGGTTACCCCACTCGATGAAGAGTACGAACAACTCCCAACAGGTGTGAACACGAGGATCACTTTATTACTTCTCGACCTATCAACTTTTAGGACACGAGCTCAGGATCTACTGGACATCCCTAACACTTTACTACTCTTTCTAACCAAACTGACCACACTACACATCAATATATACCCCAAAGACGAAAACGCAACCGAGATCAAGTATATACACACGAGTGGTGGCTTTCAGAAACGTGAGACCATCACAAAGACTGGTAGAATAAAGGGTCGACCGATTGAGGAACGCCAAGATTTCTTTGTGATCAGGAAAGACGTCAGAAATCTACCTCCACATGAAGCTCGTAAGAACATCCATGATGCCACCGTCGTTTTGGCTTTCCCTATCGATGCGAAAGAGGAGCCCATCATTGAGCAGCAGTACGCTTTTGCCTTCCTGCCACTCCGACTTGCCGGATTTACAGTATGTTGATTAGTTTCATAGTCTCCTTGGCGTGTGAGTTTGTGAGAAATCTATGCAAAAAAGAGGCAAACCAAATAAAACGCACTTGAGCTTTTAAATGCTAATGCTGCTAATACAGTTCTTAATCCAGTCGGATTTCGTGACACAAGCAAGCCGAGAAGACGTCTTCCATTCTACGCGCAATGAACATTTACTACAGTCTGTTGCAGAGACCTTCCGAGATGCTGTTCTTCACTTTTGTAGCCATAAAAAGCTTCAATACCAATGGATGCGATACCTACCTAGTGCCTCAATCTCTGATGAATTCTGGAAGAATCTCAGACCAAGAATCATAACCCTTCTGGCGAAGACTCAATGTCTGCGTTCTTGGAGAGGGACCTCTCTCCACTTACCGAATCAAGTCTACTTCTTAGACAGTGAATATATGGATAGGCACGATGAGCCTCTATTCAAGGATCTGTCATCTCAAGATAAATACCTATCTAAATTGTACGATGAAGATGATTTTCTGAGTCTCAGTCCACTGGGCATTACGAAGATGAACTTATCGATTTTGAGAGATATAATTCGGTCCGATCTTAAGCAGTCTCAATCAGTCCTGAAAGACCCTCTTACGGAAGAGGATTGGCACACAAGAACGGCTCGGCTGCTCTTGTCGTTATACGGAAGAAGGTTCGGATTTGATGGTACTCACATGCTCCAATCTCTTGATATGATCCCTCTACAAAATCAAAAATGGGTTTCCTATGAAGTTCTGCCAGGCGAGATCTATTTGCCCACCACAGGCAAAATTCCAGTCCCTACAGATCTTGGCCTCAATCTTGTCCAATCAGCCGCAGCTTTGAACGCAGCTAGAAAAAAACTTTTCGTGGAAATTGGAGTGAAAAATGCACCCTCGGAAAAGATAATAGCACTGATCTTCGCAAGATACATTTACAACCTCAAATTGACCGTGACTGGTAGTATATCCCATTTACGTTATTTCTATTGGAATCTTCACCAAGACGTAACATCATTGAAGGAGATAATATTTCTTTATAATCACAATGGTTCTCCCGTGTCTCGCAACAAAAAAGAAAGAGAACATATCTACTTTGAGGAAGAGAACGAAAAGTTTGGACCACGAGAGCTGTTTCCGATTCTACCGATGCCTGATGCTGCGGTTCCCACAGTTCACTTCCTAAATACAGCCTATCTTGACGCAGTACCAGAAGACGCACAACATAATGGCAGGTCTTGGAAACAGTGGCTTAGAGAATTCGCTGGTGTCAAAAGCTACGTACAACTCCACCATCCCAGGCTAGACATCATCTCAAATGAATTCAAATATATCCTTGAACGCAAACCATTAAAGCTTCCTGGGCTATTGAAGCGGTACTGGCCATTCTATGATAAGCAGCTCACTTCTGGTATGGTTGATATTATAAAAAGAACTCAGGTTCTCTGTGAGGGTTATTCCAAGAAACCCCTCGAGGAAACTTTTCTGCCACTCCCAAGCCTGAAAGCAATTGTAGACGAACTAAGGATAGTTGACTTTGCATTCCTGATTCTACCCGAAGTACTCACAGAGACAAACGCAGACGAATGGTTGTTCTTAGAACGATTTGGTGCAACAACGAGCGACAACCTTAAGTTCTATATTGCGGCACTAAGCAGGATTGAGATTGATAACTATGAAAATGAGTCAATTTTTATTAAAGCCCTGTTTAGGATTTATCATCGTATCAAGGAAACTTGCTCAAGCGAGGATGATGTGGCCCATGTTTGGTAGGTTTTCTTTCTCAGTCATTAGATTCTTTTAACCGATAGCAGTGGAATTTTCAATGAGTACGAATATATATATATCCCTTCGGAAACAGGGCAATACGGAAAATGGGTCAAATCTGGAGACTGCGTTTGGAGTGCTCCAAAATGGCTCGAATCACGAAGTCGTCTCAATGGAGTATTAGGATATGCAAAACTGGAACATCTATTTCGCTTGGTCTTGAGAATTCCAGATGCAGGTTGGAAACTTTATTTAGAAGATTTGAAGACACTTAAAAGCAAGAATCGAGGTGCTAGTGAGACAATTTCGAAAATCTACCATCTTTTGTGGCGCGAATTTGAAAAGGATTCAGTTTGGGAAAACTTGCGGTAAAAGAAATCTCAGACCATTTCTTGCTTTTATTTCCACAATACTAACTTGTTTACCCAGAAAAGAATTCGAAGACTCGGAGCTAGTCTTCTTACCTTCCCAAAATACGTGGCACCCCCCTTCATCATGCATATGGGCCGACGATCAGGTCCAAATCCCCAAAAAACAACCCATCAAAATTACCTATGCCAAACTGGAGGATTTCTTTTGTAGAATGTTGCATGTACAGAAGCCAAATCTCGATATGCATGTTCAAGCCTTAAAAGAGCTTGCAGCGAATCAGCCTCCCCCATCCGCATCAGATGTCAAGCAAATGATAATGGTTATAAGCTCCATGGAACCAAACTCAGAGGATGTCAAGAGTCTTCGAAGATCTAACATATTCAGCGTGATTAAATCGAATGGGCAGAAAGCCTTTACAGATAGTACTACTGACTTTGCTATCGTTGATCGCCCAGCACACGCTTCTGCTTTTTCCGGAAAGATTATAGCCCTAGACTATACCATTGAAGAAGTTCACACTTGCTATCCACTGTTTTGTTCTTTAGGTCTGAAGAACAAACATCTGTCAGAGCTTGTGGAAGAAAAGACAAAGGTGAAGGATGGTAAATTAAATCATGAGTTAACACATGCCTTTCGACAAAGAGCCTATGCAATCTTTCGGTAAGCATAAAATCATGGAGTGTTTGGTCATGCAAGCATCATATTGGGCATTCACTAAAATTGTCACGCAGGTGCATCGTTCATTATCAGAATCAAAGAAGAAAAGCCGACGACAAATCTATCTACCATCAGCTTCTTAAATCCTCCATTTATATAAGTAATGGTATATATAAATCAATAAGTATTGTTCAGTATAGCGAAACAATTATCGTGGAGGATAGTCCAGCAAACTTTCATCTTGAGGAGGACCTAAGTGAGCTCGGCCTCTACGTTCCTAGAGACGAAGTAGCCAGAGAACAATGCTATTTCCAACAGTTACCGAGACGATTGATGGCGCACTTTACAGTCTCTGATCCTGCTGCTGCAGCTTTACTGAGTGGAATAATCAGCTCCAGGTTTTTGGGCTCAGTTGATTGTATGCTGAAAGAAGCAGGCATCATTGAGATTGAGGGAATCGAACCACCCGTGGAAGAAGCTCAAAGTGTTCATCGACCTAATTACGAAGCTTTTTCTGCAAGAGATAATATTCCATCGACCAATATTCATCGAACGTCAGAACTCAGAAGTGTTGCCCGTCGTTTCTCGGTGGCACAGGAACCTTCGGCCCATTACGGAGATGCTACGGTGGGAGAAGATGAATTATCAACTACTGCTTATCAAACGTCAGACTCTAGAAGTGCTTCTCCAGGTTCTCCAGCGGGAC
>Ga0247810_10000443_pt1 | contig 46018 bp, 58 predicted proteins | sample UWRJL119311C1_FD_179918 | JGI IMG/M metagenome (GOLD analysis project Ga0247810, IMG submission 179918) | Plant litter microbial communities from Arlington Agricultural Research Station in Wisconsin, United States - UWRJ-L119-311C-1 | ecosystem: Environmental > Terrestrial > Plant litter >...
CGATGACCTTGCCGAGACGGCCGAGCACGTAGGCGATGACGAACAGCAGCCCGAGGACGAGCAGTTCCTCCCCCAGGTGCACGCGCTACCCTCCGGACTCGGCGGAGGCCTTCACGGGCAGCGCACCGGTGCGGTAGAAGGTGAACGCCTTCGCGACCTTCTCCGGCGACCCGGCGACCACGAGGGTGTCACCGGGGAAGACCTTGAAGTCGGGTGCGGGGGCCGGATTGGCGGAGTCGCCACGCACGACCGCGACGACCGTCAGGCCGACCACGCCACGGGCTCCCAGGTCGCCGAGCTGCTGGCCCGCGATGTGGTCCTCGTAGTCGACGCTGAACCAGTCGATCGAGAGGCCGGGGATCGAGTCGAGCGCCGACAGCGACTCGGTGATCTTCGTCCCGCCGAGGAGCTCGGCGAGGGTGTGCGCCTCGTCGTCGTCCAGCCGGAGGGAGACCTTCTTGGCGGAGTCGCCGTCCTCCGCGTCGGAGAAGGTGATGAGGTCGCTGTGGCCGGAGCGGTGGGTGATGACGCCGACCTTGCCACCGTCGTCGGTGACGAAGGTGTGCAGAACACCGACACCGGGAAGCTTGACCCTGCGCACGTCGACCATGTGTCGAGTCTAGCGACGGGGCGCGGGCCGCCGCCCGCTGTCCGCCGCCGGCGGACGGGCACGCGCCTTCCCTGCCTCCCCGCCCTCCCTCGCCCCTGGATTACCGTTTTCGGCGGATACCCCGTGCCGCGGCACCGCGTTTCCGCCGAAAACGCACTCGTCCCCCAGCGGCCAGCCGGACGGCCGCTGTCCACGGCTTCGTAGGATGCCGCTCAGCGTCTGTCGCGCAGGACGCACTATCGGTGCATGTCCGCTCCGATTCCCCTGCACCTCTCTCGCGAGGCGCTCCTGCTGGGCTCCGACCGGGAGCTTCGACGCGCGGCCGCCCGGGGCCTCCTCACCCGAGTCGGGACGGGTGCCTACCTCCCGTCAGACGTCTGGAACGGTATGGACCGAACGGAGCGATATCGCGCACGAGTTCGCGCGACCGCAGCGTCCTTCTCGCCGTCCACACAGTTCTCCCACGACTCTGCGGCCGTCGTGTGGGGCCTCCCCTCCCTCGGGCCGTGGTCCGACCGGGTGCACCACGTGGTCGACCCGCCTCACTCCGGTCGGTCCCGCGTCGGATGCCAGCGCCACGCCGTCGGGCGCGACAGTGAGGCGGTGGAGCGTGAGGGCGTCCGGATCACGAGCCTCGCCAGAACGCTGTTCGACGTGTCCACCGTCACCCCGTTCGTGCGAGCGGTGACCATGGCGGACGCTGCCCTTGCGATGAGCGCGGGGGCTGACCGTGACCGACTACACGATCAACTCGAGAAGCTCATCGCCGAGTTGACCGAGCGGCGCGGGACGACACGGGTGCGGAGAGTCGTGGATTTCGCGGATGGTCGGTCCGGGTCGGTCGGGGAGAGCTTCGCTCGCGTCCAGTTCGCGGCGCTCGGGCTGCCGGCGCCGTCCCTGCAGCGCAGCTTCACCGACGAGCATGGACACATCGGCGAGGTCGACTTCTATTGGCCAGAGCTCGACCTCATCGGCGAGTTCGATGGCTGGTCGAAGTATGGCGATGCGCGCAGATTCCAGCAGGACCTGACCCCGTCGGAGGTGTTGAGGGCCGAGAAGACCCGCGAGGACCGGCTGCGCCGTGTGGCGCGGTCGCTGTGCCGCCTCACCTGGGACGTCGTCGCCGACCGCGGCCGGTTGGCCGCGCATGTGCGCCCGTTCGGGCTGGTGAGCGCCGCGAGGCGGCGGCGCTAGGGCCACAAGTGCGTTTTCGGCGAAGGTCGCGCTGCCGCGGCACGGGGCTTTCGCCGAAAACGACAGTGTGGCGGGTTGAGGAGCGACGCCGCGCTAGCGCACCACGATGTCGGGGGCCTCGAGCCGCACGCGGTCGGCGGACGCGTCGTCCGGCTGCTCCTGGCTGGCGCGCTCCGCCTCCACGCGCTTGAGGTAGGTGGCGACCTCCCGCTCGGTGCGGGCCTCGTCCCAGCCGAGGGCCGACGCCATGAGTGCGGCGGCGACGGGGGCGGCGGAGACGCCGCGGTCCCACGACTCGATGCTGATGCGGGTGCGACGGGCGAGCACGTCGTCGAGGTGCAGAGCGCCTTCGTGGGTGGCGGCGTAGACGACTTCCGCGCCGATGTAGTCGTCGGCACCGGGCAGCGGCTCGAGCAGGGAGGGGTCGGAGCGGATCAGGTCGAGCAGCTCGTCCGTCATCACCCCGTAGCGGTTGAGGAGGTGCTCGACGCGCACCTTGTGCACCCCGAATGCGCGGGCGATCTTGGCGCGCTTGTTCCAGGCCGCCTGATACCCCTCGGCGCCGAGCAGGGGGATCTCCTCCGTCGTCGAACCCGGAATGCGGCCGTCGAGCGCATCGACGGCCGCGTCGATCGCGTCCTTCGCCATGACGCGGTACGTGGTCCACTTCCCACCGGCGACGACGACGAGTCCGGGCACGGAGTGCGTGACGATGTGTTCCCGGCTGAGCTTGGAGGTCTCCTCGCTCTCGTGCGCGAGCAGCGGACGCAGCCCCGCGTACACGCCCTCGACGTCCTCGCGGGTGAGTTTGACGGCGAGGACCCGGTTGACGTGCCCGAGGATGTAGTCGATGTCGGCCGCGGTCGCCGCCGGATGCGCCTTGTCGAGGTTCCAGTCGGTGTCGGTCGTCCCGATGAGCCAGTGCCGCCCCCACGGGATGACGAAAAGCACGCTCTTCTCGGTCCGCAGCAGCAGGCCGAGCTTGGACTGGAACCGGTCGCGCGGCACCACGAGGTGCACGCCTTTGGAGGCCCGCACCTTGAACTGACCGCGCTCGCCCACCATCGACTGGGTGTCGTCGGTCCAGACGCCGGTCGCGTTGACGACCTGGCGGGCCCGGATCTCGAAACGGTCGCCGGTCTCGAGGTCGTGCGCCGTCACTCCCACCACCCGCTGGCCGACCTTGAGGAAGCCCTCGACGCGGACCCGGGAGGCGACGTGCGCGCCGTAGAAGGACGCGGTGCGCGCCAACGTGGACACGTAGCGGGCGTCGTCGACCTGGGCGTCGTAGTAGGTGAGCCCGCCGACGAAGGCGTCCCCGGCGAGGCTCGGAGCCGCGCGCAACAGTTGGCGACGGGTGAGGTGCCGGTGATGGGGAACGCCGGGCTTACGCCCGCCGGTGTAGCTGAACAGGTCGTAGAGAAGCATGCCCGCGCCGACATAGAGACGCTCGATGACGGGCTTGGTGAGTGGGTAGAGGAACCGCACCGGCTTGACGAGGTGCGGTGCGAGGCGCTGGAGCAGCAGCCCGCGCTCGATGAGTGCCTCGCGGACCAGCCGGAAGTCGAGCTGCTCGAGGTAGCGGATCCCGCCGTGCACCAGCTTGGACGAGCGACTCGAGGTGCCCGAGGCCCAGTCGCGCGCCTCGACCATGCCGACCGACAGGCCGCGGGTGACCGCGTCGAGGGCCGCCCCGGTTCCGACGATGCCGCCGCCGATGACGAGGATGTCGAGCTCCTTGCGCCGCAGGGTGGCTATCGCGTCGGCTCGTTCCTCCGGTCCCAGCTTGTTCGAGCGGGTGACTGTCCTCTTTGCGACGACCATGGGGCAAGCGTAATCAGGCGGCTCCGGGCTGGTCGAGCACGTAGCTGAAGTTGCCAGCAGGGTCGAGGATTCCGGCGACGTGACCGTCGGGGATCTCGCTGATCGGCACGGCCACGTCGAGCGCGGGGTGCGCGGCGAGGAAGGCGGCGACATCGTCGACGAGATACATCGGGCCGGCGGGGGCGTCGTCGACGGACACCATGACCTGGACGTCGGAGTCGGGCAACTGGAAGGAGACGGTGTGGTCGCCTTCACGCCACCCCTCCTCGAGTCCGAGGACGTCGCGGTAGTAGGCGATGGTGGGGGCCAGCTCGGCGACCGGCGCGTAGATGAATGTGAGCTTCATGACACACACCATAACTTCGTTATGTTCGGACGTAAAGAGATTACGCTCGGATCATGCGCGAGTGGATCCCGGTTCCGGGGACGACGAAGGCGCGCCTCCTCGAGGCGGCCGTCACCGAGTTCGCCGCGCGCGGATTCGACGCCGTGGGCGTCACCGAGGTGGCGGCAGCCGCTGGCGTGACGGTCGGCTCGCTGTACCACCACTTCGGCAGCAAGCCGGCGCTGTACGCCCTCGTCCGGACGGACATCGAGCGCCGACTGCTCGACCGCATGGAGGGCGCTCGGGCGGGCGACGCCGACCTCGCGACGACGCTCGGGGTCGGATTCGACTACCTCGTGCGAGCAGGGTTCGCGCGCCTGCTCGCGGAGCCCCGCGAGGGCGACCCGGTCGAGGGCTTCATCGCCACCCACAGCGACCTGCCCATGAGGGGCGTGCTGCTCGCGGCGGCCTGGCGGGGCGCGCTCCTCCAGGAGGACACGGCGGCCGCCCGGGCGGCGCTGCTCGCGCTCGCCTAGCTGCGCTGATACGGCGCGATGACGACCTCGACGCGCTGGAACTCCTTGACGTCCGAGTAACCGGTCGTGGCCATCGAACGACGCAGCGCGCCGACGAGGTTGACGCGGCCGTCCGCCTCCGACGACGGGCCGAACAGGATCTGCTCGAGCGGTGCGACGGTGCCGACCTCGACGCGGTTGCCGCGCGGAAGCTCGGAGTGGTGCGCCTCGGGGCCCCAGTGCCAGCCGCCACCGGGCGCCTCGGTCGCGCGGGCGAGGGTGGAGCCGAGCATGACGGCATCGGCACCGCAGGCGATCGCCTTGACGATGTCGCCGCTCGTGCCGAGTCCGCCGTCGGCGATGACGTGCACGTAGCGCCCGCCGGACTCGTCGAGGTAGTCGCGGCGTGCGCCGGCGACGTCGGCCACCGCGGTCGCCATGGGGGCGTGGATGCCGAGGGCGGTGCGCGTCGTGGACGCCGCTCCCCCGCCGAATCCGACGAGCACGCCGGCAGCACCGGTGCGCATGAGGTGCAGGGCCGCGGTGTAGGTCGATGCGCCGCCGACGATCACGGGGACGTCGAGCTCGTAGATGAACTTCTTGAGGTCGAGCGACTCGGTCGTCTTGGAGACGTGCTCGGCGCTCACGGTCGTGCCACGGATGACGAAGAGGTCGACGCCCGCGTCGATGACGGTCTGGTGGAACTCCTGCGTGCGCTGCGGGCTGAGCGCGCCGGCGACGGGAACGCCTGCGGCGCGGATCTCGTTGAGGCGCTCCTTGATCAGCTCGGCCTTGATCGGCTCCGCGTAGATCTCCTGCATCCGCTTCGTTGCGGCCTCCGGGGCCAGCGTGCGGATCTCTTCGAGCAGCGGCTCGGGGTCGGCGTAGCGCGTCCAGAGGCCTTCGAGGTCGAGGACGCCGAGGCCGCCCAGACGACCGAGCTGAATGGCGGTGGTGGGGCTGACGACGGAATCCATCGGGGCCGCGACGACCGGGATGTCGAAGCTGAAGGCGTCGATCGACCAGCCGACGGAGACGTCGTGCGGGTCGCGGGTGCGGCGGCTGGGAACCACGGCGATGTCGTCGAAGGCGTACGCGCGGCGGGCACGCTTGGCGCGGCCGATCTCGATGTCACTCACCCGCCCAGCCTACCGGCGAGCAGGACGCCGACTACGGACCAGGAGGAACAGGCCACCGAGGACGGTGAACGCGGTGAGCCCCAGAAGCGCGATCGCGTCGGTGCCGGCCGCGGCCAGCGCCGGACCCGCCGGCGCCGCCAGCGCGGCCCCCGTCACCACCGCGACGAGGTCGGGGTATGCCCCGGCCGTGGGGCTCACCGTGACGAGCGGCCCCGGGGCGAGACCGGGCGACGCGGTGGCGAGGGTCACATCGGAGGGGAACACGGCCGCGAACTCGAAGGACCCGTCGGCCGCACTCGGCTGGGTTGCCGACCCGCCGAGCTGGTCGGTGAGCGTGACCGTCGCCCCGGGCACGGGAGCGCCGGTGGGGTCCGTGACGGTTCCGGCGAGGCTGGCGGTGACGGCGGCGAGCCAGAGGTAGACGACGGGCCCGCCGGACTGCTGGGTGACCGTGAAGCTGAGCGAGGACAGGGCCACGGTCGGGCTGAACCAGTCGGCGGCGCCGTCGGTGTTCACGACGTTGCCGGTGAGAGTGGCCGTCGCCGGGTCCCACACGGGCAGGTCGGTGCCGGCCGGTGCGGAGTTGAACGCCCCCTGCTCGCCCAGTTGGGAGCCCGAGACGGGCGTGCCCGTCGCGTCCGTCCCGGTGATCCGCACGGTGTCGGAGTCGACGTCGCCGAGGGCGAAACTCCAGCCGCCGATCGGAGTGGGGGTGGCGAAGGTGATGGTCGTGGTGCTCGCGACTGTGGTCGAGACCGGGTGCAGACTCAGGTGCGTGCGCCCGGACGAGGTCCCGAAGACGGCACCGAACGGCGTCGACGCCGGCAGCGTGGCCGTCGTCGCGGCGGACAGCACCGGGTCGTCGGAACTCACCGTGGCGGTGGGGAACCCGGGGGCCACCGTCATCGCCGTTGTCGTGAACGCGGCGAAGGTGCCGGCCCGGGCACCCGGAGCCGCCGCGGCGGGCGCAGCGACGAGGACGGCCAGGGCGACGATGGCGGAGACGATGAGCTTCCTCATCTCCTCACCCTACGTGAGCCCTCGGCGGCGATCAGCCCCGGTAGTTCGGCGCCTCGACGACCATCTGGATGTCGTGCGGGTGCGACTCCTTGAGCCCGGCCGCGGTGATGCGGACGAACTTGCCGCGCTCGCGCAGCTCGGGGATCGTGCGCCCGCCGACATAGAACATCGACTGGCGGAGGCCGCCGAGCAGCTGATAGACGACCGAGCCGACCGGGCCACGGTAGGGGACCTTGCCCTCGATGCCCTCGGCGATGATCTGCTCGTCGCTGGGGACGTCGGCCTGGAAGTAGCGGTCGCGGGAGTAGGAGGTCTTCTTGCCGCGGGTCTGCAGCGCGCCGAGCGAACCCATGCCGCGGTACGACTTGAACTGCTTGCCGTTGTGGAAGATGAGGTCACCGGGGCTTTCGTCGGTGCCTGCGAGGAGTGAACCGAGCATGACGGTCTCGGCGCCGGCGACGAGCGCCTTCGCGATGTCACCGGAGTACTGCAGGCCGCCGTCGGCGATCACCGGGACGCCGGCAGGGCCGGCGGCGAGCGAGGCCTCGTAGACCGCGGTCACCTGGGGGACGCCGACACCCGCGACGACGCGCGTGGTGCAGATGGAGCCGGGGCCGACGCCCACCTTGACGGCGTCCACGCCGGCGTCGATGAGGGACTGGGCACCGGAACGGGTCGCCACGTTGCCGCCGATGACGTCGATGTGGTCGAAGGTCGGGTCCGCCTTGAGGCGACGCACGATGTCGAGCACTCCGGCGGAGTCACCGTTGGCCGTGTCGACCACCAGGACGTCCACGCCCGCGTCGCGCAGCGCCTCCGCCCGCTCCCAGGCGTCGCCGAAGAAGCCGATCGCGGCGCCGACGCGCAGTCGTCCCTCGTCGTCCTTCGTGGCGTTCGGGTACTTCTCCGTCTTCTCGAAGTCCTTGACCGTGATGAGGCCGGTCAGCTTGCCGTCGGCGTCGACGAGGGGCAGCTTCTCGATCTTGTGCTGGGCGAAGATCGCGACGGCCGAGTCGGGGTCGATGCCCTCAGGGGCCGTGACGAGTCCCTCGGAGGTCATGACGTCACGGACGAGCGTCGTCTCCTTCTCGAAGGGGGAGACGAAGCGCATGTCGCGGTTCGTGATGATGCCGACGAGGGTTCCGTCCTCGGAGACGACCGGGAGACCGGAGACGCGGAACTGCGCACACAGCGCGTCCACCTCGGCGACGGTCGCGTCCGCGGTCGTCGTGACCGGGTTCGTGATCATGCCCGACTCGGAGCGCTTGACCTTGTCCACCTGGGCGGCCTGGTCGGCGATCGAGAGGTTGCGGTGCAGGATGCCGATGCCGCCGTGACGGGCCATGGCGATGGCCATGCGGTACTCGGTGACGGTGTCCATCGCCGAGGAGAGAAGAGGTGAGGCGACGGTGATCCGTCGGGTGAGGCGCGACGTGGTGTCAGCCTCGCTCGGGATGACGTCGGTGTGCCCGGGCAGGAGCATGACGTCGTCGTAGGTGAGTCCGATGAATCCGAACGGGTCGGGCTGGCTCATGAGTCCCCTTGTATCGCTGTGAACTGGTGCCGGATTGCCTCGTCGAATCCCGGTACCCAATGTTAACCGGTTAGGAGGCCTGCTATTCCACGCGCATAATAGGCGGCACGGTTTGTACCCTTCACGAAACATGAGGGCAACAAATCGCAAGTAGGGTCAACGTCGACGCTGCGCCAGCATGCGCGAGTCCCCCGGTTATTCGCAACCGGTTCACCTGGAGGTTCCGTGGAAGTCGTCCGCAAGGCTAAAGAGCGCAGAAAGCGCCTACTAGTCGTACTCTTCGGGGCGGTTGTCGCCGCCCTGGCCCTGTCAGCAACGTCGTCGGCGGCTTTCGCCGACGAGGTGGGCACCGACGAGTACGACTTCGTTTTCAGTGGCAACGTGAAGTACAACAGCGAGCCGCTGGAAGATGTCCGCATCACCGTCGAAGGCGGTGACTACGAGGCGGAGGTCCTGACCGACGCCGAGGGCAAGTGGAAGGTCGGTGTCCCCGAGAAGATCGAGTACACCATCGCCATCGACGAGTCGACGCTGCCGGAAGGCGTGATCGTCACCGACGAGGACGCCGAGGGCAACTCGAAGGAGGCGGAGTTCGGTCTCACCGGCAACAAGTCCGTCAACTTCTTCCTCGGTGAGGGTGTCCGCGAGACGACGAGCTTCGTCGACCAGCTGGTCGAGCGCATCGTCAACGGCCTCAACTTCGGTCTCATGCTCGCGCTCGCCGCCATCGGCGCATCGCTCGTGTTCGGCACGACGGGGCTCTCCAACTTCGCCCACGCGGAGATGGTGACCTTCGGTGCCGTGATGACCCTGGTGTTCGGTGTCTTCATCAAGCTGCCGATCCTCGTGGCCATCCCGATCGCCGTCGCTCTGAGCGCCGTGTTCGGTCTGGCGCTCGATGCGGCGATCTGGCGGCCACTCCGCCGCCGCGGCATCGGACTCACGCAGCTGCTCATCGTCAGCATCGGCCTCTCGTTGGCTCTGCGCTACACCTTCCAGTTCTTCATCGGCGGAAGCATCTTCCAGCTGCCGGGGTCGAGCGAGGCGAAGATCAACATCATCGGCCCGATCTCCCTCACGGTGACGGACATGATCAGCATGGGCGTCAGCGCCGTGGTGCTCGTGGCGGTGGCCTGGTGGCTCACCAACACCCGCATCGGCAAGGCGACCCGCGCGATCTCCGACAACCCCGCGTTGGCGGCATCGTCCGGCATCAACGTCGACGGTGTCGTCCGCATTGTCTGGGTCATCTCCGCAGCGCTCGCCGGACTCTCCGGCGTGCTGTGGGCGTACTTCATCCCCGGCATCAAGTGGGACATGGGTGCGCAGATCCTGCTGCTCGTCTTCGCCGCGATCACCCTCGGTGGTCTCGGTACGGCCTACGGAGCCCTCATCGGCTCGATCATCGTGGGTCTTCTTGTAGAGGTCTCGACCCTCTGGATCCCGTCCGACCTCAAGTACCTGGGTGCACTCGTCATCCTCATCGTGGTGCTGCTCGTGAGGCCGCAGGGCATCCTCGGTCGCAGAGAACGAATCGGTTAGGGGCTGACTTATGGACTGGGGAGCAGTTCTCTCAAATACGGCCGGTTGGCTCATCGCCCCGACCACGATCGCCTACGCGCTCGCCGCGGTCGGCCTGTCCGTCCACTTCGGATACGGCGGCCTTCTCAACTTCGGCATGGCCGGCTTCATGGCGCTCGGCGCCTACGGCTACGCCATCTCGATCCTCTCGTTCGGTCTCCCGTGGTGGGCCGGCATCCTCGTGGGAATGGGCGCGGCGATCATCTTCGCGCTCATCCTCGGAATCCCGACCTTGCGACTGCGGGCCGACTATCTCGCCATCGTGACCATCGCGGCGGCGGAGATCGTCCGCCTCCTGTTCACGACGCAGGTGTTCGACGAGTTCACCAACTCGGCTGACGGCCTCGGCGGGTACCACGCGGGCTTCCGCGCGGCCAACCCGATCCCCGAGGGCACCTACGGCTTCGGCCCGTGGGAGTACAACCAGACGCAGTGGTGGGTCCGTATCTTCGGCATCCTGCTGCTCGCTATCGCGGTGCTGTTCGTCTTCCTCATCATGCGCAGCCCGTGGGGACGCGTCCTCAAGGGCATCCGTGAGGACGAGGACGCCGTGCGCGCGCTCGGCAAGAACGTCTTCGCCTACAAGATGCAGGCCCTCATGATCGGTGGTGTCTTCGGGGCGTTGGGAGGCGTGGTGTTCGCACTGCCCTCCGCGGTGGTCCCGAGCGTCTACGTCACGAGCCTCACGTTCTTCCTCTGGACGATCCTGCTGCTCGGTGGTGCCGCGACGGTCTTCGGTCCGGTCGTCGGCTCGATCATCTTCTGGGTGCTCATGGCCTTCCTCGACAACGTGCTCCCGCAGCTCGCGAGCGACGGCATCCTGCCGATGACCGCGATCCAGGCGGCCGTGCTCCGGTACGTGCTCGTCGGCGTCGGGTTGCTGTTGATCGTCATCTTCCGGCCACAGGGCATCTTCGGAAACAAGAAGGAGCTGACCTTTGTCAAGTAACCCGATCGAAGGAGTGACCCCGGTCAAGTCGACCGGGCTGCACTCGGGCGAGATCGCCCCCGGCGTCGCCAAGGTCGACCCGATCATCACGGTCGACAACGTCAGCCGCACCTTCGGTGGCCTCACGGCCGTCGATGTCGAGCACCTCGAGATCCCGCGCAACGCCATCACGGCCCTCATCGGCCCGAACGGTGCGGGTAAGACGACGCTGTTCAACCTGCTCACCGGGTTCGACAAGCCCAACACGGGCTCGTGGACCTTCAACGGCAAGTCGCTCGCGAACGTGCCGGCGCACCGCGTGGCCCGCATGGGCCAGGTGCGCACCTTCCAGCTGACGAAGGCCCTCGGCCTGCTCACCGTCATGGAGAACATGAAGCTGGGCGCGACCGGACAAAAGGGCGAGCGTCTCTTCCCGAGCCTCATCCCGGGGGTCTGGCGCAAGCAGGAGAAGGAGAACGAGGAGCGCGCTCTCGACCTCCTCAAGCGCTTCAAGCTGGATGCGAAGGCGGACGACTTCGCCGCGAGCCTCTCGGGAGGACAGCGCAAGCTGCTCGAGATGGCGCGCGCGCTCATGTCGGAGCCGGTGCTGGTGATGCTCGACGAGCCGATGGCCGGCGTCAACCCGGCGCTGACGCAGTCGCTGCTCGGGCACATCCTCGACCTCAAGCAGCAGGGCATGACCGTGCTGTTCGTCGAGCACGACATGCACATGGTGCGCCACATCGCGGACTGGGTCGTCGTCATGGCCGAGGGTCGCGTGGTCGCCGAGGGTCCGCCCGACGAGGTCATGAAGAACCCGGCCGTCATCGATGCGTACCTGGGCAGCCACCAGGACATCGACCTGGGTGTCGTGACGGGTCGCTACGTCGACCCGAACGCGAAGGCCCCGGAGATCACCGCAGCGGAGATCGCCGCCGCGGGCATGGCGGAGGCCGACGAGGTCGAGCCGCCCGCCCCGAAGAAGCGCGCCAGCAGGAAGAAGGCAGAGCAGTGAGCACCCAGAACGTCGTCGAGGTCGAGAACCTCACCGCGGGTTACCTGCCCGGCGTCAACATCCTCAACGAGTGCTCGCTGACAGCGGCGCCCGGCGAGCTCGTCGGCATCATCGGCCCGAACGGCGCAGGCAAGTCCACGCTGCTCAAGTCGATCTTCGGCCAGGTGAAGATCCGCGGAGGCGACATCCGCCTCAACGGCGAGAGCATCGCCGGCCTCAAGGCCGACAAGCTCGTCAGCCGCGGGGTCGGGTTCGTCCCCCAGACGAACAACGTCTTCCCGAGCCTGACCATCGAGGAGAACCTGCAGATGGGGCTCTACCAGAAGCCGAAGGACTTCGAGGAGCGCCTCGAGTTCGTCACCGGCATCTTCGCGGAGCTGGGCAAGCGCCTCAAGCAGCGCGCCGGCTCGCTCTCGGGCGGTGAGCGCCAGATGGTCGCCATGTCCCGCGCGCTCATGATGAGCCCGAGCGTGCTGCTGCTGGACGAGCCGTCGGCAGGCCTCTCCCCCGCCCGTCAGGACGAGGCGTTCGTCCGGGTCTCGGAGATCAACAAGGCCGGCGTGACGACCATCATGGTCGAGCAGAACGCGCGTCGCTGCCTGCAGATCTGCGACCGCGGCTACGTCCTCGACCAGGGGCACGACGCCTACACCGGGACCGGACGCGACCTGCTGAACGACCCCAAGGTGATCTCGCTGTACCTCGGCACCCTCGGGGACGCCGCGTAACGCGCTGAACGCACGACAGAGGGGGCCGGAGCGATCCGGCCCCCTCTTCCGTCTCGCCGCCTGCCCTGCTGCGCACCACAGCTGCCCGCCGCTGGGCCGCCCGGTGCGGGGTTACGCAGGGCGAGGTCGCTCAGGGCGGGGATGCTCAATGCTGCGCGTCGCTGAGCGCGCGGGGTTTTGGCGCGGGCGCTGCGGTTCGAATCGCCGCGCGCTCGACAAACCTCAGCGCCGAGGGCGCACACGGCCCGTAGGGGCGTTATGAGGGCGGCAGCCAGGGAGCGAGAGGATGGAGACGGCTCCGCGGCCGCAGGGAGCCGCACGGAGCCGATACCGCGGCCTGCGATCGCGCCGAGCCGTCCCCCGGCGCACGCCTGCCTCTGGCGCGTCACCACCGTTCCCCTGCCGCCCTCCCCCGCTGACCTCCAACTGCGCCCACCCCGCGGAGGTTTGTCGAGCGCGCGGGGGTTCACACCTCCGCGCGCTCGTCAAAGCCCCGCGAGCTCAGCGACGCGCAGCATTGAGCAACCCCGCACCGGGCAACCCGGGACGGCAAGCCCGGGGAAGGGCCAACCGGCCGGGCGGGCGAGGGCGGACGACGAAGAACCCCCCGGCCGCGAGGGCCGGGGGGTTCTCTGCGTCAGCTAGTGGTGACTAGTCGATGCGGGTGAACTTGTTCTCGGCGTCGTACTGGAAGATGCCGATCGTGGCCTCGGTGGGGTCACCGGCCTCGTCGAACGCCACGCCACCGGAGTAGCCGTCGTAGTCGACCGTGCCGCCGTCGAGGATGATCTGAGCAGCGGACGCGAAGTCCGTGGCCTTCTCACCCTCGCCCGAACCACCGGAGACCTCGCGGAGCTTGTCCGCGATGTCGGCGCCCTCGGTCGAGTTCGCAGCGAGAGCGGCGAGCGCGATGAGGATGACGGCGTCGTACGACTCGGCAGCGTAGCTGTAGTCGGTCAGCTCCGAGTTGCCGGCCTCGACCCAGGCGGCGTTGAGGCGCTCCTGGAAGTCGTCCGGGAGGACCGGGCCGGGCGTGGTGCCCTTGGCGCCGTCGACGACACCGGCAGGCATCGCGGGGGTGCCGGCCTCGGCGTCAGCCTCGGTGCCGAACTGCTTGAGGTTTCCGTCGACCAGGTACAGCTTGTCGCTCGGGAAGCCGGCAGCAGCCAGCGCGGGAGCGATCGTGTAGATCTGGTTGAAGGTGATGAGCGCGATCGCGTCCGGGTTGGCGGCGGTCACGGCGCTGATCTGAGCGTCGAAGGTGGCGTCACCGTCGTTGTAGGACTGGCTGGCGACGACCTCGCCACCGGAGCCCTCGAAGATCTCGGTGACGACCTTCTCGAGGCCGGTGCCGTACGCGTCGTTCTGGTAGATGATGCCGAGGGTCTCGGCGCCGTCCTCCGCGATCAGGTTACCGAGCACCTCGCCCTGGAGCAGGTCCGAGGGGGCGGTACGCCAGTAGAGGTTGTTGTCGTCCCAGGTGGTGAAGTCGGGCGAGGTGTTGGCGGGCGAGAACTGGATCACGCCAGCTCCCACGACGTCGTCGATGAAGAGCTTGGAGACACCGGACGACGCGGCACCGATGACGGCGGAGACGCCTGCGTCGAGGAGCTTCGGGACGGTGGTCTCGTACGCCTTGTTGTCGGTGTCACCCGAGTCACCGTAGGTGACGTCGATCGTGATGCCGAGGTCGGCGTCGTTGATCTCCTTCGCAGCGAGCGCAACGCCGGCCTCCTCGGGCGGGCCGAGGAACGCGAGCGAACCGGTCTGGGGCAGGACGGTGCCGATCTTCAGGGTGAGGTCGCGGGTCTCGGTGCTGCCACCGGTCTCCTCCGACTCGGCCGGCGCGCAACCACTCAGGACGAGGGCGCTTGCCGCGATCACGGCAACGCCGCCGATGACCGTCTTGAGGGTGCGAGAGCGGGAGGCCGAGGCCTTCGCGAATACGCTCATGATGCTCCTTGCTTGATGAATGTGAAAGACACAGCCGTGCTGGTGCACATCTGTTCTGGACAAGCTACGGGCGGGAGGGCTCAGACACAATACGTTCGTGTTACGGGGCTGTAACACGCCCCAATCGTTACTTTCCGTGACCAGCGGGGCCCGGCGGAACGGATTCCGTGGCGGACTCAGCCGACCGTCACGCCGCCCTCGGCGCGGACCGCGAGCGCGACCCCGGCGTCCGAGCGGCCGCTGTAGGCGATGCCGGTGTCGTGCGCGATGACGTCGAGGCATGCGGCGTACAGCGCACAGGAGGAGGCCCCCTCGGCGAGGGCCGGAAGCGTCCGCACGATGGCGGCCCCGCCGTCATCGTCGGCTGCGGCCGCGGCGAGAGCGGAGAGGATGACGGCCTCGTAGGCCTCGACGGCGCCGGTGGTGTCCCCGGTCGCGGGGTCGGATTGACGCAACAGCGCCAGGAGCGGTTCGTCGGCGGCAGCCCCGGTCGCGGGGATCACGACGGCCAGGTCGAGCGCGGCCGCCGCCTCCGCGATCGCGTCGGCCATCGCATCCGTCGTCCCCCCGATGAGCACGTCGACACCGCGTTCGCCCAGAGCCGTGACGATCGGTGCGACGGCCGCGGGGTCGTCACCGGCGTTACGGTGCAGCACTTCCACGGGTGCCCCGGCGAAACCGCCCGCGGCGTTGACCTCGCGCACGGCCACCTCGACGGCAGCGATCCGCGCGGTGCTGGAGGGGTCGGACAGGGAGAAGAGGGTCCCGATGCGCAGCACACCGTCGCCGGTCACCGCGTAGGTGGGCTCCGGGGTGGGCGTCGGGACGGGCGCTCCGGCCGAGCACCCGGCGAGCAGCAGCGCGATGAGGGCGGGGACGGCGATGAGGGCAGGACGCGACACGGTTCCTCCTGGCGAAGCGCGGGACGTGTGAACCCTATCGGCGGTTCAGACCGGGAGGAGGGAGGCGCGACGCATCCCGCGCTGGTGCCGCAGCATGTCGACCGTGAGGATCACGAGAGCCACCCAGACGAGCGCGAAGCCGATCCAGCGGGCGATGGGCATGTCCTCCTGGAAGACGAAGACACCGATGAGGAACTGCAGGACGGGCGCGAAGTACTGCGTCAACCCGAGGGTGACGAGCGGAAGCCGTCGCGCGGCGGCGGCGAACAGGAGGAGCGGGATCGCGGTGATGACCCCGGCGAGTCCGATGAGGACGGCGTGCCAGGTGCCGGCGCTGCCGGTCATCAGCTCGCCGTTGGCGGCGATCACGCCGAGGGCGATGCCGGCGGCGGGTGCCAGCCAGGCGGTCTCGACGGTGAGTCCGCTGACGGCGTCGACCCGGCCGCCCACCTGCTTCTTGATGAAGCCGTAGATACCGAAGGAGAACGCCAGAACGAGCGCGATCCACGGGAATCGCCCGTAGTTGACAGCGAGCACGAGCACGGCCGCCGCGCTGAATCCGATGGCGACCCACTGGGCGACGCGGAGGCGCTCGCGCAGGACGATGACACCGAGCAGGACGGTGACGATGGGGTTGATGAAGTAGCCGAGCGACGCCTCGACGACGTGGCCGGTCAGCGTGGACCAGACGTAGACGAGCCAGTTGGTGAGGATGAGGGCGCCCGCGATGCCCATGATCCCCATGGTGCGCGGACTGCGCACCACGGCCGCGAGAGCGGGCCAGCCGCGCGTGACGGTGAGGAGGAGCGCGCAGAAGACGAGGGAGAGGACGATCCGCCACGCGACGATCTCGATCGCACCCGCCGGGGCGAGATTGCGGAAGTACAGCGGGAGGAAGCCCCACAGGCTGTACGCGGCGACCGCGAAGGTGAGGCCGATCGCCGTGGTTCTCGCGGGATCGGACTGGGGCACGGGGAAAGCCTAGGCCCGCCGGGAACAGCAGAAGGCCCGACGGCTGAACCGTCGGGCCTTCTGGCGGAAAAACGTCGCGGGCTGTCGCCTAGCGGACGATGACGGCGAGCACGTCGCGAGCCGACAGGACCAGGAGGTCCTCGCCGCCGTAACGCACCTCGGTGCCGCCGTACTTCGAGTAGATGACCTTGTCGCCGACGGCGACGTCGAGCGGCACGCGGTTGCCGTTGTCGTCGATGCGACCGGGACCGACGGCCACGACCTCGCCCTCCTGCGGCTTCTCCTTGGCGGTGTCAGGGATGACGAGACCGGAAGCAGTCGTCGTCTCTGCTTCGACCTGCTTGATCACGATGCGATCCTCGAGCGGCTTGATGGAGACCGACACGGTTGACCTCTTTCTTGGACTTCTCAAAAGCGTAATTGGCACAGTCGGTGCGAGAGTGCCAAAGCCACTATAGCCGCGGGCTGGCACTCATTCAACGTGAGTGCCAATTGCTACGGTGGGCGCATGGAGACCTCCGAGCTGCGCGCGCTCCTGACGCCCGAGGGCATCCGGCTGCTCGATTCACTCCCGCGCTGGGAGACCGGAACGGACGTCGTGCGCTCGGTGGCCGACCTCCGCCGGCAGGGCCACGATCCCGTCCTCGTCGCGGCCGTGTTGTCGCAGTCGCGGCTCCGCGCGAAAGCCGAGGCCAAGTTCGGGGACTTCGCCTCCTCCCTCCTCTTCACGGCAGCCGGGCTCGAGCAGGCGACGCGCCTGCCGGTCGCGGCGCTGCACGCGGGGCGTTTCCGCGACGCGGGGTTGCACCGCGTGGCCGACCTCGGCTGCGGCATCGGCGCCGACGCGCTTGCCATGGCCGCCATCGACCTGGAGGTCACCGCGGTCGAACGCGACGAGGTGACGGCCGCGATCGCCGCCTTCAACCTGGCGGCGTGGCCGTCCGCCTCCGTCGTCCAGGCCTCCGCCGAGGACGTCGACCTGAGCGGCTTCGACGCGCTCTGGCTCGACCCGGCCCGGCGGAGCAGCGCCAAACGTCTCGCCGACCCGCGCGACTGGTCCCCCTCCCTCGACTTCGCCTTCGGCCACGACCTGCCGGTCGGCGTCAAGCTCGGCCCCGGCCTCGATCGCGATCTGCTCCCCGCGGGCGCCGAGGCGCAGTGGGTGTCCGTCGATCGGGACGTCGTCGAACTCGTGGTCTGGACGGGCGCGCTCGCGCGCCCCGGTGTCGGGCGGTCGGCTCTCGTGATCGCGGGCGGTGCCGCGGCCGAGCTCACCGCGGAGAGGGACTCGCCGGATGCGGAGCCGGGCGACCTCGGAACCTACCTGTACGAGCCCGACGGCGCCGTGATCCGGGCCCGCCTCATCGGCGATCTTGCACGCTCCCTCGATGCCCACATGCTCGACCCGACGATCGCCTACCTGACCGGCGACACCCTGGCGCCGACGCCGTTCGCGACGGCGTTCCGGGTCGTGGAGCGCTTCGCGCTCGACGAGAAGACGCTGAAGCGGGAGCTGACGGCGCGTGATGTGGGGACCCTCGAGATCAAGAAGCGCGGCGTCGACATCGACCCCGCCGTCTTCCGCAAGCGGCTGAACCTCCGGGGCTCCCGCGCGGCCACCCTAGTGCTCTCGCGATCGGGAGCGAAACGGGTCGCTCTCCTCGTGGAGCGGGTGGCTCAGTAGCCGTAGCCGGTGCTGCTCCAGATCGTGAAGACGATGGCGAAGATGCCGACGAGCAGCGAGATCGCCGCGCCGCTGTATCCGGTGATCAGCCCGGCGATCGCGAACCCGCGCGCCTGCGGTTGGCGACGGATCGCCAGGTGTCCCGTGATCACCGCGACGATGCCGGACACGAGGCCGACGAACCAGCAGAAGCTGGTGAGGATGGCGACGATGCCGAGGACCATCGAGGTGATGGCGAGCCCCTTGGCCGGCGCCGGCTGGTAGGCGTATTGGTAGCCGGGCTGCGGGGTCGGGGCGTAGGCGGGGGCGGGCGTGGCGTAGGGATCGGGCTGGACGTACCCGGGAGGCGTCGTGGACTCGGCGTAGGGGTTGGGCCGACGGACGATGGTCGCGTCGTCGACGATCGACTCGTCGGTCGGGGCCGGTGACCCCTCGCGCGGGGTCGGGATCGGGGGGACCTGATTCGGGTCGGACATATGACGAATCCTCTCATGGGGAAAGGGGCCCGCGCGATGGCGCGAGCCCCTTTCCGTCACGCGGTGCGTGCTCAGTAGTAGTAGTCGGAGCCCAGGAAGCCGAGTCCGCCGAAGGCGAAGATCGTGACCAGGATGCCGATGCCCCAGAGCACGGAGATGCCGACGCCGACCCAGCCGGTGATGATGCCGGTCAGCCAGAAGCCCTTGGCGTGCGGCTGGCGCTTGGAGGCGAGGTGGCCGATGATCGCGCCGGCGAGGGCGATGAGGAAGCCTCCGCCATAGCAGAGGGCGAGGACCGCACCCGCGATACCGAGCGCCATCGCGGTGATGGAGAGGCCCTTCGGGGGCTGCGGCTGGTAGCCGTAGGCGGGCGCGGCGGCGTAGGGCTGCGGCTGTGCATAGGGGTCCGCGGCGGGGGCGGCGGCCGGCTGTGCATACGGGTTCGGCTGCGCGTCGGGAGTCGGCTCCGGCGCGGCCGGGGCTGCGGGGGCGGGCTCGGCCGGCGGGACCGGCGGAACCGGGGGGACGGCGGGGGTCTCGGGGTCGTTCTGGTCTGCCACGGTGAGCTCCAAGGTCGAGGATACGTCGTAGATCGACCCGTCCACGCTAGCGCACCCGGGGCTGGGGGTTCACCCCCGGACGTAGGATTGTCGTCTCATGCTCAGCACGGCGACGACTCGACGACGGCTGGTCATCGGCGCGCTCGGCGCGGGCGTCATCGCCGCCCACGCGGGCGCTGCGCTCTTCTTCGCGGGACGCAACCCGTACACGACGGAGATCTTCCCGCCCTGCCCGATCCTGCACGTCACGGGCTGGCAGTGCCCCGGCTGCGGGGGCACGCGGTCCGTCTACTCGCTGCTCCAGGGCGACCTGGTCGGCTCCCTCGCCATGAACCCGCTCGTCCTCGCGCTCTACCTGGCGCTCGGGCTCATCGGCGCGGGGTCGCTGCTGCGCACCCGTCGACCCCGGCTGTCGACCGCACTGCAGTACGCCGCCCCCGTGGTCATCGTCGCCGCCGGGCTGTACTCGGCGGTCGTCCGCAACCTGCTCTAACGGGCCTGGATCTCCGTCACCGGCAGGGTCGAGTCGGCACCGAAGCGGAGGCTCGAGGGCGCGTGACCGGCGGCGACCAGCTGGGCGCCGAGGGCGGCGATCATCGCTCCATTGTCAGTGCAGAGGGACAGCGGTGGGATGCGCAGTTCCACCCCCGCCGCGGCACACCGGGCGGTCGCGACCTCGCGGACGCGGGCGTTCGCCACCACACCGCCGCCGAGCAGCAGGCGAGGGATGCCGTGATCGGCACAGGCGGCGAGGGCCTTCGTGATGAGCACGTCGACGACCGCCTCACGGAAGCTGGCCGCCACGTCGCCGACGGGTACCTCCTCCCCCGCGTCCTGGGCCTTCTCCACCCACCGGGCGACAGCCGTCTTGAGCCCGGAGAAGGAGAAGTCGTAGCGGTGGCGGTCCATGTCCTTCGGCAGGCTCAGCCCGCGCGGGAAGCGGATGGCCGTCGGGTCGCCGTGAGCCGCAACCCGGTCGATGTGCGGACCACCCGGATAGGGCAGGCCGAGCAGACGGGCGACCTTGTCGAAGGCCTCCCCCGCCGCGTCGTCGATCGTCTCGCCGAGCAGCTCGACATCGGAGACGAGGTCGCGGACGAGCAAGAGGCTCGTGTGGCCACCCGAGACGAGCAACGCGATCGTCGGCAGCTCGATCTCGGATCCGTCCTCGCGCAGCACGTCGGCACCGACGTGCCCGACGAGGTGATTGACCGCGTAGAGCGGCTTGCCGGTGCTGATCGCGAGCGCCTTCGCCGCGGCGACGCCGACCATGAGGGCGCCGGAGAGGCCCGGCCCGCTCGTGACGGCGATGGCGTCGAGGTCGGCGAGGTCGACGTCGGCCTCCGCGAGCGCCTGGCGGAGGGCGGGGCCGATCGCCTCGACATGGGCGCGCGCCGCCACCTCCGGGACGACGCCGCCGTAGCGGGCGTGCTCGTCCATGGAGGAGGCGATCACGTTGGCGAGGAGCGTCGTGCCGCGCACGATGCCGACGCCGGTCTCGTCGCAGCTCGTCTCGATCCCGAGCACCAGGGGGCCGCTCACGCGGGCACCACCGTCGGGGTCGGCAGCAGCAGTCTCATCACGATGGCATCCACGTCGTCGGGTTGGTAGTAGTGCGGGCGGACGGCGATCTCCTCGAAACCGAGCCCGTCGTAGAGGCTCTTCGCCCCGGGGTTGTCGGCCCGCACCTCGAGGAACACCTCGGTGGCACCCCGACCGCGCGCCTCGGTCAGCAGGGCGTTCATCAGCGCACGACCGAGACCGGACCGCCGGGCCGTCGGCAGGACGGCGATCGTCTGGATGTCGCCCTGGCCGCTGTTGCGGGGCGACAGGAGCCCCGCGTAGGCGACCACGGTTCCCGGGTCCGTCTCCGCGACGGCCACCAGGTAGTGGCCGTGCGGGCTCGAGAGCTCGGCTCGCATCGACGAGCTGTTCCAGGCGTCCGTGGTGAACTCGGACTCCTCGATCGCCATGATCGCGTCGAGGTCGTCGAGCGTCGCTGATCGCAGCAACCAGGTCACGCGGTCACCCGCTTCGGGCCGGTCGAGGGCGTCACGTCGGGCGACCGCAGGTAGATCGGCTCGTCGTCGGCGAAGGGACGACCGTGCAGATAGAGGGCCTCGGCGAGCATGCCGAGCGCTCCGGCCGGGATGGTCGCCGCGTCCACGCGGCGGTCGGCGGCCGGGACGTCGTCCGGCTTGGACAGGTGCGGCCCGTCCACGCGGATCGGCAGGCCGTCCGCATCCGTGCCCTCGTAGCGACTCCAGGACAGTTCGCGGCGGCGCGCGTCCGTCACCACGAGGAGCGGGCCGTCGGCTCCGAAGGCGACGGCATCATGGCTGACGACGGGGATGAACGGCTTGCCGGCACCGATCGCGAAGACGCGGGCTGCGGCGATGCCGACCCGCAGGCCGGTGAACGGCCCGGGGCCCATCCCGCAGACGACACCGGAGAGCTCGGAGACGGTGACCCCCGACTCCTCGAGCACCGCGACGATGAGGTCGCCGATCAGCTCGGCGTGACTACGGGTGTCGGCGGAGGAACGCTCGGCGATCACCCCGCGGTCGCGATCGACGACCGCGACGCTCGTTCCGGCGGAGGTGTCGATGGCGAGAAGCACCAGACGATTCTAGGCAGGCAGCCAATCGAGGGTGGCCCAGCGGGGTCCATGACCGGTCACCGTGACCGTGCGGGGCTCGACCCCGTCGTCGTCCGCCTCCCCGCCGACCGGCCGCACGATGTCGAGCTCGAGCCACGAGTCGGACACCCCGTCGAGCTTTCCGGCGCCCCACTCGACCACGACGATCGCGTTCGGGTAGTCGATGTCGAGGTCGTCGAGCTCCAACGCCGTCGCGAGGCGATAGGCGTCGACGTGGACGAGGGGCGCACCCTCGCCGGACTCCCGCGGATGCGTGCGCGCCAACACGAAGGTCGGACTCGTCACGGCACCACGGACCCCGAGGGCCTCGCCGAGACCGCGGGTGAGCGTCGTCTTGCCCGCCCCGAGCTCCCCGTTGAGTGCCACCAGATCGCCGGCTCGGAGTCGGGAGGCGAGGAGCGCACCCAGCTCGGCCATCGCCTCCGGCGTCTCGATCACGAGCGTCGTCATGCCGTGTACGTCCTCGTGACCCGTCGACCGATCCGCGTGACGATCTCGTAGCCGATCGTGTCGGCCGCGTCGGCCCAGTCGCGCGCGGTGGGATGCCCGTCGCGGTCGTCGCCGAAGAGGACGGCGCGGTCACCCACCGCCACCGGCTGGTCACCGACATCGACGACGAACTGGTCCATCGCGATGCGGCCGGCCACGTGATGCCGCACACCGTTGATGGTCAGCTGGCCGCGACTCGAGGCGTGACGCGGTACCCCGTCGGCGTAGCCGAGCGGCACGAGGGCGAGGGTCGTCTCCTCGGCCGTCACGTGATCGAAGCCGTAGGAGACCCCCTGCCCGGCCGGGACGCGCTTGACGGAGACGATCGCGGCGGAGAGTTCCATGGCCGGGCGCACCCCGGTGAGCTCACGCTCGTCCGGGGCCACGCCGTAGGCGCCGATTCCGATCCGGACCAGGTCGAGGCGCAGCTCCGGGCGGTCGAGGGCGGCGGCCGTCGCGGCCAGGTGGACGACCTCGGGTTCCAACCCCGCGGCGCGGACCGTATCGACCGCGTCCGTGAAGATCGCGGCCTGGGCGGCGTCCGCGTCCGATCCCGCGTTCGACAGGTGACTGAACACCCCGGTCACCCGGATCGCGCCCGCACGCTCCAACGCGGCGGCACGGGTGACGACCGCCGCCCAGTCCGCGGCTGACACGCCGTTGCGGCCGAGGCCGGAGTCGAGCTTGAGCTGGACCCGGATGCCGCCGCCCACCGCCGCGACCCGCTCGAGCTGCTCGAGGTAGTTCACGCCGACGTCGACACCGTTCTCGCGGGCGATCGAGAAGTCGGTGGCCGGGTCGTGGATCCACGCGAGCAGGGGGGCGTCGACGCCCGCGGTGCGCAGTTCCATCGCCTCCTCGAGATCGACGACGCCCAGCCAGGTCGCTCCGCCCTCGAGGGCCGCTCGTGCGGCGGGCACGGCACCGTGACCGTAGCCGTCCGCCTTCACGACGACCATGGCAGGGCTGTCCGCGGCGGTCCGGAGCAGTTCGACGTTGCGGCTGATCGCACCGAGGTCGATGCGCGCCTCGCGCAGGGGCCGGGTCACGATGGGGCCCCCGACTCGGCAACGACATATGCGATGGCGACCCCGGCGTCGTGGCTCATCGAGAGGTGCAGTCGGGAGACGCCGTGGCGATCGGCGACCGCCTGTGCCGGGCCGGAGATGTGCAGCGACGGATTGCCGTGCTCGTCCGCCACCACGCGCATGTCGTGCCAGCGGATCCCGGTCGACTCGCCGAAGGCCTTGATGAGGGCCTCCTTGGCGGCGAAGCGGCCGGCGAGGGAGCGCAGCGACAGCACGCGCTCCCCCGACACCAACTCCTCATCGGCGAACAGGCGCGCGCGCAACGACGGGGTGCGGTCGAGCGCCCGCTCGAACCGCGCCAGGTCGACCACGTCGACGCCGATGCCGACGATCACGGGTGCTACTCGACGGTGACGGACTTCGCCAGGTTGCGCGGCTGGTCCACGTCCAGGCCCTTGGCGGCAGCCAGCTCCATCGCGAAGATGTGCAGCGGCACGACGGCGAGCAGCGGCTCGAACAGGTTGCCGGCGAGCGGGATCGGGATGACCTCGTCCGCGAACGGCAGCACGGCTGCGTCGCCCTTCTCGGCGATCGCCACGACGCGCGCACCGCGAGCGCGGATCTCCTGGATGTTGGAGACGACCTTCGGGTGCAGCGACAGCGGGTCGCGCGGGCTCGGGACGACGACGAACACGATCTGGCCGGGCTCGATGAGCGCGATCGGGCCGTGCTTGAGCTCACCGGCGGCGAAACCCTCCGCGTGGATGTAGGCGAGCTCCTTGAGCTTGAGCGCACCCTCGAGCGCGATCGGGTAGCCGACGTGACGGCCGAGGAACAGCACAGAACGGGTGTCCGTCATCCAGTGCGCGAGCTGGCCGATCGACTGCGAGGCGACCAGCACCTCCTCGATCTTCGCGGGGATGGCGGTGAGCTCCTCGGTGGCCGCCGTGATCTCCTCGGCGGACAGAGTGCCGCGCACCTGCGCGAGGTGGAGGCCGAGCAGGTACAGCGCCGTGATCTGGGCGACGAAGGCCTTGGTCGATGCGACGGCGACCTCGGGGCCGGCGTGCGTGTAGATGACGCCCTCCGACTCGCGTGGGATCGACGAGCCCTGCGTGTTGCAGATGGAGAGGACGCGAGCGCCCGCCTCCTTCGCGTAGCGGACGGCCATGAGCGTGTCCATCGTCTCGCCGGACTGGCTGATGGAGACGACGAGCGTGCGGGAGTCGAGGATCGGGTCGCGGTAGCGGAACTCGTGCGACAGCTCGACCTCGACCGGGACGCGCGACCACTTCTCGATCGCGTAGCGGCCCGTCTGGCCGGCGTAGGCGGCGGTTCCACAGGCGATGATGACGATACGGTCGATGTCCTTCAGCGTCTCGCCACCGAGCACGTCGAGCTCGGGCAGCTGCACGCCGCCGCCGACGACGCGGCCGAGGAGGGTCTTCGCGACGGCCTCGGGCTCCTCGCTGATCTCCTTCGCCATGAAGCTGGACCAGCCGCCCTTCTCGGCGGCGGAGGCGTCCCAGCTGACCTCGAACTCCTTGGTCTCGACCGGGTTGCCATCGAAGTCGGTGACGACGACCGAGTCCGGGCGGATGGTGACCATCTGGTCCTGCCCGATCTCCATGGCGCGCTTCGTGAACTCGACGAACGCCGCGACGTCGGAGCCGAGGAAGTTCTCGCCGTCGCCGAGGCCGATGACCAGGGGCGAGTTGCGGCGGGCGGCCACGACGACACCGGGCTGCTCCTCGTGGACGACGAGGAGGGTGAAGGCGCCGTGCAGGCGGTTGACGACGAGACGCAGCGCCTCGGTCAGGTCCTTGGTCTGCGCATAGGCCTTGCCCACGAGCAGCGCCGCGACCTCGGAGTCGGTGTCGCTGGTGAACTCGGCGCCCTCGGCGAGGAGCTCTTCCTTCAGCTCGAAGAAGTTCTCGATGATGCCGTTGTGGATGAGGGCGAGCTTGCCGCCGTCACCGAGCTGCGGGTGCGCGTTGCGGTCGGTCGGGCCACCGTGGGTCGCCCAGCGGGTGTGGCCGATGCCGGTCGAACCGTTCGCGATCGGCGACGCCTCGAGCTCGTCGACGAGCGACTGCAGTTTGCCGGCCTTCTTGCGGGAGTCGAGGTTGCCCTCGGGGTCGATGATGGCGACCCCGGCCGAGTCATAGCCGCGGTACTCCAGCCGACGCAGGCCGCCCAGCAGTACTTCGATGCTCTTGTTGTCACCGACATATCCAACGATTCCGCACATGGGCGAGAGTTTACGCGAGAGATGGGAGCGGAATGCCCGCGTAGGCTGGGGGGCCATGGCCGAGGCAGCACTCCCGAACGGCAACCTGAGCCCCTTCCGCGAGATCGATCGCGCCGAGTGGGCCGCGCTGGCCGCCCAGACCGACGTACCACTCAGCTCAGCCGAGCTCGCGCAGCTCAGCGGACTGGGCGAGAACCTCGACCTGCGCGAGGTGATGGAGGTCTACCTCCCCCTCTCCGGTCTCCTCAGTCTCTACGTCACCGCAGCCAAGGAGCTCAACCGCCAGACGACCGGCTACCTCGGCGATCCGGGGCCAGCCACCCCCTTCGTCATCGGCGTCGCCGGCAGCGTCGCCGTCGGCAAGTCGACGACCGCGCGCCTCCTCCAGCGGCTGCTGTCGCAGTGGGAAGGGACCCCGCACGTCGAGCTCGTCACGACCGACGGCTTCCTCCTGCCGAACGCCGAGCTCGCCCGCCGCGGGCTCATGGAGCGCAAGGGTTTCCCGGAGTCCTACGACCGTCGCGCCCTTCTGCGTTTCGTCAGCCAGGTCAAGAGCGGGGCGACGGAGGTCGCGGCGAACGTGTACTCGCACCTCTCCTACGACATCGTCCCCGGCGAGCACGTCGTCGTGAAGAGCCCCGACGTCCTCATCGTCGAAGGCCTCAACGTGCTGCAGCCCGCCTCGGCCGGGCACCGCCTGGCGGTGAGCGACCTGTTCGACTTCACCGTGTACGTGGACGCGCGCACCAGCGACATCGCGACCTGGTACGAGGAGCGGTTCCTCCGGCTCCAGCGCGGGGCGTTCAGCGACCCGCAGAGCTACTTCCACCGCTACGCGGCGCTGAGCGAGGCGGAAGCGCGCGCGAAGGCGCGTTCCATCTGGTCGTCGATCAACGAACCGAACCTGCTCGAGAACATCCTGCCGACGCGGGCGCGGGCATCGCTCGTCCTGCGCAAGGGCAGCGACCACTCGGTGTCGAGCGTGCTGCTCCGCAAGATCTGAGGGCGCGCTACAGCGCCAGATGGGTGCGGACGGACTCCGCGAGCTCCTCGGCGATACGCTGCGCGGTCTCCTCGTCGGCGGCCTCGACCATGACACGCACCATCGGCTCGGTGCCGGACGGACGCAGCAGGACGCGACCGGTGTCGCCCAGCTCGGCCTCGGCCGCGCGCACGGCGGCAGCGACCTCGGCGTTGTCGGCCAGCGTGCGGTGGGCGACCCCGCGCACGTTGATCATCACCTGGGGGTAGACGGTCATCACCGAGGCGAGCTCGGCGAGCGTCTTGCCGGTGCGCGCCATCTCGGCGACGATGTGCAGCCCCGTGAGGATGCCATCACCGGTCGTGGCGTGCGACGTCATGATGACGTGACCGGACTGCTCGCCACCGATGGACAGCTTCTTCTCGACGAGCGCCTCGAGCACGTAGCGGTCGCCGACTGCGGTCTGGAGGACGGTGATCCCGTGCTCCTCCATCGCGCGACGCAGGCCGAGGTTGCTCATGACGGTCGCCACCAGGGTGTTGTCCGTCAGCTCCCCGCGCTCCTGGAGCGCGAGAGCGAGGATCGCCATGATCTGGTCGCCGTCGACGATGTTGCCCTGCGCGTCCACGGCGAGGCAGCGGTCGGCGTCACCGTCGTGGGCGATACCCACATCGGCGCCGACCTCGAGCACCTTGCGGGCGAGGACGTCGAGGTGGGTCGAGCCGACACCGTCGTTGATGTTGTAGCCGTCCGGGTCGGCCCCGATGACGGTCACAGTGGCGCCGGCGTCGGTGAAGACCTCCGGCGAGATGCCTGCTGCGGCGCCGTGGGCGCAGTCGAGGACGACGTGGATGCCCTCGAGTCGGTGCGGCAGCGACGCAAGCAGGTGGAGGACATAGCGGTCCTCGGCGTCGGCGAAGCGACGGATCCGGCCCACCTCGAGGCCGGTCGGTGCGAGCTTCTGCTCGTCCAGCGCCGCCTCGATGCGGTCCTCGACGTCGTCGGGCAGCTTGGCGCCGCCGACGGCGAAGAACTTGATCCCGTTGTCCGGTGCGGCGTTGTGCGACGCGGAGATCATCACACCGAAGTCGGCCTTGAAGTCGGCGACGAGGAACGCCGCCGCCGGCGTCGGGATGACGCCGGCGTCGAACACGTCCACACCGGAGCTGGAGAGCCCCGCGGCGACGGCAGCGGCGATGAACTCGCCCGAGACCCGCGGGTCACGCGCGACGATCGCCGTCGGGCGACGGCCGGAGGCGCGTCGCCCATCGGCGAAGCGCCCCTTGCCGAGGACGACGGCGGCCGACTGGGCGAGACCCAGCGCCAGTTCGACAGTGATGTCCCTGTTCGCCAGGCCCCTGACCCCGTCAGTGCCGAAAAGCCGTGCCACTGGTGCAGCCAGCCCGGAAGCGGATTAACGCTTCGAGAACTGCGAGGCCTTGCGGGCCTTCTTGAGACCGGCCTTCTTGCGCTCGATGACGCGCGCGTCACGGGCGAGGAAGCCGGCCTTCTTCAGGGTCGGGCGGTTGTTCTCGCGGTCGATCTCGTTGAGCGAGCGCGCGATGGCGAGGCGGAGCGCACCGGCCTGGCCCGAGGGGCCACCACCGGTGATCTTCGCGACGACGTCATAGCTGCCGAGGAGGTCGAGCACCTTGAACGGGTCGTTGATGAGCTGCTGGTGCAGCTTGTTCGGGAAGTAGTCGTCGAGGGCACGGCCGTTGACCGTGAACTCGCCGGCACCCGGCTTGATGCGCACGCGGGCGATGGCCTGCTTGCGACGGCCGACGGCTGCGCCGGCGACGTTGAGGACGGCGCGGGGGGCCTTGGGGGCCTCCGACGCGGGAGTCTCGGTCGAGTACTCCGTGAGGCCCGCGGGGAGCTCGGTGCTGTCTGCGATGTTCGCCATGAGATTAAGTCCTTGGTTCCGGGCCGGCGCTACTGGGCGACCTGCGAGAGGGTGTACGTCTTGGGCTGCTGCGCAGCGTGCGGGTGCGCGGCGCCCGCGTAGACCTTGAGCTTGCTCAGCTGCGCACGGCCGATCGAGTTCTTCGGCAGCATGCCGCGGACGGCCTTCTCGACGGCGCGCGTCGGGTGCTTCTCGAGGAGCTCGGTGTAGCTGGTCGCGGTGAGGCCGCCCGGGTAACCCGAGTGGCGGTACGCCTTCTTCTGCTCGAGCTTGGCGCCGGTGAGGGCGATCTTCTCGGCGTTGATGACGATGACGAAGTCACCCATGTCCATGTGCGGAGCGAAGGTGGCCTTGTGCTTACCGCGGAGCAGGGCGGCGACATGGCTGGCAAGACGGCCGAGGACGATGTCCTCGGCGTCGATGATCAGCCACTCGCGCTGGACGTCAGCGGGCGTGGGGGAAAAGGTACGAGTCACAGCTCTACTGCTTTCTAGATCGATTGAGGGGTTCGTGAATCCCGCTCCGGTGGGACGTTCTGCTCGAGAGCCGAGCGGAACCTCCCGGTGGAGGGCTCATGATCGGGTGCACGCGACGGGCGCAGACACCAAGGGTCAAGAATAGACCGAAACACGCCCCAGGGCAAAGCGGGTCAGGAGAGGGAGCGCAGAGCGCGCGTCATCTCCGAGCGAAGCGCGAGTTCGTCGTCCGGCGGATAGCCCACCTCGACCAGGGTGAGGCCCCGCGCCGGGGCGACCTTGAAGGCGCTGGTTCGCTCCATCGCATCCCGCAGGTCGACGAGCGCGGAGACGGGAAGCCGTCCCTCCCCCACCGACAGGCTGGCCCCGACGAGCGAACGCACCATGCTGTGACAGAAGGCATCCGCACGCACCTCGGCCAGCAGGCTCCCATCGGCCTGACGCGTCCAGGTGAAGGCCTGCAGGGTGCGGATCGTCGTCGACCCCTCCCGCGGACGGCAGTAGGTGGCCCAGTCGTGCAGCCCGAGCAGCGCGCCGGCGGCGGCGTTCATGGCGTCGACGTCGAGCTCGGCCGGGTAGGCGAGTGTGAAGCCGCGCACGAGGGGGTTCCGGGGGATGGAGGAGTCGGCCACCCGGTACTCGTAGCGTCGCCAGACCGCGGAGAAGCGCGCGTCGAATCCGTCGGGCGCGATCGCGGAGCGGAGGACCACCACGTCGCTGGTGAGCCCGGCGATGCCGTTGAGCCGCCGGGCCAGGGACTCGGGGCCGCCGCCCCCGCGGCGCTCGTCCAGCGACCCCAGCTGGGCCGGGGTGAGGTCGAGATGTGCGACCTGACCGGTCGCGTGCACGCCGGCGTCGGTGCGACCGGCGACGGTCAGACGCGGTGGCTCACCGTGGCGCTGGAAGACCGTTGCGAGAGCTTCCTCGAGCACCCCCTGCACCGTCCGCAGGGTGGGCTGCCGACCCCAGCCGAAGAAGGCCCCGCCGTCGTAGGCCACGTCCAGGCGCAGCCTCGTCGTCCCCTGCCCGTCCACGCCGTCGAGTCTAGGCGGCGACTCAGCCTCCCCCTCCCCCGACCGGTCTACGCTGGTTCGGATGAGCGGCACCACCACGACCCCAGCGCCCCCGAGGGTCGCGGGGCTCGACGGGCTCCGGGCTCTCGCGGTGACCGTCGTCATCGTGTTCCACCTGGCGCCGACGGGCATCCTTCCCGGTGGCTACATCGGCGTAGACGTGTTCTTCGTCATCAGCGGCTTCCTCATCACGACGCTGCTGTTGCGTGAGCACGCGGCCGCTGGTCGCATCCGGCTCCGCTCCTTCTGGGTGCGTCGCGCCCGACGGCTCCTGCCCGCCCTGGCGGTCGTGGTGCTCGTGTCGACGACGGCTGCCCTCGCGATCGGCGGCGACGTGCTCGTCGGCATCGGTCGCCAGCTCCTCGGCGCCGGCACCTTCAGCTACAACTGGCTCTCGATCGCCGCGCAGGCCGACTACTTCGACACCACGACGCCCGAGCTGTTCCGCAACCTGTGGTCTCTCGCCGTCGAGGAGCAGTTCTACCTCGTCTGGCCGCTGCTCGTGATCGCCCTGCTGGCGGTGCCGCGCCGCTGGGCCCTCGGCCTCGTGGTCGCTCTGCTCGCCCTCGGGTCCGCAGCGGCCATGGTGGCGCTCTCCCTCGCCGACGTGCCGGCCACGCGCCTCTACTATGGCACCGACACGCACGCCTTCGGCCTCGCGCTGGGCGCCCTCCTCGCGATCCTGTTCGGCCGCGCCACGGCGTGGACCACCGCCCTACGCCGCCTCATGCCCATGGCCGGCCTGCTCGCCGTTGGCGGCGTGCTCGTCCTGTCCTGGTGGCTGGTGGAGGACGGGGAGTGGGTGTTCCGGGGCGGCCTCGCGCTCGTCGCCGTGCTGACGGCGATCGCGATCGCGGGAGCCTCGGCGCCCGGCTCCTGGCTGGGGCGCCTCCTCGACATCCCGCCGCTGCGGTGGGTCGGCGAGCGCTCCTACGGGCTCTACCTGTGGCACTGGCCCATCGTGGTGCTGGTCGGCGCAGCCCTTCCCTCCTGGACGAGCGGCTGGCAGCAGTGGACGGTCGGGGGGATCGCCCTCGCGGTCACGGTGGTGGCGGCAACGTTCAGCCATCGCTTCGTCGAGCGGCCGGTCCGCCGGGACGGTTTCGGCGGAGCCCTGCGCTCGTGGGCCGGCGCCTGGCGCGGCGGCCGGCGACGGCTCGTGACCGTCTCCGTCGCCACTCTGGCGACCGTCGGACTGGTCACCGGCGCGACCTACGCCGTCGTCGTGGCACCGACGAGCGGTGTCGCAGAGCAGCGGATCCAGGACGGCCTCGACGCCATCACCGCACAGCCCGCGCCGGAGCCCGAGCCGGGCGCCTCCACCGAGCCGGCACCTCTCCCCGGTGGCGACCAGATCATCGCCATCGGCGACTCCGTCATGCTCGCGGCAGCACCCTCGGTGCAGACCGCCTTCCCCGGCATCGCGATCGATGCCGCCGTCTCGCGCCGCATGAGTGCGGCGCCCTCCATGATCCGAGCACTGCAGGAGGCCGATGCGATGCGGCCCATCGTGCTCCTCGGTCTCGGGACCAACGGCCCCGTCGACGTCGCCACCCTCGATGAGATCCGCGAACTCGTCGGGCCGTCCACGCGGATCGTCCTCGTCAACGCGCAGGCACCCCGCAACTGGATCCCCGGGGTCAACGAGACCCTCGCCGCCTACGCGCAGCAGTACCGCAACGTGGAGTTGGCGAACTGGTACGACGCCATCCAGCCCAACCTCGACGTGCTGGCCACGGATCTCATCCACGCGGGCGGCCCCATCGGCGGGTCCATCTACGCCGACTCCATCAAGGCCGCCATGCAGCGCCTCGCCGAGCTACCCCCGCTGCTGACCCCGAACGACTACGGCCTGACCCCCCGGCCCGTCTGACCCGAGCCGGAAAGCGGAACGGCCCCGCTCCCACAAGGGGAACGGGGCCGTCACCGGTGAAGCAGGTTACTTGGTCTCCTCCGCGGGAGCGTCCTCGGCCGGAGCCTCGGTCGCGTCCTCGGCGGGCGCCTCGGTCTCGACGACCTCGGTCTCCTCGACCGGGGTCTCCTCGGCGGCGGGCTCCTCGACGGGGGCCTCGGCCTTGGCGGCCTTGGTCGACGTCGACTCCTTCTTGACCGACTTGGCCTTCGGGGTCACGGGCTCGAGGACGAGCTCGATCTGGACCATCGAGGCGTTGTCGCCCTTACGGAAGCCGAGCTTCGTGATGCGGGTGTAGCCGCCCTCGCGCTCGGCGACGAGCGGAGCGATCTCGGTGAAGAGCTCGTGCACGACGCTCTTGTCGCGCAGGATCGACAGCGCACGACGACGGTTGTGCAGGTCGCCCTTCTTCGCGAAGGTCACGAGGCGCTCGGCGACGGGGCGGAGGCGCTTGGCCTTCGTCTCGGTCGTCTTGATGCTCTTGTGCGTGAACAGTGCAGCGGCCAGGTTGGCGAGCAGAAGACGCTCGTGGGCCGGTCCTCCGCCGAGGCGGGGTCCCTTGGTGGGTGTAGGCATTTCCTAGTTCTCCAGTTTCAAAAAATCAGCGGATCGGGCGACCGGTCAGCTGTTCGTCTCGTCGTCGTAGCCGCCGTAGAAGTGGGCGCCATCGAAGCCGGGCACCGAGTCCTTGAGCGAGAGGCCCATCTCGATGAGCTTGTCGCGCACCTCGTCGACCGACTTCTGTCCGAAGTTGCGGATGTTCATGAGCTGCGTCTCCGAGAGGGCGACGAGCTCGCTGACCGTGTTGATGCCCTCGCGCTTGAGGCAGTTGTAGCTGCGGACGCTGAGGTCGAGGTCCTCGATGGGCATGCTGAGCTCGCTGGAGAGCACGGCGTCGACCGGCGCGGGGCCGATCTCGATGCCCTCGGCAGCGGTGTTCAGCTCGCGGGCGAGACCGAACAGCTCGGTGAGGGTGCGACCGGCGGAGGCGATGGCGTCGCGCGGCGTGATGGCCGGCTTCGTCTCCACGTCGACCACGAGGCGGTCGAAGTCGGTGCGCTCGCCGGCACGGGTGGCCTCGACGCGGTAGGTGACCTTGAGGACGGGCGAGTAGATCGAGTCGACCGGGATCTGGCCGGCCTCGGAGAACTCGCTGCGGTTCTGGGTCGCCGAGACGTAGCCACGGCCACGCTCGATGGTCAGCTCGAGCTCGAACTTCGCCTTGTCGTTGAGCGTGGCGATGACGAGCTCGGGGTTGTGGATCTCCACACCGGCCGGAGCCGAAATGTCGGCCGCGGTGACCTGGCCGGCACCCTGCTTGCGCAGGTAGGCGGTGATCGGCTCGTCGTGCTCGCTGGAGACGACGAGGCCCTTGATGTTGAGGATGACCTCGGTCACGTCCTCCTTGACACCCGGGACGGTGCTGAACTCGTGGAGGACGCCGTCGATGCGGATGCTCGTCACGGCAGCGCCGGGGATCGAGGAGAGGAGGGTGCGGCGCAGCGAGTTGCCGAGCGTGTAGCCGAAGCCGGGCTCGAGGGGCTCGATGACGAAGCGTGAACGGAACTCCGAGATGTTCTCCTCGGAAAGAGTGGGGCGCTGTGCAATGAGCACGGTTGGTTCCTTTCGGCGAGGCGTCCGCTATATGACGCCTGGGGTTCAACAGGTGGCTGGCCCGTTGTCATGCATGTTGAGTTGTGAGGCCGGAACGACCTAATAGCCGGTACCGGCGCCGGACGAGCGGAGCTCGCCTAGCGTCGGTACCGGCCACATGGACTAAACGCGACGGCGCTTGGGCGGGCGGCAACCGTTGTGCGCCTGCGGCGTCACATCGTTGATCGAACCCACCTCGAGGCCGGCGGCCTGAAGCGAACGGATCGCGGTCTCGCGGCCCGAGCCCGGGCCCTTCACGAAGACGTCCACCTTCTTGACGCCGTGCTCCTGCGCCTGGCGGGCGGCCGACTCGGCTGCCATCTGCGCGGCGTAGGGGGTCGACTTACGCGAACCCTTGAAGCCGACGGCGCCGGACGAAGCCCAGCTGATGACGGCTCCGGTGGGGTCGGTGATCGAGACGATCGTGTTGTTGAACGTCGACTTGATGTGGGCCTGGCCCACTGCGATGTTCTTCTTGTCCTTGCGGCGGGGCTTGCGCGCCGCGGCCTTGGGTGCTGCCATTGCTTCTCTCCTAAACCTGTGTGCGGCGCGCTACTTGCGGCCGGCCTTCTTCTTGCCGGCGACGGTGCGCTTCGGGCCCTTGCGGGTGCGAGCGTTGGTCTTGGTGCGCTGGCCGTGCACGGGCAGGCCACGACGGTGGCGGATGCCCTGGTAGGAGCCGATCTCGACCTTGCGGCGGATGTCGGCGGCGACCTCGCGGCGAAGGTCACCCTCTACCTTGAAGTTGACCTCGATGTAATCGCGGAGCGCGATCAGCTGGTCGTCGGTGAGGTCCTTGACGCGGATGTTTCCGTCGATGCCGGTGTCCGCGAGGGTCTTGAGCGACCGGGTGCGGCCGACTCCGTAGATGTAGGTGAGTGCGACCTCCACGCGCTTGTCGCGCGGGATGTCAACGCCTGCCAGACGTGCCATTGTGGCTTCTCCTGAGAGTGAGTGGAGGTGTGGACGACGCCGGTGCCGAGGCCTCCAACCTCAGGTGTCCCCGGCGCGGGCGCCGGATCTTGGTGTCGTTCGTATTCGTGTTCAGTTGTTGCCGGTGATCGAGCCCGTCGAGATCAGGTCTCGACGGATTCGACCAGCTGCGAGGGGATTAGCCCTGGCGCTGCTTGTGGCGGGGGTTCGACTTGCAGATGACCATGACGTTTCCGTTGCGGCGGATGACGCGGCAGTGGTCGCAGATCGGCTTGACGCTGGGGTTGACCTTCATTGTTCTTCTCTTTCGCTGTCGTCGTACCCGGTGATCTCGACGAGCTCGATCACCGGCACGTTACTTCTCAGCAGCTCTACTTGTAGCGGTAGACGATCCGGCCGCGGGTCAGGTCGTAGGGGCTCAGCTCCACGATCACGCGATCCTCCGGGAGGATGCGGATGTAGTGCTGGCGCATCTTGCCCGAGATATGGGCGAGAACCTTGTGTCCGTTGGTCAGCTCAACACGAAACATCGCATTGGGCAGAGCTTCGACCACTGCACCTTCGATCTCGATGACACCGTCTTTTTTGGCCATTGCCTCTTCGTCGCTATTAGTTGTAACTACTGGTCTGCGTGGATAACGGCGCTCCCCACCTCGACGTGCAGACACGACGAAAGGCGGGCGGAAACACCAAAGATCGAGCCTACGCCATGACGGCGTGTTTCGCCAAGCCGACGTCGGTCACCCGTGGTATCACCGCGACTGCTCCGCGAAGAACTCGGCCAGGTCGGCCGGCTCGGAGGAGTGGCTCTCGAACAGGACGCCGTTCACCAGGACGGTCGGCGTATAGCTGATGTTCTCGATGTCGGCACCGTCGATCGGGCCGAGGAGCGCCGCGTTCGTCGCTGCCTCCACCCAGCCCTTGCGGTCCTCGCCCTCGACACAGTCCGCGATGGAGTCGCCGCCGAGGTCGTCGGCGAAGTCGATGAGCGCCCTGTCGTTGTGCCCGCGTTCCCCGACGGCCGGTTGGTTCTCGGCCAGGGAGAACACGTAGTCGAGCAGCAGGTCGGGGTTCTCGTCCGCCTGGCAGGCGACCGCGGCCGCTGCCCGGGTCGAATAGTCGGAGTCCTCGGACGCGCGATCGAGGATCGCCACGGGCCGGATCTCGACCGACGCCTCCCCCGACTCGATCCACTCGGTGAGCTGGTCGCGGTTGGCCGTGAGGAGGTCACCGCACGGCGGGCAGTGCAGGTCGACGTAGAGCACGATCTCCTGCTCGCCGTCGCCGACCGTGAGGCCGTCGATGCGCTCCACCTCCGCGGGGGTGGATTCCTCGATCCGTTGAGCGTCACCCGACTCGAGCGACTGCACGAGGGTGACGCCCACCACCACGGCGACGACGGTCAGGAAGACGAAGGCCGCGGATCCGAGTGCGATCGCGATCGCGAGTCCCCGACTCATGCCGGCCGCACCGGAGTGACACCGAAGGGAGCGAGGCCTGCTGCTCCCCCGTCTTCCGCGGTGAGCACCCAGATCCCGTCAGCATGGACGGCGACCGAGTGCTCCCAGTGCGCCGCCATGGAGCCGTCCTCCGTGACGACCGTCCAGTCGTCGGCGAGGGTACGCGTCTCGATGCCACCGCTGGTCACCATCGGCTCGATCGCGATGACGAGACCCGGCTTGACCGACGGTCCGTTGCCGCGGACGCGGTAGTTGAACACCGGCGGCTCCTCGTGCATCGACCGACCGATACCGTGGCCGACATAGTCCTCGACGATCCCGAAGGGTCCACCATCGGAGCCGTCGATCGCGTCCTCGATGATCGCGCCGATCGTGTTGAGGTCACGGACGTTCGACAGGCCGGCGATCCCCGCCCACAGGCCGCGCTCGGTCGCCCCGGAGAGCGCCTGCCGGGCGGCGACCAGGTCGCTGCGCGTCGGGTCGGGGATGACGACGCTGAACGCCGCGTCGCCGTTCCAGCCCTTGACCTCCGCGCCGCAGTCGATCGAGACGAGATCGCCCGGTTCGAGCGGACGGTCGGTCGGGATGCCGTGCACGACGGCCTCGTTCACCGAGGCGCAGATCGTGTGGTGGTAGCCCGGCTCCTTCATGAAGTTCGGGACGCCGCCGCGTGAGCGGATCACATGCTCGGCGATCGCGTCGAGCTCGAGGGTCGTGGCACCCGGGCGGATCGCGGCGCGCACGGCGTCGAGCGCCGCCGCGGTCGCGAGACCGGGTTCGATCATCGCCCGGATGTCCGCCGGCGACTTGTAGATCTTCCGGCCGAAGGCCATCGTCAGTCCGTCGGAGCCAGGCCGCGCTGCGCGAGGCCGGCCGCGATGCGGTCGCTGACCTCGTCGATCTCCCCGAGGCCGTCGACCTCGATGAGGAGTCCGCGGTCGCGGAACACGGGAAGCAGCGGCGCGGTCTCGCGGGCGTAGACGTCCTGGCGGTGGCGGATGGCCTCCTCCGTGTCGTCGGCACGACCCTGCTCGATGGCGCGCTTGCGCAGGCGGGCGACCACCGCGTCCGTGTCCGCGCGCAGCAGGATCACGGCGTCGAGCTGCTGGCCACGGCCGGCGAGGAGCTCGTCGAGGTAGTGGATCTGGTCGACCGTGCGCGGGTACCCGTCGAGCAGGAAGCCGTCGAGGGCGTCCTCCTCGGAGAGCCGGGAGGTGACGAGTGCGTTGGTGAGCGTGTCGGGCACGTAGTCCCCCGCGTCCACGATCGCCTTCACCTCGACACCGAGCGGCGTCTGGTTGCGGATGTTCTCGCGGAAGATGTCACCCGTCGCGATCGCAGGGATGCCGTAGCGCTCGGTGAGGCGAGCCGCCTGCGTGCCCTTTCCTGCTCCGGGAGGTCCGACGATGAGAAGACGGGTCAACGCAGAAGCCCCTCGTAGTGACGCTGCTGCAGCTGCGAGTCGATCTGCTTGACCGTCTCGAGACCGACGCCGACGATGATCAGGATGCTCGCGCCACCGAACGGGAAGTTCTGGTTGGCGCTGACCAGGCTGAGGGCGAACAGCGGGATGAGCGCGATGAGGCCCAGGTACAGCGCACCCGGAAGCGTCACGCGGGTCAGCACGTAGTCGAGGTACTCGGCGGTCGGACGACCGGCGCGGATGCCCGGGATGAAGCCGCCGTACTTCTTCATGTTGTCCGCGACCTCCTCCGGGTTGAAGGTGATGGCGACGTAGAAGTACGTGAAGCCGACGATGAGCAGGAAGTACACCGCCATGTACAGCGGGTTGTCACCCGACGTCAGGTTGTTGGTGATCCAGGTGACCCACTCGGCCGGGGACTCCCCGACGGCCGGCTGGTTGAACTGGGCGATCAGGGCCGGCAGGTACAGCAGCGACGACGCGAAGATGACGGGCACGACGCCGGCCATGTTCACCTTGATCGGGATGTAGGTGTTGTTGCCGCCGTAGGTGCGGCGACCGACCATGCGCTTGGCGTACTGGACCGGGATCCGTCGTTGCGACTGCTCGACGAAGACGACGGCCGCCATGATCACGATTCCGACGGCGATGACCCCGAGGAAGACCTCCCAGCCGTTCGACTCCTGGATGCCCCAGAGCGAGCTCGGGAACGTCGCGGCGATCGACGTGAAGATGAGGAGCGACATGCCGTTGCCGATACCGCGCTCGGTGATGAGCTCACCCATCCACATGATGAGGCCGGTGCCGGCGGTCATGGTGACGACCATGAGCAGGATCGCGTACCAGGCGTCATTGGTGATGAGGTTCTGGCAGGCGGCGGCGCCGTTGGCCTGGAACAGCGCACCGCTGCGGGCGACCGTGATGAGCGTCGTCGACTGGAGGACGCCGAGCGCGATCGTGAGGTAACGCGTGTACTGCGTCAGGCGGGCCTGGCCCGACTGGCCCTCCTTGTAGAGGGTCTCGAAGTGCGGGATGACCACGCGCAGCAGCTGCACGATGATCGACGCGGTTATGTAGGGCATGATGCCCAGCGCGAAGACCGAGAGCTGGAGGAGCGCGCCACCGCTGAAGAGGTTGACGAGCTCGTAGAGACCGGCTGCCCCGCTGCCCTGGATCGGGCGCAGGCACTCCTGCACGTTCGCGAAGTCGACGAACGGCGCAGGGATGAACGAGCCGAGACGGAAGATCGCGACGATTCCCAGCGTGAACAAGATCTTGCGCCGGAGGTCAGGCGTACGGAAGATACGCACGACGGCTCTGAACACGGGTCCTCCAGTTATCTCAGGCTTATACCGGTGTGGGGCCGGGGTTCTCATCGAACCTCACGACCCCACACCGTACTACTTCGCGGGTGCCGGGCTGGCCGGCAACAGGCGAGCTGCTACTTGACCGATCCGCCAGCGGCAACGATCTTCTGCTCAGCAGAGCCGGAGACCTTGTCGACCGCAACGTTCAGCTTAACCGCAATGTCACCATCGCCGAGAACCTTGACCTTCTCGTTCTTACGAACGGCGCCCTTGGCCACGAGGTCGGCGATCGTGACGTCGCCACCCTTCGGGTAGAGCTCGGCCAGGCGGTCCAGGTTCACGACCTGGTACTCGACCCGGAACGGGTTCTTGAAGCCGCGGAGCTTCGGGGAGCGCATGACGAAGTTGACGCCACCACCCTCGAAGCCGACGCGCATCTGGTAGCGGGCCTTGGTGCCCTTGGTGCCACGACCGGCCGTCTTACCCTTGGAGCCCTCACCGCGTCCGACGCGGATCTTGTCCTTCTTGGATCCGGCGGCGGGGCGCAGGTGGTGCACCTTGAGGACCTGCGGGCGAACCGCGACGTCCTCGGCCGGCTTCTTGGCGGCGGTCTTGGCCGGAGCCTTCTCCGCAGCAGCCGTGTCGGCCTTGGCCGCAGCAGCCTTGGTCGGCGCCTTGTCGGCGGCGGCCTTGGCGGGCGCCTTCTTCTCGGCGGCCGGCTTGGCAGCGGCCTTGGCCGGAGCCTTGGCGGCAGCAGCCTTGGCCGGAGCCTTCTCGGCAGCGTCCTTCTTGGCGGCCGGCTTGGCAGCAGCCTTGGGGGCTGCAGCCTTCGCGGGGGCCTTCTTCTCGGCAGCGGCCTTGGGGGCTGCGGCCTTCTTGGGGGCTTCCTTCTCGTCAGCCATTAGTCAATCTCCTCGACCTTGACAAGGTGAGCAACAGTGCGGACGTATCCGCGGTTCTGCGCGTTGTCCTCACGGACAACCGAGTCACCGATTCGCTTCAGTCCGAGCGAACGCAGCGTGTCGCGCTGGTTCTGCTTCTCGCTGATCTTGGACTTGATCTGGGTCACCTTCAGGCGCGCGGCCATCAGACACCTGCCTTAGCTTCAGCCTCGGCACGCAGCAGGCGGGCCGGGACGACACGCTCGACGTCGAGGCCGCGACGTGCGGCGACCGCACGGGGCTCCTCGAGCTGCTTGAGGGCAGCGACCGTCGCGTGAACGATGTTGATCGTGTTGGACGAGCCGAGCGACTTGCTCAGCACGTCGTGGATGCCGGCGCACTCGAGCACGGCGCGGACGGGGCCACCGGCGATAACACCGGTACCCGCGGACGCGGGGCGCAGGAGGACGACGCCAGCAGCGGCCTCACCCTGGACGGGGTGCGGGATCGTGACGCCGACGCGGGGGACGCGGAAGAAGTTCTTCTTCGCCTCCTCGACACCCTTCTGGATGGCCGTCGGGACCTCGCGGGCCTTGCCGTAGCCGACACCGACGAGACCGTTACCGTCACCGACGATCACGAGAGCGGTGAAGCTGAAGCGACGACCACCCTTCACGACCTTCGACACGCGGTTGATGGTCACGACGCGCTCGAGGAACTGGCTCTTCTCGGCGTCGCGTCCGTTGCGGTCGCGGTTGTTGTTCGGGTTGCGCTCGCGGCTGCCGCGGCGGGCCTCACGAGGCTCGTTGGCCGGGGCCTCGGTGGCCGCGGTCACGGGCGCCTCGGTGGCGGGGACCTCTGCGGTCACGTCCTGCTCCTTGTTGTTGGTTGCGTCGCTCACAGGCTCAGCCCTCCCTCACGGGCGCCATCAGCGATGGCTGCGATGCGACCCGCGTAGCGGTTACCGCCGCGGTCGAACACGACGGCGTCGATGCCGGCCTTCTTGGCACGCTCGGCGATGAGCTCGCCGACCTTGCGTGCCTTGGCCGTCTTGTCACCATCGAAGGTGCGCAGGTCGGCCTCGAAGGTCGATGCGGAGGCCACGGTGTGGCCCTTGGAGTCGTCGACGACCTGAACGAACAGGTGACGAGCCGAGCGGTTCACGACCAGGCGCGGACGCAGCTCGGTGCCGACGATCTTCTTGCGAAGGCGGGTGTGGCGACGGCCACGGGCCGCCGACTTGCTCTTACCTCTGGTTCCGAGACCCATGATTACTTACCACTCTTTCCGGCCTTGCGGCGGACGATCTCTCCGGCGTAGCGGACACCCTTGCCCTTGTAGGGCTCGGGCTTGCGCAGCTTGCGGATGTTGGCGGCGACCTCACCGACGGCCTGCTTGTCGATGCCGGTCACGGTGACCTTGTTGTTGCCCTCGACCGTGAACGAGATGCCCGCAGGCGGGTTCACGGTGATGGGGTGGGAGTAGCCGAGCGCGAACTCGATCGCGTCGCCCTTGGCGGCGACACGGTAACCCGTGCCGACGACCTCGAGGCCCTTGCTGTAGCCCTGCGTCACACCGATGATCTGGTTGGCGATGAGGGTACGGGTGAGGCCGTGGAGCGAACGCGAAGCGCGCTCGTCATCCGGGCGGGAGACCGTGAGCTGGCCATCCTCGAGCTTGACCTCGATGGGGTTCGCGACCTTGAGCGCGAGCTCACCCTTCGGGCCCTTGACGGTGACCGACGAACCGTCGATCTTCACGTCGACGCCCGCGGGGACGTCGATCGGGAGTCTTCCAATACGTGACATGACGGATTACCACACGTAGGCGAGGACTTCCCCACCCACGCCCTTCTTCGTCGCCTCGCGGTCGGTCAGGAGACCGGAGGAGGTGGACAGGATCGCAACGCCGAGGCCGCCGAGCACGTGCGGGATCTCCGTCGACTTCGCGTAGACGCGGAGGCCGGGCTTGGAGACGCGCTTGATGCCCACGATGGAGCGCTCGCGGTTCGGGCCGTACTTGAGGGAGAGGGTGAGCGTCTGTCCGACGCGCGCGTCCTCGACCTTCCAGTCGGAGATGAAACCCTCGGTCTTGAGGATGTCGGCGATGTGCGACTTGAGCTTGGAGCTCGGAAGCGACACCGTGTCGTGGTACGCCGAGTTGGCGTTCCGCAGACGGGTAAGCAGGTCTGCCACCGGGTCTGTCATTGTCATGCTGGTTTTTTCCTGTTCTCGTCCGGTTTCGACGCCCTGTTCACAGGGCGCCGACCTGGCCGATCGATGTGGTCGTTAGTCGTTCGCCTTGAACGGGAAGCCGAGGGCCTTGAGCAGGGCCCGACCCTCGTCGTCGTTCTTGGCGGTCGTGACGACCGTGATGTCGAATCCGCGAACGCGGTCGATCTTGTCCTGGTCGATCTCGTGGAACATCGACTGCTCCGTGAGACCGAAGGTGTAGTTGCCGTGACCGTCGAACTGGCGGTCCGAGAGACCGCGGAAGTCGCGGATACGCGGGAGGGCGAGCGTCACGAGACGGTCGACGAACTCCCACGCGCGGTCGCCACGAAGCGTCACGTGAGCGCCGATCGCCTGTCCCTCACGCAGCTTGAACTGCGCGATGGACTTGCGGGCCAGCGTGACCTGCGGCTTCTGGCCGGTGATCGCGGTGAGGTCCTTGACGGCACCCTCGATGATCTTCGAGTCGCGCGCGGCCTCACCGACACCGGTGTTGACGACGACCTTCACGAGCCCGGGGACCTGGTGCGGGTTGGTGAACCCGAAGTCTTTGGTGAGCTGCGCGACGATCTCGCTGCGGTACTTCTGCTTGAGGCGCGGCTGGTTGGTGCCAGCCGGCGCGGCAGTGGTCTTGGCCATGGTTAAAGGTCCTTGCCTGACTTCTTTGCGTAGCGGACGCGAACGGTGCGCTTGACGCCGTTCTTCTCCACGGTCTCCTGACGGAAACCGACACGCGTGGGCTTCTTGGTCTCGGGGTCCACGAGGGCCACGTTGGAAACGTGGATGGGAGCCTCGTGGGTCTCGATGCCACCGGTCTTCGTGCCACGCTGCGTCTGTCCGACGCGAACGTGCTTGGTCACGAAGTTGACGCCCTCGACGACGATACGGTCGTTCTCGAGGACCTCCTTGACGCGACCCTGCTTGCCACGGCTTCCGCCGCGCTCCTCGGTCGGTCCGCTGATGACCTGAACCAGGTCACCCTTCCTGATGTTCGCCATGACTAAATGACCTCCGGGGCGAGCGAGATGATCTTCATGAACTTCTTGTCACGAAGCTCGCGGCCGACCGGTCCGAAGATGCGGGTGCCGCGGGGGTCACCATCGCCCTTCAGGATGACGGCGGCGTTCTCGTCGAACTTGATGTATGAACCGTCGGGACGACGGGTCTGCTTACGGACGCGGACGATGACGGCCTTGACCACATCGCCCTTCTTGACGTTGCCGCCGGGGATCGCGTCCTTGACGGTCGCGACGATGACATCACCGATTCCCGCGTAGCGACGGCCGGAGCCACCGAGCACGCGGATGGTGAGGAGTTCCTTCGCACCGGTGTTGTCGGCGACCTTGAGCCTGGATTCCTGCTGAAGCATTCTGTGTCCTTATTCCTCGTAGACCGGGGGCCTACTTGGCCTTCTCGACGATCTCGACGAGACGCCAGCGCTTCGTGGCGCTCAGCGGGCGGGTCTCACTGATGATGACCAGGTCGCCGATGCCGGCCGTGTTGGCCTCATCGTGCGCCTTGACCTTCGACGTGCGACGGATGACCTTGCCGTAGAGGGGGTGCTTAACGCGGTCCTCGACCTCGACGACGATGGTCTTGTCCATCTTGTCGCTGGTGACGTAGCCACGGCGGGTCTTGCGGTAACCACGGTCGAGGGCGATGGTGGCCTCGGTGGCGTTGGTCTTCGACGTTGCCATGATCAGGCCTCCTTCGTCTTCTCATCGGCCTCGGGCGCGGTCTCCTCGACAGCGGCCGTGGCCTTCTTGGTGGTCTTCTTCGCGGGCTTCTCAGCCGGTGCGACGGCGACGGGCGTGGCACGAATGCCCAGCTCGCGCTCGCGCAGCACCGTGTAGATGCGCGCGATGTCGCGCTTGACCGCACGCAGGCGGCCGTGGCTCTCGAGCTGGCCGGTGGCCGACTGGAAGCGCAGGTTGAACAGCTCTTCCTTGGCCTTCTTCAGCTCGTCGACGAGACGCTCGTCCTCGAAGGTGTCGAGCTCGACAGGAGCGAGCTCCTTGGATCCGATCGCCATTATGCGTCGCCCTCCTCGCGCTTGATGATGCGTGCCTTGAGGGGCAGCTTGTGGATAGCGCGCGTGAGTGCCTCGCGCGCGATGGTCTCGTTGACGCCGGCGAGCTCGAAGAGCACGCGACCCGGCTTCACGTTGGCGACCCACCACTCGACGGAACCCTTACCGGAACCCATGCGGGTCTCGGCGGGCTTCTTCGTGAGAGGACGGTCCGGGTAGATGTTGATCCAGACCTTTCCACCACGCTTGATGTGACGGGTCATGGCGATACGAGCGGCCTCGATCTGGCGGTTCGTGACGTATGCGGGCGTGATCGCCTGGATACCGAACTCACCGAAGGTGACCTTCGTGCCACCAGTGGCCTGGCCGGAACGGCCGGGGTGGTGCTGCTTACGGTGCTTGACCTTACGGGGGATCAACATTGTTATGCCTCAACTCCTGCTGGTGCCGCCGCCGGAGCCTCGGCCTTGGGGGCGGAGTTGCGGGGGGCGCGGCTGTCGCGGCGGTCTCCGCCACGGTCGTCACGGCGCTCGGGGCGCGAGGACTTCTGCGAAGCCTGCTCGCGTGCGAGCTCCTTGTTGGTGATGTCGCCCTTGTAGATCCAGACCTTCACACCGATGCGGCCGAACGTCGTCTTGGCCTCGTAGAAGCCGTAGTCGATGTTGGCGCGGAGCGTGTGCAGGGGCACGCGGCCCTCGCGGTAGAACTCCGAGCGGCTCATCTCGGCGCCGCCGAGACGGCCGGAGACCTGGATGCGGACACCCTTGGCACCGGCGCGCTGTGCACCCTGGAGGCCCTTGCGCATCGCGCGGCGGAATGCCACGCGGGCACTGAGCTGCTCCGCGATGCCCTGAGCGACGAGCTGGGCCTCGGCCTCGGGGTTCTTGACCTCGAGGATGTTGAGCTGGATCTGCTTGCCCGAGAGCTTCTCGAGGTCGGCGCGGATGCGCTCGGCCTCGGCGCCACGGCGACCGATCACGATGCCCGGGCGGGCGGTGTGAATGTCGACGCGGACGCGGTCACGGGTGCGCTCGATCTCGATCTTCGCCACACCGGCGCGGTCGAGGCTCGTCTTGAGCAGGTTGCGGATCTTGACGTCCTCAGCGACGTAGTCGCTGTAACGCTGGCCGGCCTTGGTGCTGTCCGAGAACCAACGCGACACGTGGTCGGTCGTGATCCCGAGACGGAAACCGTAGGGGTTTACCTTCTGTCCCATTACTTCTTCCCTGCCTTCTCGGTCGTGGCGTCAGCCGCGTCCGGGGTGGCGAGCTTGATGGTGATGTGGCTCGTGCGCTTGAGGATCTGGAAGGCACGGCCCTGGGCACGCGGCTGGAACCGCTTCAGGGTCGTTCCCTCGTCGACGAACGCCTCGGTGATGAACAGGTCCTGCTCATCGAGGAAGGTGTTCGAGGCGTCAGCCTTGACACGGGCGTTGGCGATCGCCGAGGCGACCAGCTTGTAGACGGGCTCGCTCGCAGCCTGGGGCGCGAACTTCAGGATGGCCAGGGCCTCCTGGGCCTGCTTGCCGCGGATCAGGTTGACGACGCGGCGGGCCTTCATGGGGGTGACGCGAATGTGCTTCACGCGAGCGATGGACTCAACCATTTCTCTGTTCCTCCTATCGCCGCCGCCTTAGCGGCGACGACCCTTCTTGTCGTCCTTCTCGTGTCCACGGAAGGTGCGGGTGGGGGCGAACTCGCCGAGCTTGTGGCCCACCAGGCTCTCGGTGACGAACACCGGGATGTGCTTGCGACCGTCGTGCACCGCGATGGTGTGTCCCAGCATGACGGGGACGATCATCGAACGGCGCGACCAGGTCTTGATCACGGGCTTGCTGCTGGCCTCGTTCGCGGCAACGACCTTGCGAAGCAGGTGGTCGTCGACGAAGGGGCCCTTCTTCAGACTGCGTGGCATCTTCTTGACTCCTACTACTTACGCTTCTTGCCGGCGTTGCGGCGGCGGACGATGAGCTTGTCGCTGGGGAGGTTGCGCTTACGCGTGCGCCCCTCCTTCTGGCCCCAGGGGGAGACGGGGTGGCGTCCACCGGACGTCTTACCCTCACCACCACCGTGGGGGTGGTCGACCGGGTTCATGGCGACACCACGGACGGTCGGGCGGACGCCCTTCCAGCGCATACGGCCGGCCTTGCCCCAGTTGATGTTCGACTGCTCGGCGTTGCCGACCTCGCCGATCGTGGCGCGGTTGCGCACGTCGACGTTGCGGATCTCGCCCGACGGCAGACGGAGCTGCGCGTAGGGGCCGTCCTTGGCGACGAGACGGACCGAGGTGCCGGCCGAGCGGGCCAGCTTGGCGCCGCCACCGGGGCGGAGCTCGATCGCGTGGATCACGGTTCCGACCGGGATGT
>Ga0247810_10000445_pt1 | contig 45892 bp, 45 predicted proteins | sample UWRJL119311C1_FD_179918 | JGI IMG/M metagenome (GOLD analysis project Ga0247810, IMG submission 179918) | Plant litter microbial communities from Arlington Agricultural Research Station in Wisconsin, United States - UWRJ-L119-311C-1 | ecosystem: Environmental > Terrestrial > Plant litter >...
ATTCTCCCTCGCTAACAAAATGACGGAAAACCCGAACCTACCATGGTCGGCTAATAAAAAATAACAGATAAGCAATTGTTTCCGCTTGCAATATCATCAGTACCTTCTCCTCCAACAATGTAAGCGTTTCTCTGACCAACTAGCTTCTGTAAATGCGCGATTGTTGCATTGTTTTGAGGTCTCTCCCAATTCCCCATAGTGGTATCAAGAATCTTCCTTCCGTCACTTGTTGGCCAATACATCTGATCTGTCGCGCCCTTGAAAGGATCCCAGTCAAAGCCACCAATGACATTTGTGAACTGGTCGCAAGTCTCTCCTTCAGAACATGTAGAGCCTATGGTAACGGGCCCATCACAACCCTGTTGAAGTGAGATATCTCCATGAGCTTTGTTATCCTCTGGGGCTGTCATTCGGAACTCAGCCCAGGTACCCCCCAATTTATTACCACGTTCTAAGAAGTGTTAGCAGTTGTTTGTAGTTTGTAAGAATGTCTTATATGATGAAAGATGAAGTAAAGGTGATATAGTGAATTATGGGATTTTAGATATCCTCATATTACTTACGAATGCGGCCCTTGAAGTCAGCATTCAAAGGAACATGTTTCACTTCATTAGCATCCAAAGGTATTGTGTGATCTGGCTTATCAAAGTTTGCGCCAGCCTCTCCATCACCATTCCAATAGTTGTTATAAAAGTAGTAAGTTGCCTTTTCTTTGCGTGCATTTTTAAGCAATATTCCCATCCCAGGGCATACCGGCTGCTTGGCTGGCTTTTTAGTATTAGGAGGGCCGCCATCATGACTATCACCACTAGGAGCTGCGCTCGGATAGGAATTTTGTGGTGTATTTGGAGTATTGGAATCAACTGGTGCGGCACTGATACCAGCAGACATGAGTGATAGAGGCACCGCCACAGACAGAAGGCTAAGCTTCATGTTGTTGGTCGAGAAGGGAGTGGGGGTACAAACAAAGGAAGGAATGAATTAGACGATGAAATGCCCAACACTGAAGGGCAAGGTTGTAACAGAAATTGAACCAAGAAAGACTAGCAAGAATGTGATCGGTGAAGATTGAAACACTAACATAACGCTGGAGCACTGCTAGATATATAGTGCATTAAGTTATTAAGTGTAGATAGGATGGAAGGACTATTAAGGATCTTTAGGGTTTCCGAAGATTAGCTCCTCTTAGGATCTACCATTACATTTTCTTTGAATATTACTTCAAGTCGCGAGGGATTTATACGACGTCAAGGTATCTTTACCATATACTGTGACATGCCAGGAATTGATTTGCCGGATACAGGTAGTAAAACGATGGAAGGCAAAAGCAGGCACACGATAAAACGCAGACATAAGAGTGTAATCGCGCTCGAAAAAAACCGACTCAAGTTAAAAGCGTAAGGTACTCGAGGAATCTCTTGAACAACAGTTAGCTGGGTAACGTTTAGAATTTATTCTCGCTTGAGTGTTCGTTAACTTCGAGGGTAGGAAAATATGATATGAGTAGCAGATTCTGAGTGAGTGGTTTATCACGTATATCTTATTCATCAATAGTACCTTGCCTATCGATGTGAAGGCGCTGTCTTAGGAATGTCCAGCTTAGCCCTCAGCCACCATCGATGGATCTGGTGGATTCAGGAGGTCAACACATAAGCGAGGATGATCTTCAGATTGGGTGATGATCACGTGACCATCTCAATATGTGAACAGGAAGGATGTAGGATGCTGTAGAATAAGACCATTAGGTGTTCAGGATTTAAAGTTTTGCAAATAAATCTTCAGCAACTTGCTCTAAGTCGTCAGCAAAATGACTGCAGATATACTGCGGTATGCAAAAGTCCTATATCTCAACTGCTTGATGTACGTAGCACTGGGCCATAGCATGTTCTTTGGATTGTCATGATTTACGACATATAGAATGAGTCAGGCATCTTAGGAGAAAGGATCTTGAGGAATCTATTTATGATATTTTGCAAAGATATGCTCATTTCTGTTTCAACCTGTTTTTCTTGTAATAAGCTTATGTGCCTTCATATTCAATGGCACTCGCAGACCGTTTTGGCTATAAGATTTGAACATATTGTCCGGTAGAAAATAAACTGCAAGTAAACATCATAGAGAGCATGAGAATCAAGTCAGAATACTCTGGGCCATATATATATACAGTGAAATAACAATTATTTGATGATTGAGGTTGTCGCGACATATTATTATAAGCGCTAGGGTAAGAATATATCACGAGATGGCTAAACCAGGAGACATTCAGATTAAATTTGTTTTGCTGTCGGGAACTATCTATTTTCGAGCTCCCTGTGCATTCCCGCCCTAGGTTCGGTGAAGCTGAAGATAACGACAAGTTATTGGAGGGGATCTAAAGTATTCGTCTAGCAAAGCCTATAAAACTTATCATAAGCCTTTTACTCTATACAACAGAACCTCCTCAGCTCAAAAGTGATTCGTCCTGTGAACAGTGACATCATATACTCTCGTATAAGTAACATCGGCTTTTTTAAACCAGTCGTCTTCGCTAATCTAGGCATCTGGAGTCCACTTTGTGTAACTTAGGTCACCAATCTCAGAATTTGATCTGGATTATACTGGTGGTTATCATGGCAATGAGGGGCCTGCTTCTTTCCGGTCTTAGTAGTCATCTTTGGGACAAGTCGTCCTTTGTCAATTTTAAAGTGCAAATATAACGGAAGCCATCATTTGTTGGCCGTCGATTTAAAACCCTGGAAGTATCCCTTTCTGAATGGATTGAGGTCGTTTGCGTTGACTCCAGTCTCCTTGACTCTATCTTGGCGGACAGCACCAACAACAACTTCAGAGTCTGGGATTCGTCGATATGTAATAAGCCTCCTAGACCCTATTCTCGGATTAGAGCCTATCTAAGGTTGTATACCGAATCACTTACATTGATTGAATTCTTGAGTACAAACACTTGTGATTTTCAGGCATGGATGCTCTGGAACATTGATCTCCTGTTCAACATCGTTGGCAGTTGGCATCCAGAAAGACAATCGTCCGTTGTCGACCAAAGATACTGCTGCAAAGTCTAGAATATCGTCTAGCATCGCAAGAAAACTATACGGCTTCTTCGGCGGGATAAAACCTGGGTCACTAAGATTGATGAGCTTTAGTGAGAAACGATTAAGGGAAAGGTCACTCACAGGTGATGAGCTAGGCCATCTCTGAATACCGGGGAATTCCCTCTAGCCGGGTCTCTATGCCCCAAAACTTTCAGTCCTTCTCGTACACCATACGGAGGGTCACAGACAATGCCATCAAACATCCTCGATGCCCTTAGTGGAGTGTTGGTCAGATCAGCCACAAAACTGTCTCCAAATTGCTGGATTAGACCGTACTGAACAAAGTTGGCTAGCAGAGTCCTATCTCCTTTCCCACGGATACTACGTCCATCTATATCACTCCCGAAGGCAAGTGCGCCAAAATGAGCGCAAGCAATAGGAAAGCTTCCAGTACCAACGAATGGGTCGTAAAAAAGCTTGCCAGGAGCCGCCAGTGTGACATTCGCGGTAATAAGAGCTAGTTCTGAATCCATAGATGTGGTACTAATGTACTTTCGTTTCTTCAGATCATACTTGTTAATTATGTCCCGCTCACTCCCACCTACATATCTACCAAGGTAAACATATTTTGGTTTAGAAATTCCGAGCTTGGAGGAGTTAAGTTGCCATGATTCCGATATACAAAACTCTTGCTCAGCACCTCTCATTTTGATAGGTCCTTCAAACGCAAGGAAGCGAAAGCTATCAATCAAATCTCGTTGCTCTTTATTCGTTCGGGACCCTTGATATGAATCAATACAGAATTTGAAAGAGACATTTTTGTAAGTTTCCCATAGATGCACTGAGTTATCACGAACGCTTTTATGAAGATCCTCATACGTCGAACCGTGACCCCAGACTTCATATATTGCTTTACCTAGAATGCTTCTTTGGACCAGTCTGATAGCAGCCTCCTCAGAGGGCAACTTGACCACGCAAAATGGTGACTACAAAAAATCAGTAGAAGGCAAGATGAAAATGGAAATTTGCAACTCACATCTGGCCTGTAAGAAACAATTGTGAGATCGATTCCTTCGAGCACAGCCAAGGCCTCGATTTCAGCAAGACGAAAAGTCTCATGAACCTGCGTGAATCTGATCATGTACTCCATGACTAAGCCTTTCGTCTCTCCGGTATTATTTAGTGCAAGCTTGGTTATTTGAAGCCATATCTTGAGTAGACTGTTCGCAATTTTAACTCGCCAAACATCAAAATCTTCTCAGTGTGGTTAGCGTGACTCATTTGTGCCAAGCCCTTGGGAGACGAAGTGAAGCCAGCTGCGAAATCAATCAAGTTGTTTAGATATACAGTCACATCAATGTCAAAATGTTAGGCTTCCCCTCAGATACTAGACATGAAACAAAATGCAGTGTTTCTCATGGTTTGATGGGCCACTTAGATCCCAAGCAGCCCCCAACCAAGAGAAAACCTTTTGCATCTGTTTTGAACCACCATTTTATTCAAAAGGTAAGTTCAAGTTGCGTGGATCATTTGCAGAGACTAAATTTCAGTTGATAGGTGGAACTTATTCTCCCAGAGGAACTTTATGAGATAATAAAAAATGCGCTCATAAATCCGCAGAACAGCCCTAAGTACAGTCGGGTAATCTTGCCTTTAGGAGCATTACTTGAGGGGGAATTCTTCAATCAGTACATTAAAAAGGGTAGGTGTTTCTTTTATTTATCTATATTCAAGTTTAATTATCGAGGATGGCAAAGGTGCCTTTGAACGAAGAAAGTTGCTTCTTGGTGTCCTGCGGATTTCCATCAAATGTATAGAATTATGGCACTCATTCTGTCATGAAAACACTGTCGACGAACGTAAGCTTATCGGATTGTAGGGAACATTTTGATGCTCTCGGAGTGGCGAACTGGAATAGACAAAGTGTATTCCTTAAGAGAGGGTAAGTTATGATCTAGTCATATTATCGCGCCTTTGACTCTGGTTAACAAATTGTAGGAATTTTAACTTTGTATCTTGACAAGGAAAGCTACGAACGGGCTGGCTTGGTTGGGAAGCCTGACGGAGTAAAGGGCAAACGAGGGACGAAGCCGCGATGGGGTATATCACTCACATGATTAGTGTGGAACTCTGCTAATCTTCCAAAAAGTTGTCGAAATCAATTTACGTCTTCCCTCGATGCTGCACGGCAAGAAAGGTTTCGACAGGATAGTTTACGCTTGTAAAAATATCCTCAATTCGCCTGTCACATGGTTGTTCTGCGATTTGGGTGCAACAGGTATTTACAAGATTCAACGACAATTCTGATACTAGTTTGCTAATGGTTTGATAAGCTCCAGAACCAGATCCAATAAATTCCCATTTTCCAATCAAGGTCACAGCCACACCTGTTGTCTCTAAAGGCATAGATGTCAACATCCCATCACTGATCCCACCAACTTCCGATGCCGAGTCCGGATACGAAGCCGAATTTGAGGATTTTGCAGTTGAGACTCACGAATGGCTCTCACTTGTCTCGCTAGACAGTCCAAGAGTAAACTCAGAAGACAAAGTGGATTCTTTTCTCTCCCGATATATTCCCCCGGGAGGAACGAGCACAATATCTAAGCTTGTCAAGGTTACATGGCTAGGATCATTTTCCTCATCATGGGCCCATAGATTACTCGTGGAAACTTTGCAGGCTACACCTACAAATTCATGGTTCTCGCTGTCTGTTGTAGGTTTTGGCTTAGGTTGGGCAGGCGAAGCGAAGGATTGCACGATCTTGAAACACCCAAATGCCCCAAACGAGTATATCTTGTGGGAGGTCGGTCGGTAGAAATTTACTCATTCAGTCCGTCTGCGTACTTCCCGTCCCTCACCTGTACCCATAATTGCTTCCGTGATAAGTTCTCTCAGTGCTGCCTGGCCACTAGGCCCTTGGAAGTCCTCTCGTTGTGCCAACTCTTCAATACGTCTTCGAAGTTCCGGGTCAGCTACCTCCCCGGCATCTTCTTCGGGAGCCATTGTGCCAATATCAATTGTAACCCCATTAGGGAGGGGTGGAGGTGGTTGTGAGCCATTGGCAATCAATGATGGGTCTGTACCCGCATCATTCGTTCCTTCAAGTTCCTTAATCCGTAGATATACAGCTACATCTGCAAAATCACCATCCTCTTCAATCTTCTCACGCGCGGTCTTTTCCTCTGCGCCCCTCACGGAGATATCTGCCTTTAGTTCCTCAACCAACAACTTTGCACATTCCACGGTTTCTGCAACAAAAAGTGCGGTCTCCCCATCTTCGTCCTTGATATTTACATTGACACCAAAACTAGTGATGAGTGTGCGAAGGAGGTCGAGATGATTGTAGGATACTGCAGCGTGGACCAAGGAGTAGCCATGCTCATCTTGAGACGATGCTAGGGACGGATTACTTTGGAGGAGTGGTAGAAGATCTTTATGGTTATCTGAGACTCCGGTTAGTAACTATGAGATTAGTCGAAGTTCAGATGAAAGGGATAACTTACCCGCCGCCAACAGGAAAGGATTGGGAGTAGTTGCAGACATTCCGAAGTCTAATATTTGAGTACTCAGGTTCTGTGGTGTCAACTCACAGTCACTTTTTTGGCTGGACGTGGGGGTAAGGCTGAAAAGTATGACCAATCAAGAGTACGTGAATGCAAGGCTGATGATACCCGTGCCACTTCAGTGTAAGGAGATACTTGGTATTTTATAGTAGGAAAGTTTGTAAACAATGTGATGTGGTAATAGGACCTACACTTACGCTTTTTAATTCTAGACGATAATCGAAACCTAGTACACAATATTCAGCAATACCACCCATAGACAATACCAGCACATAACCTTAGACATTTACTTTAGATTATTCATATTCAACATCGTGATAGTAACAAAGTTGAAATATATCCTCTGTTTGCAAGACCTACAATTAGCATAAATTCTTGAACAATTAGAGTGGTTCCAGTATTTCAATTATACAAACAAATCAGCACACATCTGTTTTCTGAGAAGATGGTATCAATTTTTGTCTCTATTTAATTCTCTCTATAGTCTAGCGTGAGAGGTTTCCTTTCACCCAGCCATTGACAACCCGTCGTCCTTCAATAGCTACCTCGCCAATTCCAGTATCATCACCCGCGCCTTCTGTAAGCCACTTCTGAAGCAGATCATTACTCTCCTTGGGCTTCACGTCTGGTCCTCGAGTTCCAACAGTAATATGTGCGATCTTATTGGTACACTCCCAGTTCTCATCCACAAGTCTTGCAACAATAGCCATAATCCGATCATCCCAAACAATTCTCTCCAAAAGAACCTTGCAGTCACCCAGCTTGTTCTCAGCGCTTCCTGCTTGCACATGAAGCTCACCGTATTTAGCCCAAAGCTCTGGATGTGACTTTGCGGAAGCGCGATGAATAAGAGTAACATGAAATTCTGGTTGAACTCGACGGGTCTGCTGCAATTGTGTGAAAAATCCTGCCTTATTTGAGGATAACGAACCAAAAGTCGTCTCGAGGGCATCTATTATATCGTCCTTGGGTAGAGAAACAGACACATACTCCAACGGTTTTTTCTTTTTGGCATTTTGAATTGGCTGAGGCTTGCTTTGTTGGCTTTTGGGTCCACGACGATCCGGAATGTTATGTCTGATATCTGGTCGGTAAGTGCTCAAAGCAACATTAATTGCATCATCTAATTCCTCGCTGGTGGGCATCTCAGTGAATAGCTTTGGATAAAGACTGTGGAGCTGGCTAATGACAGTTTCGAGGTTTTGCCGTGAGTCTACAGTAGGGTCAAGTTCAATGACTGCATCGAAACCATCATCGGGTGCCTTCTCCGAGTCTAATGGCTCGAAGCGTTGAATGAAACCTTCCATTATTCCAAAGACTTTGTTCTTATCCGTAGCTGCTTGAATAGTTTGATGATTGTCGCCACGTGCGAGAACACGATCTTGTGTTACCTTTCGAATCTTATCAATAGATTCTGGTGAGTGGACGAAATTCAACGCAACCATGCGAACATGAGGATGAGTTCTATGGACATCATCTAGAATTTGAGTTCGCTCGTGCTTTGCAGCGTTATTGCGATCAGCTAAGACGACCGGAACTTCTTCCAGCACATCCAGTACGGATTTGGTGAACCTGGGTGGACGTCCCTTGCCAACGATATTATCGTTTTGTATATGACCCCAACCAAATAGCTGCTGAAGAGCGACGGCGATAGTCGTCTTTCCACATCCAAGAGTTGCGATTGGAACCAAGATGACATTGCCGCTCGTCTCTTCAGGCGCACCACCAGTTTGGGCATACTCCTGGCGAATGATATCCGAACCTTTCAAATTCTTCTCCTTGAGGAAATCATCACGCAATTTGATAATACCATGGTTTTCATTGTATTGTTTTGCCATGGCGGAATTCTGTGCGAGCATTTTTCTAGCATACAGAAGATATTCTTCAGTGATTCTGACATGTTTTTTGTAACGAGGCGCACGTTTGGCGATTAATGCCTTCGTACATTCTCGCCATTGTCTGTACATCAGATATGGCTCTTCAAATTTGTACTTAAAAAACCAATCCGAGTACTTATTGGCATCTGATGTTCGCGCTTGGCATCGGATCACAAACCCCTCTACATCTCGACCGTTGTATGCACCCGTTTCCGCTACCCCTTCGAGAAAAGTTTGGACCTCTGCGATATCTTGGATAACTAAGAAATCAGTCTTTCGGAAACCCCAATCATCTGCAAAGGCATGAACTTGTGGTCCTGGGTACGTCATGAACTGTGGGATGTTGACGTTAATACCGTGGAGGTATAAGCCAGCGGCATCTTTTCCATAAGCCAGGATGTGTTCCTCGAATTCATCGTCGCACAACTCTGCAACTGCAGTAACGTTTCTCTTTCTCAACTCACGCGCAAGCTCTGTCCGTGTCTTGCCTACAGACTGAAGATGTCGGTCAACCCATCGCTCGCCAGCAATAGCGTGGCTGACCTCATTACCACGAGGACCTGTCGAATGTTTGCTGCAAACGAGAAGAGTGCCGTCATGCAGGCCACTAATGAAAATGATGCATCCGTTCTCCTTTAGACTGAGCTCGTAAGGGCCTCTAGTTCTGGTTTTGATATTTCTCCATTCTGTTTCGTGTACTTCTCCAGTGTTGAAGAATTTATCATAGCCTCGAATGGCAATCTCGTTTTGATCTTTCTCATTCTTAGACATGAAAAGGCCACGAGCATAAGTAGGTAGGTCCCTACGTTTGTAGTCCCAGTCTTGAAACCGCCATGAGCTTACAGTCAGATTAGCTGGAGAATCTTGGATGTCAAATTGTGTTCTCTTGCAACTGAAAGCCTTCGTCCCCTTTCCAGAATCTTTCTTGCTACCATGCGTGAGATTGGTGATCAGGGTTGAGACCTCCTGGGCGTCTTGTGGTTCGTACGGTACCTTGCCCAGATTGGCCTGGTCAGCCATGGTTGCTGATGTGTTTTGTAGTGGGCAAGTGGTAGTGAAGTGTCTCGTAATATTGGTAGAGAAGGGCGACAAGAAATATGGAAGATAAACAATGGGTATCCGTTTGGTGAATGGCTTCAACATGCAGCTTGCTCTTGCCTACTTTACGTTGGACCGTAAGACAAGTATTTATCAGGTAGAGAATATTCTGTCCAGGCGCTAATAAAGTAGTTGAAAGATTAGTCACCGGGGACGAATATGGTATACCGAGGAGCCTAGCTGTCCCTTGCTGTCTCTTGCCTATCCTGAATAATTTCCTCCCAAAAGTGCAGCTATTGTGGGCATCGAAGTACAAATTTCCTAATTAGTTCTTCAGCCTTGTCACACGCCGATGACTCTAATTCAAATTCATCGCCCGCACCGCCACAACGCCACATCAGCGGGCCGGGGTAATGCTATCATCCTTCCATAGTCATTCTACAGTACCAGATATTGCATCTCTGGAGTTATATTGATATTTATGAAACATTGTCATTCTCGGGCATTAAATTAGAACAAAACTCCCAAGTTTTTTTATTCTTAATCAGCGTTGAGATACCAAGTTAAGATTTTATTTAGCATCCAAATCATTTTCAACCAATATAGAATGTAATGCAACATGGCCGTGTCTAGATACTCCTATTCAATCTGCGTTGAGATCCTTCAACTGGTACATCTTGGCAAATATTCTAGATGGGATGTTTATGTGTGGCATCAAGTCTTGTGCTATCCACTGGAAATACTTAGATCAGAGAACGAGAATGGGTCACTGATGTATTTGCTAAGTAGGAATTCTATGCCAAATGCTACTATTCCACATCGTAGTTGACCATAAATGCGGCAATACCCTGCTCATTCCCAGAACTCCCCAAAATTCAATCCTTTGTAACTCCAAACTCCAGCCTAGTGTTCTCGTACGGAATTCAATTGTCGGATCTAGCTACAGAAACTCAATTTAATGCTTGGTTTTAGACTGCAATACGTCTCCGAATCGTGCTACATTCATGTTAGAACCCCGTACGAGAATGGGAGAAACGTATTGGCCTACTATTAGCATCACTGTCGCGATCTACCAGGCCATTCATAGCTCTGGTGTATTCATCCAAATGCTTCTTGCCAGACCATGCGGAACCAGGGGTGCCGAAGTCGACCTTGGATTTTCCCATGGCGCCACTAATACTCTTGTTGCCCGTGTTAGAGGTGGCAGATTGCGCTGAGGAGGCTGAGAATGCGGCAGAGGTGGTCGCGGTCGCGGGCTGGTCATCGCCGGTGTTGGCATCAGCCGGTGGAGAATCGGGGGCATCCATCATGGGAGAGTCGGCGGAGTCTTGGAATGAGGAATTTGATAGTTGCGTGTTGCGTTGTGCTATTTTATGAAGTGGTTAGGTACTATCTTAGTTGAGGATGTGGAGAGAAATGTGGAACTATTACTGAGGATTGAGGGGACAGGGAATTCGGTATGCACGATGGAGAGTAGACTTACACATAGAACGTTCCAGTGCTAATATAATGAGAATATTATGACACCGAGGGTTTGCACTGACATAGATATTTATGTTTCAATGTACTGTAGAGTCCTGATGTCTCCACGAGGCTGAAGCTTTGCCCCACCAACATGCAATTAGCGCCACTCATAATCTCCATATTTAATCGACCCATAATTTTAAGGCAGTTCTACCACTCATATTCAGCCTTACGAAACACTTCTATAAAAGTAGTTTGTTGATCTTTATCAGACATTTTACTACCATTACACGACATGGGCAAGAAGGCGGATATACCAGATGCTTGGGACGATGACTGGGAGTCGCAAGCCGACAAGGCTGAAGCAGAAGCAGAAGTTAAGAGAGATCACGAAGAAGAGGTCAAAGTGACAAAGGCCGAACGCTTAGCAAAGCATGCGGAGAAGAACAAAAGATTATGGGAGTCTGCGTACGTCTGAAGTCTAACTGGAGATCCATTTTCTAACAATCCGGTAGAGAAACTCCAGAGACCTTCCACTTCCTTGCCGCCCGCGATAATGTTCCTCTCAAGCAGGAATTCAAACCAGCTCTTAAAGTACTCAGTCGCAAACCAACCCCGAAGGTTACACAGCAAATCGACCCTCTCACCGGGTTGGCCAAGTTGATTTTAGATGATGAGGATGATGAGGTAGAACCTCAAAAGGACCAGCTTACTGCGGAGCAATTGCGACTGAAGACCCAGCGGGATCGTGAAGAGAAGCAAAAGCGATATAACGAAGCTCGAGCTAGGATATTGGGAACTGGATCTGGTGCATCGACCCCTGGTGTTGTAACACCCCCTATGGAAGAAGGGAGGACAAGTAGAGGTAAAGGCCGCGGCGGTAGAGACAATCGTCAAGACAATCGTAGACCAGAGTCTGGTACCAGGACAGAACCCAAGGAATTATTCGATCCTAACTATACACCCAAGCCAGCGGGATTTATTATTCAGAAGCGCAACGGAGATCAGCCACGTTCTGGACGGTCGACGCCAAAGACAGACGACCAGATTACACGAGAACCTCGGGGGCCCAATGCGAATGGAAGAGGTGGATTTAAATTTCCGACAGCTGATGGGAGACATAGTTGATTTTCTGCACTAGATTACCAACCTCCACCAATCTTTCCAGCGATCTCTATCACCCGTTCCATATCGCCAGCACCTTTCCCGACGTTACTGACAACTTCACGGTAGCTTGTATAAGCTAGTCTTTCAAGGGGCAAATCCGTTGCGGATGCCCAGTACGCCATGATATCTCTAATGTATGACGTTGATATGCCGTCAACCATGTCGCTTCTACTTTCAGAACTGGGCACTGCATCCGTTGTCTCATCTCCAGAGTAATATGCTTCATCTACCTGAGCTAGCCACATTTTCTGCTCTGCTGGACCAGGCTTTCCCTCGTAGGCCATTCGAGCCATAACCACAGGGTCGTCGACCTTGATTTGCCCTCCACCATTTGTACAACCCCCAGGACAGGCCATTACTTCGATATAAGAATGGTCTGGCCCGCTAGGTTGGCCACCTGGTCTTCTCGCACTTCCTAGGGGCTTGCCGCCTGGCATACGTGATACCTTGGCAGGTTTCAACTTCCGCACAAGATTTTGGATATTTCGAAATCCATAATAACGCGCAGCTCTAAAGAGTGTTTCACCATCCGCGGACTTGACGGTATATTCCACAACATCTGCATTACGGCCACGAACCGTCTGAACAGATGCTCCATTATGTTGAGACGCAACATGTTGGAGGATATAATATAAGTTGCCACCAGATGAACCTGCTTCAGGTTTGTTGTTGCGTCGCCGCGTTGTTGGAAAGAGGAAAGAGTTTAAGGTTGAGTCTGGGAATGGCATACGAGTGGAGGAGGACAACGGGACGCGGGGCATAGCTGCGAAGTCGACGCGTCTCGAATCAGCCAGCATAAGGAGCTCTTTGCTAGTGATCACGGAGTCCACGTCTCGGACGCCACGAGTACCGGTGCCTTCCCAGACTGCATCCGTGAGTTCTTCCCGACTAGCCTCTAGTTTTTTATCGAAGCACGGCATAATAGCTACATGCCAGATTCTATCTGGTGATATTCCAAGCTTACGGCTCAGCGTTGTCTTTATCAATGTCCCCATCAAAGCCTGTGGTGATTTCAGTCGTGATAAATGTGGTAGGACATGAGGGTGTGTTTTTTCTGCATAGCAAACCCAGCCTGGACACGAGGAAGTGAGTATTGGTCTTTTGGGTGCCATACGTAACTCTGCCTCCTTCTCTAGCTCTAATACTTCCTGGGCTCCCATCACTAAACATGCCTCCCTTGCCACATTTGTATCGACAATGTACTGAAAATCATTCCTATAAACTGCGCGATTCTTTATTCCTCTGGGTCCGCTAAGCAGCTGCTCGATCATATAACCAGCTTCTTCCTCCGTAGCCCCAAAAGTAGCTGCTATACTAGCTCTTGTCTGGGGACTGACACTGGCGACATATATTCGTCCTCCATCATTCAAGTTCTCTATTTTTATTCCGGTCTTCAAGCTCCCAGTCAGTCGTAAAGCGGGTGCAGAATCAAGCTCTTTGAGGACTTCTGCATGGGACTGCATGGAAACAAGGACGGCTTCAGCTGATGTAACGCATCCTGAGCATGCTAAGCAATCTGTGAGAGATATCTCCGCGGGAGGGAGATCTGAGGGAGGTAATTGTGCATTGTTAAAAGACACCTCGTAAGTATCCTAAACTCCGAGTCAGCAAGATTCAAGATAGCTAGGAAAAGGTATGCGTCCTACCGAGTTTTGATTTGGCTTTGTAGCAGGTAAGGTCTCCACTGGCTTAATACAAGCCACTCCAGGTGATATGAAGTCGTTCAAGTCGTCAACAGAGAGGATAGCGGACATGGTGGCAAATCTAGGCTTGCAGATTTACACAAGGCCTTATTCCGTATGTGAATTCAGAGTTCAACTCTATTTGAGAGAGGAAAGAACAGTTCTGGTTAAGGTGAGCATCTTTCGTTCAGGAGAAGTAATAATTGCCGTTGCATGAGGAAAAAAAGCAGCCTCATCGAAATCTTGATAAGCATCCCACCCGATTTGCGGAGCCTGATGTGGCTGGTGGTCGAAGCCAAGCACCAAGCACACAGCACATGTTTTCTGTACCCCGCGCTAACCTTTAATCGGTTGCGGCTTCTTAGCCGTAAAGTGACGTAGGGCTTGGTTTACTCGCCCTGACGATCCATCAACACAGATAAAAACTACATCGCCTGTCATTGTACGATTATTTACCTTTCAACATCCATTCGATAAAGATAGATAACACTCAAAAACGACAGTCTTCGCTCAGTGAAACTGCTCAATATGGACGTATGTGAATCTCAAATATCCTCCTGACGATTTCATTCTGACTTGACCCAGGTTTATTACTCATTCTCATACGGTACTGCAGCATGGCTCAGTCTTCAAGCGTTACCTCTGGTGGTTTCTCCAACTATCATAATAACACTCCTTTCTCCGGATGTCCGCGAACCTTCCCGTAAGTGGTTTCCGTGTAGCTGCTGCCACATCACCTCCTAACGAGAATTACAGCAATTGAAGAGTACTTTGCCAGATCTTTGGGCATGGCTCTATTTACCCTTGGTATCATGGTGGTATTGCTTACAGGCTCCGTTCCTTTGACGTCTTCAATTTCAGAGAGTATGTATCCTTGCTGACCGACTACTTTACCAATGCTAACCTGCTCAGCAACAAACGCAGGTGTTACAACCTCCGCTTCCGATCCTAAAGCTCCATACGCAGTCCCTACTTTGACGATCGGTACACTTTATCACTCAGCAAATGCCTTTTTCTGCTACGCAAGATATAGCACAACTGGTCAATTCTCATTTGCATTGGGCAGTGTCGGATCTACACTATTAGCTACTATTGGATTGTGGTGTATTCTTTTCGCTAGTACATCTGGTCGTATTAGCCGCAAGACTGGAGCAGACAAGCGAACCAGTGGCTTTCCTTTCAAGAACAAGGAGTCCGCGACTGCTCAGAAGAAGAAGCTTGAAAAATCCAGGTAGAGCAGTTTCAATGAATAGTGGTAGTAGAACACATTTGTATCTTGTATAAACATTTGCTATGCTTCCCCAGGGTCGTATGTATTGCTTGCTTATTCGGATATAAGATTGGAACGGAGTTATTTTCCCCAGCCCTCACAATATAGGCTCATAGATTATGAAAACCAAAGGAGTAATGAGGATTTTAGAAAAGAATAACATGTTTCCAATTTGCAAACTGTACTGCCAGTACCTTGATTGATTTACAACACAGCTCCAATTCAATCTCAGGTATCCATTCCAAAGTATGCAACAAATTTTAGGACTCGGAATCTTCAACTGATACTCCGAAATGGTTTACATATTCTAATCCTGCGAGCAGCTACTAGGGCCCACCGGTTGTGTTACCCATATAAGTGAAATCTCCCAATCACACAAATTTAAAGTTTTCTGGTAGTAATAAATGCTACTAATTATCTCGCATATTGGAAAGCCCTTGAAACCAATGACTGATGCTGACTGATACCAATGATTTGCATGATTTTTGATCGGAACGGAAATACCTCAGAAAATACGTCCGAAAGCCGATCGCCAAGACCGGTGTGAATGTGCACAGTGAGTACATCAGAAAGTATCAAAACGTCATCGGTTTGTCAAATGGTTGTTAACTCCAATCGAGATCGCCGAGACCATATTGAGTGTATAAACCAGAGTGTATCAAAGCGTCATCGGATCTTCAAATGGTTGTTAACTCCATTCATATTACCCACCATTGCGAAAGTTCGGAGTTTCGTTCGAGTATATAAGTGGTGTGTGGCTTAACGTTTTTTGACATTCAATTCAGCCTTATCTTAGTCGCACTACAATCATAAAAACATTATATCGAAGCCCGAGCTAACAATCTCCTGTACATTCGGAAGCTCCACTTAAGCAAGTATTGACAACTAGTTATCACGATGGTTCAGCTTTTGGGAAAAGAAGTCGGGGTTACTGGATACGGTCTGATGGGTGAGTTAATAACTTCTTGAAATTCGATGAGCCCTGCTAACTTTACCGAGGACTCACATGGAGACCTAAACCCCAGCCTGAAGAAGAGAGCTTCAAAGCCATGCGGGCATCCCTTGAAGCTGGTTGTAACTTCTGGAACGGTGGAGAATTTTACGGAACTCCAGAATACAACAGCTTGACACTTCTCGAGAAGTACTTCACTAAGTACCCCGAGGATGCCGATAAAGTCGTTCTCAGCATCAAGGGTGCAATCGGTCCGGGCCTCGTCCCAGATTCCTCTCCAGAGAATGTTCGTAGATCTATCGATCAATGTCTGAAGCTTCTAAATGGTAAGAAAAGTATCGATATGTTTGAGTGTGCTAGAGTTGATAAGACGACTCCTCTTGAAACTACATTGAAAGTCATGGATGAGGAGTATGTGAAAACTGGGAAGATAGGAGGGATTGCACTTTCCGAGGTATCTGCTGCTACAATCGAGAGGGCTGCAAAGGTTACGAAGATTGTGGCCGTTGAGATTGAATTGTCACTTTGGGCAGTAGATCCATTGAGCAATGGTATCTTTGAGGCTTGCGCAAAACACAATATTCCAGTTGTTGCGTAAGTACATTATTATATCAACAGTACGATCACTTGACTAATGGTAAACCTAGCTACTCGCCACTTGGCCGGGGCGTATTGACTGGCCAAATCAAGAGCTACGATGACATCCCAGAGGATTCAATGTTGAGACACTTTCCTCGCTTCAGCCGGGAGAATTTCCCCAAGAATCTCGACCTTGTGAAGAGCGTTGAAGATATTGCCAAGAGTAAAGGTGTCACTCCTGCACAGTTAGCAATGGCATGGGTTAGACATCTGTCTGGTATTAATGGGAATCCGATCGTTATCCCTATTCCTGGAGCAACAACCGAATCACGAATAGCTGAGAACGCCAAAGAAGTGAGTCTAGAGAAGCAGGATATCGAAAAAATTGATTCCATTCTCTCAAGTTTCGAAGCTGCAGGAGATCGGTATGGAGGACCAGGAGCTCAATTTATGAATGGCTGAGTAGCTACTGCTCTACCTATGCAATAATTTAAGAGTTAGCTTCCAGTTTTGACCTTTAATGAAACCAGTATCTCTGATATTGAATTGTTCTTCAGAAAGAATAATGTGAATGTTTGAGTAATCAACATGTAGCTGAAGCTATTAAGAATTGCAGAACTCAAGATTTGATCATCACAAGAACAACGTCGAAGCTCACCAAGCCGACAGGATTAACAGCGACCTCGAAATTGTTCAGAATTTTATGACAGGTCTAAGGAGCAAGAGTTCTCGGTTTCAGAGCTGGACGCCCTACCAATATGCCCCCATTCGATGACTGTGCCATAGAAATTCATCTAATATCAATGTGCATAGAAATATTGACCGGCTCTGGTGATAAGTAAAGATAGAAATTTTAGCACTTACTTTGGGATAGTGCAAATTGCAACTCATCTGTAATAGCTAAAGTTGTGATTTGTGTATATCTAGATCATTGCAATTGAGCAGGTTGGTGATTGTGGAAAGAAATTTATATGTGGGTGACAGGCTGTTTTATGGAGTCCAACTCCCTGACCTAGCTAAAACTCTTGGCACTTATTGTTGCGGAACCGCGTCTGAGCTGTACTCACCTCCTCAGTGCACTCATACACAATCACTAGATCTAGCACCGACGGCAACAATTACTCGCAAATATGGCAGACGAATCACCTGTAGGGTCGCCCCTTTCTGAACTTTCGTCCGATGCATTTGAAGCAGAGGAAGAACAAGAACGGATATCAGCAATGCCACCAGCCAAACGGCAGAAGCTTGGGGAACCCGCGTTGCGCGCAACTCCTGTTCCACTTCAAGAAGATACTATTTCCGGCTATATTTCATCTGATACCGATGGAGATGTTCCCAATTCACCAAGTAATGCTAGGGTTGAGGACGATGACGTTCACGAACAGGTTACTATTTGCGCATGGGAGGACTGCGAGGCTGGCGATTTAGGAGATAACGACAAACTTGTCAGCCATATAAACAACGAGCACATTGAGAGCAGGACAAAGAAATATACATGCGAATGGGTGAACTGTGTGAGGAAGAGCATTGCTCATGCAAGTGGCTATGCGCTAAAGTCTCACATGAGAAGCCATACTCGCGAAAAGCCATTTTTCTGTTCATTGCCAGGTATGTCTCTTACTTACGATACTGGTTTAGCCAAGTTTTAACAAGTGCTCTAGAGTGCGATCGTGCCTTTACACGTTCAGATGCGCTTGCCAAACATATGCGAACTGTCCATGACACCGAGCCCCTCCGACCATCAGACCCTATACCAAAGACTCAGACAGCTAAGCAAAGGCTAAAATTTATCAACAAACAATCAACTTCATTGGCGGATGATAATCAACCCCCCAATGGTGTTTCGAACGGCACAGAAGTAGCTGAATGGACATCGTCGTTTCCCAGCGAACTCGGTTTTACCGCCGAGGAAGAAGCAAGAGGCTCGAAGGAGCTATATAGGTTATTGCGGAGACAAGTACACTGGGCGGAAGAAGAAGGCATAGTCTTGAAACAACAGTGCGAGGCTATGGAGACCTTGCGGTATCAGGAATGGGTTGAGAAGGAAGTACTACTGGATCAGATCATCAGGACCGAGCTCAGTTGGAATCAGCGGAAATTAGAAGTTCTGGCTGGTACCGCGAGTTTACCTAGTGGCGATGCCCTCAAGGCAGCAGCGGCGGCTGTCATGTCGCCGGACAAGGCTGTGCCATCCGGAGCTCTCTCAAGCCAACCAGACCTTCCGGTACCGATTCACAGCCAGCAGTCTCCATAGAATATGAACAGTGCCATGGCTTTAGCAACGAGGTATACCGATCGAGAGCCAACGGAAGTGATATATGGCTTTATGTGTGGCTGTCCCGCACAATCCTGACTACATTATAAAGATTTGGTTTATCCTGGACACAGCGGGTGGAGTACTACGGGGTAGAGATAATGGTGACATAGGCGAAATGGTGACATGCGAATTAGCGTTGGTTGGATTTGTTGGAATAGTTAATTAGGACTAATTAGTGAATAGTGATTTGCGTACTATTTGCAGCTGGGAGAGCAGGAAGTATTTCACTTCAACCCTGATATGTGCGATATTATCAAATACATATCAGTAGTGTGATGACCATGAATTATAATATCCGAAAGTAAACTCTTTTAAAAATGTGGATGGTGCTTTGGGTAGTATGGTGCATTGGATATTAAGGTAACAGATTTCAATCCTACTTCTACTGTCAGTTTAGACCATACCGCCACCCCCAACGCCTACGATGCAGAAGTAGTTGAATACAAGCAACGCCCACAAACTGTTGAACACTTTTGATGCCGCCCCATATCTCGATGCAACGAACCAGACCATGTGATATGTTCAATCTCCCATGTTGTCTACTCAGCAACGCAATGCACAACATCTCTGCTCTACGCCTCCTCGCACCCTCTACAGCTCCTTCTTGTTGCCTCTGTTCTGGCTTTCGGCTCTCTTTCGATAAATACCAGCAGTGAATGGATCTTCAAAGCTCAGAGCAATGAGATATACAATCAAAACCTCAGCAGTCAACAATATTCCAGCAGGCTTCCCAAACAGCACCGCAGTTCCCAAGAAGCTCATTGTAGATCCATAGTACATTGGTGCATCTGTAACGTTGAAGGGGAAGCCAGTCACAATATCGTCCATTAAAATACCAAAATAATCACCCAAGTATGTGCCAGTAACTCCCAGAGCCCACATCGAAGAGACCACAAGGATATTTCCAGCGGCAATAAGGGCATATGCGATGTAGGTTGCCAGAGCGGTTTCGAGGAGTGGATGGGATGGCTGAGCTCTAAGGGCACGCTCATAGAGGAAGTCACGGAAGATTCCAAGAGAGAAGATGGCGATTGCAAGCCCATAGCATCCATAACGAGAGTTACCGCCAGCTAGCTTGGTGAGCACTTTATTATGGTATTCTGTAAAGTAGTGAGTATATAATAATGGGAGGGGGATATATTGATAGTACCTTGACGGGCAGCGATGCTGAAAGGGTTAGAAATGCGCAATATGCCAACAAGGGAGACTTACTTCCAGAATATAGGATTGAATGCAATTGACGCAGCAGCGACTAGTCATATTAGATCTGGTGGGAACCGAAGGAGAACTTAATGTTACCAGCAAGACTTTTCTGGTCAAAGTCGATTAAACCTATACTGAGGTTGGTGAATTTCGACATAGTGCTGAGTTCAGGCTTGATGTTTGTAGAAACTTTAAGGCTTGATGGCTTAATACTTGGAAGGTTGTGAAGTAAACAAGTGTGTAGAACTGGTGAAAGGTGCTCGGTAAAGCAACATGACGACCTATCCTCGCTAAACGTCAAGCGGGGGTAGTCCTTCCTCCACGTCTGCAGAATCGCAATTTAAGATGTCTATTGAAGTAAAATTACTATTTTTTGATGTACAGGTGCTCTAAAGACCCCTAATTTATATACAGATCGTACAACGAAAAGGAAACTTTAAAAAGCAAAACATGCTGTATGACTGACTAATGGATATTTCTTCCAGAGCAAATATGGCCAATGGTATACCTAAAACTCCTCTATATGGCTGTGCCTTTTTGCGCCGTAAATAGTACTATATTGCAACTAGCTTACTGTCTTCTCGTCCTGGTCTTTTTGGCTTGAGTTTGGGGATCCTCGTCCTCCTCATTCTCACCCTTCTTGAGAGGTTCATCTAATCCCCATTCCTCTGGATCGTACCAATCTTCACCATCTGACATGTCACGATTCATGCCCACATGAGCTTCTGCCTTTGCCCATTTATAAACTAAGTGGCGGCAGCGTTCAGCTTTTAGAAGACCTTCATAGACCTTTTGTGCCCCTCGACAAACCTCTTCTTGTTTCTGGATATATAGTTGCAATAACCTTCTAGTCTCCTCGGCCTCCTGTTGAGGTAGACCCAAGTCACGATCCGGTTGTGAGCTCCTCGGCGCTAAAAAATATGGATGTATGGGTGGCTCATAGTTGGAATCTGGAGTCATTGATTGGGTGCGACTTGTGGCTGTATCTGTTACTGCCTGTGCTTGCGCTCGAGTACGCATGCGATGCGGTGCAGGATTGTCTTCCTGGCTGTCTATTCCATCGGCATCACCCGCTTCGTCAATATCCATAGCTTCCAAGGGTAGTGTCGCATCTGGGTCTGTTGACCCATCCACATCAGCTTTGGAGCTTTCGTCCATTATTGAATCAGCTGCGAGAGGCTCTTGAGCTTCTAAAACGTTCAACTTCTTCTCCCCGTTACTCGAGACTCTATCATTTTCTTCTATTTCTTTTTCCGTATGATTATCAACGGGTGCATCACTAATGTCTGCACCAGCTTCGATTGTCTTTTTTGTTACGCTAGGTAAAGAATCCTCAAGCCGAGAGTTACTTGGGTGCTGAATGTCGTCTTGGGCTATAGTTCCAACAGATAAGTGGTCTCCATCTTCTTTGGTGGTTAGCTTCTGGATCCGATCCAATCTGTGTCTATCTCTTTCATTGACAAAGAGTGCGAAATCGTTGTCGGTCTCAACACTCTCACAAGGTATCCAGGTATTATCGCCACTCAATCTCGTTAACAAATGTTTAATTCTCCATAGCGACGCTCTTTCCTTTTGTACCATCATGCCCGCTTGTCTGGTCAGATCGGTGAGCGTTTTCGAAAGGAAAGGCTTCGAGAGAGTGGGGTGATTTGGAAGGTCAGCCGCAGATGTTAAAGGCGCCAGAAGATCTGTTCCATTGTCATTAGATTCATCTTTATATATTCCTGCCGCCATTCTGTTTATACTTACACTCAATCTTTACGTCTGCATATGGGTCGAATTCTGCTGCTGAATTTACCGCAGCTTGTGCTCTCTGGTCATCGTCTTCGCTGTCTACCTCATAACCTTCCTCGTCAATCAGAGGAGGGTTTTGACTTATTATATACCTGTCAAAGCCCGCATGATTGATTTTCTAAACGAAAATTAGCATAAATAATGTCCAGCATTATGACCATATCCACCCTCACATACCCTTTTGTAAACAGGCGGGCCATTTGGTGGAGCCAGCTGTCCTTGATGAACATATCTTGCTTTTCGTTTGAGCTTATTACCACGGTTAGTCAGTGCTTCGATTGAGCTATCTGAGTCCGAGTCTTCGTAATAGTTAGTCAAGCTTCTCAATTATACATGTAGAAGTATACCATAGTCTTGCCGTCGCACAGCTCTCTTCAGGCCTGTAATAGTTTCCGCAAATATTGCAGCTTGAGATGCCATGGTGATTGGGTCGTGGTCTGGCCGAAACTAAAGCTGATGCTATCCCAAATATGTTATAAGGCGTGGTGCATTCGAAATGTATGAAATGGTGAATAATTCACACAGGAAGCTGCCTGCGGAACTTCAAAAGTTGAAGCAAGGGAGGGCGAGTTCAATGTTGCCTTAACGGAACCTGGACGTAGAGAGTTATTGAGTCGACGTGCTCTGGTCGAAGAAGCTGGAGGGAATTGTTTCTGATCTGTCGCAAAGATTGGCGCAATAGAAATTTCAAAAAAGAAGTGTTGTATTTGTAGATTAGCCGAGTCGCATGTATTGACTATGTGGTTTGCTCATGGAGACGAGGTAGTGGATGATGTTTCTTGAAAGAAGGTGCACAAGCATGGCAAGGCTGATCCGCGATTGACGCTAGGACGATACCACATCATTGCTTAGACAGGGTTCATAATCGGGCTGATCCAATTCGGACCGTTGAACACTGAATACTGACTTACCACTTCACAACAATAACAAAATCAGCTGTAACAATATACTAAGGCAACAATCCTACAGCCTAGATCCTAACATGGAGTATAGCATGCCTTAACATTACAACTTCTCAAGCTTCCAGGTCATAAATACCATATGAAGAAGCTACTTTGCAATCTCCCATCTGCATATGGATTCAGGATTGCTAAGTCATGGACGCATATGAGCTAGCTTATGTGGCACATAATGTGCCATACATGGTAGTGTCGGGACTGGAGCCTTCTGCTAGTATTGGCGGCGAAAGTAGCAGCCAGGCTTTTCGAATAGCATCTGATGTACCATGGGTTGACACGGAAGATTCAAAGGTTCTCCTGAAACACTTCAAGGAAAGAGATGGGGAGGGTCTTGCATGGAATTCTAGGGAATACAATGGGAGGAACAAATTCAAAATAAAAACAATCACAAGGGTATTTAAGCCAGTTATTAAAAGCCTTATATCAGTGACTGAAACTCTGATAGGATTATGTTCTGCCACCTCGAAGTGCACAATTACGCGCACCTTCCGCAAGACTCCCTGAATCTCGAGATCTCAGTCCTCTCCCTCGTCCTGTGGCTCATTCGCAGTTGTCACCACTGACTCCAGACTCAGTTCTGTTCCCCGACGGTTTGATGCACCATGAATGGATCTCGAAACACCAGAATCTCGTACCTAGCGCATTTGTAACCTTTTACCAGTTTACATCTGATCCGAAGCTATCAACTCTACACGATAATCAGCTAAAAACCGACATAAGCAACATCAAAAGCGTATTGACCAAGTCTGGATACAAGACAAAACTCATTGTCGCACTGCTCAGTGAAGGGTCCATTGTCAAATCTCCAGAAGTAGAAGATCGTCTTGCCAACATCCGTAAAGTAACGGGGCTTGACTCTAAAACTTCCTTTTTCTTTCTACCTCCTCGAAGTTCGCTGGTGGAACTCGAGGCATTCGTTGAAACCATTATTTCAACGATATATCCACTTTGTATCGAGTACTACCGAGATCTGAGCAAGCACTCGCGTCGGAAGAGGAATAGAGGCTTTACACCTCAACCATCGTCTCCACCAACCTCAGGCAGTTCTCAAACTTTGTCAAGCCAAGGTTGGAATGTACGGTACGACTTCAAACTAGGCGTATTCGCCGAATTTCGACAGGAAATGGATGCTGCAGTTCGTTCCTTCGAGAGCGGATATGATACTTTACTCACCGAGGTCATGGAGACTATTCCTTCCTGGACTGCACGTTTCAATGAAGCTCGCATGCTCGCTGATGTCTTTGCTATTAGAACAATACGTTGTTTGCTTTGGAATGGAAATTTTACCGCTGCTGTTCGTTATTGGCAGACACACCGATCTAGACTGCGGATTTTCGTTGACCGAAAGGGTAAGGGTTCACTAACTTATGGCTGGGAAGCATGGGAAGCTAGATGGGCTACAGTTATGGCTCAGATCATTCAAAAATGCACAATCGAATTTAATATGGCGAACCAGACCTCCTACCTTCTTCCAGAAAAGAGTATTGTCACTGGGGAACGTCTAGATCCTTGGGAACATATGCATCACCCAGGATATTGGTTTCGTTTAGCATCACAGCACTTAAACAGTCGTCGTGCTCTCGCCCTTGCGATACCCGAAGAGGATAGATCCTTCCAAAGTCAAAATACTAAGAGTGCTCAGTTGTATGATACATATCTTTGTCCAGAGCCTTATGAGGAATATCCTCTTCCAGGAGAAAGAGGAGTAGACCACTCGTTACTCATCATCGAGGCATTGACAAGTGCAATTATTGAGTTTCAAAAGAATAATCAGCTCCGTCAAGTTCAAGAATTATCTATCCAATCTGCAACGGAAAGCATTAGACGAGAAGACTGGGATGCAGCTTTACGAATTTTAAGGCCCCTTTGGCACAAGATGACTTATAGGAAAGAAGGTTGGTGGGGTGCCGTAGAAGAAATAGGGTGGGCTCTCCGAAATTCTGCAGCTCGTATTGGTGATGCAATGAGCGTTGTTTCTGTGGATTGGGAACTACTTGATAAGAGTACGTCTCTCGACACAATCCCACTCTGATAATTGATATACTAATTTCGCAAAGCCTTCATTTATAGACCACAATGGCATTATGATCTTACCAAATCGCTGGATGGTGTCAAGCTAAATAACAAGCCAAACATAATCCTTCAAGATCAAGATGTACACTCGTTTCTCTCGGCTAGCTATGTCTTTGAGCAATCCGAAGGCAAGGTCGGCGAGACATGCTTGTCACAACTGGTGGTAGTTTCAAATGCAATGACAGCTTCGGTGCCTGTGATCATGTCGGAAGTCAAAATTGAGCTCGGGGGGTGCATGAAGTCAATAGCCATACGGCATAAGAACAACAGTAATAGCCAGGGGAAGTTGTCTCATACACGAGTTTCTCTGACTGATATATCAACTCAGACTGATATTCCAATTCTTATGGGTGAGGCGGACCTTACTTTCTGTCCAGGCCAAACCAAAATCTTTGAATTCAGCATTTTGTTGCGAGAGGCAGGTGAGACCAATGCAACCTCTGCTACCTTTTCTATAGCTGCTGAGTTCTTCGATCTTGATTTTGTGCAAACCTTCGAGAGTCTTGTTATTCCAAGTACCTGGTGGATGGCAAATTTGTCAAAGAAGCAACTTGTACGGCCGAATTCCTCTACCATCACAATACTTCCAAAACCTCCTAAGATGGATATTCAATTCATTGACCTTCAAGAGCAATACTATACGAACGAGACTCTGAGGCTACAACTTAATATTGTCAATGGAGAGGAGGTCGACTCTGTCGCAACAATAGATGTCTGGCTACTTGGAGACACCGTACCTTCAATAACTTTAAAAATACTTTCACAGGATGCTGATGAATCGGAGGATGAGAATGGAAGGAACAGCTCTTCTGGATATGCAATCGGTACGATTAAAAGTGCTGCATCTGCTTCTATGCAGATACTCCTCTCGCCTTTTGAACTACCAGCGGTGTATGATTTGACGATGAAAATCTCGTATACCCTGATTTCGGATATGGATACTCCGATATTTAAATCGTCGGCAATTCGCCTGACGATAAGCAACCCCTTCGAAGCTAATTACGATTTCTCGCCATTGATACATCCTGACCCATGGCCTAGCTTCTTCACTCATGACGAGGAGCGCGAAGATGGACCACGTATAAGGCCTCGAGGACTAGCACAACGATGGTGTCTCACAAGCCGATATTTCTCTTTCGCAACAGAAGATCTTATCGTTGAGAATCTTGATGTCGATGTCATTGGCACCAATGGCGGGATACAATGCATTTCCCAGAAGCCAGCATTTCCCGAAGGTGGTATTCTGGTTAGCCCCAAGAACCTGGACGAAGCGAAGTTCGAGATATTTACTCAAAAACTGTCACTTGATGATAGAGGGACCGCAACTTTAGATGTGTCTTTAGCGATCAAATGGCGTCGTCAACAAGATGGTTCGGCTACCAATACCACTGTGCTTGCTGTACCTAGACTGCTTGTATCAAGCAGTGAGCCTAGAGTGCTTTCCGCCGTGTCCTACTCAGTGGAGGTACCATTCATGATTCATTTTGAGGTTACCATCGAGAACCCTTCAAATCACTTCCTGACTTTTGGCGTTCAGTTTGAACCAAGTGAAAAGTTTGCATTTTCAGGGGTCAAAGCTTCAACTCTACAACTTGTACCATTGTCTCGACGCACCATGACTTTCCGTCTAGTACCTTTCACGCGTGGAGACTGGATCGGGCCAGTTCGATGCGTTATTAGAGACAGATACTTCCAGAAGATTCTTAAGATTGCACCAACAGAGGGCGTGAGGATAGATAAGGAAGGCATTTTTGTTTGGGCTCCTCCTTTAGAATTAGAAGACTCGTCGTGAAGTCAGAAGAACAGATGACGTGGGATGTTATGGCTCATTGTTGACATGCTATAATAAGACCTTTCTGTCGGAATGGCCCTTGACCTAATTTAAGCTTTCTTACAATTTACCTTTTGGTGGTCTAATCGGTCCCCCAACACGCGTTTTCCACTCATCGGACAGTGTTGACTTTGAAGCAAAACTTCTCTTTGTCCACTCCTGATAACTCTCCCGCTCCTTGGTCAGTCTCTGCACCTCTTTCCCCAGCCAGTCACCCGCCTCTTTGGCACACTCAGCGGGAGCTTCCATAGCAACCAAATGCCCTAAATCCTTCATCACAACTCCTTTGACCTTACCCTCCTTTGCGCCGCCACTCCCTCCAATCCCCATACCAGTGGTATCCATTTTTCGTTTTCGGAAGGGGGGTAGAGACATGCTACTCGTCTCACCAAATACATATAAAACAGTTGGTCGCAACTCCCCTAATCTAGTCAACGTGTTTGGCGGCTCCGGTCTATAGAGAGGGTGCGTCATAGGATTTTCCAAATTTAAATCAGGAACCAAGTCCCGATTGATAACGGTATTACCGTCCTGGGACAAACCGTCCCAACTGGGCCTCATGAATGTGAAGCATTCTTGATGCTTTGTTGTTGTCAGAGTGACACCATTTTCCTCCGGATACAGAGGGGTTGGAGTATCTCTGAGCCCGAACTGCAGCCACCTGTCCAAAACCCGCGGATCCCACGACTGGTAGTGCTTCTGCTTCCGCATCGCACTTTCAGCCTCTGCTCTAGATGGCCAGAAATCTCGTCGGAAGGTAGAAAGCTGGACGGGACTAGGTCCAATCGGTGTTGACGCGTACTCTTGGATGACGGGATCCAGAAGTACGAGAGTAGAAATTAGTCTAGGATGCATGAGGGAGACATTTACGAGAACATTGGCCCCGAAGGAGTGCCCGACCCCAACAATTGGAGTAGGCATTTCTGCCCGGAACTGATTCACCATGTGGAGGAGATCCCTCGCATGATCCATCCATGAAGCTGATACAATTAGGGAGTGTTTAAAGAGAAGGGAGCAGTGACTGACGATCATCGCCTAATAAGTTCTCATTTATGACACCACTGGCTCCTTGATGTGCAACGTCTGCTATCCAAATACTACGTATTCGAAATCCCTTGGTCTTAGAAACAGTATGAAGGTCTTCCCAGAACGGCTCATACATTTCCTTGAGACTATTAGTATATAGAGTTACAAATATATATATGAGTATTTCACCTTTGCAAATCCATTGGCATGAGCACCAATAATCGTCAAGTCCCCTACTTCTGGATTTGGGTTGTCTAGTGGAATATATTGCTTTACCGATAATTGCAATACTTCTTCTTGGGAATTGGCTGTTGCTCGAGCATACTCTCTAATGTGTTGACATTCCACGGTGTGTTCTCTTATCTCGAAAATTGAAGACGGCATGGCTATGTGTAGAAATGGTTGGATGATGTCAAAACGTTTGTTTGACCCAAATCCCGATGAAGGTAAGCTTGAGCAAGAGATATTTATGATAATCACAAATGTCACCGTCTTCGCTTCTAGTTAATAGTGTCTCTAATGTATCGTCTTGTTTTTACTGTATAGAAGAAAATACATGCGTTCAAAATCAACAGGTTTAATGTGAGAAAGTCGAAAAGATCGGCTGAGTTTAACTGGGAAAGTCGGCCCTTGAAGAGCCGAGGCAAATATTCTTGGGGTAATGTTTAGCCAAATGAACTTAAAATCACAAACATTGAGTGGTAGTTGTCAGTCTGCTTCAAATTGAAACTATTTCAATTCAATATCTACATATGAGAATTACTGATTCGAAATAATAAGCAAGAAGCCATGTTTCATGCAAATCAGCGTATCTTAACTTGAAAAGATCATACTGATTACCATGTGGTTACAACCATCGTCACGTGAGTGGCAGCAGCTTATCGCGAAACGCGTCTTCAGGAGCGAAGCGCGTATATTCACTTCAGCGACTATAATGTTGCTTCACTAACGAGTTCGCCACAACCAACTGAGAAACCCTAGCTTCACGACTCCTCTTTTCAGATGACCCTTGCTCTTACTTTGTACGGATCGTGTTAATTGCTTAACTGTCCCGCCAGAATGGCTCCATCAGAAGTCTTCGCCCAGTGCCAAATTATTATACTCCACGATGATCATCTTCTCAAGTCTCGGGCCATAGAAGTAGGTGTGGTCGCTTTGATCAACGCATCAGATACTAATTTGGCGCTTAGTTACAACAGACAATCGAGGATAGTGGGGGAAAGGCAAAGGTTCTTGCTGTTGGAGACGTGATTGACTTTGAAGGCGACGGCGTCACCCACATAATATCTGAGACTAGCAAATTTCCTCAATATGCTGAAGCAGACATAGATCGCATGTTAACTGTTGTAACACCTGCTTGGATCAACATCTCTCTCGCGAGAAGTAAACTCCAAGCTCACCGGCCCTATACCCCGGATCCCAACAAGTTTCTTTCAAATGTGGTAGTCAGTTGTGCTGACATACCGAATGGAGACAAGGAAGCTATCATCGGTGCTGTACTTGCTTTCGGTGGGGCCGAAACTAACAGTGTTACGCGATTAACTACTCATATATGTGCTCTAACGATGGATCACCCAAAGATCCAGGCAATAATAGGAAAAGGGCTGGGAAAAGTGAAGATTGTACTACCACATTGGTAAGTCATATTGAGTATGTACGTGCCAATATCTAATACCTTCTAGGTTTGATGATTGCTTAAAGCTTGGGTTGCGCATAGATGATGCGCCATACCTGCTCCCAGATCCCGAAATATTTCAGAAGAACCCAGAAGATGATTTGCCAATTCCACCAGCAGACCACATGGAAGGCGCCACCACTTCTCTGCCCACCAATATTCGAGTCTCTGGATCTGGACTATATCGTTCGACTGTCTTCGCGGACCAGACAATTATGATCTCCCATGATCTTGAGATAAACGATCGTACACGTAACATCATAAATAGTCTCATTGTGGGTGGCGGAGGTACCATCACTATTTCAGTAAAAGATGCGGATATATATGTATGTCATTGGCGCTCAGGAGATGACTATACTTTTGCTTCAAGGGCTGGAAAGTATGTAGGAAATCTGTCATGGCTATATCATCTAATTACTCAAAACGAGTGGATATCTCCCTTCCAAAAACTTTTACACTATCCTCTACCCAAGGATCCCTTACCGGGCTTCAAAGGACTCCGCATTACTTTATCAAACTACGCTGGAGACGCACGAATTTATCTGGAGAACTTGATACAAGCTTCCGGAGCAGAATATACGAAAAATATGAAGGCCGACAACACGCATCTTATCACGGCTCGAAACAACAGTGAAAAATGCGACGCTGCTAAAGAGTGGGGCATCGAAATGGTCAATCACCTTTGGATCGAGGAAAGTTATGCAAAATGTGAGGCACAAAAAATGACCGATCCTCGCTACACACATTTCCCCCCTAGAACAAATTTGGGGGAGGTGATAGGGAAGATACAACTTGATGCAAAGCTGCTTGCACGAATCTACTTCCCTGGAGGCCCTCTTCCAGATTTGAAGCCCAACTCGAAGAAGAGACGATCGATCGATGAGAAGGATCATGATGCCGAGGATGTGGAGATGAGCGGTTTGAATGACGAGGAGTCTCAGGAGGAAGTACTTATCACCAAACCTATTAAGGCCATAAAGAAAAACAAAGCTAAGGCCAGAGCTTCTTCGAATTCGGTTTCCACTCCAATAGCTAGTCGGCGAATCAGTGCTGGGAAGGAAAATGATACGCCTTCTTCAACACGCAGTGCAAAGGACAAGGCTATCAACAATATCCATGCTCTTGCTCCCGACTTGGCTCTGTATGAAAAGGAGAAACACCGAAAGGGTCCTGTGTGGGGTGGATCAAGAGCAGCGAATAGAATTGAAAAGGAGCAGTCACAGGAGCGCAGTACCAGTCCGCCTGGCGACAGCGATGATTCTATAGATGAGCGCCCAAAGACAAAACGAGTGAAGCAATCAAAGGTGCCGCCTGCTGAGATACGCCTCTTACTCACTGCGTACAAAGATTGGCTACAAGCTCCAGGAAAGGAAGATGCTGAAAAGGTATGTTGTCTTATCTAAGCGATTATTTGTACAAGAAAATTAACGTCCAGCAGAAAAAATTGAGGGAACTCGGCATATTGGTAGTTCAAGATCCCACAAAGTGTACGCATCTAGCTGCTCCCGCTATGGTCAGAACCAAGAAATTTCTCTGCGCTCTAGCTAGTGGACCAATAATTGTCTCGGCAGATTTTATTGGTCACTGTATTAAGCACGGAGAAGTACCCGATCCTGAAAAGTTTCCCTTGAAAGACTCCGACAACGAGAAGAAATTTGGAGTCAAATTAAAGGATGCTCTCATTAGAGCAAGAGCAAACAAGCGGAGTCTACTGCGTCGGGTTCCAGTGTATTGCACTCCTGAAGTCCCAATGGAGGACACTTATAAGGATATTGTAGAATCTAATGGTGGCACTTTCTTCATCTACCGTGCTAGAGGTGGCGCCACCATCAAGCCGACCACCGCCGAAGAAGATGACGGTCCTGCAGAACCTGTCTATCTTCTTAGCGGTACACGACCCGAGGAGAAAAAGCTTTGGCCCAGGTTCATAGAAATGGCAAAGGCTGGTAATATGATACCTCGAATCGTTAAAACCGATTGGCTCTTGGATGTTGCCATGTCTCAACAGTTGAAGTGGGATAAAAGCTACCTTTCGAGCGAATCTTAATAGATCGCTGGTTGTTACCAGGTACTTTATAAGGAGTTACTGCATGTATATCACGCGTGTGTATGATGTGTCGAAGGTAATTCTTTTGGCGTTGGAGCTGTGTCTATACCCTCTATTCCGAAATTTTGGTAGTAATAATGATTCACCTGCCCATGAACTCCAAGCTCATGCTAATGAACGCCTCCCAAATACCTAAGCCTCTTCATATATCTCTAGTCTCTAGTAGAACTTGACACCCTGCTGGTCATCTTGTCCAAAGACCTGTGCCTTTCCTCTCCTCACCAAAATCGCTAATGCCTTTTGTAATAGCTCAGGATCCATGCCATGGAATTCTATCACCGGTTAGTTGGTGTCTCATACAAAGTCATATAGCTCGTACCTTGCGACAATGTAGCCTCGCTCTCCGTCAACTCATACAATGTCAAAACGGTATTCTTCTGCGCTGTCTCATCTACCCACTCAGCGATAGCACCCGCCCACTCCTCTGGATTTCTCCACCAAATCCATGCTACATTTCTCTCTCCATCCTTGTTCCCGACCCACTCTGCCCTCCCATCTTTGCGCATAAAATCTACCATCTCTCGTGCATCATTTAGCGAAAGCCGCCGATTGAGCGAGGAATTGTGGAAGAGGTCGGTAGAGATCGCATCAATAAGAGAGAGTTTCCATATCCGATTGTGCCGGCAGTATGAGAGGATGAGGGAGGCCCATTTCTGACATTGGGCGTGAAAGGTTGTGAGGTTGGTTTGGCGTGTGAAGAAAGGTGGAAATGCATATTCTCGAGGAAAGGTGAAGGTGGGCGTGGAGGAAGATGTTGTGGTTTGAGGCGTCGATGAAGTAGTACTGGCTGTAGGGGCCAGCGAAGATGAGTATGCGTTAGACATTTCGACTAAATCATGCTTCAATCTTGGAAAGTATCAGTGTCGTTGTGAAATATACCAGAAGGCTTCTTATCGAAAAGCTCAGCCTTGTGCACGGATCACAAGCGGCTGCCATTCTTTTTACCGAACCTTACCCCACATTTGCCCCACCCCCTTTTCTTTGGTCCAGGTACAGCTCCAGGTCTTTCTCTGATTTCGGTATTTCGGTATATGGAAAAACATGGACGATGAAATTCATTTTTAGTAAGCAGCGTACAGTGACAGATTTCAAAGTTTAGACTTGCATAACTAGCAGTCCCTGATCAAGGGGTACCCCTGAATCATATGAATACCTGAATCTAAAAAGAACGGGTATATCTTATCACAGAGTACCTTGATACCTATCAAAGGGAGGACTCTTTGCAAGCTCTTGTTCGCTCTATTAATTTATGTCGAGAAATAACGTATGCTCAGAATCCCAACATGAAGTTGATACGAGGTTGGGAGTAGAAATAGCTTCGATGTCGTCGTGACCAATAAACTTCGTAATCAAACTTCCCAATTAGGAAATAAGTTGAGTATGATTACTGATGTGGAGCATATCACTAACTAACTTCGCCACATAAGGAGAAACAGATTTTATATAGCTCCGCTATAGAGACAAATGTTATGGTCGTGTGGTTGTGTTATGTAACCGTGCAGAACTCAAAACTTCGACGTCACTGGTAGTAAATATCTCCACGGAACTAAAGAAAACAGCCTAGGTAGTACTTCTATTATAAATAAGGCTCGTAGTCCATTGTTGAAGAATCGTCCATTACATAGAATCAAAACTCCAAAGTCAACAACACAATAAGTCATCATGAGCAACCCGGCGATCGAAAAGTATGGCTGGACAGCAGTCCCAAGAAAAGTCTCAACCCTTCTCTCCCAATCGCAAGCTTCTGGGTCTGCAAAACCTTTCTCCGTATCATCAATTCCTCTCCCAGATTCCGCTTTGGCGACCAAAGTTCAAGAATACGCCAAAAGAGAATTGCCAGTTGAGACGTATAATCACTCAATGAGGGTCTTCTATTACGGAAAATTCATACTCTCACATGCATTTCCTTCATGGGAATCTCCTTCGTTTTCAGAAACGTACTTTCTGACCTGCTTGCTTCACGATATTGGCACCACGGATAAGTTCATCACTGCCACGCTAATGTCCTTTGAGTTCTATGGCGGAACTATCGTTCTCGACCTCTTGAAGTCTTTAGAAGCACCTATCGAACAGGCTGAGAACGTAGCTGAAGCTGTCATCCGTCACCAGGATCTCGGCGATACCGGTACCATCACTAGGATCGGAGCACTGATCCAGTTAGCTACCATATTTGACAATATGGGTGGACAGAAGGAGCTTGTCGCCAAGGAAAGCATTGAGAATGTTGTAGCAGCATACCCAAGGAAGAAATGGAGTAGCTGTTTTGCAAAAACGATCAGGAGGGAAAATGGGCTGAAGCCATGGGCGCATACGACGCATCTTGGTGAGAATGATTTCCCCGAAGGAGTTTTGGGTAATGAATTGATGGCTCCGTATGATGATTTGGAATGATAATTTAGTGTTAAAGGGTTTGGGAGCATTCTTAAACATTGAAAATAATGAAATTAATAATGAGGCTTAGGACGAATGTGTATTAATCGTGTCCTTGTTCTTTTCGCTATATTGATGCTCAAATAAATCGAAAGCGCCTGAAAGATGCACAAATATTCCAATGTAAAACAATTAGACATAGGAGATGTAAGAGAATGGTATGATCCCAGATGTTTCGTGGGTCTCGTGGCGGGCATAAAAGCGTGTATCATAGAGCAAAATAAACAACAATATTCTACACCATCTTCCAGCAAACATAACTACGCCTTCAGTTCCACCTCCATGCATTTAGTACACACAACAACGGTCTCCTTCCCAACCTCCTTGGGAAAGAACGAGCCATCCGGAAAGTCGCCTTTGCATGTTGCGCAACGGAAGCATTTATCATGCCACTCCCCTCCCATGGCTTGTATAGCCTCGCCAATGACTGGGAGCTTGCACTTCTTGCATTTCGGTGCTCTGCGTTCCGTACGCTTGGTCTGACATTGTAGGCACCACGCGTAACCGTCCTTCTCTATATGGCTCATTCCCTTATTGAAAGGATCACCACATTCGGCACAAAAGAAGTGACCAAAGTGCCAGTGCTCGCCGAGTGCAATCATGTGCTCCCCAAGGATAGAGGTCTTACAGTGCTTGCACTTGGGAGCGTACAATTCGTGCCAATCGAGATGACAAAAGTACCGCAGACGTGAATCACCATCTTCAGCATATGTCATGCCTTCGATTTCTGGAAGAGGTTCTCCATGAGCTCGGCGATCAATTCGATCTAAACGTTCGGCGCGCTTTGTAGGAGGTTCCTCAAATACTTCAAGTGCTTCAAGGCCAGTGCCGCAGGTGAAGCATATGAAGCAATGGGGATGATACTTTTCTGGAGCTCCCCGGAGGCCAACTACACGGCCTTCAATAGGTAGTTGACACTGGTGACAAGTTGCAGTAGCTCGTTTGCCTGCTGTCGACCAATGACCTCGGGGAAGCGGAGATGTTGCATGGTGTCTTGGAGATGGCCGGCCAGCAGCTGTTATAGGATTAGGTAGCGGTCTTGTTGATTTGGGAGCGGAATTATGGGTAGTGATAGGTTCGGAAACGTTTATTTGAGGTGCATCAGGAAAATTGATCGAAGGGACAGATGTGGTTGGATCTGGTAAGTTGATAGCAGGAACAGAAGGTCTCGAATCAGGAAAGTTGATAGTTGGAACTGCTGGTGATGAGACAGATATTGAGATGGTAGGAGGAGATATTGACTTGGCAGAGTTTACTTGGATTGAGGGAGTGTCAGGAGGCTGAACGGTCGGGAAAGAGGCCGCGACATTCTTCGGATTTGGTCGAGGAGAAATGTTCGGCCTTTGTTGCTGGCTTTCAAAGGGGAAACGTCGACGCTCTTCTGGCTTCACATCAGCCTCACTCGGCTTCCAATTGGTATCAAAGCTTACAATTGGCCGGCCCGGTTTGTCACTGACAGCTGTGGGGGTAGGCAGTTTGGGACTTCTATCCTTCAGACGCATACTTGTAGCTTGCCGAATCTCATCACTTCTGATCTCCAAACCATCTTTCTTAGGCACTTCTGGACCTTTCGCTTCTACATTTTTTACTGGAGAAGCTAGAGTTGCTGTATATGCTGGGTTTCTTGATTGAGAAGGAGGGTTTCGATGAATCTCGGCTCTATATAGCTTTTTGGTTGGCTCCGTTGGAGTGCTAGCGGAACGGCCAACGTCTTGGGCAAACTGAACTCTACTCAGCGGGTCGCGTGTTTTGATTCGAAGAGGTGCTGGCATATCTTGGATTGTAGTTGCTCGACCACGATCTGCAGATTCCTCTTCTGCCTCCTCCCAAATTTGTTCTCCTGTAAAAAGCCCGGTAATCTCACCACTTATGTTTCTTCTGCCACTGCTTTTTCGTCGCTGGGATCCTTGCGGTCTATTATTTTTGGTCATGCTGCCGTATGATTTCTGGTTTTTGCGAGGAGCTACGTCTCTATACGAATCCATCGAGGAGCGCATCTCATTAACTGGAATAATGCTCTGGTCTCTTTGTGATCCTTCAGAGGAACCACTCGAAACTCTACTCTGCGACATCATTTCGTCGTTACTAATAGAGCTACCAGAGACGGTCCGTTTCATATCACGTCCCAGACCTGTAGTCACTCCAATTCCAGTGTATGGTCCAGCGCTTTGTGTCCTTGCGTGCTGGTAACTGTTTTTCCTGAGGTGATCCTTGTACCCATAAGGTGCATTTGGATTTATGGCTGGTGTAGGATTTTGATGCTGCCAGACTAGCTCTGAAGCTTCGTCTTGTGCTGCATTGAAAAGTTTTGCCTCCTCTTCATGCTTCTTCAAGTCCATATCTTCCATCGCGTCCCGCAGAGATACGGCTTCCTCCTTTTCCATCCATCTTTGCCCTCGTTCAATGTAGGAGCCACTGGGAACTACCTCTGATGGCCTGAGGAGCGGCCGCTTAGGTGACAAATTTCTCGCAGGTGGCTGAACAAGTGCGCGGCCAGTTCTTGAGGTTACTGAAGAATAGTTCGAGAGAGATGATTGCGCCCTCTGGTGCGACATGGAACTTGCAGAGCGTGGGCCACATTCTGAGGTTGGGGTTACTAATTCCTCATCCTGAATAGGTACTTGGCTTTCCCGAACAGATTCCTGCCGGCTTGAAGATTGTGTTTGAGGCTGTGGCCTGGCACCGCTTGGGCGTGCAGTGCGGTTGTTGCGGAGGTCTGCAAGGTAGTTGGCTGGAAAGTGAAGAAATATTAGTACTCGATGGTGAAAAATGAATACAATTCAATAGGTAACATCTGATGGTAGAACTTACCAAATTGGTCATTTGACATATAACTTGGTCCCGGAGGAGAAACTTTGCGACCTCGGTCTTGAGATTTCCCACGCAGTAGCATGGTGGATAGATGGACAAGTGCAAGCCCCAATGGTTGTAGAGTAAAGTTTAAGGGATGTTTAAGTTGTAGTTTTGCTCGGTGACTCGGGCTGTGAAAGCAAAAATTGCGTAGGTGCTACAGTCTGGAAGTAGGAGTTGCGGTTGAGTTTCCAAGAGAATAGGGTTGTTTATGTATGATGAGAGACACGAGTTGGCGAGTATAAGATAGTGCTATATAATAGAGCTATAGGTAAATAGGGCAACTGGGCAACGGTTGAGTGAGTCAGTGTCAGTTGTCCCTGAGAAATATTTGGGACTGTTTATGTCGACCAGGGGCAGGGATGGCACGGCAACAGGATCGAGACACTACCTCTACACCTACACTGTACTCACTCGTGCATAACACTTCATTCGCCTCTTGAAAAGAGGAGAGAGAATGACGCATGCTGATCAACTGTAATCTTGTTGAATGGAATACCAAGTGCGACATATTAATAGGATTTATGCTGCAAGTATAGATTCACGTTGTCTAACATCTCCTTATTTAAGATTTGAGACGCGCAGTCACGTGAATATCGTTTGGGGCACGTACCTAAAAGGCCTATCTACTCCAAGTATCATTACTTTCTATCCAATATTCCTCGGAGAGGGGAGGCATGGCTACCCCTTGCAGTATAGTCTTGGACCTTCATCGCCAAAGCGTGCTTCTCAGACAGACAAGACCTAGGTCATATTTCAATTAGTGGTTCGTGATTGAACCATCTCGGCTCACTGCTCCCCTCTCCAATACCCGAATGCGCTTCCGTGAACACTGTAAGGATCATCAAATCTCATTCATGCCAGGGTGGAGGTTGCACTGCGGGTATTATCACACCGTTGAATTCACGACTTTTATATCCCGGCAAGTCTGCCGTGCAAATTCTAGCAATGTCTATTTCCGCGAGCCTCTATGCATCTCTAATTCTTGAAAGCGCGGGTGCAGCTCGGCCAGCTCACAAAGCCTTCCATCTTGGAGTGCGTTTAGGTAGTTCGATCCCATTTAATTAATCCCATGGAAGACCGGCACGGCTTTTGAGTTTCAGTTCGCACTTTTATTCCCGGGGAGCTAAAGATGTTTGAATGACTAAAGAAAAGTAAAGGTGGGGACATGGCCTTTACAAAATGGCAGATGCCTCAATTCTTTCCTCTTCCTGTTTCAAATATGAGCATTTGTCTTCCCTCGCTGTGGAATAATTAAACAGATAAACAGCTTCTAGTTATTGCTTTACTCGATTCGTTGTTTCAAAGTCCTATTTTGCTTGACAAGGGCCGGAAGAATAGATCCTCGGTTCGCCACCAAAGAAGTGTGTCATGAGTGTCGAAAGACTACCTCGTGATGTACGTGACAATCATATTTCTAGCCTAGAGGCCTCCAATAGCTCTGAAAAAAGTGCTGTTCTTGATATCCCAGAGCAAGGCTTGACGGAAGCAGCAAAGCCTGTTGATGTGCCTCCAGATGGCGGCTATGGTTGGATCTGCGTTGCTAGCGTGTTTATAATAAATTTCCACACTTGGGGTCTCAACAGTGTAAGCTCACTTCCTTCACGAAGTTACTAAGTAAGTACTAAAGAGAATTCAGTCATATGGAGTCTTCCTTTCCCATTATCTTACCTTCAACACCTATCCTGGGGCAACATCACTTGAATATGCCTTTATTGGAGGTCTATCCATATCCATGGCCTTGATCGTTTCTCCAGTAGCCACGATATGTTGTCGCAAATACGGAACCCAGGCGTCGCTCGGCGTTGGAATTGTATTCGAAACTGCCGGGCTTTTGGGAGCTTCGTGGTCAACAGAGATCTGGCAACTGTTCCTCTCCCAGGGGCTGGCATTTGGATTTGGAATGGGTTTCATGTTTGTATCCTCTGTCGGTGTTGTTCCGCAATGGTAAGTTTGATGTTGTTCCTTTTCAAAATCTCGGAGGTCACTATTTGAACTACGGGCAAGTTGTGTGCGGGAATTTAGTGCTACAACTGTGCATTTTGGGACCGACTGAAAGTGTTTTCTGCTGTTCATGAATGGCAACGAAGTCTCTTAATTGAGCGCCTGCTGGGCCATCGGAGATTCTGACCCAACGATCATCTGGCTAATCTATAATCCTCGCATATAGGTTTTTAAAAAGGAGATCCTTTGCAAATAGCATAGCAACAGCCGGAAGCGGAATGGGTGGCTTGACCTATTCATTGGCCTCAAATCAAATGATCCAGACTCTCGGTCTAGGCTGGGCTTTCAGAATTTTAGCCGTTGTTTCTTGTGTGATGAACGTACTTTCAACGATCGTTATTCGAGACCGGAATAAGGCCGTGGGTGCTGTCCAGAATGGCTTTGATTTCCGACTGTTCAAACGAATGGAGTTTCTCCTTCTACTAGGCTGGGGGGTCTTCAGCATGTTAGGTTACGTAGTTTTACTATTCTCTTTGCCCAACTATGCTAGAAGCATAGGCTTGACAGCCAAGCAGGGCTCGGTGATTGGAGCATTGCTGAATTTAGGTCAAGGTACGTCTACGTTGTTAATCTTTAGTCTCTTGTCTCACTAACTGCCAAAAAGGTGTTGGAAGACCGTTCATAGGCTATTTCAGCGATGCAGCTGGGCGAATCAATATCGCAGCTGGCTGTACATTCTTTGCAGGATTTCTTTGTCTCGTCGTCTGGATTTTTGCAAAGAGCTATGGGGTTCTCATTTTCTTTGCGATCATCGGAGGCACAGTTGCAGGAACATTTTGGACAGTAATTGGGCCCGTTGGAGCGGAAGTTGTGGGCGTTCAGTTACTACCTTCAGCGCTTTCAATTGTCTGGATCGTCTTAGTTTTGCCCACGACTTTCTCAGAGCCGATTGGCCTTCAACTAAGGCGTGACAGTGGCAATATCTACCTCGATGCTCAGCTCTTTGCCGGATTCATGTATCTGGGTGGTGCAGTATGCCTGTGGTTTTTGAGAGCCTGGAAGATTGCGGAATTGGAGAGGCAGGCCAGCTCTCGGGAACAAAGAGAACAACAAATACGAGATGACGACCAGGTTGATAAACAAAGGCCTAGTGTCAGAAGACAGATGAGCAGAACCGCAAGCGTAAAGACCGCAACTAAAGGATTATGGTCATGGCAACGCGTATAAACTAACAATAATGCTTCTAGAAGCGAAATCGGTTTTCTATTTACTTACCCTATTTTAAACGATTATTAACGCACAGACCCTTTTTCATGTCACATGACTTATTATGACTGCCGTCCCATAAGCCAGTTCTGCGTCCGCAACCTTGTCCGCTATTATCGACTCTACTACATTATTACCATGGCACCAAATTTGGCAGTCTCACAAGGACGGCGTGGAATCTGAGGTTTTTGTTGTAAATTTAGGACACTATGACATTATGGCACGTGATCTTTCGACACAAACCAGAACATCGCGTATTGCCTGGTAATTACAGTATCATCCGTGTACTTCATCATTTCAACAATTAGACAATACGGCTTCTCTAATTGGATTTCCTTCCTAATGTCTCTAGTGAACTTGCCCGTTCCGACATCCTCCGAAATGACATTGACTAAGGAATCGCAGGTAACTCATTCTGTCTCCTCATACCGACCACTCAATGCCACAGAATATATCCAAAGCGGATCCACATCTACAATCTGGAAGCATCCATCCTATCCAGGGGTGGTGATAAAGTCTCCCGTGAACTGCGAAGCATCAACTGTGCGTAAATTTTGGACTGAAATGGGGGTCCTTACTATTCTGGGTGAGCATACTAGAATTGTGCGGTATGAAGACGCATCATCTTTCTGAATTATGTCTCAATACTGATATACACGAACAGGTACCTGGGACCTTTGGACACCTCCAAACCTAGAGATATCCTCTTGGAAGCTGCAACCAACGGAGACTTGCAACAGTACCTCAATATTCATGGAGCATTGATTAGTGAAAACCAACGGCTACGATGGTGCAAGGAAGTAGCTGAAGGCTTGTCGTATTGTCACAGCAAAGGTGTTCTACACTGTGACTTGCGCCCCGACAATCTACTTCTAGGCGACAACCTGAGTCTCAAAATCTGTGACTTCGGAGGCTCGGTATGTGGAACCCTTAATGGAGGAGGCCTTCCAGATTACGGCTTCTTTGATCCGCGAGAAGAGGACATTTTCACTGTCAATGAGTCCACGGAGATTTTTGGTCTTGGCTCTGTCATGTACACAATTATGATAGGACATCGACCTCATGGCCCAGCTAATTTCAACTCACCCGATGAGCAAGAAGCTTATGGAGAGAGGTTTAAACAGCTTGTTTGTAATGGGATATTCCCAGATACATCGGACATCGTCAGCGGGGATATTATTCAAAATTGCTGGACCAGGAAGATCTCGTCTGCAACAGAAGTATTGGAACGACTTGCTAGCTAATTTTGGTAAGAAATTCCTAGTAATTACAACCTTGTATTTTCTGGTTACTCAGATTCCGCAGACCTGCTCGACGTTACAACAGTCATTTGCCTTCCACAAACATCAACAACAGATATACAGAAAGATCTTAAGAGCTTACAAGAGTCACATTTCTCCCTCGACCGAGTTGAACCCATCGTCTTTACGTTCGCCTTCTGTGCCTTACAGGCATCACTGTTACGCTCAGTACAGTCAATGGTATTGTTGTCTTCTTTGCGATGGCCGCATGTGTAGATTGTCGTTGTCTTTGTACGAGTACACATCTTAATTAGAGATAGATATAGTATTTTCGGTGGTGGGTACTGGAATGACTTTGGTGGAAACCTTTGTGATTGCTTTGAGTTTAAAGGTCACTTTAAGGACTAAATAGGTTATTTATACCCTAATGGTTGAAACTTTTGGGGTGCAGTGGAGAGGAATTAAGCCGATCCACGGCGACGAAACTTGCAAAAGAGCCAGCGAAAATGGGACATATTACGACATGCATCAGTTTAATGCAGCATTTTACCGGGCATTCACTATATTCTATAGAATCGTTGGCGTTACTATTAATGAGAAAAGGGAAGATAAGAAGTTGTGCGTTGTCAGTCGATTATATCTAAAGTTTCCCGATCAGCTGGATGGGGCGAAGGTCCTGCTCCGCGAGAATTGCATCCGTGCTACAGTACACGTGGACACAAACTGAGGCGACAGAAATAGGTGCAACTCGCAATATATCGTGGTACCAAATCAAAGGGTCTAAAACCAAGACAAGATTTCGTGATGAAGAGTTTATCAGCCTGCATTTCATGTCAGTCACACCTCAAAGACCACAGTTGCCATTTATTGCCTGTGGTGCCTCTGTTGGCCTCTTGTCATCAGGTAACTTCAGCAGTTGTGGTCTGCGCTCAGAACTGTTCAAAATATTATGATCAGACAGGACAACGATTTCGCTCCTAGCACTGTAACGAGAGCGTGCAATGTACATATCTCAGGTGATACCATAACTGGAAAACGAAGGCTTGTGGAAGTATGATATAAGGAATCATAATCTCTAGACACGCTTCACAATACAAATATATACAAGACATTTGGAAAACGAGTTGCCACTACGATGGTAAATATAGGAAATCAAAAGTATAGCATCGGTATTCGAACGGGTTTGAATGGTGAAAATCTGCATTAATGTATCCTCTCGTTCAATAGTGCCAGAATAGAATAGACATGAATATAAAGCTCATTTTAGTTACATTATTCGTCTTTAACCTCGTCGTATAAAGAGCACCGCTTTCAAAACATATCTCCCCAAACTCTGGAACGCCATAGCTGATGCAAATCGACCCTTTAATATCCTCCCACATTCTTTGTTTACGACTTTTCCAGATCAAAAATTTATACAATTTGCCTCGCGATACCCAGTACCATTGCCGCAGCAGCAAAATAACCCATATTCGCGTTCGGCCGAGCAGCAGCACTTGTATCGCCTCCATTCGAAAACGATCCTCCCCCAAATACCGCACAACTGTCCGACGCAATGCTGAAGCAAGCTTGTCCGCTCAAACTGCTGCAAATACTCGTGGCGCTGGCCGCTCCAACAGCAACGGCAGTCGGGCCAACCGTAACTCCACCTCCACCTGGCGCTATAACTGTAACTCCAAAGCCGTTTCCTGCCAAATTAGCGGTGCAGGCCGCATAATTCGATTGACAAGCGTTGTAAGCTGAGTTGCATGCCGCGCTATTCGCATATGTGGTTGGAATATACGGAAATGGAAAATAGGCGTTGGCTACATAGCTTACAGATGCACCGTCTGTGATTGTAGCTGTAGGATTAGAAGTTGTCGTAGCGGAGACAGGCGGCAATGTTGCACCTCCCCCCAACACAGGCCCTCCTGCTGTTCCCGACGCAAGAGTGAGCGAGCCAGTACATGTTGCTCCTTCAAGACAGCACGCTATGTTATTTGACCTATCGGTAGTGCAATATGACCCAACTGTGCAACATGCGCCGCCCAATTTCTTCCCAAGCGTAGTACAGGAGTTGAAATTGACGGGGCAACTTCCATCCCGTTTGTGAAGCTCGTTGCGCACCGAGGTTTCGTTCGCGACTTGAGGTTCATAGAAGTCTGCGAAAAGAGAGGGAACTTGTATGGCGGAGGCGGATAGGAGGAAAAGCGGTATGAGTAATTGAGGACGCATTCTTCTAGGAGATAATGAGCTGTGTTTTCTGGAATGATGGAGACTTGTGGACCTCTTAGCGGTTTATTGACTTTCTGGAAGATGAAGGTCCCGCAACAAATCTGCAATCGGGCCTGTGAGCTTGTAAGCGTGTGATATTTACAGGATCTGGGCTCTGGGAGACTTTCAGAAAATATATCTTCCTATGTTTGACAAGAGCAAGGTTTTTGGGTGAGGTGGGGAGACTTCGTTAATCCTCGAATCGTGGTTTCTGACGATGCAGGCTGGTCTTGGTCGCCAATGGCAACCGCAAAAGTCAACACCCCTAACCTAAGCGAATGTGTCAATGCCTGTAAGGTGCAGTGCAAACGCCACAGCACCTTGTTGAATTAGCCACTTGAGTTTAAATGGCTCGTTTTCCTCCATTACGATAATAAATAAACTACTTACAGGCTACATCAGGGAGATAAACTTTCTACACGGGGGGAGCTACATAAATATTGTTGAGACGATAAGTTCTTAATGAGAAAGTGGTCAGAGTGAGGGGTAGGAATCTCAGAACCTCAACAGCCCTCACCGCGTGATGAACTAACTAGTATCATTTCAAAACAGTACAATAATCCTGGTATTCTCTTATTAATTGTCAGTTCGCTCCTTAATGGGGGCCTGCTTTAAAACTCCCGTAAGCTTTGACGTTATTTTGTCAACGTCGTGAGTCGAGGCTCTCCACAATTTCTGTCGAAACATATTCTGCTCAAAGTTGTAAGCCAAAACTGTCTCTGGTGGAGGAAGATTTCCAAACAATTGTCAAAGGTAATGCCTTATCTTAAGTAACCTAAGTTCTAAAGCTATACCATGGGATCAGTTCATATTAGAGAATATACAGTACTTCACGCAAGTACCTAACAGAATTCTAATACAATGGGAGAGCTGAAGGTAACCAAGAAAAACTCAGCCGTTGTGTCAAAAGGATAAATCCTCCAGCCTCCACAGAAACAAGTATGTATCAGACGCAATAGACAGAATATCTTAAATGAGAATTTCGAGTATCGGTTCTTTGGGAAATGAACGGTTTGCATAACACAATAATCTGCTCAATGGCGAAGTAGAAAATAATAAAAATCGGGACTTTTCGACCGGGATAAGCTGTCTCAATTACATTGACAAAAGGATTAAGTTGAAACGTGAAGTTGCAAGCTGCTGGTTTCTAATCGAATTAGATTGCTTCAACAAGGTTCAAATAAACAGCAGGCTAACATCTTGCTTTTTACTGGCCCACAAGGGGTAGAGTTGTAACACTCAGCATGAGAAAATGGCCCGTAAAGAAGCAGCTACCTAGGAAGAATCGAAGCAAGTATATCACTCTGTTTGGTTTACCACGAGGCTGAATCTTTCTTAGAAGGAGAGTGACTTTAAGATTCAGATTTTATGGATTCGTTTCAAAATCTAGAATTATGGCTCCCTGATCAGAAGCGTAGCCCGAATTCAGCACCAGACCTTAGTAAACACTGGGAGTGTCACCAGCATATTCGGTTCTGGCAAGTGCATCAGCTTGAATCTTCCAAATCGGACGACCAAGTCTACGAAGCCCCAGTCAGTTGTGTTTTACTTTAGGTTTTAGCTTTTAAGAACATTACTCACTGGACTAAGGTGTTGCCAAAGTTCATTAACAGGTCAAAGATCTCCTGAATACTGAATTAGTAAATGAATTTAGCAAGTATTTTTGTGTTATACATACAGCTTCGTCCTCTCCATCAGTATATTGTCCGATTCCGTTCTTTCCACCGAAAGTTGCCTCGTACCAGTCGTCCTGGCAGCGCTTGAGGAATGTCTTGAAATTGGCAGATGACGTATTGATATTGCGAGCAACTGTGTAAAAAGACGAGCGCGATGCATGCTTTCTCTCAGGCTTGAAGATGTGAATATCAGCGAATTTGCTGAGTGCATATACAATTCTCGCGGGAGTCCAAGTATCGAGCTTATGTTGCAAGAGAACTATAGTACCTCTGTGGGCAACTCGGGACATCGCAAGAATCAACTGAGCAGTAGTCAATCTCATACGTTCTGTCTCTCTATCTTGGCGATGTGCCGGACGACCATGAGCTGCTTTGTCTCAGTATGTACTACATATATGCACTATTCGGTAGACTTACTTCTTAGGACAATTCCGTCACAGAATATTAGGTGGAAGGAATGGAATTTGTAAGGCTTTTCAATTGAAAAGCTGAGATAGTCGGGATGCGTCTTGGGAATCTCCTTGCCCGCAGCAAGCTCTCGAAGCATAGTAACATCGATAGGTTTACAACCTTTGAGTTGATTACTGGGGATCAGAACTTTATGGCCTCCCATTTTTGCGGGG
>Ga0247810_10000446_pt1 | contig 45832 bp, 41 predicted proteins | sample UWRJL119311C1_FD_179918 | JGI IMG/M metagenome (GOLD analysis project Ga0247810, IMG submission 179918) | Plant litter microbial communities from Arlington Agricultural Research Station in Wisconsin, United States - UWRJ-L119-311C-1 | ecosystem: Environmental > Terrestrial > Plant litter >...
GCATTGCCGAATCTGCGCCGTTGGATACGCTCACAAATATTACCTGGAACGAAGGCACGAAAGAATTGTACGTGGAAGGCCTGAAAAGACGACAAACCTATAAAATTACGTGGTTCGATCCGAAAACAGGTGAAAAGCTCACGGAGCAAGTACAGCGATCAGGCAGAAAGCTCGTGCTGAAATTCCCGGAGCTGAAAGTGACAGAACCGGCGAATGCGCTTCCGGTGGTGTGGTTTACGGTAACAGTGAGTGATCAGTAGAGAATCCGCCGGGATAGAATAGCTTCCGCCCGACGAATTCTCAAGTATTTTATTATTCCTCCGGGAGGATCTCCATCTTTTCGGCAAAGTGATAGCAATAATCACGGAGATCTTCCGTGATCTTTGTCTCACCTGTTGCTTTTTCAAAGGTATCTGCCATTGTGAGCAGCGTCTGGTGAAAGAACTGCTTCATTTCCTCGACCGACATATCTTTTGCCCATAAGTCGATCTTCATCGTGTTGTTTTCCTCCGGATTCCAGAGAGAAAGGAAAAATGCGCTTGCTTTTTGTTTGGCTGCAGCACCGTCGGATGCCGACCAGACCATTTCCAGCGGCAGGTTGTTTGCGTTGAGTCCTACCTCGATGTTGATTGTCGATTTTCTTGCGATTATATCTTCGTCCATTGTCAGTTTATTTCGTATTCCTGTAATAATTCCGTGTAGGGTAATTTGAGTAATTCCGGCAAAGTTAATTCATATTGCTTCATGTAACTCTGAACAATCCGCCATCCTAAAAATTGTCCGAGCCTGTCGGGGCCTTTTTCGGGAAGTCCGGCAGTGAAAGGCGCTTCTTTCAGCAGGTTAGCCTGTTGTTTTTCGTCGGTGATGAAGAGCATTTTTTCTTTTACAAGGTAATTCCAGAAATCGCGCTCATTTTTCAGCGCCCACTGGTAATCCTGTTCCGAATAGCGGATAATAACACTTTTGTCAGCTTCCGGGAAAGCCGCTTCCGTGAGGTAAATGATCTTTCCCCAGTGAATGATGGCCTCGATATTCGTCTGGTTGTCTTCTTCCGGGATAATGTGCGTCATGATCCAGGATGCCAGCGCATCGCGCTCAAGGTAACGCGGATCCCAGGCTTCCTTGATCCAGTTGGGGAATTTATCTCCCGGAAGTTCCCTGATCACATCCGTGTTCGGTCCCAGGTAACGATCCAGCCCGATAGCGATGTCTTTCTCTGTCGAAAAAGCGCTGGCCGCGAAGAACGAATTGATGTAAACCACGTGAGCCGGTATTTTTACCTGCTTCAGGTGTGCTTTCAGGTGCCGGAATCCTTCCGTGATAGCAGCGTTGTACTTCGACAGGTCTTTGAAATTGGCGGCGATCCGCTGTTCTTCCCTTGAAAAATAAGGATCCGTCCGGAACTGGTAAATGTATCCCGGAACAGAAGGATTCGTAACTTCTCCGGCGTTCAGGCAGTATCCGAGCGTGTAATCGATCACTTCGGGAATATCGACATGCCATTTGAGCATAGCCGCCCGGAGGTTATTCGTGTCCGTGTTTACCAGCAGGGAATCGAAATTCCGGTAATCAATGGAAACATTCACTCCGTCGGTTTCAATATCCAGCGGATCGTGAGAGCAGCTGGAAACGGCTGCAGAGACCACCGCCAGCGATAAGGCAGTTCGTAAGATTATTCGGGCTTTTTTCATCGGTTCAAAAATAAGAAAGAGTTGCGGACTATGTTACAATTAAAGAGGGAGACTCATGGCTTCCTTTCCAGGCGGAGATTTCCTGGCAAATTGCGCATGGTAATAAAAATTAGTGACTTAATCATTTTAGAAATCTGGTAATCGTGATCTAATAAGAAGCAAAATGAATGAGAGAACAAAGACGGCCTTTCATTACAGAGTTTTATACGCGTGCTGGAATGCGCTAAAAATGGCGAAAGCCCCGCAGGAGATCCTCGCCGTTTTCGCATTGCAGGAGTGGATAAAATGGCTCACAGGAAAGGATGATTTTCCTACGAAGCAATATCTGTGAGCCAAGTGTAATGAACCGCCTTGACTTTTTGCTTCTTTTGCGTCAAGGCAAAAGAAGAGATCACCCTTCATCAGCAGAATACTTAACTCCGGATCTTTCGAAAGAAACGCTAAAAACTTAATTATGTGAATATATACCGTTTCGACTCGTCCTGTTTTCAGGGAAACAACTTATATTTGACCCAACATTATATTGGAACATATGAAGAAACTATTACTTATAGCAACAGGATTCGCATTCTCTTTGTCGTTAACGGCGCAGGATGCAGAAAAAAAGGTTCAGCTTGGTCTGGCTTACCAGTTTGGAATGAATTTCAACAAACCGGGTACGAAGATCATCGAGCGTGACGGAGTGGGCGGACATAACAGTATCGGTGTAAACATGAACCTGAGCTTCAATCAGAATATCGGTCTGATGCTCGGTCTAGAATTCGACTTCGATGCGTTTAAATACGATGTTGTTGCGACGGATAAGCTTTACTACAACTATATCGACAGCAAAATTCTTAAAAAAGAGGATGATCAGACAAATTCTACCACGTTTAACCTGCAGCACCGCAAGCAGAAAGCCGTTTACGGGACTATCCCGGTAATGCTGCTTTTCCGCACGAACATGATCGGTGATTTCCGTTACTACGGAAAATTCGGAGCGCGCACGGGTATCCTGTTATCCAATACAACGACAGACGAAGGGTTTACGTACGATGACAACAATCTCCTGGGTACAGCCGTTGCAACAACCAACGAAGACATGAAAACAAAAGGTGACATGTTCCCGATTCGTTCTTCTATCGGTCTTGCTGCAGGAACGGAATGGAACTTTACAGGATCGACTTCTTTGTTTGCTGAAATCGGGTTCTACTACGGATTTACACGTATTCATTACGGTGAGGCAATTACTGGCGACGACAGAGAACGCGACATGTCTTTGTACCAGCTTGGATCAGGAAGCGCTGATTACACGACGCTTTCCGCAAAACAAAAACAAATCGTATTAAAAGTCGGAATTCTCTTCTGAGAAAACGATTCTTTATAAATCATAAATCCCGTCTGTCCGGTTCGCCGATAGACGGGATTTTTTGTAGTTTTAGAGGCCTATCAGGTTAATACCTATGAAAAACACAGACGAAGTAGCGGAACACATCACCGGATGGCTGTCGGAATATTGCGATAAAGCCGGAATGAAAGGGTATATAATCGGTATTTCCGGTGGGATCGATTCCGCCGTTACATCCACGCTTTGCGCCCGTACGGGAAAGAACGTGATGGCTGTTACGATGCCCATCCGACAGACCACCGCAGAGTTCGACCGTGCCAACGAGCACATTGCCTGGCTGGAAGCTAATTTTCCGAATGTGACCTCGGCTACCATCGATCTTTCGGGAACCTTCAAAACCTTTGAAGAAGCCGTGGATAAAGCTACAAGCTCGCATCACCTGGCAATGGCCAATTCTCGCGCCAGGATCCGGATGACCACACTTTACGCGCTAGGACAGGTAAACGGACTGCTCGTTGCAGGAACAGGGAACAAGGTCGAGGATTTCGGCGTTGGCTTTTTTACCAAATACGGCGACGGAGGAGTAGATCTCAGCCCGATCGCCGACCTGATGAAAACAGAAGTATTCGACCTGGCGCACGCGCTGAACATCGTTCCTTCCATTCTCGAAGCAAGGCCTACAGATGGCTTGTGGGAAGACGGCCGCTCGGACGAAGACCAGATCGGCGCTACCTATCCCGAGCTGGAATGGGCCATGCGTTTTTCCGGAGATGAAGATCATATTAGTGACCGTGAACGCGAAGTACTGGCAATTTTCCGTCGTTTAAACCGTTTGAATAAACACAAAATGGATCCGATTCCAGTTTGTATTATCCCGGAATCATTGAAATCATGAGAAACATCAAATGGCAACTGCTGCTCCTGGCGATCATCGGTTTTTTCCACAGCTCGAAGGCGCAGGTTTCCTTTGATCATTACATTCCTCTGCAATCCAAAGGGCCCGTTCCGGCAGATTTCTCCAAAGAGACCAGCCAGAAGATCCGCGAGGACAAGCAAACGGAGATCCCCACACTTTCCAAAAAAGAACAGAAAGTATTCATCGAGCAGGTGAATTACAACATCGACGAATTGCTGAAATCCGGCCTGGTAACCTACGGTGATGAGGTAACGACTTACATTCAGAAAATAGGCGACCGGCTCGCAGACACCGATCCCGAGCTGAAAGGCAAGCTGCGTTTCTACACGCTGAACGCCAATGAAGCCAACGCCTTTTCCACCAACCAGGGAATGGTTTTCGTAACCACCGGACTGATCGCCCAGATGACCAACGAAGCGCAGCTGGCTTTCGTGCTGGCCCACGAGATCATTCACTACCGCGAAAAACATGTGCTCGATCTTTACGATTATGCTTCCGATAATAAATCGCTGAGCTACGACGAAAAAGTAAGGTTCTTCACCAAGTATTCCCGTGATAACGAGTTTGAAGCGGATAAAGAAGGTGTGAAGCTCGTTCACGCAGCAGGCTACGCCTCTTCGGAGATCGTGAAAACATTTGACGTGCTGATCTATTCTTACCTTCCGTTCGAAGAAGTGGTGTTTGATCACGACTATTTCAATTCGCCCTTGCTTTATGTTCCGGAGAAGCTGTTCAAAAAACAGAAGGTCGAGATCTCGGCCAAGCAGAAATACAACGACCGGCTAACAACCCATCCCAACGTTGCCAAGCGTATCGAAGCGCTGGAAGCCGAAATAGCCAAGTTCACCGGTTGGGGCCAGATCCTCAATTATCCCGGGCAGTCATTCGACGAAGTACGTTCGATCTGCCGGTTCGAATCCTTGCTGAACGACGTTTACGAAGACAAGACCATCGACGCGCTTTACAGTATTTACCTGCTGGAAAAAGAACATCCCGGCTCGCGTTTCCTGGATTACTGCAAATCCCAGGTCTGGCTGGAAGAGCTGAAGGAAGAAAAGTCTTCTTACGGTTTCGATAATTACTATTCTTTCGGATCGTTTGATGGCAATGCCGGTTTTTACGAAGGAGAGATCTCCGTTCTGAGCCAGGTCTACAACTCCATTCCTTCGGAAGGAAAAGTAGCAATGGGACTGCGTTTTATCCGCGATGCCTACATAAAAGATACGCTCGATCCCGTGATGCGGAAAATGTGGAAGAAAGCAATAGAAACCGTTGCTTTCAACAGCCAGTTTGAGCTGAAGCAGTATTCTCCGCTCAATTTCCAGGAAGCCGTGGCGAAGGTCGAAGAAGAAAAGAGACTGTCCGCCGCAGATACAGCTACTGTTGTTCGTCCGAATTGGGACAAGTACGAGACCATTAAAAATCAGCGCTCGGGCCTAACGGTCGATTCGGGGATCGATTCCACGAAGTTCTACCTGTATGCGATTTCGGACCTTGTCAAAGATTCCGTATTTCAGAAGGAGTTTGCCCTCGCTGTTCAGAAAGCCAAGGACGAAGAGCTGAAAGAGGACGATTTCTACACACTTTCGGATGAAGAGCAATCGGATATCGAAGAGGAAAAGTTTGATGACATTCTTCACCTGGGACTCGACAAAGTGTTGCTGATCAATCCGCTGGTAACCGAATTCAAGAAATACGAGCAGGTCGATTTCCCCGGTTCGGAAGAGCTGGAAGAAAAGCTGCTGAACGCCGTGAGGAAAGTCAGCTCGGATCTGGGAGTAGTAGTGAACCAGCTCGACAGAACGGCCCTCAATACCATGACGACCCAGCAGTATAACGATCTTTCGCTCATCATGCGAAGTATGGAAAAAGCCGTTTCCGAAACAAAGCCCGACGTCTTTATTCTCGATATCGACCGGCTCGACAGCCTGAAGCTTGTCTACGGAAGCTCAAAAGTGATGCTCATCTCGCTCAGCCATTCCTACGCTCCGAATATTGGCCCGGGGAAAGCAATACTTTATACGATCCTGTTCCCGATCGGGCTTGTTTATTTCCCGATAGCGATACTTTCGGGTCACCAGACGGAAATGAACATTTACATCATGGACCTGGACAAAGGCGAAATGGTCGTTGATAAGAGTTATTATTCAAATGACCAGGTGTCCGAAAAGATGCTGCGGTCGCGTTTGGATGCTTTGTTTCACCAGCTAAAAAAACAACCTTCCAATGCGGCAAATTAAACGAATACTTGCACTGGCTGCGATTGGTCTTGCTGGAACAGCTCTCGGGCAGGAAAAGGGTTTCTACGGAAAGAATACCTTCATAGAGGTTGGCGCACAGGGACAGTTTCCTGTACTGCAGAATATCCTGAACGATAAGGGCTACGTCGAAAAGAACGGAACGCTTCAAAAATCATACGATCTGAAAGACTTTGGATTTCGTGCCAGCTTAGGAACAATCATTTCGGAAAATGTTGCCCTGGCGCTGGAATACAATCACCGTATGTACCAGGTCAACGGATTGCGCGGAGGCGAGCTGAACCGTCAGTACATCGACTCTGCAGGTACTCTGAGAACAGATTACATTACCCCGGAAGTCGCATTTATCGGCATCCAGGAGCGCATGATCATGCCGAGGATTATTTTCTCAACGAACTCGGGCCGTGTTCCTGCCGGACTAACACATGAATTCGGGATCGGCTATTCACTGATCAGTGTTTACGGAAGCGATTTCATGGTGAATTACGCTGGAACGAACGGAATTACGGCCGAAAGCATTATGAAGAACCTGATCGATCCGGAATTTGACGAGCTGAGAGGCTTAACGTATATGTACGGTGTCCGGATGAATTACCCGGTATCGAAAAACTTCCTGGTAAATATCGGTTTCCGCTACAGCTATTCGAGCTTGCTGAACAAAAAAGGCTTTCGCGACAAAGAGCTTTCCGAAGCGTGGCTTTCGGGCAGGGAAATGTGGTCGAGGGTTAACCAGCACCGCCAGTTTGGGATTATTAATTTCTCTGTAGGCGGGGTGTTGTGTTTTTAAGACCTGGATTGTTATCATGTTATATTTACAACGGATGCACTAATCATTCTTATTGCTGAAGTTCGGTAACTTCCGTACACTGCCGGGCCGAACCACATCAATTATAGTGTAGAAGTTTAGCTCTGCCGTTAGGAGCGCTTGATTGGTGCACCGCGTCCGCTCCCTGGCTGCTTCGTGGTGATTGAAGAATAGAGGATTCTGAACGGATCAATCCACTTCCGGCGCCAGTCTCAGCACGATTCCGTCAATTTCGTTCGTGATCGGGATCTGGCAGCCCAGCCGGCTGTTCGGTTTCACAAAGAACGCCTGGTCCAGCATGTCCAGCTCGTCATCCGTTGGCTCGGCCAGCTCATGATCGGATTCCAGGTAACACTGACAGGTGGCGCACATGGCCATTCCGCCGCATTCGCCTTTCACCGGCAATTCATACGATTTACACAGCTCCATGATGTTCATCTGCATATCTGTAGGAGCCAGCAAAGCGTGTTCTGTTCCTTCGCGGTCGATAATCGTAACGGTGATGTCTGACATATTCTTCGGATTGTGGCCTGCATTTACCGGCAGGCGGTGCAAAAATAAGGAATTGTTGGGAAGGAAAAATGCTAAATAAGCCAATAAAAAAAACTCCCGTCCGTCCGCCGGGTGGCGAACGAACGGGAGTCTATATATAGAGTCGTTCCTGTCTATCCCCAACTGTAACATCGGGGGAAGAAGGACCGTGAAGGCTCCCGCTCGTCGTTGACGGACGGGAACGTAAATCCACTCTTACATCATGCCTGGCATTCCACCTGGCATTCCGCCGCCCATTCCGGCGTGATTCTCTTCCGGCTCGTCAACAATGACACACTCGGTAGTTAACAGCATTGCAGCAATGGATGCAGCATTTTCAATAGCGATACGCGTTACTTTCGTAGGGTCGATAACACCGGCTTCGTAAAGATTCTGGTATTCTTCCGTACGGGCGTTGTAACCGAAATCGTCTTTTCCTTCGCGTACTTTCTGAACGATCACCGCTCCTTCACCACCTGAATTGGCAATGATCTGGCGCAATGGCTCTTCGATCGCACGGATCACGATAGCGATTCCCGTTGTTTCGTCTTCGTTTACGCCTTTCATTTGCTCAAGATTGGCGATAGAACGGATCAGGGCAACTCCACCACCTGGTACAATTCCTTCTTCAACAGCAGCACGTGTTGCAGCCAAAGCATCGTCAACGCGGTCTTTTTTCTCTTTCATCTCCACTTCAGTCGGTGCACCGATATACAATACGGCCACTCCTCCTGCAAGCTTCGCCAGGCGTTCCTGCAATTTCTCGCGGTCGTAATCGGAAGTAGTCGATTCCATCTGTGCTTTGATCTGACCGATACGCGCCTGGATGTCTTCTTTTTTACCTGCTCCGTTGATGATAGTCGTGTTGTCTTTGTCGATGTCCACTTTCTCAGCTGTTCCAAGCATATCCAAAGTCGCGTTTTCCAGCGTGTAGCCGCGCTCTTCCGAGATCACCTGACCGCCTGTAAGAATAGCGATATCTTCCAGCATAGCTTTTCTTCTGTCGCCGAATCCCGGAGCTTTTACAGCAGCGATTTTCAACGATCCGCGCAAACGGTTCACAACCAGCGTAGCCAGTGCTTCTCCGTCAACGTCCTCAGCGATGATCAGCAATGATTTACCATTCTGAACAACCGGTTCCAGGATAGGAAGCAATTCTTTCATGTTGCTGATCTTCTTGTCGTAGATCAGGATCAGTGGATTTTCGGTCTCAACGATCATTTTCTCCGTATTGGTAACGAAGTAAGGAGAAAGGTATCCGCGGTCGAACTGCATTCCTTCTACCGTTTTTACTTCTGTTTCCGTTCCTTTTGCTTCTTCTACCGTGATCACACCGTCGTTTCCTACTACTTTCATCGCCTCTGCGATCAGTGAGCCGATTGTTTCGTCGTTGTTGGCAGAGATCGTAGCGATCTGTTTGATCTTGTCGTTATCCGAACCTACTTCTTTCGAAAGCGCTTTGAGGTTTTTTACCACTTCAGCTACTGCTTTGTCAATTCCGCGTTTCAGGTCCATAGGATTAGCGCCTGCAGCAACATTTTTCAATCCTGCTGTGATGATAGCCTGTGCCAGAACTGTTGCCGTTGTTGTTCCGTCTCCGGCAATGTCAGCAGTTTTGGAAGCCACTTCCTTCACCATTTGTGCGCCCATGTTCTCGATTGGATCTTTCAGTTCCACTTCTTTGGCCACGGTAACACCATCTTTGGTTACCTGCGGAGCGCCGAATTTTTTACCGATCACTACATTTCGTCCTTTCGGACCAAGGGTTACTTTCACGGCATTTGCCAGTGCGTCAACTCCTTTTTTAAGCTTCTCGCGAGCTTCTACATCAAAATAAATCTGCTTTGCCATTATAGTGTCTCTTAAGATTAATCGATAATTCCGTAAATGTCTGACTCACGCATGATCAGGAGGTTCTTTCCGTCGATTTTGATCTCTGTACCGGAGTACTGGCCAAAAATGACTGAATCACCTACTTTGACAGTCATTGGCTCGTCCGGTTTCCCTGCGCCTGCTGCAATTACTTTCCCGTTGAGGGGCTTTTCCTTGGCTGTATCGGGAATGAAGATCCCGCTTGCAGTAACCGTTTCTGCCGGTGCCGGTTCAATAAGAACCCTGTCTGCTAAAGGTTTGAATGTTGTTGACATATCTAAAATAGTTTGTTTACTTGTGACGCGTAGTTTAGGCGAAGATTGTGCCATTCGAAGCTTTCAGCCAAATTTTCAGTCGGTGCAGACTTCCGGACAAAAAAAATGTCAGCATGTTATGACATACTGACACTTCTTAACTATAAATGCTTTTATTATTTGGCTGGCTGTCCTTGTCCTGCCGGAGCCTGACCCTGTCCTGGCTGACCACCTGGCTGTTCTGTTTGCTGTTCAGCATTCGGATCAACTTTAGGAGCTTCCGGTTTCATCAGGAAAGTAATAACAAGGCTAAGAACTCCGATGGTTCCCGCAAGACCCCATGTTGCTTTCTCAATAAAATCGCTTGTACGCTGAACACCGCCTAATTGCTGTGCAGAACCGAAATCGGAAGACAAGCCTCCACCTTTAGGATTTTGTACGAATACCACAACTACAAGTAAAATACTTGCCAGGATTATGAGGACTGAAACTGCTGTTACCATTGCTTAAGGCGTTATTTTTTTCTTTAATTCTTCAATTTGGACTGCAAATAAACTCTTTTTTTCTGGAAAAGACAACATCAATTGATGATAAACATGAATTGCCTTCGGATAATTTCCCTGTGCGGCATAAATCTTTGCCAGTGTTTCCGAAACGGGGACGGCATCTTCGTTGAGGCTTTCCTTCGCTTTCCTGGAAGGAGAATAGAAATCCGTCTTCCCGCGTGAAATCCGGGGTTCCTGTTCTATGAATTTATCAATGAGTGAATTAGCCTCCGGTTTCTTCGGTTCTTCCGGCCTGGAAGGCGCTGAATCCTGGCTGCTGTGAAGCCACGATGTGAATGACTTCCGGCCGGTAATTTCAGAAGAAATGCTCGTTTCGGGAATGGCCTTCTCAGCTGCTGAAATTTCTTCCGGGGAAACGTCTTCTGTTTGGGAAACAAGTGCTTCCGGCTCCGGGCTGCTAACTTCCGGTTCCTGACTACCAACTACAGGCTCCTGACTATCGACCACGAAGTTCTGCTCAAGCGTAAAAGCATTCGTGATCTCTTTGAAAGCCTCGGTGTCAAGTGTGAAATCGGGTTCTTCTTCTTCGGCAGCTGTTTCCGGTCCTTCTTCCGGCACTGGTAATATTTCCGGAGCAATTGCGTCGATTTCGGGAGATAAAACAGGTTCTGAAACAGCATCTTCGGGAATCTCAGGCAATTCCTGTTCAGTCACTGTTGCCACTTCATTATTCTCCTGTTCCGGACTATCAACTACCGACTCCTCACTATTGACGTCCATCGCCATTCTCCCGGTCAGAAGATGATACAGCTTCGTACGGTCATTCAACCGGTAAGCGTGCTCCTGCAAAGCGCTGTCGAGGTCAGGTGATTTGCCGTTGGCGAGGGCCGTTAGGTAAAGCAGCGAATAAACAGATGAAAACGGGTAGTTGCCTGTGAGCTTTTTCAGCTCGGCAGCGTGTTCCAGCTTTAGCTGTTGCGGGAATTCCGTAAAATGAGCAACTTGTTCCAGGTTCATACTTACCAGTTTGAAAGTAACTTATTGATAACGTCCTGAACGATCTGCTGGTTGATCGCTTCTATAAGTCCGGCCTCGACATCCGGTAAACTCTGTGAAGCATCGAAATCGGCAAATTTAGAGCTGTTCAGTGTCATTTTCTCCAGGCCTTTTGTGGGGGTAATAATCGTGAAATTGGCCGAAATCGTTAAACGTGTCTTGGAAGCGTTATCGCCTTCCTGTATCGCCAGTGGCGTTGTTCCGTAGCCTGTGATGGTTCCTGAGATCTGGACCTGTGCGGAATCCAGCTCGTTGGCCAGGCGCAGTCGCGTATTGTTCTGAATGCCCGAGCGCAGAGATTCCGTAAGAATAGCATTGTAATTGGAAGGAGCGGTAGCCGCACTCATATCGAGCGGAGATACAAAGAATTTCTTCCATTCTTCCGGCATTGAATTATCGCGGAAAGCAACACTCGTCGGCCAGCAGGAAGACAGCGATACCAGGCAACTCAGGATAATAAACCACTTACTCATACTTAATTGTAAATTTTAAAATGTAAAATTGAAAAGAGAATAACACCCCAAGCTTTTAAGATTTTCCGATTTCAATTCCTTGCTAATTGATCCATTTATAATTGATCATTAACCATTTATGTCATATTCCTTAATCTTCCTGTAAAGCGTTCGTTCTGATATTCCCAGCTCTTCAGCGGCATATTTCCTGCGTCCGCGATGCTTGTCGAGTGCTTTCTGTATCAGCTCTTTCTCCCGGTCTTCCAGGGAAAGCGATTCCTGAACGATCTCGTGAACTTCAAACTCTTCTGTTTCCTCCGGAATGTAAGCCGCAGCCGGTTCTACCTTCGCCTGAACGGGAGGAAGAAAACGCTGTTCTTTCCCGCTCACGTCGCTGTACATGCGGTTCACAACAGCTGCCTGGTCGTTTGAAAGACTGAAGTCACCCTGCTGGTTCAGCAATTCGACTACGAGCTTCTTCAATTCGTTCAGGTCGTTTTTCATGTCGAACAGGAACTTATACATCAGCTCACGCTCGTCGATCTTATTCTCCTGCGAGCCTCCGACAACGGAAGGGAATTTCTCTTCTACCACCGGGAGGTAATCGGTCAGGCGCGCCGCATCGATCTCTCTTGCCTGCTCGATAACGGAAAGCTGTTCCACGAGGTTCTTCAGCTGACGAATATTCCCCGGCCAGTTGTAGCCGTTTAAAACCTCGACGGCATCCGGAGTTAAGCGAATGGCCGGCATCCGGTACTTGTCGGCGAAATCGCTGGCAAACTTGCGGAAAAGCAGGTAAATATCTTCGTTCCGGTGGCGCAAAGGCGGAAGGGCGATCGGAACGGTGCTCAGTCGGTACAGAAGATCTTCGCGGAATTTCCCGGAAGAAATAGCCCGCTGCATGTTCTCGTTCGTTGCTGCCACTACGCGCACATTGGTCTTGATAACTTTGGAAGATCCCACGCGGATAAATTCGCCGGTTTCCAGTACGCGCAACAGGCGGACCTGCGTCTGCATAGGTAATTCGGCAACTTCGTCGAGGAAGATCGTTCCGCCGTCTGCCACTTCGAAATAGCCCTGGCGGCTTCCGGTGGCCCCGGTAAAGGATCCTTTTTCATGGCCGAAAAGCTCGGAATCGATCGTTCCTTCCGGAATAGCGCCGCAGTTCACAGCGATGTATTCTGCGTGTTTGCGCGAGCTCAGCTGGTGAATAACCTGCGGAATGATCTCTTTACCTGTCCCACTTTCCCCGGTAACAAGCACGGAAATATCGGTAGGCGCAACCTGTCCGGCTACTTCGAGCGCGCGGTTCAGCAACGGAGCATTTCCGATGATACCGAACCGTTGTTTGATCTGTTGTATATTCAATGACATCTGTTCTTAATTTGGTTGGGGCACGATTTCGCCGATCAGTGTTGCGGAGGTGCATTCATTGATCTTCACCCATACGTAATCGCCTTTCTGAGCGTTCTGTGCCGGGAAAACGATCTTCGTATTGCGCTCGTCACGTCCCACAAGGTCGTTCACTGATTTCTTCGAAGCTCCTTCGACCAGTACCTGGTGAATTTCCCCGATCTGTCTGCGGTTATTGGCCAGCGAGTGACCCAGCTGCTTGTCGATGATCTCCTGCAAACGGCGGCTTTTCACTGCTTCGGGAACATCGTCCTCGAATTTGCGCTCGGCCAGTGTTTTTGGTCGCTCTGAATATTTATACATATAGGCGTAATCGAACTGAACAGCGTCCAGTAAGGTAAGCGTTGCCTGGTGTTCTTCTTCTGTTTCGCCGCAGAACCCGGAAATGATATCGGTCGAAATTCCGCAGTTGGGGATGATCCTCCTGATCGCGTCTATGCGGTTCAGGTACCATTCCCGCGAATAACCGCGGTTCATGCGCTGCAGCACATTGCTGTCTCCCGATTGAACGGGCAGGTGAATGTAAGCGCAGATATTGGCGTATTTCGCCATCACTTCCAGTACCTCGTCGGTCATGTCTTTCGGGTGGGAAGTGGAAAAGCGGATTCTTAGTAAAGGATTGATCTGTGCTACCATTTCCATCAGCTCGGAGAAAGTGGTGGTAGGGATGGATTCATCTTTGATAATGCCTTTGCTCGACATGTTCCAGCGGTAGCTGTCGACGTTCTGACCGAGCAAAGTGACTTCGCGATAGCCTCTCGAGAACAGGTCTGTGCATTCCTGAACGATCGTCTCCGGGTTCCTGGACCGTTCGCGTCCCCGTGTAAAAGGCACAACGCAGAACGAGCACATGTTGTCGCAGCCGCGTGTAATGGAAACGAAAGCGGAAATTCCGGCTTCATCCAGTCTTACAGGGGAAATATCGCCGTAAGTTTCTTCGCGGGAAAGCAAAACATTCACTGTTTTCTGTCCGCCGCTGGCATCTTCTACCATTCCCGGCAATTCGCGGTAGGCATCTGGACCAACAACGATGTCGACCAGTTTTTCTTCTTCGAGAAGCGATTGCTTTAAACGCTCGGCCATACAGCCCAGGACGCCTACAACCAGCTTCGGTTTCGACTTTTTATGCTTTTTGAAATCCGTCAGGCGTTTTCTTACGCGGGCTTCCGCATTGTCGCGGATCGAGCATGTATTAATAAGGACAAGATCTGCTTCCTCTGCATTGCGCGTAGTGGAATAGCCTTCCTTCGCCATAATGGAAGCAACGACTTCGCTGTCTGAAAAGTTCATGGCGCAGCCATAGCTCTCGACATACAGTTTCTTGCTCCCCGGAACAGGTTGCTCCAGCACAAGTGCCTCTCCCTGTTTTGATTCGTCATGAAGGATGTGTTTGTCGTTTTCAGTCAGCATGCTGAGTTCATTTTAAAAGAGCACGAAAATACAACATTGCTGATTCATGTCAAAATGGCAGTTAAAGGAATTGTAAATTATCAACCAGAAAATTGAAAAGAAGTGGCTATTGGTACTACCTGATGATCTGCCATTTTTCATGCTATCTCTTTTCAATTTCTCCTGTGTTCTTTTGTCTCTTTATGGCTTGCCCGATGACTGGCGGATGGTTCGATTTACATGGTCCCCGAATTCATAATTTGCATATTGAATTATAAACTTCTTATTTTGCACCCACTTTCTGATACGGGAGAGTTTAAATTAAAGCGAACATGAGCAAGAACTTAGTTATTGTCGAGTCACCTGCGAAGGCAAAAACCATCGAAGGATATCTCGGAAAGGATTTCACCGTGAAATCCAGTTTTGGCCATGTGCGCGATTTGGCTTCCAAAGGAATAGCCATTGACATCGAGCATGATTTTCTGCCCAATTACGAGGTCAGCCCCGATAAGAAAGCGGTGGTTGCCGAACTGAAAAGATTAGCGAAGGCTGCCGATGTGATCTGGCTCGCAACGGATGAGGACCGCGAAGGGGAAGCGATTTCCTGGCACTTATACGAAGCGCTCGACCTCCATAAGAAAGAAACAAAACGCATTACTTTTAACGAGATCACCAAAACAGCTATTCTGAAAGCGATCGAACAACCGCGTGAGATCAATAAACCGCTCGTGGATGCTCAGCAGGCAAGACGTGTACTAGACCGCCTTGTTGGATTCGAGCTTTCCCCGGTCCTCTGGAAAAAAGTACGTCCAAGCTTATCGGCCGGCCGTGTTCAGTCTGTTGCTGTTCGTTTGATCGTAGAGCGTGAAAAAGAAATTCAGAAACACAATTCGGAAAGCTTTTTCCGTGTAGCAGGAACTTTCCTGAAAGGAAAAGAGCAGATCAAAGCAGAAGTCAGCAAGCATTTCGGAACTGATCCTGAAGTAACCGGTTTCCTGGAGAAATGTGCGGGCATCACCTTTACCGTGCTCGATGTACAGACGAAACCGGCGAAGAAAACTCCGGCGGCCCCGTTTACAACATCGACTTTGCAGCAGGAAGCCAGCTTAAAGCTTGGATTCAATGTTTCCCGGACCATGCAGGTTGCTCAGCGACTCTACGAAGCGGGAAAGATCACTTATATGAGAACCGACAGCGTGAACTTATCGGAAACGGCAAGAACCGGCGCTGAAGCGGAGATCAGATCTGCTTACGGAGCTCAGTACAGCAAACCGACGACTTACGCAACCAGGAGTGCCAACGCACAGGAAGCGCACGAAGCCATTCGTCCTACCGATTTCGGGCTTCATGCCCTGAGATCCGGTGAATCGGATGAAATTCGTTTGTATGACCTGATCTGGAAACGCGCCATTGCTTCCCAGATGAGTCACGCAGAGCTCGAACGCACTACTATTTCGATAGGTAACGCAAAACTGCCGGAGATCTTCTCTGCCAAAGGAGAAGTGATCAAATTCGACGGATTCTTAAAAGTGTACCTGGAAACTTCGCTGGACGAAGATGAGGATGGAGAGCTTTCGGGATTGCTCCCGGCTGTTGCGGTTGGCGAGACACTGGATGTGAATATCATTCGCGCAACCCAGCGTTTTTCAAGGCCCGCAGCACGCTACGTGGAAGCTTCCCTGGTTAAAAAGCTCGAAGAGCTGGGAATCGGCCGTCCGTCTACGTATGCGCCAACGATTTCAACTATCCAGAAGCGTGGCTATGTCGAGAAGAAAGAGCGCGAAGGCGAAGAAAGAGCTTACGCTGTCCTCGAATTGAAAGGTTCGGTCATCGATCGCCAGACAAAAACAGAGATCACCGGAAAAGAAAAGAATAAATTATTCCCTACCGATATAGGAATGGTCGTAACGGATTTCCTGAAAGACCATTTCGCGCACATCATGGACTACCATTTCACCGCTGAAGTGGAAGCGCAGTTCGATGAGATCGCGCACGGAAAAATGAACTGGACGGATATGATCCGCACATTCTACGATCCATTCCACCTCAGTGTGGAAGATACGCTCGAGCATTCCGAACGCGCTTCGGGAGAACGCATCCTGGGAGTTCACCCGGTTTCCAATAAAAAAGTACTGGCGCGTATCGGTCGTTTCGGCCCTATGGTGCAGGTAGGGGACGAGAAAGAAGACGGTGAAAAGCCGCAGTTCGCTTCCCTGCAGGGATCGCAGTCTATTCATACGATTACGCTCGACCAGGCGCTGGACCTGTTCAGGCTTCCTAAAACACTGGGAGATTACAAAGGCGAAACGGTTGAAGTAAACATTGGGCGTTTTGGTCCGTATGTTAAATATGGCACTACCTTCATTTCGCTTGCGAAAAACGAGGATCCGATGGATGTCGGTATGGAGCGTGCACAGGAGCTGATCGACGAAAAGCTCCAGGCAGATGCGCCGATTGCCACTTACCAGGATGAGCCGGTCCAGAAAGGAGTGGGGCGTTTCGGTCCGTTCATCAAATGGAAAGGACTGTTCATCAACGTGAACAAAAAATACGATTTTGACAACCTGTCGACTGCCGATATTGAAAGCCTGATCGAAGATAAGCTGCAGAAAGAGCAGGATAAAGTGATCCACCACTGGAAAGAAGAGGGGATCCTGGTCGAAAAGGCAAGATGGGGAAGGTCGGTGATCACCAAAGGAAAAATAAAGATCGAATTGCCGAAAACGGAAGATGCGTCACTGCTCACACTCGAACAGGTCAAAGCAATGATCGAAAAGAAAACACCTGCGAAAAAAGCAGCCACCAAAAAGGCCGCTCCGAAAAAGAAAGCAGCACCGAAAAAATAAGAATAGCGAAAGGCATGTACAGGGCGGATCCACGATAATTATCGGGATCCGCTTTTTCTTTTAGTGAGAGACGTTGGAAAGACTGAAAAGCTTCATAACTAACAAATAGGGAAAGTATAAGGAAAGTATATGTCGGGTATAGGGGAAGTACGGCTTATGTACGGCTGAAGTACGGCTATGGTATAGGGATGCCTCGTCTTAAAATAGCTATACAGGCACTAACGAACGGCTTCAGTTGAGCAACTGCTTCAAGGCTTCTAAAACGACCTCTGGCATTCAGAATCAACCATCCGGAATTCACTATCAACATCCACTATTCCCAATCAATCATTCAGAATCCCTAACAATGCTACGTTGACAAATTGTCTAAGCTGATTGCCGTATCGCACTGAATTGCCTGTATTTTTGTCCAAATGCTCTGAATGAAAGATATTTCGATTTATTTCAGCCCGGCTGATACTGACTTTACTTTTCCGTTGGAATCGCTGGGAACTACTATAAATACGCACACACAGGACGGCTTCCCGGCCATCGATAAAGGCGGTATAGCTTTAATCTACGCTCCTGAATTCCGTAATGGCCACTCCGAGCTGCACAAACAGTCGGATGATGCCTTCAGAAAAGCTTTTTACACTTATTTTGCCGGTTCCAACTGGAGAAGCGAGATCTATGACCTGGGTAACCTGCTCCCGGGCGAAAGGGTAGAGGATACCTATTTCGCTTTAAGGCAGGTGACGGCCGAACTGGTAAAGAAGAACGTTATTCCAGTAGTTGTAGGCGGAACACAGGATCTCACTTACGCCATGTACCAGGGTTACGAAGAGCTCGAACAGCTGATCAATGTGATGAGCATCGACCGCCAGCTCGATCTGGGAGATCCCGATCAGCCGCTTGGAAAAGACGCTTTTGTGAGCAAATTGCTGATGCATCGCCCTTGTTTCCTGTTCAATTATTCCGTTTTGGGCTACCAGACGCCCTTTGTCAAGCAAAGCGAGATCGATCTCTTTGGGAAACTGTATTTTGATACTGTCCGTTTGGGCGAGTTTACCGCCAATCCGAAAATTGCCGAGCCTTTGCTCCGGAATTCGGATATGCTGACTATAGATCTCCAATCCATTAAAAGCAGCGAGTTCTCCGGCGATTATTACGACAGTCCCAACGGGTTCACCAACCAGGAAATCTGTCAGCTAGCCCGCTACGCCGGGATCAGCGATAAGCTAACATCTCTCGGTTTATTCAACTTGCTTCCCGGTAACATTGCAAAAAGTGCCCACCAGGAGATCGCACAGATCATCTGGTACTTTATCGATGGAGTAGAGCAGCGGGTAGGTGATTTTCCTATCGGCAGCAAAAAAGAATACACGAAATTCACCGTGTTCCTGGAAGAGATCAGGCACGACCTCATTTTTTTTAAAAGTAACAGGTCCGATCGCTGGTGGATGGAAGTTCCTTACCCGCCGAAGGAAGGTGTTAAGTATGAGCGCCATCACATGGTTCCCTGTACCAAAAATGACTACGATGCAGCACTCGAAAATGACATCCCGGATCTCTGGTGGAAAACCTATCAGAAATTGGGGTAACCATTTTTATAGTTTAACGTAGACCATTGACTGTTGTGAATATTTGACGTATTGAACAGTCGATTGTGGAAAACTGCGGAACTTCTCAACAAAAAGTTTTGTTTGTTCCTAAAAATACTTATTTTAGTCCCCAATTGGCTAATTTTTGTTAAGTTGAAGTGCATTAATTACCCTTACTAAGTACGCTGTTTATGAAGAAAAGATTACTCGTTTTATCTGCATTGGTGCTTGCATCCACTGGAGTTTATGGTCAGCAGGATCCGTTGGTCACACACTTTATTTTCAATAAAATGACCTTCAATCCCGGCTCTACCGGAATTGATGAAGGAATTTGTGGTACGTTGATGTACAGGAATCAGTGGGATAAAGTGAACGGAGCCCCGAACTCTGCTTTCCTGAATGTCGAAGCTAACCTGGATCGTTTCATCTCAAGTGGTGTCGGCGTCTCTTTTGTACACGATGCCATCGGATTTAACCGTCAGAATAACGTAATGCTGAACTACTCCTTTCACAGGGATATTTCTTCGTACGGTACTTTAGGTGCTGGTGTCGGCCTCGGATTGATGACATTTGGTCTGAGTCCTGTATGGGTTCCGCCGGTTACGCTGATCGATGCGACACTTCCTGCTTCCAGCTCGGCAAAATCGTTCGATGCCAACTTCGGATTGTACTGGAAAGGGCGTTCCGCTCCTTACTATATCGGTATTTCTTCCACGCACCTTGCTGCGCCTTCCATGGCTACAGCATCCATCCTTGGGGCTGGTTCAGGGGTGACTTACAACGCAGCTCGTCACTATTATGTGATGGGAGGCTATAAATTTGCAAATGTTCTTGCAAATGGAAACGGGTCAATTGATGTGCAGGCTTTGGTGAAAACAGAGTTCGTTAAAACATCTGTAGATATCAATGTTCGTTACCTGCATAAGGATCTTTTTTACGGAGGAATTACCTACAGAACATCTGATGCTGTGGCATTTATGGCTGGTATTACAATTCAGAAATTCCTGATCGGTTATTCATACGATCTTACATTAAACAAGCTTTCTTCGATCTCCCGCGGTTCGCATGAGGTCGTTCTGAAGTACTGCTATTACCTCCCTGTGCCACCTCGAACTGTAACATTACACCCGAGATACTTGTAAAATCAAAAAAAAACAAAAATCTTTGTAACCAAATTTTGTACGGTTCCGTTATATCCCAACATTGACCTGTAGAAACGTTAATGATATATCCGGAGTTGTAAAATTGAACTAGAATGAAAAAACTGTTGTTAATCTGTTTAATAGGCCCAATCATTTTTGCCTGCTCTCAAAGGAGTGGTAACTTGACAGGAGTGCTTGGTCGCCGTGTATACCAGCCGGAAATTCCTTACGGGATGGTGTACATTCCATCCGGTTCTTATAACATGGGGGAAAATGATCAGGACGTTCCGTTCTTGCACCAGACGCGTGCGAAAACTGTTTCTGTTCAGGCTTTCTACATGGATCAGACGGAGATCACGAACAACGAGTACCGCCAGTTCGTGGAATGGGTTCGTGACTCGACAGCCCGTGAGAAGATCTACGCTTCCGATGAAGTAGAAGATGATGAAGCAGGACGTTACATCAATTACACAGACATGTACTTCGATGAGCCCAATCTGGAGTTCGTTGAATACGATCCGACGGATCGTGTACTGAACCGTGAATTGTTCGCGCTGAACTGGGATCGTCAGTTCTCTTATGACGACGAAGAGATCGTTCCGTTGCTTGCTGATATGTATTATCCGCAGCCTGAGCGTTTCTACAGACGTCGTGAGATCGATACGCGTAAGCTCGTTTTCAAATACTACTGGATCGATCTTCGTGAGGCTGCAAAACGCGGTCGTGTGGAAATCATTCCTGGTGGACGTGATCCTCAGGGTGGCTACACAAACACGGATCACCGTACGCTGAACTCTCCGAAACACCCGTTCACGGAAGAAGATCAGGGATTGGATGAAAACCTCGGATATTTCAATAAAAAAGGTCAGGACAATGCGATCCGTGGTCACGCGAACCGTCAGCGTTTTATCATTGACGAAGAGATCCGCGTATTCCCGGACACATTATGCTGGGTTCGTGATTTCACTTACTCTTTCCATGATCCGATGACGAACATGTACTTCTGGCACCCGGCCTACGATAACTACCCGGTAGTTGGTGTTACATGGGTTCAGGCAAAAGCATTCAGTATCTGGAGAACACAATTGTTGAACAGCTGGCTGGTAGCAATGGGAGATCTTTTTGTAAATGATTTCCGTTTGCCTACAGAAGCAGAGTGGGAAAGAGCAGCACGTGGAGATTTAGCTAACTCGGCTTACCCTTGGGGAGGTCCTTACATTCGTAACGAATCAGGATGTTTCCTTGGTAACTTTAAGCCAATGCGCGGTCGTTACTTCGAAGACGGAGGTTTCCATACTGTGAAAGCCTACTCTTACAATCCGAACGGATGGGGTCTTTACTGCATGGCAGGAAACGTTGCCGAATGGTGTGAAACAGCTTATGACGAATCAATGTACGAGTTCTCCCATGACTTGAACACGGATCACCGTTACGATGCTATGGACTGGGATCCACCTGCAATGAAACGTAAAGTTCTGCGTGGTGGTTCATGGAAAGACATCGGTTATTACTTGCAGACATCGACTCGTACATACGAGTACCAGGATACGGCCAAATCTTACGTAGGCTTCCGAAATGTGATGACACACTTAGGACGTGGCGGACGAGACTTCGGAAAAGAAGGTGGCGAAGAAATTCGTAGCGATATCCAACTTCGCTAAGAATAAACAAACAACAAACAATTACAAACAAAAATCTTTAGTTAAACCTAAAAAACAAGAAAACTATGAAACCAGGAAGTAAAGGATGGAAAAAGTTTATGGCGAAACTCTACGGTTTCGGTGCGGCAGTCGTTATCGTTGGAGCTTTGTTTAAAATCATGCACTGGCCTTTTGCGGGTCCGATGCTTGTGGTAGGTCTGAGTACAGAGGCATTGATCTTCATTTTCTCTGCATTTGAGCCGATCCACGAAGATCCGAATTGGGAGCTTGTGTATCCTGAATTGGCATTAGGTCACAGCGATGATCTTGATCACGATGCATTGCCTGCTGCAGGTGGACGCAATAACCGTGGTGGTGGTTCAGGGATCACTGATCAATTGGATAAAATGCTGGAAGAAGCAAAAATCGACGGACAATTACTGGAGCGCTTAGGTGATGGTATGCGTGCTTTGGGAGAAAACGCTGCCCAATTGAAAGGTGTTACTTCTGCAGCAGCTGCAACTGATTCTTATGTATCCTCTTTACAGGCGGCATCTGATAAAGTATCTTCTTTGTCTGAAGCTTACGAGCGTGCGTCGGTATCTATTTCAGGTATGACATCAAATACTCAGGAAGGTGAGTCATTCGGTGAGCAAATGCAGAAAGTTTCTAAAAACCTTGCTGCTTTGAACAACGTTTACGAACTGCAATTGAAAGGTTCTTCCGCTCATTTGGAAGCTACTGAGAAATTCCAGGGTCAGGTAACTGAAATGATGAAAAATCTTTCTGATTCAGCTGAAGATACACGTCTTTACAAAGAGAACATGTCTATGTTGTCTAAAAATCTGACTGATCTGAACGCTGTTTATGGCAATATGTTGAAAGCTATGACAATTACAAGAGGATAATAGCTCACAGAGCTGTTACTTTCAGGTAATTGAACATTAATTTATTGTAAACCAATAAAAATTAATTAATCATGGCAGGCGGAAAAGAAACCCCAAGACAGAAGATGATCGGTATGATGTACCTGGTACTTACAGCGCTTTTGGCGTTGAACGTATCGAAGTCCATCCTCGACGCTTTTGTCGCAATTGAAGAAAATACACAGAAATCTAACATCGCCCAGGAAGAACGTGGTTCCTCTTATAAGGGTGATGTCAATTCGGAGATCAAAACAACTCCGAATAACGCAGAGAACAAACTGAAGCTGGAAAAGCTTAGAGCGATCATGTCTCAAATGGATCAGGTAGATAAAATCTCTGCCAAAATGATCAAGGACATTGATGATATCAAGCTTAAAATTCTGAAAGAATCAGGAGAGAATATCGACGTTGTAAAAGACAAAGATGAAGAAACGATCATCTGGAAAAAATACAGCACGCAGGCTCCTATCGTTCCTACAAGAATGCACTTGATGGCTGTTCAGGCAAAGGATCAGTATGATGTTCCAATGCACGAGATCATCGGTGAGGACATTAAAACACCTACAGGTTCAGGTAAGAAACTATGGGCTGATTTCCTCGGATACCGTGCGGATCTTGTAAACATCGTTGGTTCTTACAAATTCGGTGATAAAACGTTCTCGATCAAACCAAAAGCGATCAACGATTTTTCTACCAATGAAGACCTGGTGAAAAAAGTGAAAGCTGAAATCGCTAAAAGCAACGCGAATCACAAGGAAGATGACGAAGTTCTTCAGAACATCTACATCAACCTGACGAAACCGGAGCGTGTTAAAGTAAACGACATGGATGGTGTACACTGGATCGGAGCAACATTTGACCACTCTCCGCTTGTAGCGGCTGTAGCGTCATTGTCTTCCATGCAGCAGGATATCCTTTCAGCACGTGCTTTGGCAATGGCCCACCTGAAATCAAAAGTTTCAACTGGTGAGTACTCGTTCAACAAAATCGTTGGATTGGCTTACGGACCGCAGATCGCCAATACTGGTGACGAAGTGGAGCTGAAAGTTATGATGGCCGCGTTCGACTCGGACAACCAGCCAACGGTTACAGGTCCCGGAGCAATTACAGTTGCTAACGGACAAGGTATTTTGAAAACGAAAGTTGCGGGTGGTGCCGAAATGGTACTGAGCGGAACAGTTTCGATCAAAAACAAATCAGGTGTTGCTAAAACGGAGAACTGGACACACACGATCAAAATCATGAAGCCGCAGGGAACTGTGTCTCTTCCTGAGATGAACGTGTTGTACCGTGGTTACGACAACAAAGTGGAAGGTGTAGCTTCAGGTTACGACCAGACTGTGTTGAACGGTAACGGTGTTTCTCTTACTAAATCCGGTAACGGTTACATCGGTAAGCCGACAGGATCAGGTAAAACCTGTACGATCTCTATTTCAGGTAAAAACAGTGTAACAAACAAAACTGTTCAGCTTGGATCATACACATTCCGTGTATCCAATCTTCCTCCTCCAAGCCTTTACTTCGGTGCTGTTTCCGATGGTGGAACTGCGTCAAAAGCTGAGACACGTCTGTTTGCGAAATATGGACCTGAGATTCCTCTGAACGTAACGTTCCAGGTATTGAAATGGGAATTGAACGTAACAGGCGCTCCTCGTCCGGCAAAAGGTACTGGTAACAGTATTGCAGGTGAAGGTACCGCGCTTCTTAAACAAGCTAAGCCAGGTTCAATGATCAGCTTCATGACAGAAGTGAAAGGTCCTGACGGTCGTGTTCAGAAGAAAAGCGGTAACTACCGTATTTAAAAGAATTAATTAATGTCAATTATGAAACGTTTACTAATCTTCGCGGCAGTTGCACTTAGTGGAGCCGCAGTAGCACAGGAAATTAGCGGAGGGCCGGTGAATGTCAACCCTTCGGTAGGTGTTATCGATGGTGTATACATTCAGGAACACATCCCTACAAAAAGGATGATCCCTTATGAGTTTGTTCGCGAGGCAGATGTAACGTGGAGTAAACGCGTCTGGAGAGTGATCGATATGCGTGAGAAGATCAATCATCCGATCTATTTACCATTCGATTACCATACACCTTCCGGGCAGTACGTCAGAAATACGTCCCGATGGAGCCTTTGGACAATCATCCGTCATCATATCATCAGCGGGGAGCTGAAGGTGTTCTCACCTTACAATCCTTACCAGTTTGACATGTTGGATGGTGACCAGTTCAAGTATCCGATCATTCCTGAAGGAAACGGAACGTATGCTACGGATTCGGTTTTCCGTGACAGAGTGTTCTATTACCTTGGCAAACTGGGTGCTCAGAGCGATGTTCCGTTAACGGATGAAAATGGTGATCCTATCGAGGTTACCCTTCCCGATGGAACACTGACTTACAAGTACCCGGCTGCAGATACAGTGTGGATCGATGCTGAGCAAATTGTTCAGTACCGAATCAAAGAAGACTGGTTCTTCGATAAAGAGCGCTCTGTACTGGATGTTCGTATTCTTGGAATTGCTCCGGTTGTTTATGCGATCGAAGAGGCAACTCCGGGAGTTAAAACGATCAAGGGTCTGGAAGAAAAATTCTGGTTGTATTTCCCGCATTGCCGTTACATCTTCAATAACTACTTCGTGTATAACGAACAGAATGACGCGCAATGGATGAGCTTTGATGACTTGTTCTGGAAACGACAGTTCAGTAGTACTATCTACAAGGAAAGTAACGTTTTCGACAGGGAAATCGATAGCTATCGTACAGGGGTTGATGCCTTGATGGAATCTGAGAAAATCACAGAGGAGATCAGGAACTTCGAACACGACGTTTGGCATTTCTAATAAGAATCTGATGAAGCCCCCAATCCTTTATGGTTTGGGGGTTTTTTTGTGCGCGGAACTTTTTACCTTTGCAAATGCTTGTATTGGAAAAATTAGGAATTCATTTCCCCCAGGGATATTTGTTTAATGATTGCTCGGCCCAGGTCAACACCGGAGATCGTATCGGTCTTGTAGGAAAGAACGGTGCCGGTAAGTCGACGCTGATGCGATTGATCGCCGAATGGGAAAAGCCTACAAACGGACAGATACACAAGACCCGTGGGCTCGAAGTCGGTTTCCTGACGCAGGATATCGAGATAGACACTACGTCCACGGTATTCAATTACCTCTATTTTTCAAATGAAGATCTCAATCAGCTGAGAGAACGCATCGACGTAATCAACCACGAACTTGTAGTGCGTACAGATTATGAAAACGAATCCTACCTGTCTTTGCTCGATGAGCTGAATGCGGTAAACGATCGCTACAATATGCTCGAAGGTTACCAGTGGGAAGAGAAGATAGCCGCAACGCTATCCGGACTTGGCTTTCACCTGGACGATTTTGAAAAGCCACTTTCGTCCTTCTCCGGAGGATGGAAAATGAGAGCGGAGCTGGCAAAAATCCTTGTTAATCGCCCGAACCTGCTGCTGCTGGATGAGCCGACAAATCACCTGGATATTCTTTCCATTCAATGGCTGGAGAATTATTTGTCCAAATTTGAAGGCGCGGTGATCGTTATTTCCCACGACCGTTTGTTTCTCGATAATGTGACCAATCGCACATGGGAAATTTCCCTCGGAAAAATTCTCGATTTTCCTTATTCCTATACGAAATACAAAGAGGCGAGAGCAGAAGATATTGAACGTCTGACCAGCGCGAAAAAGCAGCAGGATAAAGACATCAAGCATACGAAAGAGCTGATCGATAAATTCCGCGCTAAGAAAAACAAAGCCGCATTTGCTCAGTCACTCATTAAAAAATTGGAAAAGACAGAGCGTATCGAGGTCGACAATGACATGGTCGCTAAAATGAACATTTTCTTCCCGCTCAACACACAGCCGGGAAAATGGGTTGTTGAAATGGACAATCTTGGAAAGGCTTACGATAATCGTGTGCTTTTCCGCGACATTTCATTAACGGTTGGCCGCGGAGAGAAGATCGCTTTGCTCGGACCGAATGGTGTCGGTAAATCGACCTTGTTCAAATGCCTTACCAAAGAGATCGAACATGACGGAAAAGTGGAATACGGTCACAATGTGAAGATCACTTACTTTGCGCAGGACCAGGCCGAGCGGCTGGATAAGAACAAGACGGTTTACGAAACAGTCGATGACGTAGCAGAAGGAGAAGTCAGGAAAGATCTTCGTTCGATCCTTGGAGCTTTTTTGTTCTCCGGGGAAGATTCCGATAAGAAAGTTGGCGTGCTTTCGGGTGGTGAGCGAACACGCCTGGCGCTTTGTCAGCTGTTATTGAGCCCTTCGAATGTATTAATTCTCGATGAGCCGACGAATCACCTCGACATACAAAGCAAGCAGGTGCTTAAACAGGCGCTTCAGCAATACGAAGGAACTTTCCTCATCGTTTCCCACGACCGCGAATTCCTCGACGGGTTAACCAACAGGATCTGGGATATCGAGAACAAGACTTTGAAAATTCACCATTTTGGAGTTCACGAATACCTGCAGCGCAAACTCAACACGGAAGATACCGGGACTACGAACGGAAAACCGATCCTGAAACAAAAAGCAGAGAAGGAACCGGAAGCAGCAGTGGTTGCCGCACCTGTAGTGAACGGTGAAGAACGAAAAGAGATCAAGCGCCAAAGAAATCAGCTCAGCTCAAAAGTGAAGCAGCTGGAAGACCAGGTGAAATCGCTGGAAGCCGAAGTGGAAAAGCTCAACGAGCAGCTGGCAGAGATCGATTTCTCGGACGTGGAAAAATCTGCGCCCGTTTTGAAATCCTTCGAGCTGGCAAAAAAGAAACTGGACGAAACAACGGACGCGTGGCTCGAAGCCAGTGAAGCGCTCGAAACAATTCCCGTACTATGACAAGCGGATTCATACAGAAAATGAGGGTGGAGCACGGTTCGCCCATTCGCTACACGCTTCAGCTCAGTGATGAAGTTGTAATGAACGATTTCATTGGTCGTGCGATCCACATGGAGTGGACAGGCAGAATCGTCTGCAGCAATTGCGGAAAAACAACCAAAAACTCTTTTGGCCAGGGATTCTGCTATCCCTGCTTCACTTCTGTACCGCAGGCTTCGGCCTGTATTATTTCTCCCGAGCTGTGTAAAGCGCACCTGGGAGAAGGCCGCGATGTTGAATGGGAGCATAAGCACCACAATCAGCCGCATATTGTTTACCTGGCTGCCTCCGATTGTGTGAAGGTCGGAGTAACACGCGCCGATCAGCAGCTCACACGCTGGATGGACCAGGGAGCTTTTGCATCCATTATTCTCGCAGAAACGCCGAATAGGTACGTTGCCGGAACCATCGAAGTAGCGCTGAAATCCTACATGACGGACAAAACCAACTGGCAGCGGATGCTTCGGAATGAGATCAACCATGAGATCGACCTGGTGGAAGAAAAAGGCCGGGTGGAAGACATATTGCCCTTCGACATGCGCGATTACATCAGCAATGATGACACCGTTTACAGCTTCGATTACCCGGTAATGCAGTTCCCCCTGAAAGTGAAGAGCGTCAGTTTTGACAAAAGTCCTGTCGTTTCCGGGAAACTCGTTGGCATAAAAGGTCAGTACCTGATCTTTGAAGATCAGACGGTTATCAACATGCGCAAACATACCAGTTACGAAATTCGTTTTTCTATTCCGGATTAACTGCCAATAGGGTGACACATCGTCACGATAAATGCTGACAAATAGTGATAATTTCCGGATCGCACGGTTTTTGTGAAGCAAATCCTGCTAATTTTAGCCGTAATTAGAAAATACATACAAGATGTTTGACAAAAACGAATTCACCAAATATGCAACAAAACATGTCGGTATTTCCAGCATGCATTTGCAAAGTTACATCGAGTCATCATTGACACCTTACATTATCGAAGAACGTCATCTGAACATGACGCAAATGGACGTTTTCTCACGTCTGATGATGGACCGCATCCTTTTCCTGGGAACAGGGATCAACGATCAGGTCGCTAACATCATCAATGCGCAGTTGCTTTTCCTCGAGTCGGTTGACCCTAAAAAAGACATTCAGATCTACCTGAATTCTCCCGGAGGATCTGTTTACGCAGGTCTTGGAATTTACGATACGATGCAGTACATCAAACCGGATGTGGCTACGATCTGTACAGGAATGGCCGCTTCCATGGGAGCGGTGCTGATGTGTGCAGGAGCAGAAGGAAAACGTTCCGCTCTGAAACATTCACGCGTAATGATCCACCAGCCTTTGGGCGGTGCCCAGGGACAGGCTTCCGACATCGAGATCACAGCACGTGAGATCCAGAAGCTGAAAAAAGAATTGTACGAGATCATCGCACATCACTCTCACCAAACAATTGAAAAAGTCTGGGAAGATTCAGACCGCGATTACTGGATGACTGCCGAAGAAGCGAAAGCTTACGGAATGGTCGATGAAATCTTGACTCGCAACCCGAAATAAGTTACTTTTGTAATGATTATCTGAGTCATCAGTCTTCGGATTGATGACTTTTTTTGTCCCTTATACATACTTCAATGTCAAAAAAAGAAACTTCCTGTTCATTTTGCGGTCGCCCGCGCAGCCAGGTTGGTTTGCTGATCGCCGGACTTTCCGGTCATATCTGCGACCACTGCATCGTTCAGGCGCGCTCAATCGTGGATGAGGAACAAGTAGCTGCACCAAAAGATGCAGTACCGGTGAATGTTTTAAAACCATCGGATATAAAAGAAAAGCTCGACGATTACGTTATCGGTCAGGACGATGCCAAGAAAACATTGTCTGTTGCCGTTTACAATCACTATAAGCGTCTCAATCACGTCAAAATAGACGATGTGGAGATCGAGAAATCGAATGTGATCCTTGTCGGAAGAACGGGAACCGGGAAAACGTTGCTCGCGAAAACGATCGCCAAGCTCCTCAACGTTCCTTTCTGTATCGCCGATGCAACGGTACTTACCGAAGCAGGGTACGTGGGAGAAGATGTGGAAAGCATTCTTTCACGACTGCTGCAGGCTGCCGATTACAATGTACAGGCTGCGCAGAACGGAATTGTATTCGTTGATGAGATCGATAAAATTGCCCGTAAGAGCGATAATCCTTCTATCACGCGGGATGTTTCCGGCGAAGGTGTTCAGCAGGCTTTGCTGAAACTGCTCGAAGGATCCGTTGTAAATGTGCCGCCCCAAGGAGGACGCAAGCACCCGGAGCAGAAAATGATCGCTATCGATACCAGGAACATCCTCTTTATTTGCGGTGGAGCATTTGACGGAATCGAAAAGATTATTGCCCGTCGTGTTAACACGCAGACGATCGGATTTGGATCGGCTTCAAGAGAACAGATCGATGGAGATAACTTCCTGAAATACATCAATCCGACAGACGTGAAAGCTTACGGGCTAATTCCGGAGCTGATCGGGCGTTTCCCGGTACTGACTTACCTGGAGCCGCTTGAAGCGAAAAGCCTGAAGCGCATCCTCACAGAGCCGAAAAACGCATTGATCAAACAATACACGCGTTTGTTCGAGATCGATGGAATTCGCTTAACATTTGACGCAGCTGTGCTGGACTTCATCGTGGAAAAAGCGATCGATTTCAAGCTCGGAGCACGTGGGTTGCGCTCTATCTGCGAAGCCATTCTGACAGATGCGATGTATGAGCTTCCTTCGAAGGATGAAAAAGAATTCAGAGTGGAAGTTTCTTATGCAAAAGCACAATTCTCGAAATCAAAGCTCGCGCGATTGAAAGTAGCGTAAACCAAATTATAGGAAAGTCCCTTCGCTCCGGTGAAGGGACTTTTTTTGTGCTGTGTTTTTTGAAAATGCCGACCTTGAAATAAGAGCGATCGTACTGATAGACTGCTGTTTTTCCTGTATCTATTCAACCCGCTGTCGTCTTTAACATTCTTTAATCCGGCATAAAGTCCCTGTTTGTGGTAATTTTTGAAGAGTGTTCCGTCCACGCTAACTAAATTACCATTTTTTGGATTTTTTTCTGTGTCACCCGATTGTACATTTCCGCAATCGAATTGTCAATCAGGCAGTTCACTCACAGAAACTCAAGCCATGAAAAACTATAAGCTCTCTCTCGTATGTATCGGCCTTCTTGCGGCAAGCTGCAGTCCGAAATTCTATTCCCCGAATACTCAGAATGTTCCGCTGATACAGGAGAAAGGACAATTCAGCCTGAATGTGAACGGCGGAGGCGGTGGACAGATCGGTTTCCAGGGCGCTGTCGGCGTCACAGATGCCGTAGCTGTGCAGGCAAGCGCGGGATTGTTTATTTCCGGCGATGAAAGCAATGGAAACGGAGGCTCCGGGAACCTGGTCGAAGGTGGAGTTGGATTCTACCGCCCGCTGGGAGAAAAATTCGTATTTGAAACATATGGATTGTTCGGTTTCGGTCATTTTGAAAATCACCTGCCTACGACGGCCGATCAGTATGACGGAACCAGCGGTAATATGTCGGGAAGCATTCTCCGGTATGGCGTACAGCCGAACTTTGGCTTTGTTACGAAATACTTCACGATAGGAATTTCATCCAGGCTCGTTCTGCTCGATTATTATAACATCGACGGAAATCTCACTTACGACAACCGGGACCAGGTAGCTTACCTGCGGGATAATCGCTCAAATTTTCTCATTGAGCCTGCTTTAACGATTCGCGGAGGTCTGGAAAAAATAAAGCTTCAGCTCCAGATCGGCAGCAGCTTCAACGTAACTAACAGCGATTTCCGCCAGGATAAAGGGTTTGCCACGCTGGGACTTAATTTCAATCTGCGCTAGGAGTTTCGTAAACGGCGAGGTCTTTCGTTTCACCGATCTTCCGGTAATTGAGCCGGAGATCTTCGACACGTTTATCGATAACAATGTAGTGTCCTCCCTGGCTGCGAACTGTTTTCATTCTATCGGCATCGGTGATCTCCGCCGGTTCGAGCGACCAGCCTTTCCGGTGATAGAAATACATCCACTGCGGATCCGGCCCGGTGGCAATAACGATCTTTTCCCCTTTCGGAACAAGCTTATCGACCTGTTCTTCGAGCGTTAGCTTGTAGCGCACTTCGTTTTTGATGAAAAAGTCGTGCTGCTGGTTGATGATTCCTTCCAGCCCGATCAGGACCAGGAGCGGGAAAGCAAATCGCGGTTCGAGTCGCTGTAATCCCAAAGCAGCAATGACAGCCATTACCGGAACGAAAGGCAGCACATAATAATTATGCGTCGGGAAAACGGCCCCGGTCTTGATCGAGAAGAAGAGGAAGATCGCCGCCAGGGTGGAAAAGCCTGCAAGAGCCAGTCGGTTTGAACGGTACCCAATCCAGATTATTCCCAGCAGGAACGGAAACAGGACGGTGTATGACCGCAGCGCTCCGAAATAGAATTGCATCGCAAAATCTCCGATATGCGGCCTGATCTCAGACCATCCTTCAGCCAGTCCTTTTGGAAAGTAAAGCTGGAACCCGTAGGTCGTAACGAGGTAAGGAACCCAGATGAAATACCACCAGAGAATAATGATGCTTGCCAGTGAAACGGCAGCTGTGATCTGTAGTTTTAGTTTAAACCGGATTGTTCGCGCCATCCAAAGCGGAACGATCAGCCCGAAGAGGAAGACTGCCGGTATTTTACACAGCCCGCCAATGGTGATGAATGCAAATCCCAGGATGATCGTCCACCATTTCCGGGAGTCGATGTAGTGCTGGAACCAGTAAATACCGATGATCACCAACGAGACGGAGAACGTATCGGGCATGCTTTTGCGCGAGAATGCAAACCAGAGTGAGGTCAGCAGGATAACTGCAGCATACCAGGCTGTTCGTTCATTCCACCATCGTTTGCAGAGACGGAAGAACAGGTAAACGGCCACGGAAGAAACAATAAGATTGATCAGTCGTCCGTACCAGTGTGCTTCGCCGAAAAGCAGATTGCAGCCGGCTATGAGCGATTGGAAGAACGGAAATTCAGAACCGATGATGCCCGTTCGCTCTCCGCCCATGTCAACCACGGGATAAAGCAGGGAAAATGGCCCTTCTGATAGATTCCTGGCCATCATATTGGTGAGCGTTTGCCGCCAGCTGTGCCAGGTTTCAAGAGGTGCGTTTCTAATTCCGACAAGTCTCAGGAGAAAGAATCCCGCAATGAGGGCTTCAATGGTTTTGATCTTTGCCGCCAGCTTTCCCATCAGTGAATGCGGAACGAGCAGTATTTGATCACGGAGCCTTTTGCCGTAAATAATTGTTCGTAATGAGTCTTGATGTGGAGAATGTCGCGGATCGTCGGATCGAGGTCTTCTGGGATCGATTTGTACAGATCCCATGTCAGCTCGATAACGTCGTAGTTGTGTTCTTTGATCTGTTCTTCGGTGGATTCGAAAAGCAGGTCGCTGTCGGTTTTCATGTGAACGATCCCGTCTTTCCTGAGAATATCGCGGTAACGCGCCACGAAAGGCGCCGAGCTGAGACGTTTCTTTGGCTTTCCGGGTTGCGGATCGGAAAATGTAAGCCAGATCTCGTCTATTTCTCCCGTTGCGAAATAAGATTGAATGAAATCGATCTTGGTGCGGAGAAAAGCCACGTTTTCCAGGTTTTCATCCAGGGCTTCTTTCGCCCCGACAAAGATCCTGGAACCTTTGATATCGACACCGATGAAGTTTCTCTCCGGGTAATGGCGCGCCAGCCCGACGGTATATTCGCCTTTTCCACAACCCAGCTCGAGGACGATCGGATGGTCGTTTTTAAAATAATCCGAACGCCATTTCCCTTTCAGCGGGAAGGAGTCGACGGTTGAAAGGTCGAGTGTGGGCTCGAAAACGTTGCTGAACGCTTTCATTTCCGAGAATCTTCTGAGTTTATTCTTTGCCATATCTTGTCCGGCAAAAATAGGAAAAACGGCCGTTTCCTGTTGATAAAGAATTTTCACCTAATTTTTTTAAAGATTAGTATGCGAACCCGCCAATGATTAATTTTGGTAAAAATTATTCAGCTATGTCCAAACAGCATAGTCACGCGTTATCATTCGCTGGCTTGATTATTACGGTAGGTATCATCTTCGGAGATATTGGTACGTCACCGCTTTATGTGCTTAAGGCCATTACGAATGCGGATCCTGTTAATGTTGGCGGTAAAATGCTCGAGCAGGGGAAAATGATTTCACATCAGCTGATACTTGGGGCGCTTTCCTGTATATTCTGGACGCTTACCCTTCAGACAACGATTAAATATGTCATTATCACTCTACGGGCAGATAATAAAGGTGAAGGCGGTATTTTTTCGCTTTATACATTGGTTCGACGCCGTAAAAAATGGTTGATCATTCCGGCGATGATAGGTGGAGCTGCGCTTTTAGCCGATGGTATCATTACACCGCCTATTTCCGTATCTTCAGCTATTGAAGGGCTTGATTATGTGAATCCGGAGATACAAACGCTGCCTATTACGATCGGAGTAATCGTTTTTATTTTTGTTATCCAGCAATTCGGAACGAAATTCATCGGGAAAGCTTTCGGACCCATCATGGTGATCTGGTTTCTGATGCTGGGGATAGTAGGTTTTTTTACGATGCTTTCCTATCCTACTATTTTCAAGGCGCTAAACCCTTACTATGCTTACGATTTGCTTTATAATTATCCGGAAGGATTCTGGCTGCTGGGCGCTGTGTTCCTATGTACCACAGGAGCAGAGGCATTGTACTCCGATCTCGGACACTGCGGGCGTGAAAATATCCGTATAAGCTGGATCTTTGTTAAGATCATGTTGATTCTCAATTATTTTGGCCAAGGCGCCTATTTATTAAGCCATCACAACGGCGGATATATCATGGAAGAAAATCCTTTTTACCTGATCATTCCCGAATGGTTTAAGTTACCGGCAGTGCTGATTGCGACCGCGGCAGCTATTGTAGCTTCACAGGCGCTTATTTCGGGATCATTTACACTGATCAATGAGGCAATACGGTTAAATCTCTGGCCTCGTGTAAAAGTGAATTTCCCGTCCGATATTAAAGGTCAGCTATACATTCCTTCTGTAAACTGGTTCCTGATGTTCGGATGTATAGCTGTGGTGATCTATTTCAAGGAATCTGCCAATATGGAAGCAGCGTATGGTCTTTCTATAGTTCTGGCGATGATAAGTACTTCTGTGCTCCTCATTTTTTATATGGCCAGAAGGCATTGGAATCCTTTGTTAAGGTATATGATGATAGGTATTTTCTTCTTTGTTGAAGGAGGGTTCCTGATTGCACAGGTCGATAAATTCCCGCATGGAGGATACATAACCCTGATTATAGCTACGGTGATCATTAGTATTATGTTCACTATTTTCAAAAGCAAGAAGATTCGCCAAAGTTACCTCGAGTTTGTAAAGATCAAAGATTATCTTCCCTTCCTTCAGAAACTTTCGATCGACGAGCAGATCCCGACTTATGCAACGCACCTGGTTTACCTGACGAGCGCCGACAAGCCCGACGAAGTGGAATCCAAGGTATTCTATTCGATCCTGGAACAGCAGCCGAAGCGTGCAGAGCGCTACTGGTTCGTGCACGTTCATACGTCGGATGAGCCCTATACAATGGAATACCACGTAACCAAGCACGATGAGAATGACCTGATCCGTATCGACTTCAAGCTCGGATTCAGGATCCAGCCGAAGCTAGATAAAATGTTCCAGCAAGTTGTGGGAGACATGGTCGCCGGTAATGAGATCGAGATCAAGAGCCGTTACGCGTGCGAATATCATCATACGGACCACATCGGCGATTTCCGTTTCATCGTGATCCGCAAATTCCTTTCGAATGACAACGAGCTGCCATGGTTCCAGAAAATCGTGATGAACGCTTATTTCTTTATCAAGAACATGAGCCTCACCGAGAAGAATGAATTCGGGCTCGATCCGAGCAGTTTTGTGGAAGAACAATTCCCTTACGTGCTTTCAAAGGCGGCACCACTTGAGCTGAAGCGTATCCAGGGCAAATAACGCATGAGGCCGGAGCAGCTTACGGGAAAGAAGATCTTGTACGGTTGCCTCGACTGGGGAAACGGCCATGTTGCCCGCTCTGTTCCTTTGATCCGGCAATTGCTCGGGCAGGGAAACGAGATCACGCTCTGGTGTTCTGAAAAGCAGCGAACTGTTTTCGAATCTTTCGGACTGAATATCGCTTATCATACAGGTTTTGAAACCGATTTTACCTTTACCGGCGACGGGAATTTCAGGAAGGAGCTGCTGAGAAATGCTCTTCGTTTTTTAAGAGCGATCAGTTCCGAGCGGAAAGCAGCCGAAGTTTTCGCTAAATCGCAGGGAATTGATCTGATCATTTCCGATCACCGCTACGGTTTAAGATCGACGGAAATAGCTTCCGTTTTCGTTACGCATCAGGTAAAATTGCCTCCCGGATCAGGAATTGGCGCACAGGCGATCCACCACCATTGGATGAGTCGTTTTGAAACGACCTGGATCATGGACGCCGGGCACACCCGACTGGCAGGAGAGCTGAGCGAACCAGCGGCAAACAGTAGTTACATCGGGCATTATTCACGGTTTGCCGGCTTGCCTGAAATTCCCCTGGAACCGAAAAGCGTTGTGGTGATCATCAGCGGACCTGAGCCTTATGCGGAAAATTTTTACCGTCTTACTGTCGATCTTGCAAGACAAACGTCAGGAAACTGGAAATTTGTTTGTTCAGCTGATTACCGCAACATTCAACACGATTTCCCTGTTATAAACAATTGGCGACTTGCTGACGAAGCTATCCGGTCTGCGGAATACATCGTTTCGAGAAACGGTTACTCGACTTTGATGGATCTGCAGTTTCTTGGAAAAAAAGCTGTTCTCGTTCCAACTCCCGGGCAATCGGAGCAGCAGTATCTTGCAGAAAAGCATGCAGGACATTTGCTGTGGAAGATCGCGAAGAATGAAGAAGAGTTTGCGGGGTTGCTGCTGGAGTTGTTGAGATAAAACTCGTCTTTTGAAAAAGGCGCATGAGTTCCTGATCCTGCGGAACTGGTTTGTTTCTGATTAAATTCGCGTTATCGTAATTTTACCAAGATCCCCGGAAATAGGGCGAGTGGCCTTTGTTTGGCTTTAATCTGTCTAGCCGAAGTCTTCTATTTAATTGTCACTCCGCGGGACGAAACCAGGGTGTTGGCGCTTCCTTTGTATTTGTCCAGGGAGAACGTGAAGGTACTTCCGATCCCTATGGTGCTTCGAACTGAGATCGTTTGTCCGTGGGAATCCAGGATGTGTTTTACGATCGCCAGGCCGAGACCTGAGCCTCCTTCGTTCCTGTTTCGGCTTTGTTCCACCCGGTAGAAACGCTCGAATAAGCGGGAAATGTGTTTCGGATCGATGCCAAGGCCATTATCGGAGATCTCGACAGTTATGATATCATCCACTTCGTAGAAGCGAACAACGGTTTCCCCGGCGTCATTTCCGTAAGCGATGGAGTTATTCAGGAGATTGGTGATGACCTGCGCGATCTTTCCGCGGTCGGCTTTTACCATGAGCCCGTTGTTGTAATCCTTGGAGAACCGGAGAGAGATGGAGCGTTCCGCAGCTTTCATCTCTAGACTGTCGATGACTTCTTTTGCCAGTTCACGAATGTCAAAAGGCCGAAGTTCCAGTTTCAGCTCATTGACTTCCAGCTTGGTAAGCTCGTCGAGGTCTTCGAGGATATGCGTCATACGATCGATTGCCTTCGAAGCTCTTTCCAGGAAAACGCGGTTCACTTTCTCATCTTCGAGCGCACCTTCGAGTAATGTGAGTACGTAGCCCTGTATGGAGAAAACGGGTGTTTTCAGCTCGTGGGCAAGATTCCCGAGGAATTCTCTCCGGAATTTATCCTGCTGTTTCAGCTGAACGATCTCTGTGTGGCGCTCTTCGGCCCATTGTTTGGTTTCCTGCGCTGCTTCGCCGATCACGTCCTGTGCCATGGTCATTGTGAAGCTGTCTGATCCGCTGAGCTTTCCTTTACGAATAGAGCGGTAGAGGATCTTCAGTCGTTCGTGGATGAACCGTTTGATGAGGACGTAAAAAACAACAAAGGAGCTAGTGCCGATCCCGATAGGAAATACCACGAATGCCCAGATGGGAAGCGGATGAAAGAAGTGAACTACGGAAACGGTAAGAAGCGTTAGCAGGCTTAGCACAATGCTTCCACCGAGAACTATGGAAATGGGATTGCTTTTCTTCACTATTCTGAGAATGTATAACCGACACCTTTGATGGTACGAATATACGATTCTCCCAGCTTTTCGCGCAATTTGCGGATGTGTACGTCAATAGTACGCTCGCCTACGATAGTTTCGTCTCCCCAGACTGTTGTCAGGATCTGTTCGCGGGTGAATACTTTTCCGGGACGTGAAGCAAGCAATTCGATGAGCTCGAATTCTTTTTTTGGAAGCAGGATCTCTTCACCTTCCAGCAATACGAGGAAACGCTCACGGTTGACAACTATTGAGCTGCTGGCGTTTTCAGGCTCGTTGTTTTGTTTTCTGCCTGCTCTGCGCAGCAACGCTTCAACTTTGCTGATCAGCAATCTCGGGCGGATAGGCTTGGTGATGTAATCATCGGCACCGGCTTCGAAACCTGCAACCTGCGAATAATCTTCGGAGCGTGAGGTCAGGAAAGCGATAAGCGGGGAGGAAAGCTGTAGCTCCTGGCGGATCATCTGGCAGGCCTCGATCCCGTCCATGCGTGGCATCATCACGTCCATCAGGATAAGATCCGGGGCTACTTTCTGCGTCATTTCAACACCTTCCAGTCCGTTCGAAGCAGTGAAAACTTTGTAGCCTTCGCGTTCGAGGTTGTACTGTAAAAAATCGAGAATATCCTGTTCGTCGTCGACCAATAGAATTGTTTGTGCTTTCGTTGCCTGCATTGTGTCCGTGTGTATTTTCTGATACAAAAGTATTGTCGCAGCTTTCCTTAATGTTTACAGAGAGGTTACCAAATAATTAAATAAAGCGCGATGGAGGTTACGTTAATATTACGAAAGGGTAACGTAAGGGTATTGTGCTCCAGATCAGATTTGCGATCGTTTTAAAACGATCTGGATAGAATGCGGACAAGTTCTTCGGTTAATCGGGGATTTTGCTTTTGTGTACTTATCTTTGCTGCGGATGAAAAACCGTTTCTTCATAGAGCTGGCCTACAATGGTACCAATTACTGCGGATGGCAGCGTCAGCCGAATGCGCCATCGGTGCAGGCAGCGATCGAAGACATGCTTTCCAGGCTGTATGGAGGCGAAACTGTTTCCATTCTCGGCTGCGGCAGAACGGACACTGGCGTACACGCTCATTTTTTCATAGCGCACATCGAATTGCCTGCTGAAACGGATCTTTCGGAACTGGCCTTCAAGCTGAATAAAATGCTTCCGAAGGATATTGTGATCTTCCGGATCTACCCGGTCAAAGCGGAGATGCACGCGCGCTTTTCGGCAACGGAGCGCACTTACCGTTACTTCATTCACCGGTCGAAATCGCCTTTCCTTCCGAATAGTCTTTACCTTCCGAAGGACCTGGACTACGAAGCGATGAACCGCGCGGCAAAGCGCCTGCTGGGGAAACAGGATTTCACGTCGTTATCGAAGCTTCACACGGATGTGAAAACGAATGTCTGTACGGTAACGAAAGCGGCCTGGATCCAAAGTGGTGAGCAATGGTACTTTGAGATCACTGCCGACCGTTTCCTGAGAAATATGGTTCGGGCAACTGTTGGAACGCTGCTCGAAGTGGGGCAGGGGAAGATCAGTGAAAACGACATTCCTGCTATCCTGGAAGCGAAGAATCGCAGTGCGGCCAAGGTTTCCGTTGATGCGAAAGGATTGTTTTTGTGGGAGGTGAAATATTGATTTCAGGATATTAAGACTTCTGGATGCTAAGATTTCAGGAGCATAAGGCGAAAGCTTGATCGAAGCCATCTTTTTCACTATCTTAGGTAGTAATGACATTATTCACTATCGATACCTGCTATGTATTTTGTTACGTTGATGAAAGCGGCGACTGCGGAAAATTTGATCCGTCGGCCACGCACACCGGCACTCCTTATTTTATCGTTGCCGGAATCTTTTTGGATACCGGTAAATGGAAATCCACTTTGGATACACTGAAAGGCTTTCGAAAGAAAATTGCCCGCGAGGGTTTCCTGAATTATGACGTTGAGTTTCATTGTGCAGAAATGGTCGACCCGCGTAAGGTCAAAGCATTCACTTCAATCAGTGTATCTGACAGATGGGCACTCATTGAAGAATACGCAGGAATGATCGGAGGACACTCGTCTTTTCAAATAATTGCAGTCGTGATCGACAAGGTGAAATCGTCACTGGAGCAAAGTGAATACCTTACATCGGCGATTACGGCTTTATACAAATCGTTCGATGAGTTTTTACTCGACAAACAATCTTATGGATTAATGTTCCTGGACAGGGCAAACGAAAAGAAAATTCAGACTCATGTAAGAATGCTCCTGGGCACAGGATCTGGCTACGGGAAAACATCGCCGGTAAAAATTGTTCGTGTTCTCGAAGATCCGATCTTTAAAGTATCGCACGATTCTTTTTGATTCAGTCTGTTGACCTTGTGGCTTACACGTTGAAGGAAAAAGAATTTCCGGCAACTTCACGAAAGAAATTCAATGCCGATCGCATCTTTAAAAATAAGCTTGGAAGCAGCCTTTTCAGATCAAAGGACAGTGATTCGGAAGGAATTATCAGGCTATAAAAAAACCCCGGTTCCAAACCGAGGATTTATTCCGGGCCATCTGAGATCGTACAATCTCTTGGGTCCGGACATTACAAATGTAATAAAAAGTTGTGAAAGCAAAAACATTATTCGGCCACCACGATAAAGTTCGTCTTCTTTCCACGGCCAAGCAGGATGTACTTATCGTTGATCAGGTGCTCGGCTGTTATCATCGCTTGTTCCCCGACTTTTTCTTTGTTCACGGAGATCGCGTTGCCTTTTAATTCTCTGCGGGCCTCGCCGTTGGAGCTCATGAAGCCGGTTTTGCCTGCCAGTAGGTCTACAATGGAAACTCCCGGATTTAGGTCTGACTTTGAAATCGTTGCCTGTGAAACTCCTTCGAATACTTTCAGGAAATCCTGTTCGGAAAGTGCTTTCAGATCTTCGCCTGTCGATTTCCCGAAGAGGATATTCGTTGCGGCAATGGCGGTTTTCAATGCTTCTTTTCCATGAACGCGTTCGGTTACTTCTTCGGCAATGGCTTTCTGCAGGATTCTCAGGTGCGGCGCTTCGTTGTGCTGTGCTTCGAGGGCTTCGATCTCTTCTCTGGATTTCAGCGTATAGAAACGAACGAGCTTCACTGCGTCGGCATCAGTTGCATTGAGCCAGAACTGGTAAAAATCGAATACGGATGTTTTATTCGCGTCGAGCCAGACCGTTCCCGATTCTGTTTTTCCGAATTTGCCGCCATCTGCTTTAGTCAGTAAAGGGCAGGTAAAAGCATATGCTTCACCGCCGCCTTTTCTGCGCACGAGTTCTGTTCCGGTGGTGATATTTCCCCACTGATCGGAGCCTCCGAACTGTACTTTGCAGTTGTGAGACTGGTACAGGTGAAGAAAATCGTATCCCTGGATCATCTGGTAGGAGAATTCGGTAAAGGACAATCCTGTTTCGAGACGTTTTTTCACGGAGTCTTTCGATAGCATGTAATTCACGGTAATGTGCTTTCCGACGTCGCGGATGAATTCCAGGAAGGAGAAATTTTTCATCCAGTCGTAGTTATTTACGAGCTCGGCTTTGTTATCGCCGCCTTCGAAATCCAGGAAGCGTTTTAGCTGGGCCTGAACGGAAGCTACGTTATGATGGAGCGTTGCCTCGTCGAGCAGGTTGCGCTCAGCCGATTTTCCCGAAGGATCGCCTACCATCCCGGTTGCGCCGCCTACGAGTGCTATCGGTTTGTGTCCGCCGATCTGGAAATGCTTCAGCAGCATGATAGGCAGGAGATTTCCCACGTGCAATGAATCGGAAGTCGGATCGAAGCCTACATAACCAGCTGTCATTTCTTTGAGCAGTTGTTCTTCCAGTCCGGGCATAATGTCCTGGACCATTCCTCTCCAGCGGAGCTCTTCGATTACATTTGATTGCATGTGTTCTCTTTTGTTTTTGTCAGCGTTTGCGCCTGCCTCTGTCGGCAAACAAGTCAGACAGGTGCAAAAATAGTAGTTTTTACGGGAAATCGATGGTAATGCTCTGGGACTCGTTTATGGGATTTCGGTATCTTTATCCGCACTCATTTCCAGTTTACTGATATGCTTCAAACCCGCAAAGAGCTCATTTTCGTTTTCCTGACAGGAATTACCAGCGCCATTGTTGCTGAGCTGATATCGTGTAAGCTTGTCGATACCGGCTGGTATCCGATCATTGCGGGAATTGTTCCCTGGCCGATCGTCTTCCTGCTCACGGATGTGATGAACGAATTCTACGGGAAGAAAGCCGTGAGAAGAGTGAGCTGGATCACCTGTGTGATGATCGCGTTCTGTTTTGCTAGTTTATGTGGCGGTCGAATTGCCGACACATGCAAATTCGTTTGCCACGGATGCTGAGTTCAGCAAACTGTTCGGAGGCTCGCTCTGGATCATGACGGGAAGCATAGTCGCCTTCGTTTTTTCGCAGATGATCGATGTCTGGGCGTTCTGGTTCATTCGCCGCTTGACGGGTGAAAAGATGATCTGGCTGAGAAGTACCGGCTCGACGGTCTTTTCCCAGCTGGTTGATTCGTATACGGTATTGATCATCGGTTTCTGGATCCCGGGAACATTCACTTTTAAAGAGATCCTGGTCCTGGGAATTACCGGTTATTCGGTGAAGCTCGTTATCGCGATCGGCTTGACACCCTTTATTTACTTGGTGAGGTACGGAGTGAAACGCATTCTCGGAAACGAACAGGCGGAAGAAATGTCACGTGCAGCCGCTGAAGAATCGCTGATAACCGAAACTGTAAAATGAATGAAATTGAAAAGGAGGATTCCCTTTATTTTCAATTTTACATTTTCAATTAACTCAGAGTTCGAACGTCAATTCAAACGTCACCGCCTGGGCGGATAAGCCATCGCTTCTTGTATAAGCGGAATAACGCACTCCTGCTGTTTTGAAAGCGAACAAATAGCTTCCCGAAGATGGGTTCCTGATTCCGGCTATCGGCTTCAGCGGCGCAAAGCGAATGGCTCCACCAACTTTGTGAGACGTAAATTTCGACAGGTCGTAATCGCTCGTATAATAATCTCCCTGGCGGAAAGTGTGCTCTCCGTAAGGCGCGAAATACTTGCTTTCTTTCTGGGCCGACAAGCGGTAAAAAGGCGTGATGGTTAACCAGTTGGTTACTTTTACCGGAGTTTCCACCGTTACGGCCAATGCGTGAATGTCCCACGTATCGTAATAATAGCGCGCATAAGCTCTCAGCTTCAGGTAGGCATTCACCGAATAGTTGTAGCGTGCATACAATGCCGATTTTAAGCGCAGCTCCGGCAGTTTTTCGATCCTCACTTCTTTGTCAAAATCGTCTTTAACGCCGTCGTTGAAATAAACACGGTGAAATGGTGTTGACAACATTCCCCACTGTGCGGTAAGGTCAATTCCTACGGCTGCATTCATTTTGCGGTTGATGACATATGTGTAACCGTTCGAAAGCGAAAGGGAATAGCGCCAGTCTACAGGATAAGTTTTCCCGTCTTTCTCGATGGTCTTTCCGGTAACGGGAATGACAACTGCGCTGGAAACCTGCGGTGATTCGTAGGCGCTTCCGCTCGTGCTTCCTGATCCTGTGTAAACCGGGCTGGCTCCTGAAGTAGTTGTTCCGCCGCTTGTGCTTCCGGACGTATTGCCGGATGTGCTTCCCGAATCTTCTCCTGAATCTTTCTCAATTCCGTTGTATCCGGACATATTGCCGCTGTCTCCGCCGCTGCCTTCTCCTGAAGTGCTTCCCGATCCTGTGCTTGCGCCTGATGTCCAGATTGGACTGGCACCGGAAGTGTATTCACTGGCGGCTGCACGAAATTCGCCCGGGTAAACCATCATCCAGCGATCGGAAATGAAATTCAGTCCGACGGTGTAATTACCCATGCGCTTGTTCAGGTTCTTCGACCAGGCTAACCCGGTGTTGATGGAACGAACGTCGTATTCATTGGAAAAGCCGATGGAAGGAGTGAAGAGCATTCCTTTTTTCTTGCTGGCAAGGTCGAAGCTCAGGTGAGCATACGTTCTGAGCTCATCGCCGCTGACGTTGGAAGTTCCCGAACTCGCGGAAGTCATGTATTTATCGATCTTCAGCATGGAAGCCGAAGTGAAGTAATCAAATCCTCCGTCGACCTTCACAGCCGAAGAGTCTTTCAGCGGGATGTAGATCATCGATTCCATCGTATTGCTGAACAATTCCTGTGATCCGGTTCCGCCGTTTACTGCGCTGTGATCTCCGTCCTGGTCATAGTAGCCACCGAGAAGACTCACTTTAACGGGACGAGTGTCTTTCTTCGGTTTGATCGTATCCGTTTGCCCGAAAAAGGACAGCGTGATCAGTAAAAAGCAAATGGTAAGTAATATCGCCATGATTTCTGTTCGATAATCGGTTTAATTGCAGCCACAGCCGCCTCCTGTTTTTCCACCCATTCCACCGGAAGCTCCTTCGCGGTAAGATTCTGCTTCGCCTTCTAGCTTTTCCAGGGAGGAAGCGTTGGTCTGCATCGCATCGTCTTTCAGCTGCTGCGTCTGGTATGCTTTCACCGTCTCACATCCGGCTGATGCGAAAACCAGGAATGTGCCGGCGGCGGTCAATTTAGTGAGTGATCTCATAATGTACTTGTTTCAGGTTGTCGGAATAGTAATAATCGTTCTTTTCATCTATGATGAAGCAATTCAGGTCGTTGAACTGGTTGACGAAGTCGAGTCCATCCTGTAATCCGAGCAGGAAAACAGATGTCGCAATGGCGTCGCACAATTCGGCGTCCGGAGAAATGATCGTAACGCTGTGAATACCGCTCACCGGCCAGCCCGTTTTCGGGTGAATAATATGAGCATATTTCTTTCCGTTGATCAGGGCAAAGCGCTCGTAGCTCCCGGAAGTTGCAACAGCTTGGTTTTCAATTGGAAGAAAAGCAATATGGGTTTCTTTTTTCTCCGGATCGGAAATGCCAACTCTCCAGCGTTCGCCGTTCTCGTTCTTTCCCCAGGTGATGAGATCGCCGCCTGCGTTGACGAGCCCGCCCTGAACCCCGAGGGATTGCAGCTTTACTTTGATCTTCTGGGCGATGTAGCCTTTGCCGATCGCTCCCAGCTCGATCTTGGTTCCTTTATTGGCGATGTAGATCGTTCTGTTTGCTTCGTCGAGCTGGATGTGCCGGTAATCAATGTTCCGGACAGATGCTGCAATGGCTTCTTCGGTGGGAACCTCGACCATCGGCTTGTCGAAATACCAGACTTTATCAATGGAAGCGAAGGTAACATCGAATAATCCGTTCGTAAGACCGGAGATCTTGATACTTCGCTTAACGAGAAAAAATAATTCGTCACATACTTTCACCGGACAAATTCCTGCGTTCTGGTTCACAACATACAATTCGGTTCCTTCCTGCCAGGCGGAAATAATGCTGATCAGCCTGTTCGCTTCTTCATAACCGGTTTCGATCAACTGCTGCGCTTCGGCCTCTTTGGACGCATCGTAAACCACGGCAATGTCGAGGTGACTTGTCATGGAAGGAATGCTTTTCGAGAAAACGGTCAGCCTGCTCATTGATTTTCCAGCTTTTGAAGTTCTTCGATCACTTTTGGGGACGGATTTCCGTAGCGGATCACGGCTTTCACATTCAGGGAAGCGTCTGTGATCACTAGCAATGGAAAATTCCCTCCCGGATTCAGTTTTTCAGCTAGCAGTTCGTTTGCCTGAACAATGCTCTTATCCAGTTTTGTGCGCTGGGGGAAATCGGCTGTGTAATAAATGAAGCTGTTCTTCAGCAAAGAATCGATCTCCGGAACATTCAGCGTTTCGGATTTGAATTTCTTGCAGACGCTGCACCAGTCGGAACCGCTGAAATAAACGGCAATGTTCTTTTCCTGGCTCACAGCCTGTTTTTGAAGTCCGGAAACAATTTCCTCTTTTTCGGAGCGAAAAGAAACAAGAACGAGTAATAAAGAAAGGGCGATCAGTTTCATTGTTTGCAGATTTTAGCGGTTGCTGTTTGCTGACCACTTATCAGCCTGATCGTATAATAGCCGGCTTTCCAGTTTTCAGTGGCTAATGTTAACCGATTT
>Ga0247810_10000447_pt1 | contig 45602 bp, 26 predicted proteins | sample UWRJL119311C1_FD_179918 | JGI IMG/M metagenome (GOLD analysis project Ga0247810, IMG submission 179918) | Plant litter microbial communities from Arlington Agricultural Research Station in Wisconsin, United States - UWRJ-L119-311C-1 | ecosystem: Environmental > Terrestrial > Plant litter >...
CAAAGAAAAAAATAATTAAAAAAAAAAAATGCAATTATTAAATGAAACAACAATGAAAAAATAAAACAATAAATCTTTAATCCAATAAATACCTTAATTATAATAATTAAAAATAATAAAAATAAAAATAAAAATTATATAATAATTAGTTTATCTTTACCTATAATTCTGTATCTATTTAATATTAGTATTACTAATATTTTTTTAACGAAAAATTTTATTTATATAATTTATATTTTTATTATTTTATTTATTTATTTTATATTGGAACTTATAATACTTATTTACTTTATTAATATTAAGGAGAATAAATTAAATAATAATAAGGTATATATTTTATTGCCTAAATATTATATATTTAAAGTAAACACCTTTAGAAATAGTAATTTAATAAATAAAGAATTATTTACCTCTCATTTTTTTAGACTAATAGTATACTATTTAATAATGATAGTTGTGTTATTAGGTCTAGCTACGATTTTAAATTATTTTATATTGTAATCGCAAAAGACTATTAATAATTTAATTATTAATTAATAAGTTCTACTTTTTAATATTTACTTTCCTAGCAAAGCCAAAGCAAGTATCGCATTATCATTAATAATATTTACTAATTCTATTAATAATAATTATAATGTTAAAGGTTAAAAATTATTTTAACAATTAGTTTTAACCTATATTAATAAATAGAACAAATACTAATATTTGTTAGTATTTAGTAACCCTCTAAGGAATCTAGAAGCTAGTAACATCTAAAGTTATTATTATTATTATTATTATTATTATTATTATTATTATTGGAATAATAGTAAGATATCAGGTCAAATATAAGAATATTAAATAAGTATAAGTAATTATTATTAAAAGAAAGGTCTCCAAATATTATTTAATATAATCGCATATTAATTATTAAGTTTTTATTTTTAAATTTAACTAGTAAAGTTCTCTTAATTCAATGGTTAGAATAGCATTCTTCTAAAGTGTTTATTCTGGTTCGAGTCCGGAAGAGAACAATTTTTAATTATTATTATTCCTAATTACCGAAGGAAGGAAGGAAACAATTCCTAATTCAATTAGGAAGAAGGCAAATATTATTAATATATTTGATAATATAATATTTAATATTTGATGTTATTTTACTAAAAGAAGCAAGTATTAAAATTTTAGTCAATTTAACTATTAAAATTATCTTTTTCCAAAGAATGCAATTAAATAGGTATTATTTATTATTAGCAATTATTAAATGTAACAAAAATGACAAATTAAAAACAAAAATAATGAATATCTCTATAATTTTATTTATAATAGGAATATTAGGATTTGTATTAAATAGAAAAAATATTATATTAATGATAATAGCTATAGAAATTATGTTATTAGCAGTAACTTTATTAGTATTAATAATGTCTTATAGTTTTGATGATAATATAGGACAAATATTTAGTTTATATATACTATCCATAGCTGGTGCTGAATCAGTAATAGGTTTAAGTATTTTAGTCGCATATTATAGATTAAGAGGGACAATTTCATTAATTAATTAATGTATTTATCAATAATTATATTACCTTTATTAGGATCATTAGCTTCTGGATTATTAGGTAGAAAAGTGGGAATTACAGGTTCTCAAATAATAACTAATTCTTGTTTAATATTATCCTCTATATTAATAACAATAGCTTTTTATGAAGTAGGAATATGTGGATCTCCGGTAATTATAGACTTAATAAGTTGGTTAGATATAGAACTATTAAATATAAGTTGGACATTTTATTTTGATCAGTTAACTGTTTCTTTAGGATTAGCTGTAATATATTGTTCAACTTTAATACATATTTATAGTGTAGATTATTTATCTACAGATCCGCACAATCAAAGATTTTTTGCTTATCTTTCTGCTTTTACAGCTGGAATGTTAGTTTTAATTTGTGGAGGGAATTTTTTAGTAATGTTTGTAGGTTGGGAATCAATAGGAGTAGTTTCTTATTTATTAATCAATTTTTATTTTACTAGAATACAATCAAATAAAGCAGCAATATTAGCATTTACAATGAATAGAGGAGGGGATATGTTAATGAGTATAGGATTTTTTGCTATATTCTCTATTTTCGGATCATTAAATTATTCTGAAGTATTTAGTTTAACCCCTTATATAAATGAAAGCTCTATTACTCTAATTGCTTTATTATTATTAGGAGGTGCTCTAGCTAAAAGTGCTAATATTCCTTTACATTCTTGGTTACCAGGTAGTATGGAAGCTCCAACTCCAGTTAGTGCACTTTTACATGCTGCGACTTTAGTAACTGCAGGAATTTATTTATTAATAAGAACTTCTCCTATCTTAGAATATAGTAGTACAGCTTTATTAATAATTACAATAATAGGATCAACAACAGCCTTTTTTGCAGCCACTAGTGGTTTATTAGCAAATGATTTAAAAAGAATAATTGCTTTTAGTACTATTTCCCAATTAGGATATATGATGATGGCTATTGGACTAAGTCAATACAATGTAGCTTTAATGCATACTGTAAATCATGCTTTTTTCAAGGCTTTATTATTTTTAGGAGCTGGTGCAGTAATACATTCATTCCATGATCAACAAGATGTTAGAAAAATGGGTGGTTTAATTAAATTTTTACCTTTTACTTACTCAGTAATGTTAACTGGTTCTTTAAGTTTATTAGCTACACCTTTTTTAACAGGATTCTATAGTAAAGATTTAATTTTAGAATTAGCATTTGGACATTATAGTTTTAGTGGTATGTATGCTTATATTTTAGGATCTATAACTGCAGGAATTACTGCATTTTATAGTTTTAGACTTATTAGTTTAGTATTCTTAACAAACCCTAATGGTAATAAACAATCTTATTTAAATTCTCATGAATCTACATTATTAACTATTATACCATTATTTATTTTAGCTTTATTTAGTATTTTCTTTGGTTATATTTTCTCAGACTTATTCATTGGTATAGGTTCAGATTTCTTCCAAAATGCTATTTTCACACATCCTAATAATATTGCATTAGTAGAAGCAGAATTTTCATTATTACCTATTGTTAAATTATTACCTTTTATTTTATCAGTGAGTGGTGCTATTATTGCTATTTACTTATATCATTTACAACCCTTGTTTTTAATTAATTTAACTAATAGTAAATTTAATAGAAATATTTATGCTTTTTTAAATGGTAAATACTATTTTGATGTTATTTATAATCATTTTATTTTTAATATTGGTTTATTATTAGGTAATCGTATTTCTAAAGAAATTGATAGAGGAGCTATTGAATTATTAGGACCTTATGGTTTATCTAATTATTTTTATAAAACAGGAAATAATTTAGCTAAACTAGATACTGGTGTAATTACAACTTACTCTTTATATATTACAATAGCTTTAATTGCTTTATTATTTATAGTTTTTGCTCCTTTAATTTTTAATAGTAATTATTATAGTGATACTACATCATTATTTAATCTTAATTATAATTATTTAATTAGCAATCTTGAGATTAGATTATTTATTATTTACATTTCTACAGCATTTATTATTACTACTAACAAATAATTATCATTAATCTTTTAGATTAATAGTATTATTATTAATCTTGCATAATATTTATTTAATTTTTATTAATTAGGCAATAGAATATTACCCTCCTTACTAAATATTTAATAATAAGAAGAAGAAGAAGAAGAAGAAGAAGAAGAAGAAGAAATCATTAATTGTTAAAGAATATCTTAACCCTTGAATATAATTATAATTATATTAATACTATAAAGTATAGTAAATTTAATAATAATAAATAATTAATAATTATTAATAAATATTTAGTAATTTAATAATAATTATTAAAGAGGTCTATAGAATTGCAATAAATGATAATTAAATAAATATTTAAAGACTTTAGCATAATGGTTAATGCAGTTCGCTCATAATGGATATTATAAAGGTTCAACTCCTTTAGGTCTTAATATTACCTTTTATTTTTTTTTTATATCTTTCTATAATTATATCTTTATATCTTTCTATCTTGCAATTACTAATTTGCAAATTCCAATCCCAATTCCAATTCCAAGCCCCAAAAAAGGAGTCTTTTGCGAATTAGAAATGGGTTATATTTTTGTAAACTATTTTTTTTTTACTGTGCAAAAACTAATTAATTATCTGCATTCTTTTTATTAATAATATTTTAATCTTTGCATAATAATTCGATTAAATATTAACTTTTCTCTTGCCTTTGTAAGTCTACGAGCAAAGGAACTTTATTAGAAAATTTTATTTATTTTTTTTATTTTCGCATTGTGATTGCTTGGTAAATACTAATTACTCTTAAAGAAAATTTAACTATTAGTATTGGTAATATTATTATTTATTATTAATATTTAATTTGTATTTAATAATAATTATTTTAATTATTTATTATTATTATTTATTTATATTTGTCTTTTGCGATTGCAGGATTATTGCATTGAAAAAAAAATTAAAAAGTAATAATTAATGAACTGAATTAATTCTACTAATGCTAAAGAAATTGGAACTCTTTATTTAATATTCTCGGTTTTTGCTGGAATGATAGGGACAGCTTTTTCTGTGTTAATAAGATTAGAATTATCTTCTCCTGGAGTACAATTTTTACAAGGTGATCATCAATTATTTAATGTAATCATATCAGCTCATGCTTTTATCATGATTTTCTTCATGGTAATGCCTGGTTTAGTAGGTGGATTTGGTAACTATTTATTACCAATTCACTGTGGTAGCCCAGATATGGCATTTCCTAGATTAAATAATATATCATTTTGGTTATTGCCTCCTTCATTATTATTACTTTTAATGAGCTCTCTAGTAGAAAATGGAGCCGGAACAGGTTGGACAGTTTATCCACCCTTATCTGGAGTACAATCTCATTCTGGTGGATCTGTTGATTTAGCAATCTTCAGTCTACATTTAGCTGGGGTTTCTTCATTATTAGGTGCTATTAATTTCATCAGTACAACTTTAAATATGAGAACTAATGGTATGTCTTTACATAAATTACCTTTATTCGTTTGGGCTATATTTATTACTGCTATATTATTATTATTATCTTTACCTGTTTTAGCTGGTGCTATTACAATGTTACTTACAGATAGAAACTTCAATACTTCATTCTATGATCCAGCTGGGGGAGGTGATCCAATTCTATATCAACATCTATTTTGGTTCTTTGGTCACCCTGAAGTATATATCTTAATTATACCAGGATTTGGTATAGTTAGTCACATAGTGTCTACATTTTCAGGTAAACCAATATTTGGTTATATTGGAATGGTTTACGCTATGTTCTCTATTGGAATTTTAGGATTCTTAGTATGGAGTCACCACATGTTCTCAGTTGGTATGGATGTAGATACGAGAGCTTATTTTACCGCTGCAACTATGGTAATTGCGGTTCCAACAGGAATTAAAATCTTTTCTTGGATTGCTACATTATACGGTGGTAGTTTAAGATACAATACTCCATTATTGTTTACTTTAGGTTTTTTAGCCTTATTCACAATAGGAGGGTTAACAGGAGTAGTTTTATCTAATGCCTCTTTAGATATTGCTTTCCACGATACATATTACGTTGTAGCTCATTTCCACTATGTTTCATCTATGGGAGCTGTTTTTGCTTTATTTGCAGGTTTCTATTATTGGACTCCTAAAATTGTAGGTAGAAATATTAATGATTTTTTAGGTAAAATACACTTCTGGACATTATTTATTGGGGTAAATTTAACTTTCTTCCCTCAACACTTTTTAGGAATGGCTGGTATGCCTAGAAGAATCCCTGATTATCCAGATGCATTTAGTGGATGGAATCAATTATCTAGTTTTGGGTCTATTATTTCAGTAGTAGCTACTATTTTATTTGGTTATATTATTTATGATATTTTCGCTAACTCTAAAACTACTACAAATAACCCTTGGGCTGTTATTCCTTACTTTGTATCAGAAAAAGAATATAATAACGATAATCAACCTGTAAATACATTAGAATGGACATTAGCTAGCCCTATCCCATTCCATGCATTTAAAATGTTACCTATCCAATCTTAAATTTTCTTGCCCACAATTCTACAATTACACAATTATTATAATAATATTAGGCCTTTGCAAATAATAAATATTTGGAAGCATTAATAGAATTATTATAATAAAAATATAATATTATTATTATTGGAAGCAATTGCAATTACTAATTAGTATTATTATTAAATAATTATAATAATATTATATTTGTTGTAGTCTAAAAGATTAATAATACAATAAAAACTAATTTAAATAATACTTGTTTAATAATTATCCAATTAAAATTGGCTTTAAGTATTAAAGTTGATAATTGCAATTCTTACCCTCCTTTTTGTGCCCCATAATAAATTAATTATAATTAAAAGTAATTATATTTACTAGCTTTTATTTTAAATATTCCGACTCCTTTTTACCTTTACCTTTTACCTTCTTAAATATGTGATGGTTTTTTTATCAATTTTAACTTTAATAGTAGCTAAGGCTCTACCTTTTTTAAATACAAATATCTCTTCTATTCAATATACTAGAATTACTAGTATTGTGTTTATTTTTACTGGGGCTTTAAGTTTCAACATTTTTAATATAGAATCTATAGGGACTTCCGCAGGTATAGGTATATATAGCGGTTTATTTCAAGTTACAAATATAGGTCAATTATTAGAAATATTTCTTTTTATAATAGGAGGTTTAATATTAATATCTATGCCCTTAATTTTAGTAAGAAACAATAACTATAATAATTGTAATAATAATAATAATAATAATATTAAATCTTATTATATTACAGATAGCTATTCTAGAGATTACTCTTTAATAGTTTTATTTAGTAGTTTAGGTTCATCTTTATTAATATCTAGTTTTGATTTAATCTCTGTATATTTAAGTATAGAATTACAATCTTTTGGGTTATATGTATTAGCTACATTATATCGGAATTCGGAATCTTCAACATCCGCTGGATTAAAATATTTTTTATTAGGGGGATTATCTTCTTGTATAATTTTATTGGGAGTTGGTTTAATTTATTCTTATAGTGGAACTACTAATTTTGAATCTTTATATATTTTAAATACTATAAATAGCTCTCATGATAATTTACAATATGTTAGTTTTGGTATAAGTTTTGGTTTAATTTTAATTTTTATAGGATTTTTATTTAAAATTGCGGCTGCACCACTTCACAACTGGTCTCCTGATGTGTATGATGGTGTACCTACAATTGTTACTACTTGGTTAACTATAATACCAAAAATATCTATATTAGTATTATTATTAGAATTAGAAGTTCAATTAGGAATTATTGGGGGTTATAAAACTGTAAAAATATTAGAAATGGGTAATAATTTCATTAATAATGGTTTAATTAATATTAAAACTTTATTAATAATAAGTGCTTTATTATCTTTAATAGTTGGAAGTCTTTTAGGATTAAGTCAAATAAGAATAAAAAGATTATTAGCTTATAGTACTATTTCTCATATTGGTTTTATACTATTAGCATTAAGTATTAATAGTGAACAATCTATAGATTCCTTTATTTTTTATATTATACAATATACAATAGTTAATTTAAATATATTTATTAGTATTTTAGGTTTAACCTATATTTTAAATAACAATAATTTTAATAATATAAATTTAGGAATAAATAATGCTAATTTTATTATTAAAGATATTAACTATATTTCTCAATTAAAAGGGGTATTTTTTTCTAATCCTTTAATTTCTTTAAGTCTATGTATTTCTTTATTCTCTATGGCTGGTATTCCTCCTTTAATCGGTTTCTTTAGTAAACAATTTGTTTTATATTCTGCCATTAATAATGGTTACTATTTTATAGCGATTATTGCTATTATTGTTAGTGTTATTAGTTGTTCTTACTATCTAAAAATTGTTAAAGTAATAATTGAAGAAGAAGAAACAACTAATAATACACAATACGATAAAATAAATATTGTTGAGGGAGACATTAACAAATTGAATAATATTAATAATACAACTTTTAACATTAGTAACTTTCATAGTTATTTAATATCTACTCTTTCTTTAATTATTTTATTATTCTTTATACAACCTTCTATAATTTTAAATAGTACACAATTACTATCTTTATCATTATTTTATATTTAAATGAATAACTTATTGTTTATTTTTATTTTTGTTCCTATTTTAGCTTTTGTTTTATTAGCTTTAAATATTTTACTTGCCCCACATAAACCAGATGAAGCTAAAGTTAGTCAATATGAATGCGGTTTCCAACCTATTCCAGGTCAAACTAGATCTACTTTCCAAATTCACTTTATGATCGTTGCTTTATTATTCTTAATTTTTGATCTAGAAATTTTATTATTATTCCCACTGGCTACTTCTTTATATCAAGTTTCTATGTTTGGTTTTACTGTTGGAATTATTTTCTTTATTGTATTAACTATTGGATTTGTATTAGAAATAGGATCTGGTGCAATTGCACTAGCTAACTTTAATTCTACTACTCCGACTCCGAAGGAAGAAGTAAGTAATAAGAATTAATATTAAAGCAAAATAATCAAAATATTATTAGGAATGATATCAAATATTAGTATTTGCTTCTATTAATTATTTAATAAATATTTATTAATCGCATTGCGATTATTGCATAATTACTACTTTAATTATTGTTAGTAGTTATTCTTACCCTCCTTGTTTTTCTAACTTTAATAATCGCAAATACTAATATTATTATTATTTATAAAAGAATGAGATCTTGCAAATTATTGCTTCTATTAATTAATACTAATTATAATTACTATTAAAGATTATATCGCAATGCGATTAATTTCATTTAATATTTAATGGAAATTTGTTAGAGTGGTTTAATAAGTTCGTCTAGAAAGCGAATGCTGAGTATTCTCAGCCGGGGGTTCGAATCCCTCAATTTCCGAATAACTATTTAGTATTAATTATTATCTTTTAAGACTAAGTGATTAAAATTTCAATCTTAAATTAATAATAATCTTTAATCGCATTGCGAATAAAAATAAAAAGAACGAAATAATAATAATTAATCGCATTGCGATACAATTAATAATTAGTTGCATTCTTTAGTATTATAATTAATTAAATAATTAAATTATTAATTTGTTTTATATTCAAACTTAATTCAAATATCAAATATTATGGGATATAATATTTCTTTATTTAATATTATTTTTAATGATGCCCCACAACCTTGGCAATTAGGTTTCCAAGATAGTGCTGCTCCAGGTTTCACTGGTTTAGTAACACTACATAACACAATTGGATTCTATTTAATTTTAATAAGTTTTTCTGTATTTTGGGTTCTTTTTTCTCTAATTTATTATTATAGTTCTAATAAAAACCCAATAGCATATAAATATTTAACACATGGGACTGTTTTAGAATTAATATGGACTATTACACCAGCATTAATTTTAATAGCTATTGCTTTTCCTTCTTTTAGATTATTATATTTAATGGATGAAGTAATATCTCCAACCTTAACTATTAAAGTAGTAGGTCACCAATGGTATTGGTCTTATGAATATTCAGATTTTATAACAGATAGTGGAGAATCTATAGATTTTGATTCTTATATGATACCTGAATCTGATTTAGAATTAGGTCAATTTAGATTATTAGATGTGGATAATAAATTAATTATACCAGTGGATTGCCATATTAGATTAATTATTACAGGTTCTGATGTTCTACATTCTTTTGCTGTTCCTTCATTAGGTTTAAAATTAGATGCTGTTCCAGGTAGATTAAATCAAGTATCATTTTTAGCTGAAAGATCTGGTACTTTCTATGGACAATGCTCCGAAATTTGTGGAGTTTGGCATGGATTTATGCCTATAGTAGTTGAAGCTGTATCTTCACCAGATTTTTTAGTTTGGGTTGATTCTGCTTCTTCTTAACCTAATATTTACTAAATATTTATTTCTAAATATTTATTAGGGCATGAAATATTTAAATATTTGTAATTATAATATTATTTATTTAATTAATATTGCCTAGGAAATAATGATTAAGTGTTAATATAATCGCATTATTAATTAATATTACTAATATTAAATATTTATTTATTATTATTACTTTTCTTAGCCCTCCTTCTAATTAAATTATTTAGGAAAGGGGTAATGATTATATTAATTATTCTTTTGTTGCATAATATTAATTAAATAAATATAATTTTTAATTAATAATTGTATTTGCGGCCTAATAATTAGGAAAGCTAATTAATAATTTAAATATTTAATTAATAATTTAATACGAGTATGCTGAAATTTGGTAGACAGGTGAGTTTTAGGTACTCATGATATTTTTATTGTAAGAGTTCAAGTCTCTTTACTCGTAAAGTATAATTATTACTAGTTAATTAACTAGTAATGTTGGATGGCTGTAATAATTATTGGGGCGCAAGTACTATTATTATTCTAATAATAAATAATTAAAATTAAATAATTGCGATAATTTATGTATTGCAATGATAATGCGATTCTTGCTTTTTTTATTTTAAAATAATTAATCTTTAATTATTTTTTGGACAGAATAACCACTACTAAAAACATAAATTATTACCCCAAATTAATTAATATTTAATGGAAATTTGTTAGAGTGGTTTAATAAGTTCGTCTTGAAAGCGAATGCTGAGTATTCTCAGCCGGGGGTTCGAATCCCTCAATTTCCGAATATATTAATTTGTAATTAATTTTTTAATTATAATTATTTATTTAATTATTTGCTTCTATCCAATAATGCAATAATAAATAAATAATTATAATTATTTATTGTAATTAAAATTTTAATCTTTAATTATTTTTTGGAATATTTAAATTATAAGCAATAATTTTATTGATTACGATTAATAGCTGAAATAGTTTAAAAGGTTAAAACATACCATTCATGACGGTATAATGAAGGTTCGATTCCTTCTTTCGGCTTATCGCTTTTATACTTATTTTTTACCTTAGTCTTTAATTATTGAATTATTGAATTATTAAGCTTATTTTTTTATTTAATTAATTTTTTAATTAAAGAATATAATTATCATTAAATATTACCTTCAAATATTGATTAATAATACAAATAACAAATAATATTATTCTATTCTAATTAGAATTATTAATATAATAATTAAATAATTACGTGTCTCTATAAGAATAGTAATTGCATAATTACAATCTTAATTTAACTTAATAATTATAAGAATTATAATTAAGAATAGGAATAATCGTCATTGGTAAGATAACACGATTGCTAATCGTCTGGGATAGCTCCCTTAAGCGTTCGACTCGCTTTTATTCCGTAGAAATTGTTAATTATTTATTTATTTAATTAATTTTTTAATTATCGCATTGCGATTGCAAGCCTCTTTATTTTCATTAATACGCATTAACTATAATAATGAAAATATTATTTTTAATTTTAATTTTAAGGTCATATTAGTTTAATTGGTAAAGCACAGCTTTGTGGATGCTGAGTAAAGAGTTCAAATCTCTTATGTGACCCAAATAATAATTGTAAGTTTATTTTTTTATTTATTTATTAATTGTTTGTATTCGCTATTAATATTTATTATTTATTATTTATTATTTATTATTTATTATTTATTATTTATTATTTATTATTTATTATTTATTATTTATTGGAGACAAATCCTAGCTTCTATATTTATTGAAATTTTCTTAGCCCTCCTAAAATTTAATTGTTTGAATATGAATATAAATAAATATTACCAGTCTTCTTTAAATTTTTAAATTACTCTTAAAGCGATTATTACTAAAGTAAGGAGGGTTAAGTTTACAGATGGTTTCTGTAGTAGATCTGCAAAGTCTAAATTTTTAGGTTCAATTCCTACTTAACTCTAAAAATTTATTATGTTTACTTACCAAATTTGTCTAGTCAATCTTAAATATTGTAATCACTCTTATTTTCTATTTCCCCAGTAATTTCTAATCTAATAATCAATCGAATTAATACAATAAATAATAAATAATAAATATTACAATCTTTTTTTTTTTTGTATTGCGGCCCTAATAATAATAAAGTTTATCCTAATTATTTAATATTAATTGTTATAACAATTAATATTTTCGGCCCTAATAAAACTATAATAAATATAAATATAATAAAAATAATATATTTAATATTAATATTAATATTAATATTAGTCGGTCCTAATTACCGAAGGTAGGAAATAAATAAATAAAAAAAATAAACTTACAATTGAATAGTCCAAATCATTAAGCGAAAGAATATAATTAAAAATTAATTAAGTATTAATTAATTTTTTACATCTTTAATTTAATTGGTAAAGTGCCTGTCTTCGAAGCAGGAATTATTGGTTCGAGTCCAGTAGGATGTTAATTTAACTTCCAAATAATTATCAATCGCTTTAAGAGTAATTTTAATGCAATATTTAATTATAATTAGTGATTATTATTATTAATTATTATTATAATTACAAAAAGACGATTTTTAAAAGAGTAAATGTCTAATAATAATTATTTAAATTAAATAATTTATTCATTGATTTGTTAAGGAACAAATATAATTAATAGTCTTTTGCGATTAAAATAAAATAAATAAAGCCTGAATAGTTTAATAGGTAAAACGGCTTACTTGTAATAAGTAGATAGCGGTTCGATTCCGTTTTTAGGCAAGAATCGCATTGCGATTGTAATTATTCTATTCTAATTAGAGTAACTATTATTAAATAAGTAATTATTATTATTATTAATTTAATAATTTGGGGTTATAATTGCAATTATAATAATATTATTAATATTAATGCAAGTAATTATTGATGATAACTATAATTATATTTGTTGCCTATATTTAGGCAAAGAATAATATAAGTAGCAAATTATTACCCCAAATTATTACTATTTTTATTGAGTTGTAGTTTAATTTGGAAAAACACCATTTTTTGGTAGTGGTTTATATCAGTTCGAGTCTGGTCAACTCAGAAATTATTAAAATTAGCATTATTTCCCTAATACTAATAAATAAAGGGCAAGACAAAGAATAATATTGGAAGCAAATGTTTAATTACTATAAATTAAGAATTCTTTTGATAGAAATAAATATTTTATTATTTATTATCATTAATAATAATAGTTCGTGGAATCCATAGTGTACTTACTTATTATAATTACTAAGACTCTTAAAGAATAATAAGTAAGAGTGAATAAATAATAAAACTCTTATAAGTATATGAGGAATAATATAATTATCATATTTACTCATAATATGATAATTAAATAATTAATAATATTTGTCATTAAATATTAAGCAAAGGTTTAGTTAATCTAGAAACCCCAAAAAGCAATCGATGAGTAAAGTTTAATAGTAATTGCATAGCAACCCATTAATTGGACTTGCAATTATAATTGGAATATTTAGGGTAATGGGGAAATCTGATAATGGTTAATCGGTTATATTTGCAATATAATAATGATAGTTCGAATCTATCTTTCTCCAAAATAAAAATAAAAATAAAAATAAAAATAAAAATAAGCTTAATAATCGCTTGTTCTTGGGGTTTCTACCTAGCTAATAATAATTATTATTATTATTATTATTATTAAAATACACTAATAATATTATTACTTGCTTCCTAATTTAATTCTTAGCTAAGAATTGCTTCCTTCCTTCCTTCCTTCCTTCGGTAATTAGGAATAATAATAATTATTCTTAGGGGTTTTGTTAAGGCAAAAGAATAAATATTAATTATTATTATTATTGGAAGCTAGAAAACTTTAATACTTAAATTTATTAATAAATATAAGTTAAATAAATATTAGAGAGAGTATCCTAATTGGTTAAGGAGCTTACTTTGGGTGTAAGAAGTTGCATGTTCGAGTCGTGTCTCTCTCGTAATAATCACAAATAAATATTTACTAGCATAAATTAAACAAATATTTAAATATTTGTTTAATTTATTTCTCATCATAATTAAACTAAATAATTAGTAGAATTAGAACTATACTAACAAATGTTAATACCAGAATATAAGATGATTGTAGATTTAAATTTACAGTAGAATAAAAATAAAAAAATGGAGAAAAGAAATCATTCTTGCAATTCTAGATTAGTCAATCTAGCTTATATGGAGTTATTGCATAATACTTACTCATATTCAAACTTAATTCAATTGTCATTTTTTAAAATGACAAATTCATTCATTTTATCTAAGATTATTCTAGTCGGATCTAGTTTTTTATTTGGTTGTTTTCTATGTAAATTTATAATTATAAAACAAAATTCGGTTAGTGTGTTTTATAAATTATTAATTATTATTTATTCTTTCAATTTTATTGAATTATTTGTATTGTTTACTACTTTTTACTTATTAGTAAATATTGTTTTTAATATTATGGTATTTGATTTATATCAAATTATTGAATTATTAATTTATGTTGGTATTTCTACAGTAGATATGTCTCCTATTGGTATTATAGATATTCCAGAATCATCTACTATTAATATCCCCGAAAGTAGTACGGGTGATAGTAGTAGTGGTAATACTACTACTAATAATAGTTCTAATTCTACTAATAATAGTTCTAATACTTCTACTAATTATACTACTAATACTTCTAATGCTTCTACTAAGACTCCTAATGCTCCCATTAATAATGCAACTTTTGCCATGTTAATGGGAGCGGCAAATGCTGCGGGTGTTAAAGTTATGCAATATACTCCTAAAATTGCAGGTACAAATGCCAATAGGCGTTGGTAGTATAGTTGCTGGGTCTGCATTTATTGTATCAATATTAATATTTGGTAATCTATCCAAGGATATTGGTAATAATTTTATAGACCCTAGTATCTAATTTGAAATGTTTGGTTTAACTGGGGATTCAGTTAGAGACTTATTACAAATGTTGCTTGTCTTTCAATCGCATTGCGATACAATTATTTTTTATTTATTTAATTTGTTATAATTACTTAATTTCTACTTTAGAAATAGAAAAAATAGAAGTATTTTTAAATTACTATTTAAGTAAAAATATAGTAATTTATATTATAAAATTGTTTACAATAAGTAAAAAATTAAGTAAAATACTTATGATTAGTTCATTTTTATTACTAATTTTTTCTAATTTTAATTCTTATTATTATTTAAATTTCTTTAAATATTATTTTGATAATATAATAGAATATATGAGTAAAAAATAATAGTCAACTCAAAAAAAGATCAATTTTTAAACTTTTATTTTAAATAAAATCTAATACTTGACTATTAATTTTTATAACCTATACTACTTATTCTTATTGTAGAACACCCTAAATATAGTTCATGATTATAAATTATTAAAGGACTTAATAATTCAATAATTAGTAATATTACCCCTCCTCCTTTTCCTTTCCCTAAAAAAAGGAGTCGGTAATTAGGAAGAACAGAAATTATAATATAATGTATTATTACTTTTAGCAATAGGGGTTGTTTACAATATAAACTATAATTTTAATTATCTATATCTTTATTTTTTTTAGAAAACTTGTCCAATACAAATAGAAAAATAATAAATATTTCCTAAGGTTAAATTAATTCTATAAACCAATTTTTGTTTAAATCTTAAATTTTACTCTCAATTATTAATAATTAATTCTAGCTTTTTTCTAAATACTAATTATATTTCATTAAATATTTTAATGAAATTAAGGAATTAAGTATTAGACAAAAAGAAAATAATTATTTTATTCTGGTAAAATTTTATTCTTAATTTAATATAAATATTAATAGTTAGATATAGGTAAATAGTTTATTACTATTAGTATTAATAAATATTAATATTTATTATTTAATATTTTACTATTAGTAAATATTTTCTCTATAAGTTTACCACAAATCCATTCTAAGTGTAAATTATATCTTAATGTTTACTTAAGTTTTCCTTAATTATTTAATAATTAAAGTTTTAGAATTTTAACCTCTTTTATTATTATTATTAAATATTCTTGTATTTAAGATAGGAATTAAATTGAGAGTATAATTTAAAGAATTACTTGCAAAGATTATACTAGATTACAATTACAATTATAAAAAAAAAGTATTATATTAATTAATATAATAATTGTATATTTAATTGTATTATTAGGATAATTAAATGGAGGGTTACTATTGTAAATATTAATATTAATATTAATGTAAATATAAATGTAAATATAAATGTTTAATAGTTGGAGGGTACTAAATAATTAAATATTTGATATTACATGGAGGGTACATTAAATATTTTATTTTATATTATATTAATTATTCCTTAATAATATTTAGTTTAGAGACTTATTAAGGAAATATATTTGTTTAATATAATAATAAGTATAATTGGAGGAGGGTAAGATTAATTATTTATTAATTATTAATTATTAATTACTTAATATTTTAATTAAGTAATAATAGGATGAGTAGCTAAAAAATGTAGTCCGTATGATAAAGTATACATAAAGTATAAGATATTAGACCCTAAAAAAAATTAATTCAATACCAATTATTTTCTTGTTAAAATTAATATACCAAATTATTAATTTATTAGAAAAATAGTTACTAATTTTATCACTATTAATATATATTAAAATATTAAACATAAATACTATTAACAAAATAATAATAAAGATTGACATTATAAAAAGGATAATACTAATATCATTTAGTTGATTTGCCAATAACTCATTAGAATAACTTACTTTCACTGGCTCTAATATAGGTCTTAAATACTGCATAACATTATTAATTATATTTATTAGCATTTTATTTGTTTATTTTTGTAATTACATATTAGTAATTGTTATTCCTAAATTTATATTATTTAGTTAACTGTTAACTTTATAAGTTCTTAAAGCGATTGATTGGTTTAACGACTTAATCAGGAGGCTTATATTTATATTCATATTTATTATTATTATTATTATTATTATTATTATTATATTAATTTTGACTACTCAAAATTCGAGCCAGGAGTAAATTCTCAGTAATTATTTAGAGTAGAATTACAACCTATTATTACCCTCTAATAATTACAATTACCAATAGTTAAAATATTATTGTTAAAATATTATTGTTAAAATATTATTGTTAAAATATTATTGTTAAAATATTATTGTTTATTGTTTAAAATATTATTGGAGGGTTACCATTGCTTCGCAGTAATTTTATTAGTGGTAGTCTAAAAGATTAATAAATTAATAAAATTACTTGTTTTATATTTTTATAATTAGAATAGTAATAATTTTACAATTCCTTTTTCTTTTTAAAAAAGGAGTCGGAATAAAAGTATTCAATAATTACAATCGCAATGCGATTGCAACTACATTTCTTGTAGTGAAAATTGTAATTAAATTACAAATATTGAATAATGATAATCACCTTTCCTAATAATATTGTAATATTTATAATTATATTTATTTATCATTATATTTATTTATCATTATATTTACTTGCTTCGCAACCGCAGTAATGGTATTCTTGCCCAATAATTTAATTAAAATATTAAATTAAATAGTAGGTATTTGAAATAATAAAGCACTAATGGAAGTGTGTAAAGAATCTAAAATAATATTAGGGAAAATACCAAAAATTACAGTAGGAATAAGTAATGTAATTAATAAATAGTACTCTCTTCTATTAATATCTAAAACAGGAGGTAGGTGTGGAGATAAGTTACCGTAAGATAATCTATTATATAAAAAAATAGAGTAGCAAGCAGAAAGTACTATACCACTAGCTCCAATACCACTAATTATTGGGTTTTGTTGCCATATTCCAATTAAAGATAATTGTTCCCCTAAGAAATTTAGAGTTAAAGGAATCCCTGTATTAGCTAAAGTAAAAATAAAGAATAATATAGTAAATACAGGCATATATGTAACCAACCCTCTAATATAATTAATAATTCTAGTTCCTGTTCTGTCATAAATAATTCCACCTACACAAATAAATAAAGCTGGACTTACAAAACCGTGAGCTAATGCTAATAAAATAGCTCCTTCTATTCCAATTAAAGTATTAGAGAATAATCCTAAAACTACTACACTCATATGAGCAACACTACTATAAGCTATTAATCTTTTAGTATCTTGTTGAATAATAGTAGAAAAACTAGCATAAATTAAAGAAATAATAGCAATAGTAATAATTAAAGGACTAAAATAATTAGTAGCATCAGGTAAGAAATTAATTAATACTCTTAAATAACCATATGTTGCTAATTTTAAAATAGTAGCTGCTAATAAAATAGAACCAGCAAGTGGAGAATCACTATGTGCTTTAGGTAACCAAATCATGAAAGGATATAAAGGAGTTTTAACAGCAAAAGCTATAAAAAATCCTAACCATAATAATTTTTGACTATCTAAACTTATTTCAACATTAGAAATAATTTGAAAATCTGTAGAACCTATATAGCTATAAATAACTAAGATACTTAATAACATGGGTAAACTACCAGCTAAAGTATATAAAAAGAATAAAAAGGCAGATCTAAATCTATCTACACCATGTCCAAATATCACTATAACTATGAATAATATAGGTAATACACTTTCAAAAAATATATAAAATAATAATAAATCTAAAGAAACAAATGCACATATTTGTAATGTTTCTAATACTAAAAAAGAAACTAAAAATAATTTTAAATTATTAGTTATTGTTGTATAATTAGATAATAAGGCTATAGGTGTTATAAAGGTTGTTAATAATACAAAATATAAAGATATGGCATCTATCCCAAAGTTTAAATGACAAAAATTCAATTGATTGAACTCAGATACAAACTGATAATGATAGGTACTAGAATCGAATTCATACCATAAAAATAAAGAGATAAAAAAATTTAGTAGAGAGGTTGTTAACGCTATTTTTCTCATCTGGTTTTTACTTTCTACAGTATTAGACATAGGTAATATTATTAACGATCCTATTAAAGGTATTATTAGTAATAAGGTTAACATGTTTAGTTATTTTTTGGGGGTGCTAATTTGCCGCTCTAAAGTATTAAGGTTTAATAATTAATTAATAATTTAGTATTTCTAGTTTCTAGTTTCTAGTTTCTAGTTTCTAGTTTCTAGTTTATAATTATAGTTATAATTATAAATGTTTCTAGTTTCTAGTTCTAGTTATAGTTATAGTTATAATTATAGTTATAGTTATAGTTAAATGTAATTAATTATTAAATGTTTAAGAGTAGAAGCAATTTGCGATTCTGATTTCTTGTACTTTTCTATAAAATTAATTACCTAATTGTTTAATATTACTTAATATTTTATCGCAATAATTGTTAGGAAATATAAATATAAATATTACCCTAATAATTATTGCATATAAATTATTTAATTTATAATTATCTTCTTTTTTTTGGCATAATAATAAATAATAAATAATAATTAGATGTTAATAATGCACCCATAATAAATATTATTAGAGCCTAAGAAAACTTCTGAATAATAAATATAATTTATTTTTTAGTAATTATAATGTTATTAATACAGAAGAAGAATTGAATATTTTTAATTATTATATTTATAATTAAACTAAATTTTTATACTTGTTTTTAAATCCTATGGTTAGGATAAATAATTTAATAATTAATTAATTATTAAATTATTATTTTTATTTATTGTTGTAATTAAATATTAGGGAGTAGAGTAATCGAAACTCTGTATGTAATGTGTAAAATTACTGCTAAACCACTCAGCTAACCCCCTTTAATTAATTATTGTTGTTTATTTTAATATTAATAAATATTTATTATTGTTATTAATAATCTTTATTATTTATTATTTATTATTTATTATTTATTATTTATTATTTGGAGGAGGGCTGCAATATTTATTGTAGTCTTTAATTACTATAATTATCTTTAAAAAAGTAATAATTAAATGTATAAATATTAACTATTAGTAAATTTGCAACAACCTTAATAAATAATAAATATTATTATTGAACTTAATTTATAATTAAATATTATTTGATTATTATTATTATTATTAATTATTATTAATTATTATTAATTATTATTTGTTAATTTAGTAATGTATGTTCTAATTACTTGTGTTAATAAATTAAGAGGTAAAATATATTTAGATAAAATATAAACTATAGTAATAAAGAAAAAGTAAGTTACAAATAATTGACTTACAAAGAAAAATGGTATTAATTGTGGCATAGTTTTGTTGTTTATTTTTTTTTTCTATTTTTTTAATATTAATATTCCTAATTAGGTATATTAATTAACAATATTTTTATTTTTTATTGTTATTGTTATTTTTTTTTAAAGAGAGGGAAAGAAAAATCTCTGCTTTAATAATTATATTTTTTATTTGATAACTTTGATAATTACTATTAATGCAACTACCCTTAAGAAATATTATATAATTATAATTAAGCGTTTATAATTTTTAGTGTTAATTATAATATTAATGAGATTATTAAATGTAACTTAATTTAATATTTACTTTTTTAACTAAAGGATATTAATTAAGCAATTTTGTCTCCTGTTATTTATAATATAATTTTTAGTGTTTGTTTAATTTTAATAATTATTATAATAATTATTAAATATTTATTAAATTTACTATTCATTTTACTCTTTTGCGATTATTATTCTTAATTAGTAAATTTAATATTAAATATTTATTTATTTATTTAACGCTTACGAATAATCAGATTCGAACTGATAATATCTACTTGGAAGGTAGAGGTTATACCATTTAACTATACTCGCTATACTAACATTGCAATTAATATAATTACTAATTACTAATAAATATTTACTAATTACTAATTGCTTCGCAGTAATTAAAATTCTTATTTTTAGTCTGGTAATTCTATTTATAATTATTGCATTATTATTACTAGCATTAATAAATATTTATTAAATAATAAATAGAATCGGGGTATTGTATTGAGGAATACTATAAAAATTATAATAAGTTATTATAATTTTTAATATTATAATATTTAATAATATTTAATTTATATTTTACCCCTATATCCTTTTATATAATAATTGATAATCTATCTAATTTAATAATATTTATTATGGGAATTATTAATTAATAATTATTTTTAAAGATTAAAATAAACAAAATAAAAATAATAATTATACTAATTATATAATTACAACTATTTTTAATTTGTTTAATATTTGGAGCGAGATAAGAACTCGAATCTTAAATAACAGCTCATGAGGCTGATGTGTTACCAATTACACTATCTCGCTATAACTATTTATATAGCTATTCTTATATTAAAAAAGTACATCCATATTTTATTATACTATTATATATTTTTTAATTATTTATTATTAAATTTACCTTATAAGTTTACAATTTCAATGGTTGCAATGCAAATATTTAATTAATTATTATCATTAAATGTTAATAATAGAATTAATAATTAATAAAATATTATAACTAATTACCTTATTATTAATGCAAATAATCGAATAATAATAATAATAATAATAATAATAATTATAATAATAATTGGTAGAAAGACCGAAGGAATAAATGTTTAATTGGCAAATCATAGCTTCTTAATTAATATTTAATATTAAATATTATGATTATAATTTTGATTATAGTAACTAAAAATAAAGTATTTATTAAAAGTATCGATAATGATATAGTAATAAAAATTATACAATACAAATATAAAGTAACAAAAAAGGGGTTATTAAGGAACAAAAAAGCAAATTTATAACAAAGGAGGTATATACCAAAAGCTTAAGTAGGTGAAAAAGAAAGGAAAAATAAGTATAAGTTATAACAATTTATAATTACTTTTTCCTTGAAGATCAGGTAAATAAGCGATCCTAAGGAAAACCTTAATTATTAAAATACTTCCTGAAGTAAAACATTTTATGTAAGGAAAGGAAAGGAAATCAACCGAGACTCCGAGAGTAATGGCGAGTGAAATCGGATTAGCTTAATTTAATTTTGGATGATAGGTACAAAAAATACCTAAATTTTAACTTGAAATCTCCATTTAATGATAGGTGAAAATATAATTATTAATTATTAGTATTTTATATTTAATTATTAGTATTTTATATTTAACTTTACTTAAATTATAATTCATTTTTAATGTTTTATGTAATTTAGTAACTAAATAAGGTATTATTCAAGTCCTGTAGAGTTAATACAAAATTTAAACCGTTTGCAAATTCAAAAAAGCATTAAATTATAAATTTTAGTTTATAATTTATATTAATTTTGAGTACGATGAGAGTTAACTTGTCGGAACGTAGGGGAACCATCCTCTGAAGCTAAGTATTATAAATTTAGCAATAGCGAAAAGTACTGTAAAGGAAAAGTTTTGAAAAGAAGGCTAGTATACAATGTGAAATAGATCGTGAATTAGTAACTCTATAAGCAGTCGAAATTCTATAAAGAATGACGGCGTACCTTTTGCATAATGGGTCAGCAAGTTAATAGTAGTAGCAAGGTTAAAACCTTAGCGAAAGCGACTGGGCTATTTTTGTAGCGATGGGTAAGTTACTACTATTAGACCCGAAGCCAGGTGATCTTACCAAGACCAGATTATAATGGATCGAACGGTTGAATGTTGCATAATTCTCCGAAGAGTTTTGGTAAGCGGTGAAATGCCAATCTGACCTGGTGCTAGCTGGTTTTCTACCGAAACATATTTAAGTATGATGTCTATCTTATAGATTTATGAAGGTACAGCAAGGCGATTCCCAACAAGTTTAAAATAATAATATTATTTTTTATACGTTTAGGTTGCGGGGACCTCGAAAATCTTACCTTTGGAAGCGAATCTCGGAATTACATAAATTGATGATAGATATTCAGACTGCTCATGCTAAGTTGGGCAGTCAAGACGGAAACAGCCGAGAACACAGATCAAGGTCCCAAATGATTGTTAAGTGAAATTAAGGACGTAGCAATATCTTATACAGCTGTGAAGTGAGCCTGGCAGTCGCTACTTTTAATGATCGTACGTAACAACGCATCAGCAGTATTTTTAAATATTATTAAAAAATGATAATTAAAAAATGATAGTAGCGCCGAAAATTTAACGGGTCTTAAACAATCAACCGATATCGTGTTGGTTATAAAATTTACTTTTTTATATTTTTTATAATCTAGGTAGTAGAACATTCAGTTTAACTGTTAATAAAATAGTGTTTCATTATTTTTAAGGTTACTGAAGAGAGAATGCTGACATGAGTAACGTAAAAAATTCATATAATTGAATTCGCCGAATACGAAAGGGTTGCAAATAGGAAAGGTTAAACCGTTTTGTTTTAAAGCGGCCTCTAAGGACTATAGCCAAAGCTATGGCTGATGAGTAAGAAATAGAAAGTCCATATATTAAAAAATGGACCAGGAAAATAATATTTATTATTTGTTTAATAGTTTACTAATTAATAATGAAAGTAGCTGTTAAACTATTACTACCGTACCCTAAACCGACACAGGTTCGTAGGTAGAGTATACTAAGGCGTAGAGCTAAAAGTTGTTAAGGAACTCGGCAAGTTAACCTCATAAGTTTGACGACAAGAGGTACCTTAATTTTAAGGTGGCACATAATCGGAGGCCCCGACTGTTTACTAAAAACACAACACAGTGCAATCATAAATATGGTAGTATACTGTGTGAAATTTGCCCGATGCCATTAATATAAGAAAAGTTATGGATTTATATTTTTTTATAATACTGTGACTAATCGAAAATCTGGTTAATAGCGGTCTTAACTATGAGGATCCTAAGGTAGCAAAATCAGTTGGCCATTAAATGTGGTCCGGTATCAATAATGTAACGATGGTCTCACTGTCTCTACAACTTGCTCAGTGAAATTGAATTACGCGTGCAGATGCGCGTTGCCTCCAGGGGGACGGGAAGACCCTATGCAGCTTTACTGTAGTTAGTTATCATACGAATCTAGAACAATTTTGTTTAATAGTGAATAGGTAAGTCGAAAGACTATTAGTGGAAACCTTAGGAACAAGGTTGGGTTTGTGTTTACCTTAACATTAAAAAAAAAAGGGATAGTTGACTAATTGGCAGTTTGACTGGGGCGGTCGTCTTTAATAGAGTAGCAAAGTACATCCAAATATATCAACAAACACAAAAATTATTTTTAATTTAAAACAAATTAGTCTTTATCGGTTTAAATTTGTTAGTTAAACTTTTTATCTATGGTTACTGTTAATCGCAGTAATTATATTTTTTGGTTTACTATCTTTTTTATATTGGTTTTGACCTTTTTGTCATTTTGTCTATTAATATAAAATTTATAAGGTATAGCTAGAAGTTGAATGGAGATCAACCAACCAGTGAAGGGTTGTGCAGAGCTCAATGGCGGTAAGCATGCTTAACTGAAAGACTCAAAAGTCGCACAGAATACGTAAGTAGGGCATAGTGACCCCTCGCTATAGTATGGGATAGACGGGGATCAATTAATAAAAGTTACGCTAGGGATAACAGGCTGATCGCGGGCGAGAGTACACATTGTCCCCGCGGTTTGGCACCTCGATGTCGACTCATCCTATCCTCCGGGGGAAGAAGCTTGGAAGGGTTCGGCTGTTCGCCGATTAAAAGGGTACGTGAGTTGGGTTTAATACGACGTGAGTCAGTATGGTCCCTATCTTCTGGAGGGATATTTAGTAAACAGGGGCAGACCTTCTAGTACGAAAGGATCAATAGGCTGTGTTTCTCTAGTGTACCAATTGTTATAAAATTATCTGTAAGGAACTTTAAGTATGATGAAGGCAAAAGTAGTTAGAAAGGAGAAAAATCCTTTTATTTCCTAATTAATTAGAAAGAACGATGATTAATAAAAATATTAATTGTTGTTGAAATAAAGGGTAACAGATAATAAACGCATAGTTGGGTAGCCACAAACATAATAGATAAGTGCTGAATGTCTATAAAGCAAGAATCTAACCCCTAGATACTAATAGAATATTTATTATTCTAAATATAGAAATAGATTATTTCTAGATAGGCTATCAATGTACATATTGTAAAATATTAAGTTTAATAGTACTAATTTTTAAAAAAACTTAATTTTTTCAGTCATTTTTCCTAATATTTACTTCACAAATATTAATTAAATATTAATTCCTAATTAGGAAGCAAATTTATTGCGATTGCAATTTAAAATAACAATAAATTTAGAAATTAACTAAAATATTTATTTATTGTTAAAGACTGCAGATAAATAACAATACTCTTTTGAGATTGCAAGATTTAATTTTAATTTACTAGCTTTTTAAGATCAAGTAATTATTTGTTTATATTATAAAGAGATATCTATGGTTTAATTAATTAATTACAAATATAATAATTAGTAAGGGTTAAGATTTGCTATTAAATGTTTAAGTCTCCTTTAATGACCTTTTCCATAATAATTTAGGCAAATAGGCAAATAGGCAAATAGGCAAATAGGCAAATAGGCAAATAGGCAAATAGGCAAATAGGCAAATAGGCAAATAGGCAAATAGGCAAATAGGCAAATAGGCAAATAGGCAAATGGAGTCGCAATGTGATTTATTAATTTATTAATTTATTAATTTATTAATTAACTTAATGTTATAAATATAAAAGATTATATTTGCAATTAAAAGAGTATTGTTAATATAATAATTATATTATATTATATTGTAATAAATATTATTATTTTTGATACTAAATATTACTTAGTAATTAGTATATAATATTATTATTTAGTCTTCCTAATTAGGAAATGCAATTAAAAGAGTATTGTTATATATTTCTAATATTAATAGAGTATTAGAGAATAAAATTTTACGTTAGACGCTATTACAAATAAAATTTTAACAATATTATGTTAGCTGCTGCAAAATACATAGGAGCAGGTTTAGCTTGCTCTGGTTTAATTGGAGCTGGAGCTGGAATCGGAACTGTTTTTGGTTCTTTAATTTTAGCTACTGCTAGAAATCCTCAATTAAGAGGACAATTATTTACTTATGCTATCTTAGGATTCGCTTTAGCTGAGGCTACTGGGTTATTCGCATTGATGATGGCATTCTTATTATTATATTCTTAATTTAATATCTGCAGTGCAAATAAATATTAATAGTAATTCTCGCTAATATTATTCTTTGGTAATTAATACTTAATAATTAATTACACACTAGTAATTACTAGCGATGCAATTACTGTAATACTGGAGAATATTTCTGTTGCTTTGCAAACATTAATAATATGCAATTAATATTTAATGATAATTGTAGGGTTGCAGTGTACCCTCCTACTTTAAATATTAGTGATAATATTTATTAATTAATATTTATTATTTAATATTTAATGTTTGCTTTGGGTAACAATATTACAATAATATTTATTACTAATATTGCGATTACAATAATATTTATTACTAATATTGCGATAGAAAAAAAAAAAAGCAATTATATTTTTAATTTAAAAATATATTATTTCTTGTATAAATTATTTATTAAATCTTTTAATAATTGGAAAGAAAATTAAGGGCAGGTGATCCGATTGGTAATGGTGGTTCTCTGTAAAAGAATTGGTTAACAGCCATAAAAGGTTCGATTCCTTTACTGCTCAATAGTAAACTTAGTATATTCACAAATAATAAATAATTAATTTATTATTAATATTATTAATATATTTAATAATATTAGAGGCCCTATAATTAAACTATTATTATTTGTGAATATACCGAATACATTACAAGTAGTAAGATAGTAAACAATTTTTCATTGTCAACTTATTCTTCTTGTTTTTATTTTATATTTTTTCATTTTGCTCTATTTTTAACCATTTTCAAATTTTTTTTTTAAAAGTTGTTGTATTAAACAACATTAAATTAATTATTTAGTTTAAAATTAGTTATTAAATTAGAGAAATATTAACTTTATTGCATTGCAACTCCTGAATTCATCTATTCCTTAATTTCATAATAAATATTTAATATTGATTGTAATAATCATGGAGGAGGGTACCAATATTCATTTTAATTATTATTATTATTCCATTCCAGGTAAACTAAAAGGCTCTGTATTTATTAAAATATTGTCCTCATTAAAAACCAATTTTCGTTTATTACCAGTTACTCTTAATGAATAAATTTGATCTGAAATATTAATAGTAGCAGTTGTTATATCTTTATACCATTTTTCATTTTGAAAACTTAACTTAACTTTTTCAGTTAATAAAGATTCTAAATCTTCTAGATTAATACTTTTAATTGATTGGTTACTTAATCCTTTAACTTTAACAATAGAGTTACCTCCTTTGCTCGTAGACTCACTTAGGCAAGAGTCAATATTGTATCCATAAACTTTCGGAGCTATAAATATAGCCTTATCAATTATTGCTTCAAGTTTCATTTTACCTAATATAGTATTACTAACTAAAGAATCATCTAACTTTTTATCTATATAAATACTGTCAGTGTCTGAATAATATAGATTATATTCTGGATTATTCTTAAACTGACTCATATGTATTCTAGCGTAAGCTGTTACCTTTGCTCGTAGCCTCACTAAGGCAAGAGTTGCACTTGCTATTGATATATTAATATTATGTTTCTCAAATCCATTATCTAGTAAAGTATTTAGTTCTACCTTATCATCTCGACAATTAACTAAATAATTATCTCCTAATAATTGTACATCTAATATATTATTAGGGTTTAACTTTTCAAAATTATTATAATCTTCTTTCGGAATTATAGTTGTATTTATGAAATTATCATCCATCCCAAATCTTCCATATAAACTATTCATAATAATTTTAGCTATATAATTCATTGGATCACTTTTATCATAATTAGTTCTTAATTGGTATAAATCCGTAATGAAATCTTTGAAAACAAAATCAGACTTGAAAGTATACCCTGAAGTAATTTCAAAAGTATAACCATATTTAGTTGCATTCTTGATCTCTTCAGAGAATAACATATCATTCCAAGTTCCAACTCCAGCAATTGTTCTTATTCCATCCTTAGTCTTAATTCGAGTCTGGATAATTGGATGTTTTAAGTTAATTGGTGCAGTTATTTTACAATTAAAGAATCCAAATGCATTTTTATCAAGAGATAAAATATCACCCTCAAAATAAGTTGGATTACCAACAGGCAATTTATAATTATTCATAATATAAGGATAAAGACTATTTACATCATAAGCATATAAAGTTTTATTATTATTACTAGGTAAATACATATCAACTGCTCCTCCAGTATAACTTTTCTTGATTTCATTATAAATAGTTATACTTATCATATGAATTAATTGTTTCTTATTATATTTACTTCTAAATATACCGAAAGCTAAAGAGGGTAAAGTTGGATATTTTCTAATATTATTTTTATATAAATTGAAAATAGAAATATTAAACTTACTTAATATTTGAAATAGAGATATACAATCTAGTTCACAGTATTTAATTGCTTCTGTTTTAAAGTTCCAACTAGAATTGTTGAAGTTATTTTTATAATTAGAATATTCCTCTAAGGTTATATTTTTAAAATAACTTATATCAGGAACCTCACCAATATAATTAACATTATTAAATAAAACTGGAAATATTCCCTTTTTATTTTCCACTTTAAAAGAAGTACTTAACTTTCTCAAAGAGCTTGGTAACATTAAATAACTATCTTTGAAATTAATATTAATTTTATTAAAAGTAAATTCTATACTAATTATTCTACCTTTATGAACTATTGGATTAACTATTCCAATAATACTCAAGTATTTAACTAAGAATATACCATCAAATTTAGATAAATTGTGTAAGTAAATTTTATATCCTTTATATTGTTTAATACAAATATCATTAACCATATTAGTCATCATATTTTTTATTTTATCTTCTAACAACTTAATATCATCATTAATGGTAATATTATTATAATAAGATTTACTTATTGTTCCATCATACCAACATAATAGATATGGATATAATTTACTATTAATAATAATTGTTTCTAAATCCATAGTAATTAACTTATTAGTGAGTTTTAATTCTTTACGTACTTTTTTAATTGGACTAGTTGGTTTTATAATCTTCTTAAGAATTAGTTCATTATTTTGGAAATGGTAGCTACTTTTTCCAATCTCCCTAATAAAATAATCGCTAGTAATTATTTTATCTACTCAAGAAATGATTAAAATTCCATTTTTATAATAATTAATTGTATTAATTTTATCTTTAATTGTTAAAATGATTAATATATTACCATTAATAATTGTATAATTGTTATTATTACTACTAATTATTGTTCCATAATCACTTGGTTTAGTTCCGATTGGTAACTTTTTAGAATAAAATGTATGAGTATTTAAAATAATATTATTACTACTAATATCAGTATTAGATATTTTACCATCTCTAATTCCATAACTAATAATAATAGAGATTATTGGTGTATTTAGTATTTATATATGCATCTGTACTAATTCCTACCCTTTCGATTATATATTGAATAATGTCATCTTTAAGATTTTTATTAATATTTTGTAAATTAGTAATTGTAGCAATTGTTCCCGTGTTAAATTTAACTCTAAAAATGAATTTAATGTGTTGATCATCTTTAATTTTATTAACTATTTCATTATAGAATTTATTTATTATAGATTCAATTAATTCATTTGTTAATAAAACATTATCTATTTTCTCTTGCCTCTGCGAGTCTGTGAGCATAGGATATTCTTTGTTAATTCATAATTTAAATATTATTTACTTGCAAAGAATTAATAAGGTTCAAATCCTTAATTAACAAAGAATAAGTAATTCTAATATTAATAAATATTATTTATCCCCCATAAATATTTATGGAAACTTTTGAAATTAAAAATCCTAGACATGATTACTATATATTTATGCTAGGTGGCTATCTAACAAATAATATTATTTTATTAATAATTTGGGTCAAAATTAAAAAAAATTATAATATGAATAAATTGATAGAATTTTTACAATCATTAGGAATACAAATCAATATTAATCCAGAAATAAAACCAATAGTTTTATTTTCTATTGTTATCTTAGTCTTAACATTAATAGCTTTATTATGTAGTATTAATATTTTCATTTATGCTATTATAATTTATATAAGTGAAAATGAAAAAATATTAAATTTCATTAAAAAATATAAACTATTATTTAAGATATTCAATTACTATAAAAAAACTAGACTTGTTTTTATAATTATAGAATTTTTATTCTTAATATTTATATTATCTTCTATAGCATGACTATGTCTAAGATTAATAAATGGTATATTATAATACATATTTTAATTAATTAAAAAATAATAAATAAACAACAAAAATATTAATAAAAGTATCAATAATTATATTATTAATAATTATTAGTAATTATGCAATTAAAAATATAATTAATAATAAATAAATAATAAATAAAAGATAAATAAAGATTGCACTCAAATAATTTTAATTAATAATATATTAATATATATTAATAATAATTATCGTTTGAATATTGCATATATTATACAAAAAAGTAAAAGTTATAATAATTATTGCTAACTTTTTTTAATCATAAGGAAGAATTTAATTTTGGTTCAGATTGAACGTTTTTCAGTAGTTTTAAGACATGCAAATCGTTATTCTAGAAAAATACAGTACAGAATAAGGTGTAAAGGTGAGTAATGGTAAATAAGATACCTCATAGACCTCATAATTAGAGGATAGTTATCTAGAATAATTATTCTAGATAGCATAATTTAGCTTAATTATAATAAAGGAAAGTTTCTACTATGAGAGTCGATTTATTTTGTTTAATAGGTAGTTGGTGGGGTAAAAGCCTACCAAGCCTACAATCAATAGCCAAGTTTGTAAGAACAGGTGGCCACATTGGGAATGAAAAGCCCCAAATTGCTTATGCAATCTGCAGTCAAGAATATTAGTCAATGCTCGCAAGAGTGAACTAGCTAACTGAAATCACATATTGACCTACAAAGTGATAATTGTGATAATGTAAAGGAAAAAAATGATATTACTTTACTATGAGTGTTGTCTAAATTACTGGTGCCAGAAGACTCGGTAACACCAGAAACGCGAACGTTAGTCGTCTTAAACAGGCGTAAAGAGTAAGTAGGCAGCTTTGAAACCTCTATTAATAATCAAGCTCTAATATTTCTAAACCTAAAATAATATTTATCTTTAAACATTAGTTTAAAAATACTTAATAGTTTAAAATATTAATTGATTAATAGAATCATTTAAAGCTAGAATCATAATGGGGATAAACCAAATAATACTTAAGTGTAGGGGCGATATCCAAAAATGCTAAGTAGAGTACTAAGGGTGAAGACTTTTTATCTAGATAATGATTGACGCTGAGGGACGAAAGTGAGAATAGGGAATAGGATTAGATACCCAGTTACCTCTCACCGTCAACGATGAATGGTAGTTGTTAGTTAGTCTATTCTAATTGGTAACGATGTTAACGCGATAACCATTCCGCCTTGAGAGTACGGTTGCAAAACTGAAACCAAAAAAATTAGTCGGTCTCGGAGCAAACGAAGTGAAGCATGTTATTTAATACGACAGTACGCGTAAAATCTTACCAGTTCTTGCATAAGCACTCTAACTACCTTAATAATTTTTATTGTTTTAGTATTCTAATTAGAATAATAATTAATAGTGAGATAGAATAGAGAGAGTAGTTTTTAATTGAAATTGAATTATTTATTAAAAATTCGCTTACAGGTGTTGCATGGCTGTCGTCAGTCCGTATTGTGAAAAGTGAGGTTAACTCCACTAACGGACGAAATCCCTGTAGTTAATTTATACTTAACTATTTTTGATTTTTAAATATTTTCAATTGGGGCTAAGACAAGTCGTTATGGCCCTAATGAACTGGGCTATAGACGTGCTACAAAAACTTTTACAATGTGACGCAAAACAATAAAAGCTTTAATTATTAAAGTTTTTATTAAAGGTTTAGCTAATCAATAAAAAAAGTTATATTTATTATTTTTTAACGAATTGTTGCCTGTAACTCGGTAACATGAAGAAGGAATTTCGAGTAATCGTTGATTAGTATCGCAACGGTGAAGATTGAATCCGTGATGAACTAACTGTCTGTCGCTGGGGAGGAGTTCGGATTGGGGGAAATTACATAATAGTTAGTGTATTAACAAAATAAAAGCACTAATATAATTATTTATTTCTAATTATTGCATTGAATACTAACTTTAGTTTCAATCGCTTCGCTAAATTATTAGTAATTATACTTTCCTTAGTATTAGTAATAATATTAAAATAGTTAGTATAATAACAAATAATTAAGGCTAATTAAAAATAATAGTTATTGGTTAGTGTTGTTATTCTAATTTGAATATTTAACAATATTTTTTTTATAGGCCAAAATACTATTTTGTTTAAACTTATTATTATCGATGAACCCTTCTGAGTAACATCTCAAAAGTCATAGCAAGGTAGCTGTACTGGAAAGTGCTGCTGGAAATTTTATTTTTTTAAGTACCCCCCATGACTATTTTGCAAATAATATTGTCATTATAATTAGAAATCTTAAATAATATAATAATTTAATAAGATAATAAGATAATAATTTAATAATTTAATAAGATAATAAGATTATAAGATAATAAGATAATAATATATACACAAAGTTTTTGTATATGTAAACAACATTAAATAATTAATATTCTTTATTCCTCGCAAAAAAATAAATAATTTATAATTATCTTCTTTTTTTTTTTGGCAATAATAATTACAATAGGTAAATTTTCTGTGTTTCCTTTTTTTTTTTTTTAATCAATAGGAAGTATAGTATTAATTATTTTTTAGAATAAAAGTATCTAACTAAGTAATCGTATTTATATTTATATGTAAATTTTATTTATATTCTTAATATTTGCTTTTTCTTTTTAAGTTGGGCAATTGCTTTTATTGTTAAAAAGAGTATAAATATGCGATTTAATTTTTATTTTTAATATTTCTAATTAAAAGTTACAAATAAATAATAAATAAAAAACAAATAAAATAAATTAATATTAATGAACAAAACAATATCTAAATTTCAATTTTTTCCTTTTCATTTAGTAGATCCTTCACCTTGGCCTATTTTAACTAGTTTTTCATTATTAAATTTAACAGTTGGAGCTGTTGCTTATATGCATGGGTTTAACTATGGTGGGTATATCTTAGCACTAGGTTTTATACTTACTACTTATGGTATGATATTATGGTTTAGAGACGTAATAGTAGAAGCAACATATTTAGGACACCATACTAAAGAAGTTAAAAATGGTTTAATGTTAGGAGTTTTACTTTTTATTGTTAGTGAAGTTTTTGCTTTCTTATCAGTATTCTGGGCTTTCTTCCATTCTAGCTTAGCTCCAGCTATTGAAATAGGGGGAGCTTGGCCACCTTTAGGAATAACTCCTTTAGATCCTTTTGCTATCCCTTTACTTAATACATTTTTATTATTAAGTAGTGGTGCTTTTATTACTTATGGACACCATGCTTTAATAGCTGGTAATAGAAAAGCAGCTATAGATGGAGTAATAATAACTATAATATTAGCTATTATTTTTACTGGTTTACAATATTTTGAATATTCAGAAGCAGGATTTACTATGTCAGATGGTGTATATGGATCAGCCTTCTATGCTTCTACTGGGTTACATGGATTACACGTAATAGTAGGAACTATTTTTATTACTGTTTCTTTAGTAAGATTAATTAACTATCAATTAACTACAAAACACCATAATGGTTTTGAATCTAGTATTCTATACTGGCATTTTGTAGATGTAGTTTGGCTATTCTTATTTGTTGCTGTATATTTCTGGGGTAATACCTAATTTTTATTTGTTTTATTGCTAAGGATAATTCCAAAAGAACAATAATAACAAAATAAAGTTAGTTATTAATATTAATATTCTTATTCTCTTTTGAGAATATTAATTTGCGGCCCAATAAATATTTATATTTAATCGCAAAAGACTAAATATAAATATTTATTTATATTTATTATACCTTAATATTAATGCAACTATTTATTAATAATTAAAAAAGTGTTGCAATTCTTACCCTCCATCGCAAAAGACTATAATAATTTTATTTTTATTATTATTTTTATTTTTATAGTTACATTATTAATATTAATATTTAGCGGCCCAATATTTAGGCTAGCAATAATTAATATTAAACAATATTAATTATAATCGCCGAAATTAAATGTTATTTAATATAAATATTAGTTAACTAATATTTATATTAAATTCTTTATCGCAATGCGATTGTTCAATCTTAAATAATAAAAAGAATATTTATTATTTATATTACAATTAATAGTAATAGTAATAGTAATAGTAATAGTTAATTTTATATTACTATTATTGCCAGAGCCTTTAATTTAATGGTAGAATGGTTTCTTGATGAGGAACTTGTAGGAGTTCAAATCTTCTAGGGCTTAAATATTTGTCTATGAATAATTATTTGTTAATTATTATTATTATTATTATTATTATTATTATTATTATTATTATTATTTAGTTCTTTTTTAATCTTTAAGATTAAGAAACTAGGCCTTTAGGTAAATATTAATTATAAAGCCCATTTATTTCCTGTTCTTTTTGTAATTATCAAATAAATATGAAATTACTAAAAATTAGTTTTTTTATTAATAATTGATTTTTTACATACCTCTCTATATAAAAAGCGCTATATCTAGATTTTTAATTAATTATTAAAAATAGAATAACTATTTAGTTATATAGTCGCAAAAGAGGAGGTTATAATTAGTATAATTATTATATTTATTATAACTTAAGAACAAATAAATTAAATACCTGCTTTCTATTAATTAATAATTAATTAATGCAGGTATAATAAAAAACAAATAATTATGAGAATATTAAAAACACATGTTTTACTTAGATTATTAAATTCTTATTTAGTAGATTCTCCACAACCAGCAAATCTTAGTTATTTATGGAATTTTGGGTCTTTATTAGGAGTATGTTTAATAATACAAATTTTAACTGGAGCTTTTTTAGCTATGCATTATACACCTAATGTAGATTTTGCATTTAATAGTGTAGAACATAAAAATTAATCATAATGTGTTCTTTAAACTCAACTATATGCTGGAACACCCTTAGAGCTTTAAGTACTTTACTTGCAATAATAAATATTGCAAGAATAATATTTAATAAATAATAAATAATAAATAATAAATAATAAATATTAAATATTATTAAGTGAAAACCTTAAAGATTGGGCAATCAGCAGGAAAATAATATTAGAATAAATAATAAATATTAGGTTCCTCAGAGACTACACGAAGAGCTCTCAGAATTGAGAGATGATAAAGTCCGATCAGCCATGAGAATGGTTGCTAACAATAATTATAAATTAAGTATCTTTTATAATAATAAAATGTGTAATATTATAAAAGAATACACAATTTATTCTGCAGCATTTCCTATTTAAAGTTAAGACTAATTAATTAATAATTAAGGTTAAAAGTTAAATAAGGTAAACCCTATAATCAAATAATTATAAGGTTGTTGCAAAACAAATATTTGTTTATAACACAAATGATTATGAGAGATGTAAATAATGGATGGATAATCAGATATACACATGCTAATGTGGCTTCTTTCTTTTTTATATTTGTATATATGCATATTGGTAGAGGATTATATTATAGTTCTTATAAATCACCTAGAGTATTACTTTGGTCTATAGGAGTTATAATTTTAGTATTAATGATGGCAATCGGATTCCTAGGTTATGTTTTACCTTATGGTCAAATGTCTTTATGGGGAGCGACAGTAATTACTAATTTATTATCAGCTATACCAGTATTTGGACAAGATATTGTAGAATTAATATGGGGAGGTTTCTCTGTATCTAATGCTACTTTAAATAGATTTTTTTCTTTACATTATTTATTACCATTTTTACTTGCAGCTTTAGTAGTAGCACATTTAATTGCTTTACATATACACGGATCTAATAATCCTAATGGAGTAACAAGTAGTGGGGATAGATATGCTATGCATCCTTATTTTTTATTTAAAGATTTAGTAACAATTTTTGCTTTCTTTTTAATATTATCAATAATAGTTTTCTTTTATCCTAATTTAATGGGACATTCTGATAATTATATTCCTGCTGATCCTATGGTTACTCCTGCTTCTATTGTTCCTGAATGGTATCTTTTACCTTATTATGCTATATTAAGATCAATACCTAATAAATTATTAGGAGTATTAGCTATGTTTGGTTCTTTATTTATTTTATTAGTTTTACCTATTACAGATTTATCTAGAATTAGAGGAAATCAATTTAGACCAGCTATGAAATTAGCATTTTGGTTTTTTGTAGTTAATTTCTTTATTTTAATGTGGATAGGTTCTCAACATCCTAATACACCTTATGTAGAAATAGGTCAATTTTCTACAGCATTTTATTTTGCTTGGTTCTTAATTATAGTTCCTATAGTTGGAATAAGTGAAAATACTTTAATTGATGTAGCTACTATTAATAAAAATAAATAATAATAAATAATAATAAATAATAATAAATATTAGGGCCGCATTAATAATAAATATTTAGTTTAGGAATATTTATTATTAAATATTATATTTAACTTTATTAATGATAATAATAAGCCCCTCCTCCTAATTATTAAAATTAAATGCCATAAAGAATAATAAATAAATAAATATTTACCATAAAGAATAAATAATATTGATTCGCATTGCGCATTGCGATTATAATAAATAAATATTTATTTATTAATTACCCAATAATTATTCTTGCTTATTTCTTTGTTGAATATTCAAGAGGATGTGTTTACTATATAAATACAAACGTTTCTTAAAAGATAATTAATTAAGTAATACTAGTATTAGTATTGCCTAATTATAGCCCTATTCTTATTAATATTAGATTAATTAATTAATTAATAAAATATTAATAATATATTTATTATTAATATTAGTCGGTCCTAATTAAAAAGTATAATAATATCTTATAATTAAGAAAAAAATTAAAAAAGTAATAAAAACAAATATGAATTATAACTATTTAATAGAAAACATTATAGGTTTATTGTTTAATTTAGCGGATGTATTAAGTATAATTTTACCTGTATTACTAAGTGTTGCTTTTATGACTATTATAGAAAGAAAACAATTAGCGGCTCATCAAAGAAGAGTAGGGCCAAACACTGTAGGTTATTATGGTATATTACAACCTTTTGCTGATGCTTTAAAATTAATCTTAAAAGAAACAGTAATACCCTCTCAATCTAATAAAATAATATTTTATTTAGCACCTGTGTCTACTTTAGTTTTTAGTTTATTAGGTTGGGCTGTAATTCCTTTTGGTGAAGGTATAGTATTATCAGATTTAAAATTAGGAATATTATATACTTTAGCTTTATCTTCTTTAGGAGTTTATGGTATACTATTAGCAGGTTGGTCTGCTAATTCTAAATATGCTTTTTTAGGTTCATTAAGATCTACGGCAGCAATGATTTCTTATGAATTAATATTAAGTTCAGCTATTTTAATAATTATTTTATTAACAGGAACATTAAATTATATAACTATTATTGAAATACAACAAGCTATTTGGTTTATTGTTCCAATTTTACCAGTTTTTATTTTTTATTTTATTTCTGTTCTTGCTGAAACTTCTAGAACTCCTTTTGATTTACAAGAGGCTGAATCTGAATTAGTAGCTGGTTTTTTTACGGAACATTCTTCAGTTCCATTTGTATTTTTCTTCCTTGGGGAATATTCTTCAATAGTATTATTTAGCTGTATTACTGCTATTTTATTCCTTGGGGGTTATAATTTGCCGGAATTATTTATTAATGATTCAAATTTCAATATCCAATCTTTAATTCTAGGACTTAAAACTTGTATTTTTACCTTTTTTTTTGTTTGGTTTAGAGCAACTTTACCTAGATTAAGATATGATCAATTAATAAATTTATGTTGGTTAAATTTATTACCTGTTGCAGTAGCATTTATAATTTTAGTTCCAAGTATTTTAATCTCTTTTGATATAGCTCCATATTAAATTTTATTATTTATTAATTATATAAGAATAGGTAATAGAAATTTTAGTATCGTATTAATATTTAATTACTATTAATAAATAATTAATATTAAATATTAATCTATTTTCTATAATTTAATAAACTCAAACTAAAGTCATATTAGGGTGTCGTTTGGAGTATTAGTAATGTTTTGCCTTATTATTAATCATTTATTATTTATTAATTATTTATTATCGTCTAATGAGAATAATATTAAATTAATTAGAATAATGAGTGCAAATTTACAAATTTAATATTTATAATTGCGAATTCATTATTAATGATTTATTAATCGCATTGCGAGGAACAATTACTCCAATTTTAATTATACAAACAACAATTTGTATAACTATAAAAAAGAAACAAACGAACCAAGATATAAAAAATTAAAATTATGACAACTACAATCATTATTAATTTATTGTCCATCGGTATCTTATTTTCTAGTATTATTTCAATTACTAATAATAATCCTATTATTTCAATAGTTTTTTTAATTTCCACATTTGTACATGCTGCAGCTTACTTAATACTAATTGGTGTTAATTTTTTTGGGATTTCTTATATTGTAGTATATGTTGGGGCTATTGCTGTTTTATTCTTATTTATCATTTTAATGATTAATATTAAATACAATGAAATAGTAGAAACTGGTAAAAGTTATAATAAAAATTTACCATTAGGTTTTATTATTTCTACATTTTTTTTATTTATTTTTAATGCAATAGCAATTACTACATTTAATAATATTCCATTATTAGCATTAGAATTTTTTAATTACTCTACAAATTATTTTAATGTTAAAGATAATGTTAATTTTATTATTAATATGTCTAGCAATCCAATTATTAGTAAATATGATGATAACTTATTAGATGGTTTTAATAATTACCAATTACTAGATATAGGTAAAAAAATGGATTCTATTATTATGGAATATCCACAAATAGAAGCCTTAGGTCACAGTCTATATACTTATGGTGGTATTTTATTAATTATATTAAGTTTAGTTTTATTATTAGCAATGGTAGCTATTATTGTTATTTCTAAAGAGAATAAAAATATTTAATAATTATATTAACTATTATTTATTTTATTATAATGATAATGCGACTTTTTAATTATTAATTAAAATTTTAATTATTAATTAAGGGAGTAAGAAAACCCCCCATGCAATAATAATAAATATTAAAAATTTATTATTTATTATTAAATATATATTAAATATTAATTAAGGTAATTATTATAATTAAAATTTTATTTATAAAAGGGTAATAATAGTTAATGTAATAAATTTTGAATTATATAATTATTAAATATTTATTATATTATATTTATTGGTATTTTTGTTTGTAGATTAAAAACTATTAATTAAATAGTCGCATTATCATTAAGGTCTTTTAGTTTAACGGTAGAACAATGCACTTTCTCTGCATAAATATTAGTTCAATTCTAATAAAGATCAAATACGAATAAATATAATAAATACTTAAAAAGTTAACAGTTAATTAAATAATATAAATTTAAGAATAACAATTATTAATATATAATTACAAAAATAAACAAATAAAATGAAAAATAACAATAAACTAATTAATCAATATACAAATATTAAAATTAATAATAATGCAATTAATAAAAATAAAATTATTATTAATAAAGCTAATAATAATATTACAGATCTTAAAATATTAGAATTACCAATTAATGGAAATAGAGCATTAATACCTACAAAAAGTTTAAACTTTAATAATGAAAATAATAATAAGAAAAATTTAAAATTTAGTAAATTAATTAATTACCTACAAACCTGTAATAATTATATTAATTTTACAATTATCCAACTTAAAAATAAAAATAATGGTAATTTTCTTAAATATAGTAAAGTTATAGGTTATAATTTTACTAAAGGTAATAGTAATTATTGGAATAATACTATTATTAATAATACTATTATTAATAATAATAATGAAAATAATAATAATGAAAATAATAATAATGAAAATAATAATAGTGATAAAATTATAAAAAAATTAGAATTCAATAAGGATTATAGCCTATATACTAGTAATACTTATAAATTATTATTTTTATTTTTTAAAAGTATGTATTGTTTAATAAGTAAACCTGTCTTTACTTATACTCCAGAAAAAATAACTATAGAATTATTTTATTATTTAACAATTCCTAAAAAAAAAGTATTTAAATACTTTTCAATAAATAATTATTCTAATTTTAAAAAAAAATGGTTAGATAAAAAAAACAATTCCCAACAAAATACTTTTAGAAGTAATAATTATAATACTTTAAATATTAATCGAATAAATAATATTAATAATAGATTAGGGCACAAAAGTCATATTTTTATCCGTTGGAAATTAAAAAAATCTATTTCTAGACTACAAAGTAAAACTAATAGCATTAGAAATTTATTATTTAATTTAAGAAAATTTCAAATAGTTAAAGTTTTTAATTTAAAATTTAAATTATTACTTAATATTATTAGTAAGTTTTCTAATAAACCTATTGAATTACAACTTATTAGATTACATGATCCTAAATATGATAGTAATATTTTATTAAATTTACTTTCTTTAAATATTAAAAATAAAAGAAAAAAATCTAGAGTTGCTATTCAAAATATTTATAATAAAAATAAAGTTAGAAAAATAAAAGATCTAACTTTAATTAATAATTTCAATATTCCTGCTTTTCTTTCTGGTATTTTTATTAATATTAATGGTAGATTAATGAGAGAACCTATGATTCCTAGATTAACTACTAAAGAATATCAAAAAGGAGCTAATTCTCCCGGTAAAGTTAACTATTTAGATGTAGCAACTATTACTAAAAAAAATAGAAAAGGAGCTTTTACTATTAAAGTATCATCTGCTCAAAATTTTTATTAAATTAAGGATTCAATAAATATTTATATTTTAATTAAATTAAAAAATATCAGTAATAAATAAATATTTATTTATTATTATTAATATTATTATTAATAAATATTATTAGGAGTAAATTTTAATTACTAAATATTTATTACCCTCCTTTTTTAAATATTATTGCAATTCCTTTTCCTTTCCCTTTAATTATTAATAATTAAATATTACCTAAAAAGGTAAAAAAGGAGTCTTTGCTTAGCTAGAGGTTTAAAAAAGGAGAATTATTTGCATAATTACAACTTATTAATTTTTATTATTAAGTAATAGGTCTTATGGCTGAGTGGTTTAAGCGAGGTACTGTTAATACCTTTTACAGAGGTTCGAACCCTCTTAAGGCCTAACTATTATTATATTTAAGGAATTGCATAATTATATTACTTTAATTATTAGTTTTTATTTTTATTATAAGAATATTATATCTGCATAATAAATATAATATATTAATAATACGAACATGTTGAAATTGGTAAACAATCTTCTCTTAAGAAGAAGTGGGTGTAAACCCTTAAGAGTTCAAGTCTCTTTGTTCGTAATGGCTCCAAATTTAGTGTTATAATTAAATAAAAGGTAGTTTGTGAAAATAGCAAATTACCCTTTATTTAATTATTTATATTTAATGTAATATTAATATTTATTAATATTAGTATTAATTAATAATTGAAGAGTGTAGTATTAATTGGCTAATATGTTGATCTCCAAAATCGAGGATAGGTGTTCGAATCACCTCACTCTTGTAATAAAACGTATAATTACAATATTATAATAATTAATAATACTTGCATTATTATAATAATAAGATTGGATTAATTATTTCAATTAATAATACTAGTACAATAAAAAAGTAAATATTAAATTAATATCAAATGAAAAAATCAATTATTAATTATTATAATATTATCCCCTTAATTATTACTTAATATTATTTAAATTAGTATTTGTTTTTTGTTTAAATACCTGTATTTGTGTTATGAAAGCACTTGGAGTTGAACCAAAACTTTCCCCTTAAAAGGGGGACACTCCACCACTCGAGTTCTGCTTCCTTATAATCATTATATTTATAATATTTATTATTATTATTATTATTATTATTATTATTATTATTATTATTAAATACTAATTTATTTAATTTAAAGATTGCAATAGTAATTATTACTAATAATAGCAAGGTAGCCCTACATTTATTGTTCTATTATTAGTGGACACTCTTTTGCGATTCTATTTCTATTAAAGAAACAAAAAAATTAATAAATATTTAATGTACCAATTACAATAAATTAGTAAATGTAGACAATCTTTTGGGCCGCAAGACAAAAAAAGATTTGTATTGTAATTATAATTTTAGAGTAATCGCAATGCGACTACTAAAATTATAATTATTAAATTTGCCTCGGGAGAGAATTGAACTCCCATATCTATATCTTCAGAATAGCGCTTTGACCACTAAGCAACCGAGGCTTAATAACTAATAAATAACTAAATATTTATTAGTTATGAATAGGACTAGGACTAATAATAAATAAATATTTATATTTAACATAAAGGGTATTTATTTTATACCTCTTATGCTTATACAATTATTAAATAACTATATTAATTATTAGAATTAATCTTAATAATTAGAATAATTAATAATCGCATTATAACTAACTATATTAGTAATGTTAATATAATTACAATAAATAATTATATTATATTATTATAATTTTAATTTATATTATATTAATATTTATTTATTTATTATTTATTAATGTAATTCTATAGCATCTCTTAAATAAGAGCAAGTTAATAATGTGAATACAAAAGCTTGTATTAAAGAAACTGCTAATTCTAATCCAATTAAAGCTAAGAAAATAGCAAAAGGGATTAAAGTAATAATAGCTACTATTACATTACTTGTAAATAATTTAAATAAATAAGTAGATAATATTTTTAATAAAGTATGACCAGCTACAATATTAGCAAAAAGTCTAACCCCTAAAGAAACTGCTCTAGCTAAATAAGAAACTAATTCAATAAGTACTAATAAAGGAACTAAGATTAAAGGTGTCCCTGCAGGTATAAAGAAAGAAAAGAATTTAATACCGTGAATAGATAAAGCTAAAATTGTTACACCAATAAAAATAGTGAAACTTAAACCTAAAGAAACTACTCCACTAGCAGTAACTGCAAATGAATAAGGAACATTAGAAATTAAATTACCTATTAAAATATAAGAAAATAAAGAATATATAAATGGAAAATATTGTTCGCTTTTCTCACCTATTTGTTCTCTAACCATAGTGTTTAAACTAGCTTTACTTGCTTCTAAAGAAATAGACCATTTATTGGGTATTAATTTAGAATCGTTATTACCATAAATATGTAATCCTGTTATTATTATAACTATAAAAATAGAATATAGTGTTAAATTTGTAAAATTAATATGTAAATTACCTAAAATAGGTGCACTAATTCCTATTAAATTAGTAACTTCAAATTGACTTAAAGGCGATAAAATGAATAAATTTGTCATTGTTTTAAAATGAAAATTGAATTAAGTTTGAATTCATATTTTTTTAATAAATTATTATTATTATTTTTTTACGAGCGTGCTTAGATTCGAACTAAGAAATTTTTAATTGACAATTAAACCCTATACCAATTTAGATACACACCCTTCTTATATTACTTAGTAAATAGTAAATAGTAAAAGTATTACTATTGCAATTTCTTATTAATATTTATTTATTATTAGTATTAATTAAACATTAGTATTGCTCCAATCTTAGCAATATTTATACTTATGTTTAATAATAAGTATAAATCATTAATATTAATATTAATATTTATTTGTTTATATTTTAACACTCTTAATGATTAAATACTAATGTTTAATTTAAATATTAAAGTTATTATTAATAAATAAATATTAATAACTTAATAATAAATATTTATTACTATTGCTAATATTAATTACTCTTTTATTTATATTTATTATTAACCCTAATTTGGATTGTATTAATAATAAATATTAATTATTAATTAATAATTACCCAATAATTACTTGCATATTTAATAATAATAAATATTGCCTTATTATATTTAATATTATATTTATATTTATATTTAATCATTAAGATTCGAAAGATTCGAAGGAATAGCCATCTGCCTTTATTAAATTCTATAAAAATAAAAATAAAAATAAAAGACTATTAAAATTATTATAGGGGTTATTATTAATCGCTATAATTAATAATTTATTGAAGTATTAAACCTCACCTCGATTATCCTATTTGGATTTATAATAAATATTAATTATTAGTATTCTTAATAAAAAATGTGTGTACTATTTAAATTTGTTAGAAAATAGGGGGGTTCATTGTTACAAAATTTAAAAAGGAGGGATACATTTATACTTTAAATAATAGAAGAAAAAAAAATAAATATAATAATTACAAAATAAAGAATATTATGTTTTATTAAATAATTAGTAGTAGGAACTATTAGATGTTTACCGTTTAACTTAATGGAAATTACACTTTTAAATAACTTTCTAAACAATATATTATTATTAATAAATTTTACTATTTTACTATTCTCTGTTATATCTAGTGATAATAAAAAAATAGAAAAACTAGTAATTAATATACCAATAATACCTATAATTATAGAAAATATTACTAAATAATAATTATAATAAATATTATCAGGAAATAAAAAGATAATAATAATTATTAAAGTTGGAGTGATGTATGCTTTAATAGACTTACCGATAGTATTTATTAAAGATTTATTACTTTTTAACATAATGCAATAATGCAGTTTTTGCAAGTTTGAAGTTAATATAAAACAATTAATAGAACTGAAGAACTGAAGAATATTAATATTCTTAAATAATTCTAGTATTCTTAAAGAGTATAAAATTATAAATATAGTAATATTATAAGTTTTATAATTACAAATTATTACCCAAAATAATTAAATCTAAAAAGACAATATTACTATTTATTGTCTCTCTTACTAAATATTTAATTTAATAATTATTTTAGTTTTTAAATTTAAAGGTGTGGATATAAAATATTCTAAATTAGAATTTACAACATTTCCTATGCTTTTAAAGATTTCATTATTATTTAGCGATTAAATAATTCTATAATTATATAAGTAGAGGTAAATAATAATGAAATCTTATATAATTATTAATTTAATAATTTGAATAATTTGAATATTTTAATTAATTAAATCGCAACTATTATTGGGCCGCAAGGGTAAATTTTTGGTGTAATTTTAGAGTAAATAAAAATTTACCATATAAAACATACAATAATAAAATACATCCTATAACAAGAAAATAGAAACAAGAAAAAACAACAAAACAAACAAAAAAGGGGGAGATAAATAAAAATAAAATTATGGAGTGTAATATTTATTTTTATTTGGCTTAAATTCGCCTTAATAAATATATTCGAGGAAGAAACTCGTTAAAAAAAAAAAATGAAATTATTAAATAAAACAAC
>Ga0247810_10000450_pt1 | contig 45429 bp, 34 predicted proteins | sample UWRJL119311C1_FD_179918 | JGI IMG/M metagenome (GOLD analysis project Ga0247810, IMG submission 179918) | Plant litter microbial communities from Arlington Agricultural Research Station in Wisconsin, United States - UWRJ-L119-311C-1 | ecosystem: Environmental > Terrestrial > Plant litter >...
GTTACTCGCTGTTGCAGCAACGGAAACAACGTTGTTGAATGCCGCAGGATAGAATTGTGTTGAAACATTATCATTCCCGGAAGCAGCGATCAGGATACATCCCTGGGAAACGGCATAATTTACGACGTTCTGCCCGGTGGTGGAAGAAGTTGGTCCGCCCCAGCTCATGTTGATAATATCCGCGCCGCTCACGGCTGCGTAAACGATTCCGTCGTAGCCATTTGTAATAGCTGTTGCCGTAGTGGTGGATTTTACGCACATCAGCTTACAGCTGTAACCGATAGAAGCAACTCCTGTTGCATTGTTGGCGCGCGCAGAAGAAATTCCGGCAACGTGGGTTCCGTGCCCGTAATCGGCCGTTGGCGGATTCGGGTTGTTGTCGTTGCTTCCAACGTCGAATCCATTGATATCGTCAATGTACCCGTTTCCGTCGTCATCGATTCCGTTTCCGGCAATTTCAGCTGTATTCACCCACAAATTCGGAGAAAGGTCAGAATGTGTTCGTTCCACGGCATCATCAACGATCGCGATCACAACACTGCTTCCGGTAGAAAAATAATTCCAGGCTGCAGGCGCATTGATAACGCTTAATCCCCACTGGGATCCGAAAGAAGGATCGTTTGGAGTCAGGAAATGACGATCGAGCGGCACTTTTTCAGCATACTCGAGTCCTTTCAGGTCCTGCATTTCGCGCAGCAGCTTGTCGATGTTAGCCACATCCGTAAATTCCAGCAAATAGGTCCGTTGCAGTACGATGGAATTTTTAGCGGCATGAAAAGGCTTCGAAAGCTTTACACCGCCGTATTTCTGAACGATCTCAGGCAGGCCGGGAATCGAATAAATGGAAATGGACGCCGGATCTTCTTTTAAAGAGCTTGAAACACGGGCTTCGTTGGTGAGCTTGAACCAGAGCTTTCCGTCCTGGAACTCAGCTTTCACTGTTTGTCCGAAACTGAACAAAGGCAGCAGCATTAAGGTAAGTAGTAATTTCCTCATAAGTAAGTTGTTTTGTAGTGGGGACAATATAAGAAGTCTTCCGCAAATTATGCCCTCTCAAACACAATTCATCACTCAGCGTCCTCAAAAACACACGGCTCATCCAATAAAATCTTTGTGAACTTTGCGTCCTTGTGGTAATATACACGCTCTATGTGTTCCTATGTCTCTATGTGGTTCATCACCCCCATTTGCTCTCTTTAAAGTGAACTATCTCACATCGCCGGTAATTTCTTAGCTTTGCACACGTTATTAAAGCAAGTTGTTCCCGACAGAAAGAAAATATCCGTTTAAGCTGCGATTCAGTCACTGGTTTCGCACATTGCCGGTAGCTGCTTTTTTACTACTCTCCTTTACAGGTTTTTCGCAGGTTCCCGATTCGACCCAGGTGGGCTTACCCGCTGCAAATGACAGTCTTCCGGAACCCACATTCAAAGACACCATTTACCTGAACGAATCCGATTTCGGGTCGGTGGTTACTTATTCGGCCCGGGATTCCATTTACAGCGATTTCAAAAAACGGCAGATCCACCTCTACGGAAATGCAAGCCTGAATTACGAAGGTGTGGACATGAAAGCAGATTACCTGCTCATCGACCTGGATAAGAACGAAGTTTTTGCAACTTACACAGAAGATTCACTCGGTAAACGAATAGGCGCACCAGTTTTTGCAGATGGCGGAGATACGATCAAAGCAGCAAGTATCCGCTATAATTTCACCACGAAGAAAGGATACATCCAGGAAGTCGCTATCCAGCAGGACGAAATTTACCTCACCATGGAAGTTGCCAAACGCCAGGCCAACGAAGAGGTCCATTTCGTGCGGGGAAAATTCACCACCTGTAACCTCGAAGAGCCGCATTACCATTTCTTTCTCTCGAAAGCTGTGATGGTTCCTGACAAGCGCATTGTTACCGGGCCGATGAATCTCTGGATCATGGGTGTTCCCACACCGCTCGGACTGCCTTTCAGCATTATTCCGCAGAAAAAAGACCGCGAAGCCAAAAACGGGTTCATTATGCCACAGTTCTCGGCTATTTCCGACTACGGATTCGGGATCCTGAACCTCGGTTACTACATTCCCGTTTCCGACCGTTTCCAGACCACGCTCTACGGAACAATTTATTCCCGGGGAAGCTTCGGGCTGAGAACCGTAACGCAATACGCGAAACGCTACAAGTACACTGGGAATGTCGAAGCCGGCTATTCCTTCTTCCGGGAAGGCTTCCCAAGCTCTTTGTCCCAGGAAGCGACCATACTCCGATGGCAGCACATCCAGGATCCGAAAGCGAATCCGAAGTGGCGGTTCAACAGCGATGTGAATTTCAACTCGCAGAACACCAACAAAGCCAACCTGAATGTTCAGACGGCCGATTATTTCAACAACACGCTGAACTCGGATATTACCGTGAACCGTTCATTCCCCGGGAAACCCGTACAGATGAGCGCCAAGCTTTCCATGCGTCAGAACAGCGGAAGTCCGAATGTGAGCCTGACGAGCCCGGTTTTCAACATTACGGCTACGCGCTTCTATCCTTTCAAGCGCAAGCGTGCATCCGACGGTAAAACCAAATTCTACGAAACGGTTGGTGTGAGCTACAACTTCGAAGCGAGGAACCAGGCCGATTTCAGCAAGGACTATCTCAAGCACGGCGATTACGACAAGATCGGATCGACCTTCCGCAATGGCGCCACTCAGACGGCTGTTATGAATACGACCATCAACCTGCTGAAAAACACTTTCCGCCTCACTCCTGCTATTACTTACAACCAGAAATACAATTTTCAGTCGATCCGCAAATCGGTCGACCCGACAACCAACGCGCTGGTGATCGATTCACTGAACGAAGGGATCTTCAGTAACACCTTAACATTCAGTGCCGGACTTACGACGAATATTTATTCTTACTACCGGTTCATCGGAAAGCGCAGAACGCTGCTTCGCCACATTATGACGCCGGCCGTTACGCTGAGCGCCAGTCCGACGATCCAGGGCGGAACTGCCAGTTACGTCGACACCTTCAATACCACTTATAATTATTCGCGCCTGGAAAACTCCGTTTATTCGGAACGTTACCAGGAAAGTGCCGGAAGGATCGATTTCTCGCTTGGAAATACATTCGAGATCAAGCAGCTCAGCGCGAAAGACACCATCACAGGATTCCGTAAAACACGGATCATCGAAAACCTGAATTTCAATACCAGCTACGACATCTTTAAAGATTCGATGAACTGGAGCAACATGAATATCCGGATGGTGGTGAGCCCGGTACAAACCTTAAGCGTTGTATTCACAGCCGATCACAGCTGGTATGCCTGGGACAGGGAAACAGGCGTTTCCAATTCGAAGTATGCGCTTCAGTCAGGACAGGGATTGGGCCGGTTTACCAGTTTTGCAGTAGCCACCAGCTGGTCGCTCGTCCCGAAAGAACAGCGCGATATCGTTAACAGTACCGTTATGGCCAGCGTCTGGAATCCGCAGTACCAGCAATGGATGCTCTCCCCTTCCCAGATCGTTAATTTCGACATTCCTTGGCGCCTGAGCCTGAGTCATGTGATCTCTTATTCCGCCAACCGCGATACAGCAAGCTACAGTACCCGCAGGTATGTTCCCAATAATACATTGATGGTTACCGCTGAAGCTTCGATCACTCCGAACTGGAGAGTAAGCGCTACAACCATGCTCGATGCAACCGCCGGAAGAGTTACCAATACGCGGATTGATCTTTACCGCAATATCCACTGCTGGAATGTGAGCTTTAACTGGACACCGATCGGAACCAACAAAAGCTTCCTGGTATCAATCCGTGGAAACGGAAATGCGCTGAGCAATGTGTTCATGAATTTGCGGAAGCCGCAGTCGTTGTTCCAGTAAGATTTACAGAATTTCCACGTATCCGTCAGTTCCGTTTACCCGGATCCGCTGCCCGTCTTTGATCAGGCCGGTCGCATGCTCTACACCGACAACTGCCGGTAAGCCATACTCACGGGCGATTACCGCTCCATGGGTCATCAATCCGCCAACTTCGGTAACCAGGCCTTTTATGGCTACAAACAAGGGTGTCCAGCTGGGATCGGTAAATGTGGTGACTAATATATCGCCAGCCTCCAGGTCGGCATTTTCCATGTTCAGGATCACACGTGCCCGCCCCTCTACACTGCCGGAAGAAACAGCTAAACCGGCGATAGCTCCGGCCGGAAGATCTTCCTGTCTGTACTTACCTGTAATGATTTCCCCGTCAGATGTAATAACACGTGGCGGGATTAGTTTCTCATAGATCCTGTGCGCTTCTTTTCGTTCGGTGATGAGCTGATGATCCACCTTTCGGGTATTCACCGCTTCGCGAAATTCATCAAAAGTCAGGTAATCGACATCTTCTTTTTTATGAATAACACCAGCTTCTGCCAATTGCACGGCCTCTTTTATTAAAGCCTGCTTATAAACAAAGGATCGGCTAACTATACCGTATTTGGGATATTCCCGGTAACCGGCGAAATTGCGGAGCAGGCTGATCATTTGTTTTGTCTCTGCGGCTTTTTGCTCACCGTCCGGTAATTGCTTCAGGCGATCCAGCAGCTCGTCTTCTTTTTTTAAAGCTTCCCGTTGTCCCTGCTCAAATTTTCGTTTGCCTTCACCCAGTTCGAAGTTTTTGATGTTCGTGAGGATCATAGGGACAAGTGTCAATGGTTTTTCACTCCATCGCGTTTTCGTGATATCTATCTCCCCGGCACATCGCATACCGTATTTGTTGAGATAAACCTGGATAGCTTCCCGGGTTTCTTTGCCTCCATCGATTGTTAACAGCTGATCTAAAAAGTGGTCGGCTTTTGCCTGCTCCAAATACTCTATTACTTTTGGGTAAGGACGGATAACATCTGCCAGGTCCAAAAGGGCCAGGCCCATTTCCGAAGTAATGTTGTTCGATACCGATTGAGAAAGTATGTCTGCTACGTTCTTTTCACCCAGCAATTCGCTCATCTTTTCATTGATCCACGACGAAGCGTTCATGGCAGCAACGATCACTCCCATATGCGGTGAATCGAATAGCATCCTCTTTGATTGCCGGATGTCTTCCAGGATAAAATCAAACAGCTCCGGTCCTGATTTCGTTTGGATGTCTTGTTTCAGCAATTCTACTGATGCCTCACTGGTTTTAATCAGCTCATGCACGATCGCCGGGTCATTTCCTGCCTGCGCTAAAATATCCGCGGCCAGCATTCCCCTGGTGCTTTTAACAACTACTGATGCTTTTTCATCATCCGGCAAAGCTTTTATAAAATCTCCCCGCTCTGAAATAGTTTGCAATGCATCTTTTATGAGCGGATCATGCTGTTGCATGGCGTCTAATAAATCTTTCCTTGCAGCAAGCTTGGCTAAGCCATCCGTGACATCGACAAATAATCTTCCGCCCGCCTGGAACATGGGCCTGACCGCTCTCAACTGCCACAAAGACACCCCAAGCGGCTTCATGGCATCCGTCATCATTTGCTGGTGACCGACAGATATGTAAACGCGGTTCCCGGTTTCAATGGTTTCCGGAACCGGAAATAACGTAGTAACTGGCCGGCTCTGGACGATATAGAATGTATCCTCGACTAAACACCATTCAATATCCTGCGGACGACCGAAATGTTCTTCGATGGTTCTGCCCAGGCCTTCAAGCTGTAAAATCTGTACATCCGTCAGCGCCTGCCGGGTTTGCTTTTCATTCTCAATTTGCTGCTGACCGGTGCCACCGCCTTTCGAAGCATAAACAGCCCGTTTTTTAGAGGCTATCTTCTTATCGATGATCTTGCCGTTGCAGACTTTATAGAGATCGGGATTTACCAGTCCGGAGACCAGGGCTTCACCAAGTCCGAAACTCGCATCGATGGAGAGTATTTTCCTGTTAGAAGTAACAGGATCGGCAGTAAACATGATTCCGGAAACATCCGGGAAAACCAGTTGCTGAACAACCACAGAAAGGTAAGCATTACGGTGGTCGAAGCCGTTTTGAAGCCGGTAAATAATGGCTCTCTCAGTAAACAGCGATGCCCAGCATTTACTGACGTGGGACAGGATTGCCTCTTGCCCGATGATATTCAAATACGTATCCTGCTGGCCCGCAAAAGAGGCCGTCGGTAAATCTTCTGAAGTTGCGCTGGATCGGATTGCATAGGCATTCTTATCCTCGAATCCGGATAGCTGGCTGGTAATCGCTTCACGGATCTCATGAGGGATAACTGCTGTTTCGATGATCCTGCGAATTTCACGGCCAAGCTCGCTGATTTTATTCCGGTCCTCCGTCTCTAAAAGTGCTAATTCATCTAATAAGCCATGTATCGACGGCGTTTCACTGATGATTCGCTTAAAAGCTTCAGTGGTAATACAAAAGCCGTACGGCACGTGAATTCCTCTAATCCGGGAAAGCTCGCCCAGGTTAGCGCCTTTGCCCCCGACCATCGCAATCTGTGCTTGATCGATTTCGTGAAAATCAATTATATATCTACTCATATTTTTGTTTTTGACAAACGTTAAGCGCAGTTCAACGCAAGGCATTTGTCGTTTCATTCATGAGCTCAATTGCTTGTTGAAAGTAAGACTCAATGATTTTGACTTCTTCGGTTGAAAAGGAAGCAGTCAATTGTTCTGATCCGCTTCGGAATTCCTTGTAAAGCGGTGCTAAAAGCGCCATTATCGTCTCGGTTTCCGGTTGAATGATCACCTTTCTCCTGTCGTCTTCGGCAAATTGTCTCTTAACTAGTTTTTTCTTTTCAAACCGGTCTATTAAACCTGTAACTGCACCTGTTGTAAGACCAGTCAGGTTCGAAAGCTCACCGGCTGTCATTTGCCCTTTTTCTATCAGAAATCCTAAATACTTGTGATCCGTTCCTGAAAGGCCTGCTTTCCGGGCAATGGCTTCGTGCATCTGGATAGAAGTATAGGAATAAAGCTGGCTCAGTTTTCTTATCCGCGTGATCAGGGAATTGTCCATATATCTTGAAAAGTAAATATCTTAGTGACAAAGATAATATGAATTCGGAAAGCCCGCAAACTTATCTGACCGTCCTGTAGATTCAAACTTGCTTTAAATCCAGATGTAGACTAAAATTTGCTTTTGAATCCCGATCCATGAAAGCATTTTAACTGCGATTGCTCCTGCCTGCTGATTCATCAAGGAATTGAAGGGCAGCTGTTGTGAATGGAATTCTGGAATCATAAATCGGAACATGGTCGCCACCGGGAATAATCCATAACGCGGAATCTGGTATGGAGCGATACATGTCTACGGCAATTTCCACCGGAAAAAAGTTATCGCGGTCACCATGCACAATAAGTGTCCGCGCTGTGATGGCTGATAAACTTTGTGCAGTAAAGTTCATGTCGTCGTAGTTTTCGTGTAAAGCATTAAACTGTGCAATGAGCTGACGGATCTGTTCATCACCGCGTTTTGCGCATTCCCGGTACATGTCTCTCACTTCCACGGGCACGGTGTTAAACGAAGCTCTGCGCATAATGGCCCTTGCCTGATCTGGGAAATGAGAAGTTGTGCTGATTAATACCATGGAGTCGATGCGTTCCGGCTGACTCGTCGCCATATGAAGCAGCGTCATCTCGCCGGTACTCATTCCCATAGCTGAGAAACGATCAACCCCTAACTTTTCAAGCAACAGGAATACGTCGTTGGCCGCTTCCCGGTGTGTGAAAGTGTTCTCCGGATTGGAGGAGTGGCCATGTCCACGCAGATCGACAACAATCAGTCGATAATGTTCTGAAAGTCGGTCAGTAAAAGGATGCCAGTTCTGCGAACAGCCACCGAAACCATGCAGGAGCAGCATCGCCTTTCCGGCCCCGTATTCTTCGTAGTACATTTCCATGTTGCCGATCTGAACGCAATGCCCTCGGGCGATTGTGGCTCCAGGAGCGTATGTTTTTGCCATTGCTAACTGTTTCTTGTTGGAGTGTGGTAATGCTGTCCGTATAATTTGCTGGAATTTCCCTGCAGTTCATCCTTTGTTGAGCTCTTCCGCAAGCCCGATCAAAATTCCTTCAGGACCGCGAATGTAACAAAGCCGGTAGGAATCCTGGTATTGGACGACCTCTCCGACAAGTTGTGCACCAATGCTGTAAAGTCTGTCAAGTGCATCATCAATATCTGCAACCGTGAACATAGCACGCAGATAACCGAAAGCATTGACCGGAGAGTTCCGGTGATCTGCAATCACTTTCGGAGTAATGAAGCGTGAAAGCTCAATCCGGCTGTGGCCATCCGGAGTAACCATCATAGCAATTTCCACAGATTGGTCGCCAAGTCCGGTTACATTGCCCGCCCATTTGCCCTCAACCATTGCCCGTCCTTCCAGCTCCAGGCCTAGTTCATTGAAAAAAGTAATGGCATCGTCAAGGGATTCTACAACGATGCCGATATTATCCATTCTTAGCAAATTACTCTTTTTCATAAGTTAATAAGACTTTGAATTAAGACTCAGTTATGTCGTTGTTGCGCAATGCACCTGCCAATCGATTCAATTCCCGAAGTCGCTGTTTGTTGAGCTCTTTCGATGCTTGTTTCCGATTTTTCTTTTGGTCCATTAGCTTGGAATGGAGCTTTTTGTTCTCCGTATTTTTCTGTTTCGCCACGCTGTAAAGTTAAAACACATTGGGGAAATACAATAACTTAAAGAAATCGCTTATTCGAAAATGCTTTTCCTGAACCAGATTCAAATAGTTCTCGAAATGAATGCTTTGCCCGCAAACAGTCGCTAGGTGGCTAATATAACCGTTTACAACTTGAGCTTTGATGTTAGTGGCTGGTTCAAAGTTTTTCTAATAGTTTTTTCTTTTGGTCGTTGAATTCCTCTTCTGATAAAATCCCATTCTCCTTTAATTTTGCGAGTTTCTCAAGTTGATCTAATACATTTGGCTCTGAAGCAATAGTTTGAACCACGACTTCTTTTGGTTGTGATAATTTATTTCTTACGAACTCTGAAAAACTTCTGGCAGATGCTTTTTCAACATTTTCAATTTTAGCTACGTTACCGGTTGTATGAATTTTTATATCACCTAATATCAAACCAATTTCATACTGAATTGAAGAAATTTTATCCAAAGGAAATCTTCCACCTTCAATCCAAACATCAACCCTTTATCAATAAATAACAGCCTTCGATTGGTAGATACTAAAATTCCTTGACCGTTGTTATAGTTTCCCTGTACAATGTTGTCTACAACTTCATCAGATGCCAATATATTCGGTAACTCGTTGATTTCTCTACGTCCTAAAAAAGCAGACATATTACTTAATTGTATACTTTCAATTTGTTTTTTAATCTCATCTAATCGACTGTTACTGTTTTCGGCTGCTTCTAAATTTCTGTTAACAAGCGCTTTCAAGTCGTCTGTCGACATTTCTTTGAATTTATGATTAGTCGCTCCATTCTTTTTAAAACAAGGAAAACAAATTTCATTTCCATCCTTTAATTTACCTTGTCCAAATGTTGGGCGATTAGTAAACCCCAATTTCACTTCACATAAAATACAATTTGCCATAATTAATTATTTCTCCAAAACTCTAAAGATGAATTGAAGTGAGCTAAAAATCTTTCCCAAATGGCGATTGTAGCTTCCGAAATAACTTTTGGCACCTTTAGATCAATGCTATTTAGTCAAATGATGACGAAAAAAATCTGAAATACAATGTCTTTCAAGCAAAAGGGAATCGAACCACGAAGAATCTTGGGAAACTGAATGAAATCGGTGCTAACGAAAGATTATGGTACGCCACCTTCCTTAATCCTCCTAAGGGAGGAGACAAAATCGAAGCTCGAACCACAAGCCCACACTCAGTCCTCACACTCGAAAATCAAAAAGAAAAAAAGCTAAAACTCAGTGTGAGTGTGGAGTGTGAGCAAAGAGGGACAAAAAGCAAAAAGCATCACTCTCGTAATGCTTTTTGCTTTTTGTGGAGTCGGAGGGGTTCGAACCCTCGTCCAAACAATGAATTCCAATGTCTTCTACATGCTTAGTTTCTGATTGGTTTTCGATGTGAAATCGGACAAAAACACCCAAGAATCACACTTATCCCCTTAAGTCTCGCACCTTCCGCAGGGAAAGGTCGGTGCCAGATCTTCTGAGTTGAATCCTTAAGTACCAATGGCCGAAAATCAGAGCCATCGGAAAGGACTACCTGTCCGCTTACTAAACTTGGGCGGATTAAGCTTTATTTGTCTAACAAATTAAGCCGCAAGTGCGTATGACGTATTGTCAATTATGGTTTGTGACAAGATATTTACGAGCTTCATCACAACGCTCGACATGCTTACCCACTGTAATCGCAATTGCTGTCAAATCCAATGTCGACCCCATTAAGTGTTGCGAAGATACTAAATATTGAAGGATATTCCTATTCTTCCTCGTCGTCATCGTCCCATGCGGAACCTTTGCGTGAATTCAATGCCCAGTCGTCATCGTCTTCATCATCAACTTCAAGGAAACGATTGGCTTTACCGCTTTTTTTGTACGCTTCCATTTTGTGCTGCTTCGGCGCATCACTTTTTTTGGCAAACGCACCTTTGTCTTTTTTACGATCTACCTTGGAAGGAAGATCTTCTCCAAATGCCGGTTTGACAAAGGTATCTTCCGGTTTTTTGAAAGGAATACGCTCATCGGATACTGGTCTTGGAGCACCAGGCGCACTGTCTGGTCGCTGTGGCCGGTCAGTTCTCGGAGCTCCCGGACCTGATGGCTTTGCACCGCGATCGTCGGCTTTTTTAACTGCGATCGTACGACCGTTTACAGAAGAATTGTCGAGTGCTTCAATGGCAGCATCTGCCTCAGCTTCATCGTTCATTTCCACGAAAGCGAAACCTCTTGGTTTCCCAGTTTCACGGTCTTTAGCGATGGTTACACGGTTTACTCTCCCGTACTCTTCAAAAAGGGATTTCAACTCCTCATCCGTTGTGTTGAAATCTAGTTTTGCAACAAAAATACTTGTCATGATAGCAAGAAAAATGTCAATTTTCTCTATTGGTTTATTTATACTAAAATCGAAGATAATCTTTTTTTCAGACGCTCAAAAAAAAAGCATAAAAAAAGTCAGTATCACCCGCCAAATATACCTATTTTGAACACACAACCACTATAATCAGCGTGATTAACAATCCTTAACGCTGCTCTTTCAGCAAGTCGCGGATCTCGGTGAGCAGTTTTTCTTCTTTTGTAGGGTCCGGTGCAGGTGGAGGATTAGCGGCAGCTTTGTCCGCCTCTTCTTTTTTTGTCCGCAGGTGCATACGGTTCATCACTCTTACCATCATGAAAACGGCAAAGGCGATAATAAAAAACTCAAACACCATCTGAATGAATGTTCCGTAATTAATGGAAACCGCCGGCTCAAGGATCTTTGTCTTATCGGCTGCGTCTACAACGGCTTCCTTGATCGGTATTTTCAGATCGGTAAATTTTACTCCGCCGATCAGGTAGCCTATCGGGGGCATGATCAGGTCATTTACCAGCGAGGTTACGATCTTTCCGAAAGCGCCACCAATGATAACACCGACAGCGAGATCTATTACATTTCCGCGGATCGCGAACTCTTTAAATTCTTTTAAAATTGCCATATCCAGTTAATAAGGTAGGGCAAAATACGCAAAATGAATTGAACAATTAAAGCAGGAAATTGAAAAGAGGTTAAATTGCGTTTACATCAGTGTATACGGCGTTCTTTGCTGGATGGAGCGCGATAAGGTCAGCTCGTCCGCATACTGCAGCTCTGAGCCAACGGCAATTCCGCGTGAAAGCGTAGAAACGGCTACTTCCGATTTTCCCAGCTTCTTGAAAAGGTAAAAATTGGTAGTATCGCCCTCCATCGTAGGACTAAGCGCCAGGATAACTTCGTCTACCAGGCCGCTTTCCGCTTTAACGATCAGCGCCGGGATAAACAGGTCGTTCGGGCCTATTCCATCCATCGGGGAAATAATGCCTCCGAGAACATGATACAGTCCGCTGTAGGTCCCCGTAGATTCGATCGCCATCACATCGCGGATATCTTCGACCACACAGATCAGGCGGTGATTTCTTCCCGGGTTCGAACAGATATGGCAGATTTCCGTATCCGAAATATTCCCGCAGCTGGTACAGGTTTTTACGTTCTTTTTAAGGTCGGTAAATACTTTTGCAAATTGTTCCACTTCGTCGTCGCTCCGGTTCAACAGGTTCAGCACCAGCCTCAATGCCGTACGCTTGCCGATACTTGGCAGCGAGCTCAGCTGATCAACCGCATCTTCCAGGAAACGTGATGGAATATTCATGCGGTAAATTTACGGAAAGTACCTTAACCTTTATTGATTTGTTTTTCCGCGGATGCATGTTAATTTTGCAGCATGCAGGAAGTAATTAAATTCGAATGGCTGGGATTGCATTTGCAGGAGCCAATGGGAATCATCATGAACTTTGCTATGGCTGCTTTCAGCTTTTTTGCCTTTTTCAAGCTCAAACGAACAGAATACGACGAAGCCGGAAAATGGTGGAAACTGTTTTACCTGACATTTGGGATCTCCACTGTTTTCGGAGGTCTGGGACATGGGCTCTTCTATTACTTCCAGGTTCCGGGGAAGTTTCCCTGCTGGATCACCGGCTGTCTTGCCAATGTTTTCTGCGCCAAAGGGATCCTTTCCTTTTCCGGCTACCAGATCAGGAACAAAGCGCTTGAAATTTTTATCTGGTCGAAATCCTTACTTTTGGTCGTTGCTGCGATGATTTCACAGAAATTCATTTTCGTGGCGATAGATGCAATTCTTACCTATCTTACGTTTACCGGCGGATTTGCATTAGCTTTGAAAAAACGCGGTCTGCAGGAAATGAAATACATGGTGCTCGGGGTAATTGTTTTACTTCCTTCGGCCTTTGTATTTTTACTGAAGATCAACATTCACCGCTGGTTCGATAAAAACGATTTAAGCCACGTTTTTATGCTGGGCAGCATTATCTGTTTCTTACCCGGCATTTACGGATGGAATATCAGGAGAACGAAAACACAAAATGTCTAAGAACGAAGTCAACATACGGAACAAAAAAGCGAAGTTCGAATACCACCTGGAAGAAATTTTCACGGCGGGAATGGTACTTGGCGGAACGGAGATCAAAAGTATCCGCAACGGAAAAGCAAGTATCCTGGAAGCTTACTGCATTTTTGACCTGGGAGAAGTTTACATCCGGAACATGCACATTACCGAGTATGAAAACGGCTCGTTCTACAATCACCGGCCGCGTGCCGACCGCAAGCTGCTGCTGAATAAAAAGGAGATCAAAAAGATCGAAAAGTGGTTGAAAACAAAAGGGAACACAATTGTTCCGCTTCGGCTATTCCTGAACGAAAAAGGCTGGCTGAAATGCGAAATTGCCTGTGCACAGGGTAAAAAGCTGCACGATAAACGCCACGATCTGAAAGAAAAAGACGACAAGCGCGAAATGGCGCGGGTAATGAAGCCCAGGAATCTTTAATCTACAGGATCACAGAAACCCAAGGGTCAGCAGATGCGTCAGCCTGTTTTCTGTGAGCAGCAGGTAAATGAGCAGCAGGCCGACTCCCCAGAAAGAAAACATGTAGAGGAATACGAATGTAATGTTCTTCCTTTTCCGGAAATAAGTCAGCAAAGGCATGAGCAGTATAAGCACGATCAGCCAGCGGATAGAGCCGAGGTGAAAGTCGAAGTGCGTTTGCCTGATCGAATAATCGTCTGTCGTAAAGAACGAAACCGGCGTATGCAGGATCCAGGTTTTCTGCACTTTTACTTCCGGGTAGGAGCTTGACCAGGCCCCGCGCTGGATTTCAGCAAAATAAGTTCCGTTATCCCTCAGATGCAACGCTGTGATGCGCGCAAACACAATTCCATTGTAATCGGTTTTGGCATAGGCGGTGATCTCGTCATTTTCCAGGTGCGAAGGAAGCACGGCATCAAGTGTTAATGCCAGCGCAAACACACAGGAAACACGCATGATCCAGCGAAATACCATCCACCGAGCACCGGTTGTAAGCTGCGTAAAATAGCGGGTATTTTCGGCGTATTTCTGTTGTTTCTGGAATTCATAGCGCCTCCTCGCCTGCTCCATTCTCGCCCGCTGCTCTTCCGGAGTTTCGCTTTTCCCGGATTTGCGCGGTTTGGAGCCCAGCTCTCCCGGATAGGAAGCTATTTCGGGCGTAAGCAGCAACTCTACGGCGGCACTGAGAATAATGAACTGCTCGTTGGCTGTTGGATCGGGATTGATGTCCGGATGGACCTTCATAGCCAGCACTTTGTAGCGCTTCCTGATATCCGCCTCGGTTGCAGCCGGATCCAGGTTCAATAGCTTGTATGCCTGGGATCTTGTCATGCGGTAATGCCTGCTTGCTTTAAAGTTGCTTTCCTGTTCAATTTATTTGCCGACGTAAAAATAACGGGCGTGTAAACGATTTCCCGGGGAACGCTGTATTTCCCGAATCGCTCGCGGCAAATGTCCTGAATGGCTGCCAGGTTCACGCTGCTCTCTTCTCCATCGGCAATCAGAATGCAGATTTCTCCGAAAGTAGCATCTGCTTTTCCGGCAATGAAAAAAGGAAGTTCTATGTAATTGGAAAGATGTCGTTCCAGCTGTTCGGGATGGATCTTAATTCCCCCGCTGTTGATCACAAAGTCCTTACGGCCAAACCATTCAAACTGTGTTCCCGTGATCAGCCTTACGCTGTCGTTGGTTTCAAGAGCCGTAATTCCCAGTTCGTCATCCCAAACGATCAGCGAGCCTTCGTTTTCAGAAAAGCGCACGCCTTTCATTCCTTCATAGACGGGCGAGCCGAGTTTTCTCAGCGCAATATGCGAAACGGTTTCTGTCATTCCGAATCCCATAAAAACCTGATTGTGCAGCCGGATCAATTCCTCTTCTGTTTCCGGGGAAAGCGGCGAGCCTCCCAGCAAGATCTTCGCGGCCTTCTGTAAGGATCCGGGATCTTCGGACAGGATCGTTTTCACCTGCATCGGAACCAAAGGAGCAAAATCGACAAACTGCTCTTTGTTCAGTAAACGAAACGGATTAGCTTGCGGTGAAGCAGCAAACAGCTTGTAATTTCCTTCCAGCGCACGAACGATCATGAGCCTTCCACCTATTGTTTTCGGAGAAATAGCCAGTAGCGCTGAGCTTTGATCGCTCAATCCAAAAAATGCATTTGTTCGCCGGGCCGAGGCCAGGAGCTGTTCTCTTTTCAGTACGATCTGTTTCGGAATACCGGTAGAGCCACTCGTTTCCACGGTAAATTCGGCCCGACCCGAAACCCATGCCGTAACGAATGAATCGATCTGCTCTTTTAAAGCAGCATCTTCTGACAAATATGTGATCGAAAAACTCAAATCTGGTACGAAAGTTGAAACGGGCGAGCCTCTTTAATGATGAACTTTGAAATTAATCGTTAAATTTAGACAATCGATCAGAATTGATAACAAAAACGGAAATCATGAAATACAGTCTTCTTCTTTTAATCATTGCAGCCTTCACTTTTGCCGCGTTTACACTTCCAGAAAGCAGATCATCAGCTCCCGAAAACCGGAAAACAGTCATGGCCGGCGGAATTAAATTCGACAAAATGCGCCTTGAAAAAGCGATGGAAGAAGCCAAAGCTTCGGGGAAAATGATCTTCATTGATGTGCACACCACCTGGTGCGGACCGTGCAAGGAAATGGCAAGAACAACTTTCCAGTCGGAAGAAGTAGGGAAGATATTTAACAAGAAATTCGTGAACCTGAAAATCGATGCAGAAAACGACGCAGATGGAAAAGACATCGTGAAAACCTTCAATGTTTCTGCTTATCCGACTTTACTGTTCCTGAAAGCCGATGGAAAACTGGCAAAAAAACTTGTTGGAAAACAGTCGGAAGAGAAATTATTGTCCATCGCTAACGGATTGTAAAAGCACCTTCCCGTTTCAGCTTTACCCGCAATGAACTACCTGCTCCTCCTTTTCACCTTCCTGTTCGTTTCGCTCGGCGAAGCACAGATCACTTACCGCGGATTTATTGATAAGTATCCCATTGAATTCGTTTACTTCAATTATTCCGACGGTGACGCCCGCGCGCTGTATTCCTATGATAAATTCGATACGCCTGTTCTGCTTGGCGGAACGCTTAAAAACAAGCAGGCCGTTCTGTACCTGAAAGACAGCCTGGATGTGGTGAAAGAAACCTTTGTCTTTAAGAATTATTCCCCGGATGCCAGCGAAATTACCGGAACCTGGACGAATGCTGCGACCAAAAAAGTACTGAAGGTTACGTTAACCAAAAAGTTCGATGCCGATGAAGGCGGAAGCTGGCAAAACCGGGAAATGCTCCAATCAGAATCAACAGCCGACCATTATTTCAGGATTGTTATATCCAAACCACCCGACTTTTTTATGGCTAAAATCACGGGTGTCAAAATCTTTGAAAAGGGTTCCGACCGGCTCATCCAGACAATTCCACTGGATTGCGAGTTCCGCTACCTGGAAAATCTGTCCACAGGAGATTTCAATTTTGATGGTAAAACAGATTTTTCCGTTTTCGAACACAGCTACGCCGGGGCAAACACTTCATCTCTCTATATCCTGAAGAATAAAACCGGGGAATTATACACTTTAAGCTCCTTCAGCGGTTCGTCCCTGGCGTTTGATCCCGAAACCAGAACAATCAGCGAGAACAATTCGTGCTGCGGGGGAACTTCCGTCATGAATGCGCTCTACAAAGTGGTGAACGATGAAATGGTCCTGATCGAAAAGCATTGCTTTGAATGGAACGAAGAAGCTGACGATCTCGTAGAATACGATTGCAGCGAAGATTAATGGCTATGAAATGAATGCTGATGCGGCACTCCTTCCAGATACAATCCTGATCTTCAAAAAGGAAGACCATACTCCGCTGTTACTCCGATGAAATCCCGATGATACTCCGGTGTTACTCCGATGCCTCGCTGTGTCACCTTGCTGTATACCCCTTGGATTCCTGCTGGATTCCCCGTACCAAAGCCGTATATACCCCGTATTTACCTTATAACTTACATATATCTTTCTTATACCTGACATAGTTCAGTAACAGAGTTTATAAATAGTTGCAAGTGACAAAAAGGAACAACCTGAAGTCACAAATGGTGACTTCAGGTTGGGGAAGAACACAGACAATTGGTTACAACCGAAACTGACCTGATCAGGTGGATTGATGACTAAAATCACTTTTTCACCAGTTTAGCATGCTGGAAAGCTGAAACATATTCCTGCAGTTTATCGATAAGTGATGTAAGCTCGGCCGGTTCAGCCTGCGGGAACAGCTCATGGATCTGGCGGATTCCATCTGCAACGGCCTTTTCTGCTGCTGCACGATCGCCGCGTTCAAACGAATTCGACATATTCTTCATACTTTGATTGGCAATGGCAACGGCAATGATCTTCCTGTGGTCCTGGTCGAGTGTCATATCCAGCAAACCGGTTGCTGTTGTCCATTCCGGGAAGAGCTCTTTTTCAACGAGTTTCTGTTTTCCGCTAACAACATCTGTATAGCTCAACCGGGCTTTTACCGGAAGCTTTTCGATCTCGGGAGACGAATTGATGATGTCGAATTTGATCAATGCCATCTTCTCCAGTCCGGGAAACAGGTGATCGAACTTCACCTGCATCTTTCCTTTGGTAACCAGTTCATCGTTATAACCGATCAGTTGGCGGTAAACGATCTGGTCGTTGTAGAGGACTTCCAGCGTGACTTTTTCTCCTACCGGTTCGATCATGCTTAGGAACTCTTTCAGGAAAGCCGCCTGGATCTGTTTGGAATCACCGGCCATTTGCATGAGTCCGCCGCCAACACTCGCGAGCTGCGATAAAAGCGCCTGGTTATAATCTACCCCCACTCCTATAGCTGAGATCTGTATGCCTTTCGCCACATACGACTTTGCTTTTTCGATCGTCACTGCCGGTTCCACCGAACAATAGCCATCTGTCATGAGCACCAGTCGGTTTACGGTACTCGCAGATTTCGTTTTCATAAGCTCGTCCATTCCCAGTACAAGACCGTTATAGATATTCGTACCACCGCGCGGCTGAAGCGTTTGAATGATCTGTATCAGGGCCAGCTTATTGGTAAGCAGCTGGGAAGGAAAAGCCAGGGATGCCGCATCGTCGAACACCACCAGCCCGATCCGGTCTTTTGCCGAACACCGGTTAATGAACTGTACAAGCGTATTTTTAAGCAATTCCAGCCGATCGTCACTTGCCATAGAACCACTTATATCGACTACAAGCATGATGTTCTTCGCCGCTTCCACCCCATTTCGTTTGGGATTTACTTTAAAGCCGACTTCCAGCACGGCTTCTTTCGAAGAAGCGTTGAATTTGTTTCCCCATTTCAGGAACAGCTCCACTTCGTCTTTCGGATCCGGGTACTGGGCCTGGACAAAGCTTTCGATATCGTAATCGATTAGGTCTTTCACTTTCGGAATAAACGATTCGATGTTCGCCAGTCTCGGGTCGGTAACGTATTGTACCGTCATCGCCTTTTCTGCAAGCCCCTTGACTTTGGAAAGGTTGATCACTCCGGCGTCATGCTGGAAAGTGAAATCGATCAGATAGCTGTTGCGCACAGGAAGCATGAATACCACTTTCCCCTGGTCATTGGTTTTTCCGCGATACATAACCGACGATTTCGAAGTGCGCAGGTAAACCGGCTCGTCTTGCGCAGGCAGGCCGTTTGATATTACCGTCAGCTCTACTTTAGCATGCGAAGAGCTGGCAACGATATCCCCGGGAAGCGCCTGTTCTACAAATCCATCGACTGTTTTCTCGGTGAACCGCTTTTTTTCATACAGAATGGTGAGCGTATTCGACATGAGCTGGTCGTTGATATCTACATAGTTCACAGAAGGAACGTTGTCTACATCGACCTCATAATCGTTATTTCCCGGAACCTGGAAGTAGGCTTCTCCCCGTGCGTTTGTTTTTGCCGTGTACTGTTTCATCGTGGCAAAACAGGTCAGTGTTACCGGAATATTCGGGAAAAGAACGGAAGCATCGTTTTCCAGAATAACGCGTACTACAGATGCCGCACCCGTTGAAGGAGCCATTTTTGTAAGCGTCTGGGGAACCTGTTCGAACTGCATACCCCGGCGGTCCGGAAGAATCCTGTTTTCGCGTTCGTAGCGCACAAGATCGTAAGTAACCAGGTCCATTCCGCGGCCACGACCGGAAGAATGAACTGTAGCACAATTGTACATGTCACCAACGGTAACCGACCATTCCTTGCCGTGATCGAACACCATGTCGAGTTTCCCGCCGCCATCTGTTTTCGTTTCTATCCGTTCAAAGGTGGACGTTTCAATAAACACCACGGCAATATCGCGCTTTACAGAACCCTGGTTATCGAGCACCTGGAGATGGTACTGAAAATTAGTTTGTGAGAAGGCAGGCCATGCGCAGAGCGCAAAGCAAAAGAGGAAAATTGTTTTCATAAGCTGGAATAAAGGAGTTATTGTCTTAACCGGCAATCGGATCGTTGGTTACAGAATACCGGTTGTCCTTATTCTTCCAGACGCAGGAATAATCGTGAGAAAATTCCTGCGCTTTTTTCAGCCTTGCGGCTAACTCTGGAAATAAGGAGTTCTCCTCTTAATTGAAAATCAATTGATTGGTTACATGTTTAAGAGTACTTTTTCAGGAACGGGCTAAAAACAGGTGAATTATCTCAACTGGTAACGGATACATTTTCCCTTATTCGTCGTAGCATACAGGAAGTTTTTCTCCAGCAGTAATGCACAGAAATTTCCTTTGTCGAACGGTTTCCAGTTCCTGCCTCCGTCTGTACTGATATCAAGACCATTTGTTCCACAGGCGAACTGCATATTTTTAGTTCCGGTTACGCAGGAACGGTAACCGCCGGTACAGGTTTCGGAAACATTCCAGGTTTTTCCACCGTCCGTTGAATAAAGAGATGATTGTTCGCTGCTGTTGGGAGCAGTATAACAACCACCGACGATCATTCCGTTCTTTTTGCTGGTAAAATGCATGGAAAACGGTCCGCAGCCTTCGCCTTTTTTCATGGGAAGATCGACAGACGTCCAGGTTTCACCTAGATTATTCGTCACATGAAAACGAACAGCCGCACTTCCACCGGAAATGAAGGCGATTTGTGAAGCGGAAGGAAACAGGATCGTCGTACCACTGGCCGCATAACAGGCTTCATCGCCAATAGCAACCGGTGCAGCGATCGCTTTGTAACTGTTCAGCGTGTTATCGGTGATAAAAATCTGAAATTCATGCCCGGCAGGATCTCCAAGTGCAACGATCTGATGTTTAAATCCGGCTATATCGTCCAGAAAAACTCCCGGTTCATTCATAACCTGTTTTGCTGTTATTCCCTGGCTGGGTTGCGCAGTGGCGACAACTTCCCCGTTATCGCCTGAAACCATCGCCACAATTGTGTGATCATGAGCCATTACCGCACGGAATTCGCCACTTTCGGAAGGAGGAAAAAGGAGCCTGGGAATCCCGGTTTCCTCATTGAATTCCACCACTCCGTTTTTGGACGTAGCAAAGATCAGGTTTTCACCATCCCTCACTACAGAGCGCGAGTAAGAGCTGTCGGGAGCGAAGATCAGCGTGTCTTTCCGAAGGAATAATGGTTGCTGCGCAAACAGAAACGTGCAGTTAAGTACGGCTAAAATGACGATTGAATTTCTCACGTTGTTCTCTTTTTAGTGCTTGTGGATCTTCCGGCAGATCTCGTTTCCAGCGTTTGTGCGACCACAGCCAGTATTGCGGTTCTTCGTTAATACGCTCTTCCAGCAGCTTTACGTGCATTTCGGTAATTTCACCCCAGGAATTCGCAGAAGGATCTTCCGTGAGCAGGACCAGCTCGCTTTCGTAATAGCCGCGCTTTACTTTCCGGGGAAGGTAGAACACAACTGCCTGATCGTAAGTATGCGCCAGCTGTTCTGCACCAAAAGCTACGGCCGTAGGCTGATGCAGGAAATTGGTCCAGTAGCTTTTCAGGCTGTCTCCGGGCGATTGATCGGCCAGCACCAGCGTGGCTGTCGGAATCTCTTTCTCAGCATAATTCTCAAACGAAGCCTTTACGATCTTGGAGTGAATTACGTGCATTCCGAAACGGCTGCGGCGCGCATTGATCTTTTTATCCCAGAAACCGCTGCTGAGCGGCATCCCGATCCCCACTGCCTGGTGCGGAAAGAAGAGCGATTGCCCGGTGATCATCCATTCCCAGTTCATATAGTGAGCGGAAACCAACAGCACACTTTTGTTGCGGGCATACAATTGCTGCATGAGCTCCGGGTTTTTGATCTTAAACCGCTTCAACAATGCTTTTTCACCTATGCCGAGGTTTTTGATCCCTTCGATCAGGAGATCGGCGAAGTGACGGTAGAATTTATTGCGGAGCCGCCTGATCTCTTTCGGCGTTTTCTGAGGAAAGGAGCGGGAGAGATTTTGTTCGATGACTTTCCTGCGGTAGGGCAAAACGGTGATCAGCAGGAGAAAAAAAAAGTCGGAAAGCCGGTATGTGATGAACAAAGGCAGCTTCGAAAGCGGAAAAACAAACAGGTAGTAAAGTACGGCGTTCATGCTGACGGTTTTTTATTCGGCCACCATGATTTGATCTGCGCAGCTATTTCCTGCTCTCGCTTACTGCTTCCTTCGTGGAAAAAAGTCCGGTCTTTCAGCGCATCCGGCAAATACTGCTGCCGAACGAAATTACCGGGAAACGAATGTGCGTACTGGTATTCTTCCCCGTAGCCCAGCTCTTTCATCAGTTTGGTCGGGGCGTTTCTCAGGTGAATAGGAACAGGAAGATCGGTCGAACGGCGCACTTCTGCCAAAGCTTCGTCGATTGCCATGTAAGCTGCATTTCCTTTGGGAGAAGTTGCGAGATAAATGGTACATTCTGCCAGGATAATGCGCGCTTCGGGCCAGCCGATAACATTGATAGCCTGGAAGGTATTGTTGGCAAAGATCAAAGCAGTAGGATTCGCCAGGCCAATGTCTTCGCTTGCTGAGATCAGCAACCTCCGGGCAATGAATTTGGGATCTTCTCCACCTTCGATCATGCGGGCGAGCCAGTAAATGGCTGCATCGGGATCACTTCCGCGGATGGATTTTATAAAGGCTGAAATGATATCGTAATGCTGTTCGCCGTCTTTGTCGTAGCGAACACGCTGCTGTGCAAGGTTGTGGACCAGCTCATCCGTGATCACCGCGGGCTTATCGGCAGGAAAAGTACCTACTACCATTTCGAACAGGTTCAGCATTTTGCGTGCGTCTCCCCCGGCAATGGCCATTAATGCTTTGGTTTCTTTGAGCCTGATCGTTCGTTTGGAAAGTACGGCATCGGTTTTTACCGCTCGTTCGAGCAACACCTGCAGATCGGCCACCGAATGACTTTCCAGCGTATAAACCTGGCAACGGGAAAGCAAGGCCGAGATCACTTCAAACGAAGGATTTTCTGTCGTAGCGCCGATCAGCGTGATGGTCCCTTTCTCCACTGCGCCCAGGAGCGAATCCTGCTGCGATTTGGAAAAACGGTGAATCTCATCGATGAACAGTACGGTTCCGTTTTGCTGGAACATACCTCCCGATTCCACTTTCTGTATGATATCGCGGACGTCTTTTACGCCGGAAGAAATGGCCGAAAGCGTATAAAAAGGACGATTCAGATGATTGGCCAGTAAATGTGCAAGCGTTGTCTTCCCTACTCCGGGAGGTCCCCAGAAAATAATGGAAGGGAGAATGCCCGCGTCGATCGCTTTTCGCAATGAGCCTGTGGATTTTAACAGGTGTTCCTGCCCGATATACTCTTCGAGCTTTTTGGGGCGCATACGTTCGGCTAACGGAGCAGACATGAGTTTTTATTTCCCCCAAAAATACGCCAACTATCCCGGATTTCGTTTAATTGTCGGCCGGATTTAACGGATATTCTGCCATTAAGCGGTATTTCCCGCCAAGCTCGTTCAGGATGGACTTCCAGAGTGTATCGTCGTTGGTTTCCATGATTGAAAAAGAGTCGGGCGGCGAAGCGACTATCCACGTTTTATCCTTCAGTTCCTGCTGCAATTGTCCCGGAGACCAGCCTGTGTAGCCAATAAAAAAACGCAGATCCGACAAACGCGTAGCATCGCCGGCCAGCAATTCGAGCATTTCCGAATAATTTCCTCCCATGTAAATACCGTCTGCAACCGGAATTTTGGAAGGCAGCTCGGGAATCCGGTGAATGAAATACAGCTGGTCCCTGTCTACGGGGCCGCCATAGCCCACAATGCCATTCCGGTTCTTAAACGTATCGGTGAATTCGTGCAGCTTCATCTTCAATGTATTGTTGAGAATGAACCCGAAGCTACCGTCTTCGTTGTGCTCACACAGGTAAATCACGGATCGCGTAAAATTATCGTCGAGCATGAACGGTTCTGAAAGCAGCAAATCTCCTTTTTGAGGTTCGCGTTGCTTATTTATGGATAGAGGTATCACTAGTTGTTTTTCGGTAATGTACAAAAGATTGGATTATTTGCACAAAAGAATGAATAATCTGTGAAATTATACTGACGGATTTCCATTAACCGCTAATAAATGTACGTTTAACAAGTCTATATGTTTTGTTGAACTATACTTCTAAACAAGAGAAGCCTATCCGGAACAGTTACTTTCCGGATAGGCTTGCATAAGCAACGATTAGTGCGCGTGACCGGCGCTTTCGGTATTCTTCATCTGGCTCAGCAGATCGTAAGCTCCGGATGTGACAACTTCCAATGATTTCCAGTCGCTGTTCTGCAACCGGACTTCGGTATATCCCAATTCGGAAACCCCGGTTTCGACCTTCAGCATTTCAAAATGGCGGTTCTTTTCGGTTCCGTGAGCAGCTTCGGCTACAAAAATATACTGATCGCCCTGGAATTCGACTATTGCTCCGGACGGTAGCGCCGTTACATCGTTCCCGCCGCTTTCGACCAGTGCTTTGAGGTACATTCCGGGAAGCAGCTGACCGTCTTCCTTATCTAAATGACAGTGAATATTTACGGTGCGTTCGCTGCTGATCTCCCGGCCTATCAGGTAAACGGTCGCTGTTCTTTCCGTAGATTCATTGGCGAGCGTAAACCGCACCTTCTGCCCTATTTTCAGTTTGGGAACATCCTTTTCGAAGACGGTGAGCTCGGCGTGTAAATGCTCGGTATCCGCGATACGGAAAAGCACGTCTGTCGGACCGGCGAACATCCCGATATTGGTATTCACTGCTGTTATGTAGCCATTGATCGGACTGTATAGCTCTATCGTTGAGCGGATCTTCCCTTTCTCGAGCTGCGGGATCGAAATGTGCATCATTTCCAGTCGTGCGCGCTGACCGTTGACTCTTGCCCGCATACTTTCGTAGTCGCTCCTGGCTTTCTGCACGGTTTTCTTCGCGTTCACATTATCCGCAGCAAGCTCTTCCTGTCGCTCGTATTCGAGTTTCAGGTAATCCAGCTGACTTTTGTAATCCAGGTAATCCTGCTGCAGCTGAATGAAATCAGGGTGTTCCAGAACAGCTATCTTCTGTCCTTTACGCACCTTCATTCCCTGGAGCATTTCCGTGCTTTTGAGATAACCTCCAAACGGAGTTGAAATGGAAACCAGGTTCTGGGGCGGAACATCGAGCATTCCATTCACTTTGATGGTTCCGCTCAACTTTTTCATTTCCACTGTTCCAAGCTGGATGCCGGCCGTTTTGAACTGTTCGGGTGTCAGCTCGACGGAATTTTCTTCTTCGTGAGCGTGCTCTTCTGCTTTCGGAGCTGTTGTTTCGCTCCCGCCGCACGCATGGACCACGAACAATCCTATGACAAGCGCTATTTTTTTCAGGTATTTCATTTTAATCTGTTTAATGAGCACTATAGGTCCCGGACAAATATTCCAGTTTCACCACGCTCAGATTGTATAGTAATAAAGCTTCGAGGTAATTCTCGCGGATCTCATTGACGGTTTCCAGGTTATCGAGGTAATCTTTCGCATCCATGTCGCCGGAATTAAAGCCTTTCGCAGCTGTTTTCATGATCAGATCAGCGTTTGGCAGTGCCGATGCAGCATAATAATCCAGGCTGTTGCGGTTCTTCGCATATTCCTGAACGGCTTGCATGTACTGACTTTGAAGATCGGCCCGTAACAGCTCGGCATTGTTTCCGGCTATTTCAGTACTGATCCCGTCAGCTTTCGATGCTGCTACATGCGAGCCAAAGAACAACGGAACCGACAATCCGACCTGGAAGCCCTGGAACCGATTGCTTCCGTTGAAGTAAACATCTTCGCCATTCACATTCTGAACGCCGATCAGCGTTTGATTGAAGTAACCGACTTTAATATCCGGCAGGGATTCCGCGACTGTTACTTTCTTTTCATTTCCGGCTATTTCCTGCTGAAGCTTTGCGTGCTGCAACGATGGGTTGTTCGCCATAAAACTGGTGTCGCTGATCCCTGCAATAGTTGCGGGCAGCAGCTTCATTTCACTGATGGCAACAGGTTCTGTGTTTCCTGTCAGCGTTTGCAGTTGCGAAAGGTAGATCGAAACATCGGCTTCGTTCTGCTGCAACTGGTTTTTTACTTCGCTGAGCTGGGTTTCCGCCGTCATCTTATCGAGCAGCGTTCCTTCTCCCGCTTTGTTTTTCAATTCGGCCGATTTCACAAGCGCGGTGTAAATACTGTCTTCTTTCCGGAGCAGCTCTCTTTTCTCATAGAGGTACTGAAGCGTATTGTACACCTGTTTCACTGAATAAGCCAGCTCGTTGCGGGCAATTTCGGTTTCCAGCTCGCTTTCCACTATCCTGGAATTGCCCAGTTTTGCGTTGGCGCTAAAAACCGTCGGGAAAGGAACAACCTGCGTAATGGTGAAATTGTTGTCCTTTTTCTGGATGCTGTTGAATTGTCCGTACATCATCGTGATGTCGGTCTTGGGCAGCTCCATCGATGCTTTTTTCAGCTGTTTCTGCTGCTCTGTCTCAAGATCGGACGAAATGATGTTCCGGTTTTTAGTAACAGCCAGCTGAATGCTCTGCTCCAGGGAAAGCGGTTCCTGCGCATAACCTGCAAATGCACCCAATAAACAGAATACAAGAACAGCGGAAGAAATCCCTGTTCGCTTATCAGCAGGTTTTATCTTTTCGAACCAGGTATACAAAGCCGGCAGAACAAGCAATGTCAGCAAAGTCGCTGTGATCAGTCCGCCGATAACAACGGTTGCCAGCGGTTTCTGAACTTCTCCGCCACTTCCTGTGCTCAAAGCCATGGGCAGGAATCCGAAAGAAGCCACCAGGGCGGTCATGATCACGGGGCGCAAACGAACGGCTGTTCCTCTACGCACAATCTCTTCCAGGTCGGTCAATCCTTCCTTCTTCAGGCGGTTAAATTCTCCGATCAGTACAATTCCATTCAGAACAGCTACTCCGAACAAGGCGATGAAACCGATCCCGGCAGAAATACTAAAAGGCATTCCGCGCATCCAGAGCGCAAACACTCCACCGATAGCCGAAAGCGGGATTGCGGTAAAAATGAGCAGCGCCTGTCGTGTTGAACGGAAAGTAAGGTACAACAAAAAGAAGATGAGCAGCAATGCAGCCGGAACCGCAATGCTCAATCGCTGCGAAGCTTCCCGGAGGTTTTCGAACATTCCGCCGTAAACAGGATAATAGCCCGGCTCGAACCGAACATTTTCATCTATCTCTTTCTGGATCTCATTCACCACACTTTCGACATCTTTTCCGCGAACGTTGAAGCCAACGATGATCCTTCTTTTGGCGTCGTCGCGCTGGATCTGGTTGGGACCTTCTTTCAGCTGGATATCTGCCAGCTGTTCCAGTGGAACCTGGTTACCGTTCGGGCCAGTTACAAACAGGTTGCGGATATCGTCGATCGACTGGCGGTTCTGCTGTCCGAGCCTTACTACCAGGTCGAAGCGTTTTTCACCTTCAAAGACCAGTCCGGCCGTTTCTCCTGCAAACCCTGTTCTGATTGCTGTATTGATGTCTTCTATATTCATACCGAATTGCGCTATTTTGTCCCTGTTAAATGAAACAACTATCTGGGAAAGTCCGGATACTTCTTCGACATAAATATCGTGCGCGCCATCTATACGTGCAGCAAGTGTGCCTATTTGTTTAGCATATTTTGCGAGTTTGCCCAGATCTTCGCCATACACACGAATCGCAACATCCTGTTTTACGCCTGTCATGAGCTCGTTGAAGCGCATCTGGATCGGCTGCTGAAATCCGAACGTAACGCCCGGAATGTGCTTTTCGAGCCCGGCCTGCATTTTTTCGGCCAGCTCTTCGCGGCTTCCTGCGCTGGTCCATTCGCTTTTATCTTTCAGGATCACCATCATATCGCAGGCTTCCACCGGCATGGGATCTGTCGGAATCTCACCCGATCCGATCTTTCCTATCACTTCCTTTACCTCCGGGAAATTCGTTTTGAGCACGTGAGCCGCTTTGGTAGAAGCATCCACTGTTTGCGACAAGCTGCTACCGGTAAGCACTCTCAATTCAACAGCAAAATCGCCTTCTTCAAGGGTCGGAATGAACTCTGCTCCCATCGAATTGAAAAGGATCAAAGCCAGCACGAACAAGCCTACGGCTACACTGACCACCATGGCTTTCGTTTTCAGTGTGAATTCCAGCATGGGGCGATAAATGCGCTGAAAGAATTCCATCAGACGGTCGGAGAACGTCCTTTTAATGTAAACGTTTTTGTTTAGAAACAAAGCACTCATCATTGGAACGTAGGTAAGCGACAGGATAAATGCACCGATAATGGCAAAGGAAACCGTTTGTGCCATCGGCTTGAACATCTTGCCTTCTACCCCAACCAATGCGAGTATCGGGAGGTAAACGATCAGGATGATGATCTCGCCAAATGCCGCACTGCTCCGGATAGCCGAGGCGGAAACATAAACTTCGTTGTCCATTTCCGATTGGGTGAGCAGCGCCTGTTTCTTTCTCCGCGATAAATGGTGCAACGTAGCCTCCACGATGATCACTGCTCCGTCGACGATCAGACCGAAATCGATCGCGCCGAGGCTCATGAGATTTCCGCTCACTCCGAACAGGTTCATCAGTGAAATGGCAAACAGCATAGCCAGCGGAATAACGGAAGCAACGATGAGTCCCGCGCGGAAATTCCCCAACAGAACGACCAGTACGAATATGACGATCAATGCGCCTTCTGCCAGGTTTTTAGCAACGGTCCCAATCGCGTTATCAACGAGCTTCGTGCGGTCGAGGAACGGCTCAATCACCAATCCTTCGGGCAGTGTTTTGCTGATCTGTTCCATGCGCTCTTTGACACTGGCAATGACCTTTGAGGAATTGGCGCCTTTCAGCATCATGACAATGGCACCAACTGCTTCGCCTTCATCATTGCGGGTTAAAGCGCCGTAACGCGTGGCCGCTCCGATCTTTACTTCACCCACATTGCGAATCAGCACGGGAATGCCGTTTTCGCCGGTTTTAATTACCACATTTTCAATGTCGGCAATTGTACCGATAAGGCCTTCGCTGCGGATGAAATAAGCGTTCGGCTTTTTGTCGATGTAAGCCCCGCCGGTATTCTGGTTGTTTTTATTCAGCGCTTCGAACACTTCCTGCACGCTGATGTTCATACTTTTCAGCTGATCGGGATTCAGGGCGATCTCGTACTGCTTCAGGAATCCACCGAAGCTGCTAACGTCTGCAACGCCTTCGACGCCGAGCAATTGCCTGCGCACGATCCAGTCCTGCACCGAACGCAGCTCGGTAGCATCGTATTGGTCTTCGTAGCCTTTTTTCGGGTGGATAACATACTGGTAGATCTCTCCGAGCCCGGTTGTTACAGGTCCGAGCTCCGGTTTTCCCATTCCTTCGGGAATACTCTTCTCGGCTTCGTTCAACCGCTCGGAAACCTGTTGTCTTGCCCAGTAGATGTCGACATTTTCTTTAAACACGACAGTCACGACCGATAACCCGAAACGGCTGAACGAACGCACTTCTTCGATGTTCGGGATGGTAGCCATCGTTTGTTCGACAGGGAATGTCACGAACCGCTCGATATCCTCGGCCCCGTTGCTGGGCGAGCTGGTGATGATCTGCACCTGGTTATTGGTAATATCGGGAACAGCGTCGATCGGAAGCTGCCTGAGCGAATACGTTCCCCAGGCGATCAGCATAACGACCAATCCTCCGATTATCAGCTTATTCCGTATGGAATACTGAATGATTTTATCTAACATGTAAATTTCGAATTAAATGAACTCGCCCGCGTGGTTTTCATCACCATCCGCCGGTTGTCGGACAGGCTAAAGGAGCAAAGAGAAACGGACGATTATACCTGGCAAAGGGAGCAAAGAAATTATACCAATGAATGAAGATTGGAGTCGTCTCTTTCCGTCCTTGCCGGAAACAACATAGTCTTTTGGTGAAAGGGTAAAATCTACCCTATTTTGGGCGGCTGCCAGATCGTTCCTGCGTAGGCATTGACGAAGGATTGCTTACGGATACCGATTTTTTTGCTCGTTGCAACAGGAATTGAAACGGGGAAATCCACTTTCGGATCTTCCGGGAGAAAAGCCAGGAAGCTTACCAGCGCATGATTGTGGCTCATCGGGCAATGATCGTGCTCGGGATGCTGCTTATCGGCGTGGTGTTCATCAAGGGAAACGAAATGCTCGGCTACGAATTCCACGAAATTAACGTGGTGATGCTCTTCGTTGTGATGCTCGTAATGCTCAACGAAGGCTGGGATAACAGTGAACAGATGCGGCACTTCCGTTGGAACGGCAATAACCGCAACGAAAAAAAACAACACTATTTGTTTGAGTATTCTCACGGGGTAAATATAGGGATTAACCACAAAAGAGACAAAAGAACACAGGAGAGAGGTTTGATGGGGTGTGTGTGTTATTTTCAACCATTCGCCAAGAGCCGCGAGACTAAACGAAAAGAGCAGTACAGGATTACCTCAAGAGTGTGAATACTTTCAATCTCATCGTGGGGACTTCACATGTTAATAAGGGGACTTCACATCCCGGTAAGGAGACTTCACGTCTTAGTAAGGAGACTTCACATCCCGGTAAGGAGACTTCACGTCTTAGTAAGGAGGCTTCACATCCCAGCAAGGAGACTTCACGTCTTAGTAAGGGGACTTCACATCCGAGTAAGGCGACTTTACATCTCAGTAAGGAGGCTTCACATCCCAGCAAGGAGGCTTCACATCTCAGTAAGGCGATTTCACATCCTGGTAAGGAGACTCCTGATCTTCCCGGGGAAGCTGATTGTTTCTTTAAGGTCAGAGGAATTCCGGTCAGTGAGGAGTTTTTTTGTGAGTTGGTATGCTGCATTCAGCAAAGGGGTGGCTGATGGATTGTTATGGTTCTCCTTCTTCATTCTAAACCGTTGTAGTTAATAATCGGAGTCCTTACCAGATAAAAGCCTTTCATTTTTAACAGTAAATCGGCATGAACAGGTTCCATTTTACTTCCGGATTCGTTACATTCGTACTCGTTTAACTACTTCTACATGAGAAAGGTACTACTACTCCTGGTTCTTTTACTGGCTTTTAACGGCTACAATCAATCGTATTCTTACCGTTTTAACGGGAAACTGGACGAAGCCGGTCAACAGCTTCTCCTGACCGAGCTATCCGGCTGGAACTACTTCACAGAGGTCAAGCTTCGTTACAAATCCGATTCCGACAAGGGAGAGCTGCTCTTCACCATTCCCCCGAAAGCAACGCCTTCGGAAGAAGAGCCTCCTTATTCCATACTGAGCATCAAAGCCCTGCTGATCCGTTTCGGGATGGCACCGGATTCCTTTACCGAACGTACAAACTAACCGTATGCGCACACTACTACCAAGACTAACATTTCTATTTGTTAGTATGCCGGTCATGCTGCTGGCACAATCCAACGACTGTTCCACTGCAACAACGCTTCCGGTTACCGCGAACTGCTCCTCTCCACTTGCCGGAACAACAACGGGAGCCACGCAATCCATTACGGGCTGCGCCGGAACAGCCGACGACGACGTCTGGTACTCGTTCACCGCAACGGCAGCCAATCACAAGATCACCGTAACACCCGGAGCAGGAATGGACCCGGTTGTGCAGGTTTTCTCGGGTACCTGTGCCTCCCTTACTTCACTGGTGTGCCGCGACCTCGGATTTTCCGGGGATCCCGAGATCGTCAATCTCACCGGTCTTTCGGTTGGAACGCTTTACCGGGTTCGTGTTTACCATTATGCGGCCGGTTCGGGAACAGGAAGCTTCACCATCTGTCTCACCGTTGCACCTCCTGCGCCGTCCAATAATAATTGCGCCGGAGCAACAGCAATCTCCGTAAATACCTCCTGCATCAACACTGCCGGAACCACAGAAGGGGCTTCCCAATCACTTCCGGGCTGCTCGGGAGATGCGGATGACGATGTCTGGTATACCTTCGTGGCAACCAATGCACAGCAAACCGTTACCGTAACACCTACTTCCCCCAATTTCGATCCTGTTTTCCAGGTTTACAGCGGAACATGCGCCACACTGACTTCCGAGATCTGCGTCGACCAAACGTTTATGGACGATCCAGAAACGAGCCAAGTAGTCGGTTTAACAGCCGGGCAGACTTACCGCGTTCGCGTTTACGATTATCAACAAGGATCAAACGGGAACTTCACTATTTGTGTCACCGGTCCGGCAACCGCAGCGCCCACCAACGACAATCCCTGTTCGGCCATCCAGCTGCCGGCAGTTACTTCGACCTGTAATTACCTTGAGTTCACAACCGTTGGTGCGACTACCACAACAGGCGGCGGCATTCCAATCCCCGCTTCATGCATAGGCGGTAGTGCTCCTGCGACAGGTGGATTTGCGGCAGGAACAAAAGACGTGTGGTTCGCTATTACCGTTCCTTCCACAGGAAATATTTACATTACATCAGAACCAGGTATGGGCGGCGGTATCACCGATGGGGTCATGGCCCTTTATTCGGGAACCTGCTCTTCGATGACACAGATCCAGTGCTCAGACGACACGCCACAATATCCCGGCGCCGGGAATGACGGACTGCCACTTATCAGCGCAACAGGACTTACACCCAATTCGACCGTTTACCTGCGCTACTGGGCTTTCGGGGCTGTAAACGCGGGCGGAGCTTTCGGGATCTGCGTTACCACAGCCACCAACGACAACTGCGCCAACTCACTTTACATTTGTGATATCAACGGTTACAGCGCCTCCACGAGTGCCGCTTACACCGCAGACAGGCCTTGTAACATGTTCGGGAACAACGAGACGAATGCAGGAGTCGACCAGCCCAACGGTACCAATACCGGCGGGATCTTCGGTTCAGGCGGAAGCTGGGGCTCAGGGTCACCGGCAGTCGATGTGAACATCAACAACAATTCATGGATCCGCTTTACCGCTTCCGCTACAACAGCCGTTCTGAACGTCAGCGTGATCGATTGCTGGGTCGGAAACTACCCGAGCGGTGGAATCCAGATGCAGATCTTTTCGAGTACAGGCGGATGCTGCAACTTCACGCCTGTTTCCGAATTCAAGGAAAACTCGACCAACTTCAGCATTACCGCCAACAACCTGACGATAGGAAACGACTATTACCTGATGGTCGACGGTTTTGCAGGTGACATTTGTAACTATACCATTTCCGCACAATCGGGCGTTCAGTTTCCGAATATCGCTCCTACCACACCGATCTGTTCCGGCCAAAGTGTTGTTCTCACAGCACCTGCGGGTGCAACAACCTACAGTTGGGCACACAATGCCGCAACTTCTCAATCCGTGAATGTTACTCCACCGACCACACAAACCTATTCGGTAGAAGTTTCCGGACTTTGCGGCTATAAACAGACCTTATCGACTACTGTGACCGTGAATCCCATTCCGGCAGCTCCGGTTGTTTCATCCACACTTTCCGTTTGCAACGGAGCCACACTGAACCTGTCAGCTTCTTTTGTTGCGGGCGGAACTTATTCCTGGACAGGACCGAACGGCTTTACAAGCTCAGCGCAAAATCCGGCGATCACAGGTGTAACAGCGGTTAATGCAGGAGCTTATTCCGTTACCGTATCCGTGAATGGCTGCGTGAGCCCGGCTTCTACAACGACCGTTACAGTAAATGCCATTCCTTCGGCACCAACCGCAGGAAGCAATTCACCTGTTTGTGTCGGTCAGACCATCAATCTTAGCGCTTCGTCCATTGCATCCGCTACGTATTCCTGGACAGGTCCTTCGGGCTTCAATTCCGGGATACAAAATCCGACACGGCCTTCAGCAATTGCCGGTTTCGCCGGAACTTACCTGGTAACAGCCACCGTAAACGGCTGCACCAGCTCGTCAGCTTCCGTTGCCGTTATTGTGAATCCAAATCCAGCTCCACCGGCAGCTTCATCGAACAGCCCTGTTTGTTCCGGAACACCGATCAGCCTGAACGCCAGTCTTATTTCCGGTGCCACTTACAGCTGGACGGGACCCAACAGCTACATTTCCGGAGCTCAGAATTCATCAATAGCAGCAGCTACCGCATCCAATGCAGGAACTTATACCGTTATTGCAACAGTAAACGGATGCAGCAGCACTGGAGCCACCACAACTGTGATTGTTAATCCGACACCGGCAACACCGGTCCCAACATCCAATGCACCGATCTGTTCCGGTTCTGCATTGAACTTATCGATTCCTGCGACAGCCGGTGCCAGCTATTCGTGGGCAGGACCAAACGGATTCAACAGCTCTGTTCAGAATCCTTCGATCAGCAACGCAACAGCTGTAAACGCCGGGACTTACGATCTTACAGTAACCGTGAGCAATTGTTCCAGCGGATCGGGATCCATCTCAGTGGCAATCAACACACCTGCAACAGCCAGTGCTGGTTCCGATCAGCCCTCCTGTAACGGAGCCCCGGTTTTGTTAGCGGGAATCAGCGGCGGGTCGGCAGGATCTTCCACCTGGTCGACTTCGGGAACCGGTTCATTTGATAACGCTTCACTTCCGAATGCGACTTACACGCCCGGCGCTGCCGATATTGTTGCAGGAACCGTAACGCTTACCTTTACGACCAACGATCCGGCAGGTCCGTGTCCTGTAGCTTCGGACAACATGATCATCACGATCTCCAGCTCTCCAAGCGCGGGATTTACTTATTCTTCTTCGACTTACTGCCAGAACAACACCGATCCATCACCTGTTTTCGGAAGCGGTGCCAGCGGCGGAACATTCAGCTCAACGGCTGGATTATCCCTCAATGGTACGACAGGTATTGTCGATCTTTCGACCTCTTCACCGGGAACTTATACCGTTAACAATTCCATTGCGGCCAACGGTTCTTGCCCCGGAGCGAACGCTTCTTCTCCGATCACCATTACAGCGACGCCAGCCACTCCTTCGGCTTCGACCAATTCGCCTGTCTGTGTCGGAGCATCCCTAACGCTCACCACTCCGACCGTTTCAACGGCGACTTACAGCTGGACGGGACCGAACGGATTCACTTCTTCCCAGCAGAATCCCGTACTGACAGGAGTTACTTCGGCGACCGACGGAACTTATCACCTTACCATAACCGTCGACGGATGCACAAGTGCTGACGGAACAGCAACAGTCGCCATTACACCGCTTCCCGTGGTTTCCATCCTCAACGGTTCGGCAGCAGCCATTTGTCCTTCGGAAACACTTACACTAACAGCAACCGGGGCAACAACATACGAGTGGAGCACGCTTGAAACATCAGCATCCATTAATGTATCTCCGGCAGTCCAGACAATCTATACAGTTACCGGAACAGAGAACGGCTGCCCGGCAAGCGACCAGATCACCGTGAGCCTGAATGAGCCGGCTGTTATCAGCGGGAACCCGGTTTCGGCTTATTCCAACTGCGACACGCCGACCGGCTCACTGACCGGGATCGTTGTTGCCGGAAACGGTGCATTTACTTATCTATGGATGGACGCAGGCGGAAACTCCGTTGGCGTTTCACAAGACCTTACCTCTGTGCCGGCAGGAACCTACACTGTTGAAGTAACAGACGTCAACGGTTGCATAGTCGAGTTCGGGCCTTATGCCGTACTGAATTACCCGACCCCGGCTCCTTTGCCACTTGTTTCCGATCCTTATCCCTGCGCCGGCAATGGAATTACCATCTACATTACCAATCCGAACGCTTCGGAATCTTACAGCTGGACCGGTCCGAACGGATTTACCAGTACGGCAGACAGCTTCGATATTTACCCGGTGACTGCTCAGAACGTCGGAACCTACTGCCTTACAGCAACGGCCAACGGATGCGTAAGTGGACCAATATGCAGGATTGTTACGCTGACCACTTCGCCGATCGTAGGCATAGCTGCACTTTTAGATGACAGTACCGCGTGTGTTGGTGAGCTGATTTCCCTTAATGCGACCGGAACAACTTCCGTGAGCTGGACAGGACCTGGCAATTTCACCTCCACAGACGAAACACTGGAACTGCTGGTCACGAATGAAAACCAGGAAGGCTATTATTACGTTCAGTCTACCGGCACTTCCTGTCCTTCGCGTGATTCTATTTATGTTATCGTCAACCCACTGCCCGTGATCTCGGCTTCTTCGGACGTAGGACAAAGCGGCGTTTACTGTTCCGGATCCGATATCCAGTTAAGTGTTACCGGTGGCGGAATCTACAGCTGGTCGGGACCTTTGAACTTCCAATCGAACCAGCAAAATCCTTCCATCATTCCTGCAACCGAAGCCAATTCGGGAGTTTACACCGTTGTTGTCACCAATGCCGATAACTGCAGCGCTTCCGACAGTATTGCAGTCGTTGTTCAACCTGCAGCTTCCGACGGGATCAACGGCGACGCATCGCTTTGCCAGGGAGCAACACTTCAGCTTTCGGGCGAAACAGCAGCCAGCTATAGCTGGACAGGGCCGGATGGCTTCTCTTCTGCGCAACAGAACATTACTATTCAGAACATTCAGCCGGCACAGACCGGAACCTACGTGCTTTCATCTGTCGACTCCAACGGGTGCGTTCACGCAGACACCACCTTGGTTTCCATAGAGCTGAGCGCAGATTGCTTATTCATCCCGGGGCTCGTGACGCCTGACGGAGACGGTCACAACGATACCTGGAACATCGAAGGGCTGAGCAGCTTCCCGGATGCCAAAGTCGACGTTTTCAATCGCTGGGGAAATCTGGTCTATTCCGTATCGCCTTACACTACACCGTGGACAGGTGAAGCCAACAAAGGCATTTCGATAGACGGCGGCGATGGAAAAGTACCGTTCGGAACCTACTATTACCTCATTCAGCTGAACGATCCGGATAACACCGAGTACAAAGGCTACCTTGAATTGCAATTTTAATCCGGAGAACTATGAAAAAGTACCTACTAGCCGGATTACTCGGACTCAGTCTTGCAGGAACTGCCCAACAGGACGAACAGATGTCGATGTATACGCAGAATCCGCTTTATTACAATCCTGCTTATGCGGGAAGCCGCCAGAGCATCAGCTTTGTATCGCTTGCCCGTTTCCAATGGGTAAGCTTCGACGGTGCACCACAATCACAGTGGTTTTCCGTTCACAGTCCTGTTCTGCAGAAAAGCCTTGGAGTTGGCGCACATTTCGTAAACGACCGGATAGGAAGCCGGAACCGGACAGCAGCTTATGTCGATGTCAGCTCGAGTATCCGCCTGAACAAAAAGAACCATCGTCTAGCCGCGGGACTTTCTGCCGGGGCGGATTTTATGTCTTTCGACTTTTCCGATCTGAAAGTAACAGACGTGAACGATCCCTATTACGGTCAGCGATTCTCCAGCACCAAGCCCAATATTGGCGCCGGACTTTACTACTACGGCGACCGACACTACATCGGGATCTCTTCTCCCCGCCTGTTCGAATCGAAGCTTACCGACGCAACCAGCTTTGTAACATCGCTCAACAAGCGCCATTTCTTTTTCGCGGCCGGGGTAGTTATTCCGCTTTCGAGCGTCGTTGACTGGAAACCTTCGACCATGATCAAGTATACGCCAAATGCACCGCTGACAATGGATTTCAACATGAACTTCCTCTTTTACGAAAAGTTCTGGGCAGGCGTTATGTACCGGTTCAACGAATCCATGGGCGTTAACATCATGCTGAAGATCAAAAAGAGCTTCCAGGTCGGCTATGGCTACGACTTCCCGATCAACGGGCTGATGCGTTATCAGCAGGGATCACATGAAATCCTGCTGACCTACGATTTCAATTTCAAGCAAATTATCTACAACTCGCCCCGCTATTTCTGATTATGCGTCACATTCTCTTATCACTGATATTTCTGCTGTCCTTTCTCCAGGCATCCGGGCAGGCGAAACAGCACAAAGCCGACGATCATTTTGCACGACTGGAATACTTTTCGGCCGCTCCGATTTATACAGAGCTGGCAAAGAAAACCGTACAGGGAAAAGGCAAAGTGAACTGGGAAAACGTCCGTCGGGCGGCTTACACCAACAAGCAGATTTTCCAGTATAACCGGGCGCGGTATTATTACGGAAAGTTGCATGAGACCAACCGACTGACCGAAACAGATTACGTTGAATACATCGACATTCTCCGCACCATCGGAAAATACGAGGTCGCCGACGAGCTGCTGGCCGATGCCGTGAAAGCTTACCCGGCCAATGATTTCGTAACCATGCTGAAAGGCCGGAATAACGATTTCGGGTATCTGCTGACCGATTCTTCCGTTTATGCGATCGAAGCTTTAAGCATCAATTCCGGGATCGGAGATTTCTCTCCCACCTTTTACGACAAGGGGATTCTCTATATGTCCAAAGCGAAAAATGCCGGATTCCTCAATACGCGCTATGGCTGGGATAATGCGTTCTTCATCAACATGCTTTATTCCCCATATGACCTCGACAGCACGCTGATCAAAGGGAAGATCCTGAAAGATGCTTTCTTCTCCCGTGCCCACGACGGCCCCGTTTCCTTCAGTCCGGACGGAAAGCGAATGGTGATCACCAAAAACACGCTGGGAAAGCACAACGATCAGGAAGTAGTCGTGCTGGCCATTTATTTTTCCGATCTTGTCAACGGCGAATGGTCGGAAGTAACGCCTTTCCCTTTCAATAATGCCGCTTATAACGTGGGACATGCCTGTTTTGCAGCAGACGGAAACCGCATTTATTTCGCCAGCGACCAGGAAGGCGGACAAGGCGGTGCCGATCTTTACTATTCCGAACTGATAAACGGAACATGGTCAGCACCAGTCAATCTAGGACCTGCCATCAACACGGATCAGGACGAATTATTCCCGTCCGTATCCGGTTCTACGTTGTATTTCGCTTCGAAGGGACATTTCGGGATCGGCGGACTCGATATTTTCACCACTCCGATCAATCTTACCGGGGCGGTTACCAATATGGGCTTTCCGATCAACACTTCTTACGACGACTTCGGAATTATTGCCCGTCCTGATGAGAAAGGCGGATTTTTCTCTACCAACCGCGGAGATTTTATCGACCGTATTTATTCCTGGGAACGTAAAGATCCGCTGATTCGTTTCGAAGGTTCACTTTTCTATGCTTACACCGAAAAAGAAGCCGTTCCCGATCATTGGGTAACGTTCGAAGACCGGACAGCTGCTACAATCGATACGCTTTTCTCTGACAGCTCGGGCAACTTCTCCGTCCAGCTTTTCCTGAATCACGATTATCGTTTTTCAACCGGAGAAGATTATTTTGCGCTGCAATCGCCGCTGGAGATCTCTACAGCCGGGATCATGAAAGACACGACCATTCGTGGAGAATTAATGCTGAAACCGCTTACGATCATGGTTACGCTGCGGGTTGTAGAGCGCGGAACGCAAAAAGTGATTCCAAACGCGAAAACAACGATCTCCAATCTCGTAAGCTCAGCAGATACCGTTCTGCTCACCAATGAACAGGGCGAAGTTACCCTGCGGGTGGATCGCTACACGGATTACATGGCCCATGCTACCAAGCGCGGTTATGTCGACGATGAATCGAAATTCCATATCGCTAATGAAGATGGGAAAGTAGTCGAATTACTGCTGCAGCTTCCCCAGATCAAAAAAGGCGACAAGTTCAAGCTGGAAAATATCTTCTACGATTACAATAAATCGACTCTGCGGCCGGAAAGTATGGCAGCACTCGATAAGCTGGCGGCTTTTATCATGGAGAACAAGCTGAAGATCGAGCTTTCTTCGCATACCGATGCACGGGGAAGCGGTCCTGCCAATCAACGACTTTCCCAGGCACGTGCCCAAAGCTGCGTGGATTATTTAATCAAGAAAGGTGTTCCCGCGAATATGATCACAGCGAAAGGATACGGAGAAACGCAGCTGCTCAATCGCTGCAAAGACGGGGTTACGAACTGTACGGAAGCAGAGCACCAGGAGAACAGACGATCGGAAATTAAAATTTTGTAAAATCATGGATGCAACCAGCCGGGGATGCACCGCAAACGTGCAGATATCGTATTTTTACAAAAACGTTTTATGTTCATAGAAATCAATCCGGACAACATCGACCAGCGCCTCATTGCACAGGTTGTTGACACACTTCGCAAGGGCAAGCTGATCATTTTTCCCACCGATTCCGTTTATGCCGTTGCGTGCGATGCTTTGAACAAAAAAGCACTGGCCGATCTTGCCAAATGGAAAGACATCAAGATACAGAAAGCCAATTTCTCCATTATCTGCTCCGACCTGAGCCAGGTTTCCGACTATGTAAAACAGCTCGACCGTGGCGTATTTCGTTTGCTGAAACAGAATCTCCCCGGCCCTTTTACTTTTATTATGGAAGCCACCAACGAAGTTTCCAAGCTTTTCGACGCGAGTAAAAAAGAGATCGGGATCCGGATTCCTGACAATAAGATAGTCCAGGCAATTGTTGCAGAGCTCGGTCATCCGCTGGCTACTACTTCACTTCACGACGGAGAAGACGAAATTGCCGATTACTTCGCGGACCCTTATGCCATTTACGAGCGTTTCGATGATGAGTTCGAGATCATTATCGATGGCGGTTACGGACATCTCGAACCAACGACAATTGTTGACTGCACACAAGGATCTCCGGAGATCATTCGCCAGGGAATCGGCCAAATCGTGATTTGAATTCAATGATCTGCATTATCGACTGCGGAAGTCAGAAAACTCCTTTGATCGAATCCATCGTTTACGAGTATGCCGACACGAAAATTGTCGGGATGTATGAGCTGGATAGTGAAACAGACTTTGAAAACTGCATCGGCATTATCATTTCCGGTGCTCCCATCCTGATCACGGAAAAAGAGCCCGAGCCTTTCACAGAGTTGTTCGAATGGATCAAAACGAGTAAAATTCCTGTTTTCGGGATTTGCTTCGGTCACCAGATGCTCGGAATGGTTTACGGTTCCAGCGCTCACCGTCAACGCGAAGACCGCGACTGGCAAACCGTTGAAGTACTGGCTGCATGTGCGTTATTCGACAAGCTTCCCACAGAAATAGAATTGATGGAAGACCATTGCGAAGCCATTTCCATTCCACCAGGATTTGTTCATGTCGCTACTTCCGACAGCTGCGTTAACGAGGCCATGATGCACAGCGAGCTTCCTTTTTACGGTGTGCAGTTCCACCCGGAAGTATCGGGAAATCACGGGGCAATCATTCTTGAAAACTTTGTTCATATCTGCGAGCGTCACACCGACGGAAACTGATTTCTAACAGCGATCTTTATCCCATGCTTTTAAACAGGATCTGGGTCGGATTTTTCCTTGTCGCGATAATCGTCGGATTGTCCAAACTGCTTTTCTGGCAGGATGTTCACATCTTCCAGCTCATGGGCGAAGGCTTGTTTAATTCTGCCAAACAAGGCTTTGAGATCTCTCTTTACATGACCGGCGCATTGTGCATGTGCCTCGGATTTATGCGTATAGGAGAAAAAGGAGGCGCCATCCGTATTTTGAGTAAAGCCATCGCACCTTTGTTTACACGCGTTTTTCCCGGAGTTCCGAAAGATCATCCGGCTGTGGGAGCGATCATGATGAACTTCAGCGCCAATATGCTCGGACTTGACAATGCGGCCACTCCGATGGGGCTGAAAGCAATGAGAGAGTTACAGGAACTCAATCCCGATAAAGAAAGAGCTTCCGATGCACAGATCATGTTCCTCGCCTTGAATACGGCAGGAATGACCATTATTCCAATCAGCGTATTATCCATTCTCGTTGCCGAAAATTCAGCCAATCCAACAGAAATCTTTTTACCCGTTCTTATCACGACTTTCTGTTCGGCGCTTTTCGCGTTGATATTAGTTGCCGTACGTCAGCGAATCAATTTGTTTCACCCGGTAGTGATCGCCTATCTTGGAAGCGCCATTGCATTTCTAACCGGCCTTTTGTTCTGCGTCCATTATTACCCGCAATACACTTCCAACATCGCAAGCATTGGCGGAAACCTCTTACTTATAGGCATATTCGCTCTGTTCATTGGGCTGGCCGCAAAGAAGAAAGTAAGTGTTTACGACGAATTCGTTGAAGGTGCGAAAGAAGGATTCCAGGTTGCCATAACCATCATACCATTCCTGGTAGCGATGCTTGTTGGAATAGGGATTTTCAGATCTTCAGGAGCGATGGATGCTTTAATGGACGGATTGGAATGGCTGTTTCTCCGGGTCGGACTTCTACATACAGAATTTGTCGACGCATTACCGGTGGGAATCATGAAACCTTTCAGCGGTGGCGGAGCGCGGGGATTGATGGTAGATGTAATTGACACTTATGGAGTCAACGATTTCCGCTCCAAAATAGCAGCTACCATGCAGGGAGGAACGGAAACGACCTTCTACGTGCTCGCAGTTTACTTCGGTTCGGTCGGGATTAAAAAAACCCGCTACGCCGCAGGAGTTGGGTTAATCGTCGATATCATTGGCGTAATTATCGCCATTCTCGTATCTTACATGTTCTATGAAGTTCCCCCGTTAAAATGAGCTGGTTCAAACGCATATTTGGAAAAGACGACGAGCAGCAGCCGTCGGGCGGTTACAAGCAGGGTACTGCTATTGTTGAAATGAGAAATCTGAATTATTCTCCCAAGGTGATCATTGCCTGGTGCAAAGCGATCGAAGGAAATATCGATTTCGGCGCTTTTTTGCTGAACAATGGCTTCGAAGAGCTGTTCTATGCTTCACAGGCGATCAGGCTGAAACAGGAAGCCCGCGACTGGCTGATGAAGAACGGATATCCGCACCTGATGGCAATGGTCAATGCATCGGAAGGAAATGAATCTGCACTGAACTGGCTCAGACTGCACGATTTCGAGATCATGTACCATATTGCAAATGCCGTTGAGTCGGAAATGGAAAGTTTCGCCTGGTTAAAAGCAAATGCGACGGAAGACTTGTTCCTGCTGGCTTCGACCATTAAACGGGTAAAAGACGAGATCGAACAGAATCACAACGACGTCCACTCTTTCGGAAGAGATTAAATTATCGAATCGTAAATTCGTAAATTCGTAAATTCGTAAATTCGTAATTTTACGAAGAAGTCTGTTTCCAGGGACTTGCAGGAGTTTTTTAGATCGAAAGCCAATCGTGATTCTTTGCATTAAACATTAAAGAGAACAAGTAATTAGCAATGACCATAAGAACAGCTTCAATCAAAGACATTCCGGCAATCAGGCAGATCGTCGATGCCACATGGCCAAACACTTACGGCGCATTTCTTAGTCCTGAGCAGATCGATTATATGATCACAAAGTTCTATTCCGATGAATCGCTTTCCGAGCAGATATCTCATACCAATCATACATTTTTCATGGCCGAAGAAAACGGGATAGCTTACGGATTTGCAGCTATCCAGCTCAATTACCCGGTTCCGGGAACAACAAAACTTCACAAGATCTACGTACTTCCTTCGGCCCAGGGAAAAAACATCGGCCGTCAATTACTGGACCTTATTAAAAACGTTGCTGTAACTGAGAGACAGCAGTTTGTTCTGCTGAATGTTAATCGCTATAACCAAGCACGCCAGTTCTATGAGCGATCAGGATTCGAGGTCATTCAAGAAGAAGATATCGAGATCGGGAACGGCTACCTGATGGAGGATTTTGTAATGCGCTTTGAAAATATAAATAATTAATTATCAATTATTAAGTGATCTATTTTGCCAATTGATAATTCCTTTACTTGATAATTAGGTCAAGTCCAGTTCGGATGGTATTCTATAGCGGTTGCTCCTTTTCCGTATTCAGAAAAATCAGCATCGTAGACTTCAATCTGGTCCTGTTGCGAAAGGTAAGTCCGGATCTCATTTTTCAGCACGCCCTCTCCCACTCCGTGAATGACGATCAGCTTGTGAATCCCTTCTTTCTTCCCTTTTTTAAACATGCTCTTAAACTCGCCCATTTGCTTCAGCAGGATCTCCGTGTTGCTTAATCCGGTATGCGATTCCATGATCTCTTCGATGTGAAGATCGACTTCCCAGACTGTTAATGGTTTCTTCTGCCCGGTCCTTTCCTGGAGAATACGGTAAGTCATTTCCGGCTCACCACCTTCTTTCGAAAAAACCATATCTTCGTTCGCGTACTTTTCGCTGTGGATGAAAACGAGCTCATTTACAAGCATTAACCGGTCAAAACCGTCTTCGTCTTCTACCGTTGCATGATTTCCACGAATAGCACGAACGGTTCCGTAGCCTTTTTCGTAGAGAAAACCGACACGTTGTCCTTCTTTAAAGTCCATTGAATATGTTTAAAATTTCGTCGGTCAGAATGAGGTAAACAGGACCGGCTATTGAAGCGATCCAAACGAAAAGGATGAATAAGCGGTAACCGATACCGGCATCGCGGTGATGCGGCGGAACGAGCATATTACTTACTTCGCCTGCTACGATCGTCGAAGTATCTTCCGATTCAGACTCTTCCATAAAGCGCCGCAACCCCGGTGTGTGCTCGAGAACTTCCTTTCGTATAAAATGATAAGCTTTGTCAGTCAGGTTGTCGTAAGTTGTACGGTATTCAACGTTGGAATCACGAAGCGATTTGTGAACCATGTACTTCCGGTGCATTCCACGAACCTGGAGGCCCATGATGAATCCGAATCCCATCAGTAAATAGCTGTCTACAAACCAACCGAGTGCAATCATCGCAAGTGAAGAGCAAAAAGCGAAAATAAGCTGGAACAGCTCCATGCGCTCGAAGAACATGACGTTCAGCAATCTTCCGCCATCCAAAGGAAGCAGCGGGAACAGATTCACAACATTTAATACGAATGAGAGAAAGGCGACTTCCACCATCCAGTTGATATGCTGGTTCATTCCTATGAGCCAAAACGCAACGGCTATTGCAATTCCGGGAAGCGGACCAGCGAGAATGACGAGAATACTTTCTTTCTGCCTGTATTCGGGCTTGCTTCCGTGAACAAAAGCACCCATCAGCGGAATGAACAGCATGCGCACGTTTTCATAGCCGAATCGTTTCATCATGAGGTAATGCCCGAATTCGTGCACAAGCAGAACTGCCAGCAATTCGATCAGGAATACAAACTGCTCATCGAAGAAAAACAGGAAAGCTATGGCAAAAAGCACAATCGAAAACACGGTAACAGCAATATGCCCTTGTTTCTGGCGCTCCTTTTCCAGGAATGGCTTCGGAGGATAAAATGAATCGAATTCGTTTTCCATAGTTATGCTAACAAATATAAGGAAGATAAATTTCGGATGCTACCAAATTGTCGTACAAAAAGCGTTCTTCCTTATTGGTTATGATCAATTAACGTTCTCCCAAACGATCACCTGTTTGTCATCGCTGAAAGAAACAAATAGATTGTCCGTTACCGTTATACAACCATTTACCGAGCGGTTATGTCCCTGCTGGCGGAATTCAATCCGCTGTTTTACCCTCAGCGACTCCTCGTCCCAGATCTTGATGGTTTTATCCATGGAAACCGTAACAAGCTCTCTTCCCGAAGAAAGTTGCTCGATTCCGTAAATGGTCTGATAATGTGCCGGAACTGCCCGCAGCTCTTTACCTGTAACGAGATCCCACAAGCGGAGATAAGCATCTTTTCCTCCCGTGAGCAATGTATGAGAAGATGGAAAACAAGTAAGCGCAGTGACGCCGCCTTCGTGCGCGTGAATGCTTTGCAATTCATTAAAAGTAGGCAGCTCAAACTGTTTCCAGGTCCCGTCCTGGCAGGCAGCGAAAAGCTTGTTGTCAAACCGTTTCAGCTGGCGGATCTTCCCGCAATCGAGCAGGAAGCTGGTGAGCAGGGAGCCCGAATAATCGACGACCAGCAGATTGCCTTCCGTATCTCCGAGGATGAATTGATGTTCGGCAGGATGATCCGCAAAGCTGAAGATCGCTTTTCCGAGAAAATTGTGTTCCCAGACAAGCGATTTGGCCTCGCGGTCAATGGCTATAACCGTTCCATTCGTGCAACCGATAATCAGCAGCTTTTCTGTC
>Ga0247810_10000452_pt1 | contig 45190 bp, 55 predicted proteins | sample UWRJL119311C1_FD_179918 | JGI IMG/M metagenome (GOLD analysis project Ga0247810, IMG submission 179918) | Plant litter microbial communities from Arlington Agricultural Research Station in Wisconsin, United States - UWRJ-L119-311C-1 | ecosystem: Environmental > Terrestrial > Plant litter >...
TCCCCCGTGACCGTATTGCTGGCGCCCTCTACCTTTCGACGCTCTTCTTGTGATTGATGGTACTTCTTGATGTTGTCTTCGGTGGTGAGACCGTAATCGCCCAGCTTCTCTTCCTGGTTGAGCAGCGAGCACAATTTGACAAGCTGGGATGTGCTCTCCAAAGCACGGCTGCCGCGGGTCTCGTCTTCACACAGAAGCATATTGATAAAGGGAGCCAGAAGCTCCGCGTGGAATGCGAAGCCGAACCACTCCAGCAGGTGTTGCCGCGTCTTCAGAGAGCGCATAAAGACTAGTATCACGTAGATGAATCCCCACACCCTCAAGTCACGCGTGTCTGCATCCTTCAAGAGGTACGGAATCATGACGTCGATCATCTTGATTGTTGCATCATGAATGTCCCTCGCGTTGGCCATGCTGACCGTAATATCAGCGCGGTCCGCGTCCGTCACAAGGTCGGGGGCCCATGCAGCCATCATTGGGCTCCATCTTCTATCAGCACTGGAAATACCCAGCAGCAACTGGCAGAGCAAGAGGCCGAGCTTGGGGCTGCAAGCGGTCAGTTAGAGACAGGAGTAAGCCCAACACGGAGTCAGCACATACCTGGGATGAATCATGGAGGTTTTGGCCCCTTCAGCGGAGCAGGTGGAGCGACCGATCTTCCCCAGTGCCGTGTAGGATGCCTTAAGATGATACTCCTTGCTAGTCTTGTGACCATTTTTCCTGAGGAGTTCGGGTCCCAGAGAAGCGAGAATGAGGTGAGAAACGACAGTAAGGAAGTTTGCTCTGTCGGTCTGGGGGACGCCGTCCCGCTTCTCAGCTTTCTCACGAGCGAGAATTAGGTTGATAAAGGTCAACAAGCTCTCCCGTGCGCTGAAAAACGGGGTTTTGACGACGAGAGCTTTGGTGAAGTAGAAAAACCCGGACACTATGCCGTCGAAGTCTATCTCAGGCGCGGAGCACAGAGGAAAGGCCAGAATGGCGAGGTGGTGGTAGATACGGCCGACTGTGCTGTTCTTGCTTAGCACCTGGGTGTACTGCTCCCTGGAGACATCTCTCCAGTGCCACATCTCATACGAGCCATCTTCCGCAATAGCCATCCTACGCAGCAAGTATCAGTCTCTCTCTGTTAACGCGTTTGTCTATTGTGGAGGAGATGTAGTAGGGGTAGCGGTTATACTTACCAGTATCGGGCCAAATCTCCTTTGCCTTCGATCCAGACCTCCTCAAACGCTGGCATAGTCTCTTCCAGCAAAGATTGAAAACAGTAGGCTAGAACGATGAAAGCATCCATATGTTCCTGAGATTCGGGTAGTCGTTCGCGCAGAACATTGAGGAAGGAATGGACGCCATGCCTCCACATTCTCGCAGGCATGGCATATTTTATTGCGAGCCTCTTGAGCGCTGACGACGCACTAGGATGTTGCGATGCTAAAAAAAAGTCATAGTGCTCATGCAGTAATGTGCGGTGAAGCATAATGAGAGCCTGGAGCTGCTTTACATTGAGGCTGGAATACCATATGCCGTTGATCAGCACAAACCATAGACTGCCAATCTTCTTGTACTGGAGCTGGTCATGAAGCATAGTACCAACTGATGACAAGTCCTTGGCCGCAACATCGGCGTCCTCGGGAGAGGCCTGCGGTTCTCGCGCAGGTAGATTAGCGTCTTTTCCTGTCTGCTGCTGGGTAGTGATGGCCTCCTCCTTTACTACCTTTTCCAAAGTTTCTGCCGTTTCTAGAGAAGCTATCTTGCCAGGAGCAGCCTTCTCAGGAGACTCTGGAGGAGTTATCTTCTCAGAAGTGACTCCCTCTTCCACCTCTTCAAGAGACTTATCGATGGCAGTCGCTCGTTGCGTGCCGTTAGAGGGTGTCTGCTGAGTCTCCGCGTCGCCTGGTGTTTCATCTATACTGGTCAGTGTCTCCTCGGGGTTGGCGTCTGCGTTCTCCTTATATATTGCAAAAGTGGCCAACAGGTTTACTATCTCCATCACTGCTCTACCGGCCTTCTCTTTCTCTTCGTCCTTGGCCTTCTTCTCTGCTGCAGTTTCCACATCTTGCAAGAGTCTATCAACCAGGTTATATCCAATGTCGAGAAGGCCGTTTCGGTCTATGACCATATTACGACCTTCTTCGCCGATTTCCTCTATTGTGAGCTTGGCCAGTTTCAGAGACTCAGGCAATTCTAATTCTCTGGCACGCAACTCCAGAGCTACCTGGAATGCAGACAAACAATCCTTAAGGTTGGGCACTTGAGGAGAACCTTTCTCCGATACGTGGCTGCCAGCTGAGACCTCCTCAGGGGTTGTGAGCTGGTTATCGGCGGCCGTAGACTGGTCATTAGAGGTCGTGGACAAGTTCTCGGCAGCTCCAATGGTTGACGGCTTCTCGTCTACTTCTGCCGGGTCTTTCTGAGCCTCGACGAGCCAAATGCGAATCGTTTTCTCTGGCTCCATTTTGCCGTACTGAAGCAGCTCTATCATTTTGTGGGGAATCTTCTCTAGAAACATCATGGTTTCGGGGGAAATGCCATGAGAATGCTTCACATCCACTTCGATACATTTAGTTTCGACCAGCACCAAACCTTCATAGATGCTCCTCAACTCATCTACCAGTTGCTGCTGAGAAATCGGACGAGTCTCAGGCTCAGGCTTCCGGGTTATGAGTGATGAGTCTTGAGCCTCCTGAGCGACGTCATTGTTGGTATCATTTTCCCTGCCGATAACAGTGTCCTCTTTCCTGCGTTTCTCTTGGCTTTCAGTAACCACGGTAATATTCTCATCGGACTTGGAGGACTGCGATAATGTACTATCGGGCTCCATCATGGTCGGCATCTCGGAAGTGCTTTGGACGGTTGTGTAGGAGCTATGAGACACATAGCCACACTGCTTGTTAGTATAGTGCCTGTCAGGTGGATCTTGACGTACTCGGGAGGAACACAACTTGAAGCAGTGGAAAGCTCAAGCAACGGCGAGGCCGCGTCGCGACCTGAACCACCACCCATAGTAGAGTCGTGAATGAAAAGGAGTAAGAAGTGTGACAAAGCTCCTAGGTGGAGGGAATAACAGGACAGGTAGTGAGAGTGACTAGACGCACAGTGAGAAGACGAGAAAGAGAGCAGGAAGGGAGCAAGCAAGAAGAAGCATACAAGGAGGTTGCCAAAGTCTATATTTTGAAAATAAAAGCAATTATAAGGCTGAGAGATTCGGTGAGCCTATCGAGCCATCAGTGCGCAATGCCAGGGCACCATAGCTGGTTCTGTTTGCTATACTACAACCCCCATGGTATACGCCTAGCGCAGAGGCTTGAAATAGCCAATCAACCAAGCAGCAAAGGAAGGAATCGGTTGGATACACCCGGGAATCATGCCGCAATATTCCATTTCCTGACATCTTCCGACCGGCAAAATGTGGCATCCAGCCCACTTCCGGCTTCTTACTCAACCTAATCAAAAGTCGCAGTAGATATTGCTGCGTGATTGAGAAAATGGGTTTTTGCTGCGAGCCTCCCAGAATAATCTAGCTTACTCAAAACCATTATCTAGCTTCCAGTACGGCCCATATTCTTCCGAAAAGTCTGATGATTGATCGCTGCTGAGGACTTCCGACCTGCATCTGAAGCATAGCGTTGCTCTGCCTAAGTCCGAAGCAAGCAGTGTAGAAGAGAATCCGGCTGGCATATATTGAGTGACCAAACGCCTTGTGGAACATGAATCATGCTTAAAGAACCTAGATGAGTTTTGCAGCTCTGGTTGAATTATTCTGATATTGCTATCTGAGACTGTCTCCATCTGAAAAATCTCGCTCTCATCGTAAAGTTTCGCCACCCTTTTTCGCTTCATCCTGTTTAAGACGAACGTCTTCTTCTGCAGAATGTTCTTTGTGCATTGAAACATTTTTTCTAGATGGTGAATAAGATTAGAGTATTTGAGAGGATCAATATACATGGGAATTAAAGACATCAAAGTATTGTAGCAAAATATGCAAGTTGTAAAAACGATCTCCAAGACTGCAGTTTCGTGTCCAATTGGTGATACATCACGCCAACTCTGCATTTGTGTTACGACCGCCGTCCTCAGACAGTCGTGGCACACGAGTGCAGTATGAACGATGAAAGGTGTAGAAGGCATCCCATGAGCTTGCTCACGAATCGATCATGATCATGCTTTATAGATCGTGATCACTGGTCCAATTGTGGCTGATATGCTGGTAACTTGGCAACCTCTACTTGTGGAGCTTAATCACCCTAGAGAGCTATGAACTAAAGTCCTTGACGGGACATACGGAGTCACCCTCCAAAGACACGCACTGCACTCTGCTGCGGGTGATACCTCGACGTCTACAAAGGAAGGAAAGACAACTATTAGATTGGTGCCAGTCAAACCACGAAATCTGCCACCCTCTGCCATAAAGCTCTTGGCCCTATCCCTACTCGAAGAAAGGTTATTTAATAAGCAGAAGTTCGCTTTCTACAATATAATCAGCGACTAAAGCCGCAAATGAATATATCAGATAGACCCCCACAACCAACCCCTATTGACAAAATCATAAGCCTTCACCATGGCTCAACCACAGTAATAGAGGCAACTCCCCAAAGGCTAAGAGCATCAAAGCACTTTCCTATTCTTAGCTCACCCGAAATGATTAAGCAGCTACAAAAGCAAATTCATAATCTCGATCACGAATTAGCTTATTATCAAGCTATCATGCAAGGGCAGAAGGAGTTCAACCATAATATAGACCGGTTGATTGAAAAGTTTGTGATTAAGCTAGACAGCAGTCACCTACATAATACAAATCCTGAACGGCTGGGATTTGTAGAAACTTATATTTCATCAATCAGTAAGATTGAGCAACTACAGAGGCAGAATAGCCGACTAGCTCATGAAATAGCATACTATCAAGATTTAGAGCAACCCCGGAAAGATTTTGATTATAAACTATCACACTTGATAGAAGAGTTTGCAGCTGCCGTGACTGAGCTCAATACAAGACAAAAACGAATAAGGGACGTGTGGGCTCAACCTCACACAAGCCATAAGTCAGAGACTAATAGAATTGAGCAATTACAGAAGCAGAACAGCAGTCTCAGGCATGAGATAGCATACTATCGAGAGTTAGAGCAGTCTTGGAGAGAGTTGGTGTACAAGGTGGCACGCCTGAGAAAAAGGCTAGAAATGGCTGTGACTGAGCTGGGTAGAAGCCAGCAACGAGTGGGTGATGAATGGGCTCAACGTTTCTAGAATAGGGAACCAATTTCAAGTGCTTCCAGAACGCGGCGAAAGCGGAATGGCGTGTTGCAACGTCAGTAGGTTAGAATCAGCTGAATGCTGGCTTCTTCATTGAACAGGGAATGGGGAATGTCTTGATATTCCTTATCACCAGGTATTATCAGAAACTCAGCCACCGGGAAAAGGGCTTACAGCGAAGAAATATTTATTATCCTTGCCTTGATTGATTTTCATTGAGAAGTTTTACCTTCAATTTCTAGCAGGTCGCTCAGGATAAGGGGAATCACATGGAGTCAGGCAAGAGTAACTCCAGATTAATGATGCAACAGCGAGCTGACAGAATGCTATTGCTTTTCCTTGCGTAAGATCCATTCAAATGAAATTTGCCGTGCTGCCACTTCATCATCTACCATTTTAAGATCATAAGACAGATCATCCCATGCAAAGTTGAGATGATCTTTGAATAAACCACTGTTCGATGTCTTGGTAGTTTGCTTGACCCGCCAGAAGTTGCAAAGGAGCAGATTTGATGGTTTGAATGAGCCACTGCTTGATATCATGGTGATTTGCTTGAAAAGATATATATACTGAATATACATATAGCGACTCCAACATGGTAGCGTAAGTAACACGGAAGACTTTGCATCAAACGACTTACGCTATTCAGCAGTTTCGTTGAAGTCGTTGGACATAACAGCATAGTCTGTCAAAACTATACAAATATCGAAGACGCTCAAAACAAAGTACGCGACTTTGACGAAAGAACAACACAGGAGGTGACAGACTTGGCAAAGGAATGGTACGTCAACAAGGAAAAGAATATTTTGGGCAGAGAAAGGGAACTTCAAGATCTTGCATGCAATATGTTCACGCATATTTGGTCCGAAGAGCAGGCTCTTGGTACTTCGGAGCACATGTGTATGCGCATATATGACAGGAGACTGGTGATTGCCGGCCTTGCTGCATTGTGTCTCCGTCTGCTTGGGGGCGAGTATCGTGTGTTTTCCGAACTTTGAACCCACAGGACGATTGCTTGGCTATTTTAGTGCCTTCCTGTTATGCCACCATGCACCAAACGCCACATTGGAACGTACTGTACCACCGACAGGATCAGCAGCATGCTTTGTTTTTGGCTGGAAGATGTTGGCTTGCTCGGTTGAGAGGATAGCGCTCATCGGGCCCAAGCATGCTCCTGCCCTTATAGCGCCTCGGTAGCATCCACGATGCAGATTATGGGGTTTTTGCTGTCCAATACATAGCGACGAGATCTGGTAGCAGTAAGCTGAAAAAACGATCTGTTACATCAAGCGCACCAAGCTAAACCAGTTTCTTTTCCAAAATAAGCATTAGAGTGGGTGGCAGCTAGGGGTAATCAATAGCAATCAATACTAATCAAAGGCAATCGATGGCAAGCAGATTGGATAGAATGTTGCTCTCCCATAGTTTGGACTTCAGTTACTCTTGGCGTCAGGTAAAGCGATAATATAGGGGGTTTTTTTTCGATCTCCCCGCCTCTACATGCTCCCATTTTTGACAACATGCTACAAATTGAACGACTCACTAAGGAGCCTTCGACAAGATGCCACATCCAAGAGAAAGACATCTTTTCATTTTACTTTGCAGTATTCTCAGGATATTTTTTCAGCCAAGAACTGGAAGCAAACATTGAACGTGAAAACTATACCACAGGTGCAACCTTTGCCACAGCACGCAAGACAAATTTAAATTCAACGTATTTGGAAGATTTTGTTAATAATGTTGCGGTACGGCACTGTCAGTATGGTGAGAAGAGTGTGTGGTGGATTTGTGAGGATGAAACAATGATGATAATGTAAGTGATTGGCAATTTTCGCATTCATTCTCTGATCAATGTCTAGGTTTGTTGAAATCCGCGCGAAGGACCAGTCAAGCAACGCACGTCATTCATTCTTGGATGCACTTCCCCCCCATCTAAGGCGCTCTGGCAAAGATTACTCTTTTCAATATCTATTCGTGCAGTATTGGGAGCTAGGTTACGTGCAACATGCATATAATCTTACGTGCCTTCAAAATTCAAGTAAGTCATAAATTCAAGCAAGTGAAAAAATTTCTAAGAAGGTACAGCGGAAGAGATTCTCAACCTTCGGATAATTGAATGTAGTACCTACATCTCAACACGACTTGGCTATACGTTATATCCCCAGAAATTTTGGGAAATGTCAGATGTGCCTGATCAGGAGGCAAAGGAAAGCGAAATTTTGAGATTTCTGGAAGCATTTCAAGCTCGTGGCAGGTTTTTGGAATCTGAGTCACGGCACAAAGGCTACACGCGTAACGAGAAGTTTTTCAAAATTGAAGTTCCCAAAGCCCTCGAGCTTTTGACAGGGGGAGCGATTGATGATCTTTTCTATAAAACATGTTAGACAAACAGAAATACCAGGAAGGGAGTTTTCCTCAAATAGGTCGAAATCATATAACAATAACAAGGATGACACTTCAACAATAGAAGGTCCATGCGCCACCCTGAATTTTGGTAGATTTGCAAACGTAACTGCCCATCTTGTCTTTCGTAGCTTGCCAAATAGACCCTCTCGTAATTTTAGCAACTGCAGCTAAATCTTATGACGAAATTCCGGGACTGAAAAGGTGCATCAAGCCTCACTCAATTCGGAAAGCAAACAATAGCCAGCCAGTAAGTCATTTTCACGTGGGGGCATATGTATCTTTCCAAAATATCATGGTGGCGTAACTGAATTCCATTGAGGCGTTTTGGTAGTGCTGATGGCTTAAAGTCCAGACGACAGTGACAAATGGCGGCTTGTGCAGTTATACCTCACCCTAGCCAAAAACAGACTAGGCCTAGCGGATGCCTATAGGTTATGAAGCAATCTTCTGCCATCGATTATCATTGATTATCATCGATTGCCATTGATTGCCATCGATTATCATCGATTGCCATTGATTATCATCGATTGCCATTGATTGCCATCGATTGCCATTGATTGCCATCGATTATCATCAATTGCCATCGATTATCATCGATTATCATTGATTGCCATCGATTATTATCGATTTTCATTGATTATCATTGATTGCCATTGATTATCATTAATTACCATCGATCATTCTTAGTTGCTCTTGTTTTTCATCGTCCACCCTCGCTCACCTTCGGTTGGCCTTTAATTGCCAACCCCGCTTCTCCTAGTCTCGATGGAGAAACGTGCATTAAGATTTCAGAGGTTCAAGGAAAGGCTGAAATTTACTATTGAAGAATGTATTTCGCACAACCTTGAAAATCTTGATGATACAGGACGGAAATGTATCAGCAGCTTTTCGACCTTAATCGCACTCCCAACTCCCACCAGAGCATGCGCCAAAAAGACCGCCCAGGAAAGAATTCGCTATGTCTGGACAAATTGCGACTCTCCATTTTACGCCTGTGTCTGTCTGGCCGCAAAATCTCAGACTAATCTTGGGGAGATGAAGGTCGAATACTTTTCGTCTACTATAGTGGACATATTCCACAAGATTAGTGTTCCAATGACCCTAGCTAGAACTCTCTATCAAACACTGCCCAAAGACGGTATGCCAACGCTCTATCATATCAAATAAGTGACTCACGGTTGAGCTAGGAAGACAACCTCTCCCACGACCCTCTTCTACTTGTAGCGCACCTAAATCAACGGTGGTCGCTTGCAATCTTCTCCACGCCGTAGCCCAATCCCCCGATACAACAGTTACATTACTGCCGACCAATCTCGCTGATGATGATGAAACGATTCTGCAAATAACTCAATCGATCAAAGAGTACATAATTACAATCAAACTTCCAACTCAATTTCTATTGGACTTGGCACACCATTTGGGCGATACAGATCTCAACCTCTTTTGTCAACATCTACCATCCAATGGGTTCTTTGAATATGTGAGCAAGAACACTAGTAGGACCGTTATTTTTGAATTTGAGCGGCAGTGGCCCAAGCCACCAAAAGCAATATTCATGGTCAATTCATCAACAGGAGAACGGCCCGCCGATGTTGAATTAGAAGTGTCTCCATCGCTCTTCACTTGTTTAGCTGTAGCAGTGTAAGAAATATTGACATCTTTACATTTGCAAAGTCTCACATCTACTCCTCGAATACTATCACTTTCGCATTCTTCAGCGAAACGCTCCTTCCTTTGCAGTCATATTCTTTGTTGATCTCCACAGCCCAGGTTGTACCAATAAGTATCCAGCCGTCGGATTCAACGCTTATAGGAACGAGCTTATCGTAGCGACGCGCATCGCCATCCTTGTTTAAATTTGCTTCCAGTCCATACGTTGCTACTTCATGGGACTTGCGGGGCTTGAGAAAATTAGCAAGCGTCTCATTCACCAGAATCCGGGGACCTTACCATAGCTGCGGTGCAGACCCTACGTGTTGTGCGCGTCGCCTTGTGAGGTCAGAGCGGTCAGCCTTGTCTTGATCCGCATGTCAGATTCAAATTGCACTAATAAAGGTTGATGAATAACAAACCGCCAGAACGCTTGTCGCTAGCTGAAGGGTTGGTAATTAGACACGGAATGCTTGTAAATGATATAGCAAATTACTGTTTGTCAAGATCGTAAAGTGTCGTGAAGGAGCATGTCGAGAAGGAGCATTGAAGCAGCGTTGGCAAAAAGAGGATTGTCGAGAAGTGGGGCAGAATGTTTTGTTGAAGAGCCGCATATCCCGAGTATCTTGCCCAACCATAGTACGAGCAGGTGGTTTCTCTGGCTAACAGGGAGGAAGTTCTAGAGGCTAGATGCCTTTTTTTTCTTGCAACCCTTCATCAAATTATACAGAATTCTAATGAAACGTTTCAGTGGCAACTTAAATTTCAGCGAATTCTTCACGTGACTTAGCATAGGATTTTGGTTCGATGCCTTTCGAAGGAAAAGTGTAGGTATTCAGATTACTTGTATGGAGTTTCAGGATAAAACTGAAAAGAGAAAATTTCGTACAATAGCTAGGAGTCAAATTCACCATTGCTAGTCATTCCTTTTGAGAGTCTCGCACTCCTGCGCACCGGAGAATTCTCATACAACCTGTACTTTGCATCTCGCAAAAGAGCTAACTGGGATGACTGCTGGAACAACCTATTAACTTCCAACTTGACAACCACGAGTCCCTTAACTTCCTTGGAAACTAATTCCGTAGCTCTGGATTCGTCAGCTAGGCCCGTGTTTGTTTATAGGTCTACTTGCACGAAAAAGTCTGACATATCAACCTTCCAAATGTCAAGGCCATTAGCTTTATTCTCAGATTTTGACCTGTCCAAAAGACAGGTTACAAAAGGAACACTGTGAGAGCTAATGGTTTCTTCGGATATTTCAAAGTTTCCTTCAGTGAATCGCGCACAGATAGGAGAGGTTCGGTATGTGTTCCTATGCCAACGTAGATTCGTTTTGGGTGATAGCGAAAAAAGAGTATAATGAATTTGTACAACACCATCCCAATTAACGCCCTGGACCTCGTTCGACCAATTCATTACGTGGCAAAGTCCAATATGAGAATTGAAGTCCCGGTCGAAAAAAATCGGGTATTGGCCCTCCATTTCGGACGTGGCAGAACTTTGGTTTGGATATTTTTTTCTTGTAATGTAGACCAGGTCAGCCTGCCGATATATACTGGTCCTCTCAATCGTTTATCATTTTCTCACCTCCGAAAAATGATAGATAGTATTAGCGACCCTAACCTATATCCGGACCGGGCTGGAGGAGGTGAGGGCAACTTGGGTAATCAATGTGACAAGGGGTATACGGTCCAAACCGCCATGTCTCAAGACACGAATTCTAGCACAGGTTGTCATGGCTGGTCCCGCACTATTGTGAAAGACCATTGCAATTTCCTAACATCAAGTCTAAGCCATATATATTGACGAGTGAATATACATCCCAAGGGCTGCATTCTCTGGATGCCCTAAACGTTAGACCCAGGTGGGAGTTCATCCAACAGCAACTCCATGATGTGTTGGTCCTTGCCGTATCGCATATGCCGCAGTCTTCGAAGATTCCCCTAGCTCTTATATGTGTCCAAATCAAGGAATACTGTGGTACCTGGGATGTCAGCACAGAAAGCCAAATGTGAGGACAGCCTCACTAAGTCTCCCTACAGCGTTCTCCTTCCTGCAGTTGAGCTCACAGCAGGTGAAGTCAAAAAGTATCATGATGAAACGAATTACTTTCAATTTACATTCAATTGAAGTAAGGTAGGGTAGCTGTGTGCATCTCGCAGTTGAAATGGCAGTTCTGCGATTTCGGTGAGGCTCTGGCATCAATCCACTCTTGGCAAACTATGTACAGGCAGCGACAAGGCTGAATTCAACTGTTGTTTTCATCTTACATCGTCTTCAACCTTACATCGTCCTACATCGTCTTCATCTGAAACGACGGTATGTTTATAACTCCCAGAATAGAGCCGATCTGACTTTGGATTTTATAGGACCGCACCGAATGTTGGCAAAGCTCCAGGGAATTAATTATGGTGACTCTCCACTCTACCAGCGTCTTATAGCGTACCTTACCAGAAACAGGTTGAGAATGAGGAGCTTATCGAAGAAGAGATGACAGCGGTTGAGCAGACAACGTTACCTAAAACAACTGTCAAGGTTGAGCTTTTAGAGATCAACCCAGGTGGATATTTATGGATTGAAGGGCCCATTCGTATTCTTGGTACATACAAGTGTGAAGGCAAGCGAACAGATGTTAAAGGTATCAAGGTGAAATATTACCGACGAAAGAGCTAGCTATAGCCGTTATCGTTCGATCATTAGCCATGGAATTAAAGTCAGTTGCAGGGTCCCAATTTTTGCTGTGAAAGGAGAGTCAACACCATCTACAAAAGAGAAATCAATGTTATCTAGGCTTTGACAGAACTTAAACTCAGCACAGAGAGAATAAAAACACCTTGGACGACTAACAAAACCTTCAATATCTGTTCCTTCAAGTTGAGCCATGCTGGCGAGATGCTGATCTGGGAAAACAAAACTGATACTGTGAAAACGAGAAGTATCCCATCCTCGTGTAGCCATTGTCGTAAGTTTGGTAGATTCGTTGCCCCAGGTTTCTCGTGATAATGGCGTAATGCTTGCCAAAGACAGTAGAGAGCTACAGACAAGCTCACCAGAAACTCTGAAGGTCATATATTCTTGCTGTTCTGTTGGTCGAATGTCGATGGCTTCATTTGTAGGGAGCACAAGTCCAAAGGAAGGCTGTGGTTGAAGAAAGCGTATTAATAGACCTTGGTCTGGGAGCTGGGTATCTAATAGCTGTATGATACCCTGGAATTCTTTGATGGCATTCGAAACTTGCAGTGGGTCGGTGGCTTGTTTATTCTCAATAAATGGGCCTGGCTTTCCTCCGTGTCCCTTTGGATGATGGTAATCAAGCCAGGCCTTCTGATATTGCTGTAATTCATATTGCACAGTGCACCGATTAATAAACGACTCCGTGATGAACATCGGCCACCCTACTACCATCTGCTTAAACTTCCGTATGATGTTTGGGCCCAACTCCTTGGAAATCGTGTAGATTCTGAACACAGCCTCTATCCCATTATGTACACAGTCCTCTTGTTGTATGTCATTGTTTCCTACAACAAACTCTCTTTCTTTCATATCTGCACCTATCTGATAAATGATATTCCATATCTTATCATAGTCTTTTTTAGAATTTATTTTCTGCTTAATCGATGAACAAAATGTATCTTGTTTGTCTTTTATCAACAAGCGATTCACCTTTGGCGCTGCTTCAGACATTAAATTGCAAGCATGTCTGTACTCAGAGGCCAAGGTGGAAGTGGCGATATAAACAAGATGCATAAGAGGTGAAAGAGAAGTAAATGCGTAGTCTAGCAAGTGAGGTAAGAAGGTAGCCTGAGGTCCAGGGCAAGGCTAGGAGAGAGTAGCTTGATGGCATCCAGATGAAGGAGGGGTAGATTTATGGAGACTGTCCTGGAGGCTACGTGTTCTGGTAAACGCTACAGTCACGTCTAGATCTTATAGGGCGACTGTGTATAGTCATAATGTGATCGGTTTGATGTGAGTTTTTAAAACATTGCCAAAGTCACCTGAGCCGAATCGCACGTGACGATAGTTGCTTACACCATACCCTCTCCCCAAACACTGAAAACAAGAACCTTATCACACGTTTACTCAAAGGAACCTCTCCTTTTTCGCATCGTGAGTCTAGGTCCTTGACAACATGTTCGAGCCAGGAGTGCCAACACCCACAAAGGGTCCGAACTGGCTCAATGGGCCGCATACAGCGGGATGGGCTTTATTATTTGGACACATAATGGACCTCTTCGCCAGCATCACAGCACAGTCGCAGCTCGGAAATATGTCGATTTTGGACCTTACCCTACTTCATGTCTGCCCAACAACCTCACTTGCTTGGCAATATTAGCGTCTTAATGGCCCCATTTGCTTGGCAATATTAGCTGCAGATTTAAGAACACCGCAGCAATGCACTTGTAACCCTGCGATCACGGAGTTGTTCACCCAGTCGGATTTCCAAGATCATAATCTCGAATGATGCCCAGATGCCAAGCAATTCCCGAGACTAAGCATTATGTGATCAGCGGATGACCCCTGAGTTAGCCGAGTCACATTTCCTTTGAGAAGAAGAAATTTATCTTGCACATAGTAACGCATTTGCTTGGCTATCTGTAGCGCCACCATTTTTAGTGAGGAAATCAATGCGGGCATAATTGACAAACACAATCCTGCGAATCTTAAGCGAATGAAAAGGGGGAGGGGGCCTTGTGATCACTGTCACTTCACATTATGATGTATATGATGTATCTTGTCACCTTGAAACTCTCCTCCTCAATCCATGATGGAAACTCGATTGGGTTGCTTCACGTTGATAGTTTGTAAGGTGGACTTGCTGCAGTTTGCAATACTTCCCCTTGACCTAACTTTGTCGATGTAGGTGGTGTGCAAAGCCATGAGGTGTAATTCGTTAATAAAATTCCTAAATCTGTTTTGCTTCAAGCGCCTCATTGATTACTTCTACGATTGCCAAACTAGCATCACGCCCGCTGAATTTGCTGCCGGTCCAATAAGTCCAAAAAGCCCCAGTCTTTTCTACCGGGGAATCATACCAAGACAGCTCATTCCCCAGTAGTGAACGTTCATCTCTAGATTCCTGGGTGCCAATCTCTGTAAACCTGGTTTGTCAGCTTGACCCTACTAGATGTAGTCTACTTACATTACATGTTTTCCATCAACAGACCATAAGGACCTTTCTCCAAGCTTATAGCCACGGTTACGATATTCATCCCGAAGAGCTGCTACCACAGCGACGCTATGAACACCAAGGGTGTCCCTAGGGTAATTCCCGAAAACGTTTCCACAGATAGGGGGGGATGAGTAAGACTGCTTGCATAAGTTCACTTCTGATTGTTGAGTCTCAAAAATAACGTAATCAATTGAAATGTCCCAATTCGTTATATCGTATCGAAGATTATGTGGTTCTTTTGACATATCTTGGAGGTAGGAGATATTTAAATTAATCGTGGAGTGTGGATGGTAGAATGCCACAGCTTGGGACTGATTCGAATTCCCAAAACAACCTTGAACAAACTCAAGCTCTCGTTGTTTTCGGGACCTGGAAAATCCAATTATTCACATAATTTGGCTTGCAGGGAAAGACTCACCTGGGAGCGTCTCGACCATCCATATTCCAGAGGTAGCAATGTGGCCGACTTTAACTTTACCTACGATTAACCTGTTTTGCTTTATGAGGAATGAATGAGGGCGGAATACGGGTTTCTATACTTCAGCTCTGTGATTACAATGCGGGTGCAAACCCCTCGCCCGTCCAAGTACGCTCAGCTCAGCCAGTGGCACGCCTTGCTTTACGCTATGAAGTCACTACAAGAAACTTTATTGGCCTGGAATAGTTCAAATCTGCAGCCTCATTATTGACCAGTATGCACAAAATGGTAGAGGATGAACCGGAAGCACAGCAGACACTAGCTGCTAAGCCTGAAGCACAGGTGTCTCGGGCTCAGCCCCGATCAGCGTGAGGATTAGGGTCTAGTCTACGTTTACCTGTACCGCCAGCCTCGATTGCAACATTAGCAGTGTAGATTCACTAGTGACAGAACATTATTCGCTGTCAACTTACTGCGGTGCACACTTCCTCCTTCACTTGTTGCTGTTGCAGTTGCGGCTTCAACTGATCTTCAAGCGTCGAAGGTCAAAATACTTACCATGAATGAGAATTGAAGCTGATATTGGTGACATGAATAATTTTCATTTACGACGACAGTGAACAATGAACCGATGCGTAGATGCTATGGGGTAGATATCAAGGTTGTGTTGGAGAGGTAAATTCCAAGCAAATGTAACGCCAGAAGAGAAGCTAACCAATACGTTTCCTGGAACATGTGATCAACTCAACCCAACCCATCTCTTGTCAATGACGTCTTCAATAGCCTTCCAGCTACTCAGAACCATGGATCTACTGTACTCGTCAGATAATCTCAACGATGATTCAACAGATGATCCAGTAGGTTAATCCAATCTCTTGGCACATGAAATAGGTTAACTTAGTAATAGGAATTCGCAAAAGAGCCATGGAGGTTATGCCATATCGAATTACAAAGACCACTATTGCCATTTCATCCATACGTGCATGTTATAAGAGAATGCTTTGGAGGCTTTGAGATAGCTGTGAACTCTGCGTACCTCTCTAACGTTCGCAAAATCACCGATACCTACAAACTAGAAGTCGATTACATCCCAGTTCGAGAGCCCAACACGACCGAGAGCGAAAAAGATTTTCTTCAGACCGGTGGACGTCAGATCTCTCAAAACATTAGGTTTTGTTATCGTCGGGCTGCTCAACATCTGAAACTACAACTTGAACTCGAATACCAAATGCTAGAATTTGAGCTCAATACATACTGCCAAGTTCATGAATACAAGATCGGAAGGAAAATTGCTCAACGTCTTGTCCTTATCGTGGTACACCTGGTCTCCGACGAAGCTCGGCAAAAGAAATCCTTCAAACTGTTTTCACTCGCTTCAAAGAATTAGTGAATAACAAAGGCTATGATTTCTCGCAACTCTACGTTCTTCTTCGACAGCTGATCGAAAGTGTTTCCAGAGCTTTGTCCCTCGCTGCGACCGAATTCATGAATTCAAATTCCGACGGCGTTTCAAGGAATCTGTCCCTCCTGTTCTCCACGCCACCCGGCGTTCTCGGGAATGCGCAAGACGTGTTTACGCTCAACTTAACGAAGAAACATGGTTTAACGCATCAAAGGATGTCTGTTATCTCTACATATTGAATAAAGGGAAAACAAGGCAAGACTTTGTTAGTCTGCAATACACAACAACAATCTGAATGACTCTGACGTTTCATTTAGGGAAATCCAGCACTGGGACTGTTTTACCAAATGCAAGAGTCAGCTGTCAATCTTATACGCGAGAAGAGAGTTACATCGCTTGCTATCGATGCAAGCTTTCTAATGACCTTGTTCAGCCCACGAGTACGAACAAATAGAGAGTATACCTTGTGGCGAACTTTCTTATACACCCTTAGAACTCTGGAAAGCTTAACATTCGTTGTTGGTGGAAATGCAAGCTGGATTGATGGGAATGTAAGGTCCATTATTCTGGGAGATAAGCCTGAAAACTTCCTGGAAAAACTTGATCTTATCAGGTGGGGTTTGAGATACACGTGGGAAAGAACGAAAAAAAAACTTGGCTTGATCACTTGGGGGAGAAAATTGCCTATTACCATTCAAATGATAAGCATTTGTGACGAGGATTCGCTGATACAACGAGTGCTCGCGCAGTACTAACACTTAAATCGGGGGAGAATGACAACGAGGCTTATAGGGAAGAACGTCTCATAAGATGGCTGGAGGCTCCAGCTTTCTCAATTTCCTAATCGAGGTATATTAGTTGAGATGGGCGGTGCACTGGTGTAAGTGGCTGCTGGCTCACGATTAGATAAAGCCAACTTTGGCCGCTCTTTGGAAGCTAGAAATGACCCTATACCGATCTATATTGACTCAGAATTTTGTCTTTCCACTGCTGATGGGTGGCATCATGAATTGCGAAGGGGAGTTACCAGTGATTGTATCGATCTCTCCAGAGCAGCTAGCTGCTGAGGCGCTAGAAATATACGCAAAGGTTCAAATATTAGAAGCACAGTGTAGGAAAATTATTAACGATTGCGCGACAGAGAGAGCTCGAAGTTTCAATCAAGTCTACGGGGTTCTGATTGAAACGCATAAACACTTGCTTCATGAGCAGTATGACTTCTTGCTTGCATCTCAACATGAATCTGCAGACACGTCTTTGCGTCAATGGGGTCTAGAGCTTGATATTCCCGCCAAAATGTGGGAGCATGCAATTCGGTGAGCTAGTAGCATACATGAAGCACATAACTACTAACCGCTAGCTACTAGTCCCATATTAGAATTGCTTCGAGTTAACCTGCTTACATCCAGCGAGGCGAAAGAGGCAATGCAATCATTCATTTCTTTTACATTTGGAATTCTGGCACTTCTCCACGACACGGTACCGATATTAAAGCATATTTGGATTGAGTGTTTGGGAGATATATGTCGATATCGTATGGCATTTGAATACGACGACGAAGATTATCGTAATACATGGAGAGTTGCTGCTGAAACATGGTACTTAAACTCGTCTGATTTATCTCCAAATACAGGCCATTTATATCAGTAAGTATGTATCTTTTCTCTTACTAAGATAATTCTAAGTTTGTATAGTCACCTTGCAATTCTGGCCAGCCCGTATCTGCTAAAACAGCTATTCTATTTTTCAAAATCTCTTAGTGTTTCTGATCGGTTTGATGGCTCCATAGATCGCATCAACGAACTATATAAGCGTGTTCTGGCTTTACCCGTTACCAGGAAATATAGTCTCCATTTACATGATTCCTTTATCAATGCGCTGGCAGTTCTACATACAACTAGGACTAGGCAGGTTTTCGAACAAGCAGTCGAATCGTTTCTCTATCGACTTGGCTTCCACATTAAACAATCTGAAGCAAAATTTGCCGAACAAGGTAGCTTTATTGCCATTGCAACAATTTCTGCTATGTTTGAATACGGATCACAGAGCATGTTAAGTCTTGCCTGTTCTAGCAAGGAAGGTAAGGGAGTCCTCCAACGGACCCAAATTAGGCATTTTAGTAAAGCTCAATACCTTTTCAACTCCACTGTAGAGGCTGTTTGTCACCATCGAGACGACCCAAGTATTTTGGCATTCACGCATGTCATACTAGTTTTCATGAGGCATGTGTCCGAGTTCAATCGAGCGAGTATGATGTTTGATCTAGGATTTCCCTGGGAAAAGGTTTCGAGGATCGTCAACACGTTCTCAACAATAGCATCGCCTCAGGCATTTGATGAAAAAGAGAGGCAGCTTCCAGAAGATTTCCACATGCGTGGCCTTGCTTTTGCTAAGACATACTTTCCAGAGACATGGTTCAACAGAAACATATGCAAAGAGGGAGCATGGGAAGAGGAAATTTGGGACCATCGTGCACGATGGATTGAGACACCCTCCTTCGCGGGTGTGCGGAAAGCACGTATCTTCTGGCTGGCCCGCGAGCTTGTAGATAAGGGATGGGGTATTCAATATGACAACTCCTCCTTCTCTGTACGTCCTAGATCGTAAGACTGATCTGCAGCGATCTACTATCAAGAGATTAAAAATGACATTCCCTAGCTGAATACATAGCTCCATAAAATCTTGAAAATCTAAAACCCTCCTGTACTTATAGCAAAGTCCGCGCTTGCGTGCTGGTCCATCGGAGATACGGAAATGTCGGTGTCATAGTCAAATCGACTTTGTTGGGACAATGGATCGACAGTCTTAGGGAGAGGCTTTGATTGCTGTGAGGTTTCACGGCTGTGTCGGCGTTTTTCTGCTGCCCTAAGCCTCGCGGCAAGCCCTGAAGGTTCGGTGACTGATGTAGGAGCAGACGCTCTTGATTGATAAACCGTATGTTTTGGGCGGTTTGTCCGAGTAGAAGAGTAATCGTCGCTAAGTTGGGCAGGCCAGGAGCGCCCCCCGGGTACTACGTTGGTTCGTGACGCAGCCGACAGCGGTTCGCGTTTAACCTGTTGCATCTCGAGAGGCCTAGCCCCTGATTCCGTACGGGTGGCAGGATGTTTATTACCCAAGGGATCGGGTGCTTTGTCTCCCCCTAGAAAAGGCTGTGTTTGTACATGTTGAGGGTAGTTACTTTTGAGCGCCTCTGCGTCTTCCTGAGCATTGCCTTGGTCTCTCATTCTAATTGCAATAAAGAAAATGAGCGTAAATGCATCGGCTAGGCTAACCAAGACAAATGAAACGATTTTATCACAGTCTTTGACCGGTTTGAACCAAAGGCCTGCTAAGGGAACACTGAAGGTGGTTAGCATTGTAATTAGATCGTTAGAGCATTGGCATTACCTGAAACATGTATACGCGACAATGGCAAGATCCGAAAGTGGTTTTTGAGCCAAGGAGTGAATGACCAGATGTATAACAGGTATGAATGCAAGGAGTACCACCACGATCGCAATGAATTGAATAGAATCGGAGAGAGGTCGAGCTAGCGAGATAATGTAAATAGCCAGCTGAGTACAAATTTTTACAACATAAAACGGGTAAAGCAAGGTAAGATAATGCATGATTAGAGGTGGGCGATCAGCATATCGAACTTCACTTGACAAGCAGATCTATCACATATATATACTCGGCTCACTCTACAGAGAGGGGGCACAGCCTTCGTTTGGTTAAGTGTTTAATTGGTTGGCAGCCGCCAACGCCATAGCCCTGCGTGCTCGCGACGCGCTTATAACCTTATCTCCACAACCCTTTTTACCCGAGCAGCCCGAGTTTCTCTCGTTGTTGGAACCAACAAAGCACAGCCGTGAAACTGCTAGATATAGATTCAATGTTTCCAGGTTCGAGTCGGCTTTATTTATAGCTCCTTTAGCTCCAAAATCACAGACCGAACTACGTGTACTTTGTGAATGATCAGTGCGCCTAGTGAATCTCAAACAGTTGGTCTTTTAGCAGTCATAAACAGAGCTTAAAATTCCAGATATCTCTTGGAAGTTTGATTATGGGGAGTCATGCAACATAGCTGTTGCAATTGTATCATCCGCGTGACCTCATTATATACTCTATTCAAACGCATCATCATTTTCGTCGTCGCTGTTGAGGAATTCGAAGCCATTATCGTCATATTCGTCCTCATAGCTGGACTCGGCATCTGGATCCCATTCTGAGTCCTCACTGTCACTCCGAATCTCTTCGTCTATATCTGTTAATATCTCCCCTTTGTCAGGATACACCCATAGATCCTTCCTGGACATGTTTAGTTCATCTAAGTTTTGTGATACCAGTTGAGGCCCTAATGCATTGGTTAGCATTTCCGGCTTATATTGGGTCTGATCTTTTTACCCTGAGGGCCAATGCCTCCTTGAATAGGTATTAACTTAAGATTGATTAAACAGTCCCTTTTAAATTCCTTGCTGTTGACTGTGAAGCATTGCTGTCTCTCCCAGTGTTTCCTCTCGTCGCAAAGACTATTCCACTCAAAGACTACGTCCCCATCTTCGGACGTGTAATCAAGAACACCATCATTGAGCTGCTCCTGCAACAAAAGGCTTATTTTGTTCCATGAATAAAGCTGCCCGCCCATTATTGTTCGCAGCTCTGTGTCTACTTCGTCATCTGACAAAGCCTCTATGCGCAAAACTTCGTTGGTTGGCCAAAGGTCGATCGGATCATAGGCAGAACCAATATTCGCTGAGTCTTGGGTGGATTCCTTCATTATCGACGTATAATTGAAAGAACACTGACTAGGAGGTCAAGATATTACTACTAAATGGAAAACCACTCTATGCACATCTGGGAGGAAGCAGCCAAAATGGGGCACGCCAGTATGGGTGCACGCCGGATTTGAAGCTCCTGGGCCAAATCTGGCTGCCCCGTCGCCCGCCCGCGAGCTCTCCCTCCGTTATTGAGATGAGTTTCGCATACTAGGCCTACTTGGATCTCATAATGATGTATACAGTATTTGAGTAAAATGTATTCCATAAAAATGGTTAAAATTTTGGTTTCTAGCATATATGTAATCACGTGATAGGCATTATCCTTCCATCTGTGTTGTCAAGCGAATGCGCGGCATCAATCTGGACGAAGAGACAGCCTTACTCAAGAAGACATGCTGTATTCATTTAGCAATTTCCAGCAGGCAGATTGGTCCAATAGAAAACTCACATTTGCAAAGGGCGCTAATGAGTTCGTTGGTGGGACAAGAGAGAAGTCAAGGGCTTCTTGAGACCAGCTTTTATCCTTGGATGAGCTGCACGGCATGAGGGCTTCAAGTACTCCCACCAAGAATGCTGAATAGTATTGATGATCTACGTCAATTTCCTCGTGTGGGAATTCGTAGTAAATATCTGGAACTGAACCCATCAGTTAAGATAGACTGCGGGACAAATGGTAGCATACCTAACTTGACACTCCCCCGCAACGACAATCTAATACTGTCGATACGGAGCTCACAGATTGGAACGGTGTCTAGGAGATAAGTCATTGCTTTAATAACCTTACACTGTTAATTTTCGGGTGAACAAACATAGCGTAGATGAGATTACCTCAGCGACAATCGTCGCTATTTCCCATTCCTCTGGAGTTATTATGTTCAATTCGAGATCGAGCAGAGAAACATCCAAATACTCGCTCACGATATAAAGCTTGCTATTATGGTAATATAGAGCGAGGATTTCGGCGATATTGGGATGTTGCACCTGTGCAAGCTTCGCAAGCATTGGTAGCGGGTTTGGCGTGAACGATTCACGGATGACAGCAAGGTGGAGGTGACTTCCTTGATGACATACTAGGGTACCTTGGTTTGATTTCAGCTCCCGAATAAAGGTGTAATCAGTGTTAGGATTCTTGAAGTCGATCTTTAGCAGCCTTCTCGCTTTTGGTGGTCCGCATGATGTTGCTGAGGATGCTGGCATGCTGCTTCGCGCATTCTCGAAGTAGAAGGGCTTCACCTTTCTCAGCCGCATACTTGCCTGAAGATCCATAACGTGAGACTAACAGTTTAGCGAAAATTTAGCAGATAGGATTTGTATCCAAGGTGCTCTAGGCATGCATCTAGAACTGGCGATTAGTCCAAAACCAGCTCCGGAATAAGTCTGCAAGACTTCAAAAATTCTGATTTCCATCTACACCATTCAAGCCATTAATGATGAGCCGAACATCACACGCTTTGCCTATGGCAACTCCTCGCCCAGCTTCAAGTGTTTACAGTGACGATGCATCTATCATGACTGCTTTGATTCAAAAAGTAACGGAGGAAACCAGGCTGCAAGAGTACGAAACATTATGTACATTTATGAGGGAGAATCGGGAGCTGAAGGATGTGGTTGCTTCTTATCAAAGGACATGGAATAGAACAATTATGCTGGTGAATGAAGCCATACAAGCCATCACAACGACGAAGAAGAGCTTAGTCACAATCAATTCACATATAGCGAAGGCAGAAAAAGACTGGTTGGCATTCTGGGGTATCTATAAAGAATCTGTTGGCCCAAATCAACCTTTCATTTAGGTAGCACCATTAGACAGAAACTCAAATGCATAGTCCCCATAAGGTTCGGTATACGGCTCTTGCGACGGTGGTGGGTTGAATAGAGACTGTGTAGAGGTAGGCTGGTTGGCGTTTGGTCCTGGGCGAAAATTTTGAGGATTTGAGGAGACTGAAGGTGGAGGAATCTGTTGGTTGAGCGGTGCAGCATTCGACGAGTTTGCTTGCAAGCCTCCAGGTGATTCTATATTCGGCTGCAGTGCCATCTCAATAACGCCTCTTCCAATCACCTCAAACCTTTCCATAGTTCCATTCATGGCTGCTACGCCCTCTTCGACAGTGCTAAGGAATGTCAGAACGCCATGTCTGGTTCATGAATTCAATCGTACCCTTTAATTTGTTCTGCCCTACAAAAGAGATTAGATGCCACCGGACCAAGGGTTGACGTGCTTACGTTGTTTGAAGACTAGTTATGGCGGCGTAGATTTCGTCCATTCGCTTCTTGAGCTCCTCGATGTCTCGAAACGCTCCTAAGAGCTCAGCCGGGTTTCGTGATGGCTGCCGAAACGGAGGCTGAACTTGAGGCCGGGGACGAGGCCGCTTCGAGAAAGATTGCTGTGGTACCGTGAAATAATTTTGAGTTGGGGGCTGTTGAGAACCTGTCGAAGTGCTACATCCACGTTGGCTCTCCCACTGCTTGTATGCTTGTAGGAAGTGCAGCAAGTCGGAACCGTCGCCTGCGTTTGACATACTGGTTTCTATCAGGATGTTCCTCAATTTTCTGAGAAGGCAAATCTTGTACAAAATCACTGGGAAGCGGGGCTGGTGAGGTTACTTGTTTGGTAGGCCAAAAGTGGCTTTGTGAACGTCTAGATAAACCAAATATTGCACACGAGCTCCAACATGCGCCAGAATCTGCCGTCACGCACGAAGGCCATCCAAGTCACAGATTCCCATGTCCATGCATGGGATGAAAGTTGTGTCTCCTAGCTTGATGATGTTGAGCACATTTACTCGTACTTAAGAAACATTCGACCCTCAAGATATACCGCCATATCATTCTGATTGCATGTGCAAAATGCCCTCGATGGAGATGCCTGGAGTCACTTTCACTGGAAACGGAACACCTCGATCGACACCAGAGCCAGAGGTCAGTATTCTGATCTTATTGAAACAAAAGTTGACTCCTTGTATTTAGGAACAATTAACAGGGATGTCTGAGACCCAACAAATTGAGTTTTTGAAGAGTGAGCTCCGCAGTAGCCGTGTCAATCTAGAAGAGGTAAAGACACGTCTCGTTTATTCTCGAGTTTGCCATCAAGCTGAGGCCCAATATCGACATGTCATGCAGCGGGGGCTTGACGCTTCAACCCACACACACCTCCGCACTTCGAAAGTCTACAGATCCATGTATGAAGAGATGGCCCGCGAAAAAGCCGCCCTTATGGAAGACAAACGCCTGAACGAGGAGCTTATCGCAGCCCAGAAAGATTACATCGCATTACAACAAGTGAAAATGCAACAACAACAACAACAACAACAACAACACCAGCTACCTGTAGATCGTTCGGTCCAAGGTGGTCCACTGATTTCCCAATACCACGATCAGCAACATCCCGCCTATCAACCGCCCTCGGATAATCAGGCGCTTATAGAGCCAGGAAGTATTCACCAGCTTGGTGACTTAGACTACAGTATTGGTTCCTCCATTGAGCCACCTTGCGATCAAGATATAGTCATGGCTACAACGATTGCTAATTACGTGACCGAGGCTCCGATCCCATTCGCTCAAACCACGCAATATCCAACATCCTCAGAGCGCCACTTGCCACAATCTGAGCTGGATAAGAATGATGGTAACAAAAGAGGGCAAGATGATGATGGTGTGAAGCCCAGCAAAAGGCGAAAGAACAAGGCTTAGCGGCGGAATTGGGTTTCCCTGAGCAATTGCGACGCGCCAGTTCGCGCTTAATTTGAGCAAGCGTGTGCTCACTCCTAGTTTATGCATGATTATTGAATTCAGGCTATCAAATTCGCTTGTCTCACCCATCATCTATGCTAGCTTGTGAAAGTCTACGTGAAATGTGACAGTATGTATGTGTAATCTCCTATCAAGTATGACAAATAAGAGATTCGGGCAAGATGTCAAGAAATGGCTCCTGTTGAGACACTGTACAGTAGAGCTGCTTCTGGCGGGGTCCAGAAATGGCTTTACATTGATTGTGATCCGTTGGCTCTGAGAATTGGCGTGACACACAACATGATAGCAGGTTGACTTCTTCGACCTCTAATACTGGCCTCGAAGACCTACAGTACTCGATCTATAGAAGCTTGCTTTGGACTGCTGGAACTACGCATATCGGAGGAGGCATAAAACAGCACCATCCCTAGGCCACCTAAAGGAAACATAGAGCTTCCACATTTCGCCGACAGTTCGAACAGTAGGGCCTCACTGACATGCCGCCACGCCAGTGGCAGCGAACAGCAGAAGAGCTTAGAAGGCGTGAGACGCACAAACATCGCCAAGAAAAATTCAGAAAGAGGTCGAGAAGCAAATGGAAGAAGATCCGGGAAATGGCAGAAGATACCGATGCGTTTGTTTCTCTTGCAATTGGTTTCAAAGATGGACGGGTGGATTCATATACGGCAGCAGATGATCGATCCTGGCTTGGTTTATATGATTCTTTTGTAGTAAGTGTGGATTGAGCTGCATCATTACATACATTAACCTATGGACGGAAAGACAGCTTGCCCTTGGGGAAGACATCAATTTCTCCAAAAGAGTTTAGTTTCTGGTTTCTGGGTACCAGCCGGAGATCAAATCAAGATAGCTTCGCCACGGGCGAATTTGGGCGAGGCAGAGTCACCCGCAAATAATACAATCGTAGTAGATAACAACATGGAGGAACAGCAGGCGGACCATCAACATGCTCTTTGGGACACCGAGGTAGGGCATGATGATTTAGCAGAGATGGACCCTCAATCAGCGGCAGTCCTTCTTGCGGTTCCAGATACCTCACTTCCGGATAAGAAACTCAACGAAGCGACGGCACATGTTGAGGAAATTGCAGTTGATCCTTCGACCAGGGATAACTCAACAGTCGACTCATCCAAGGAGCAGTGCGCGGCAGTGCTCGACTTAGACATGCCAATATTTGATTTTGGGTTTGACGTTGTGAACGATGATGCGATTGGAGAATCTTACCAGCCTTCCAAAACCAACACGATCAGTGCGCCGAATATATCGGGTGAGCCGGTAGGAACAGCTCCACTCGGTACGGCAGATTCGGGCCAGATAGCTTCTGGATCTGACACGAGCATAGAACATATTGGTATCGCAATTGCGGAAACCGCAGCACAGCCGTTGGAGGTAACCAAAGACGCAACCGAAGCAGCCAATGCGCTTCAACTACTGGCCCAGCACCAACATCCGGAAAATTATGCAGGTGATTGGCAAGTTGTGAATCAACCAATGGTACCGCGTCACAATGATAGACGGATCAATCCAAAAGAACTACTCCATGGTTGGAACTGGGTATTTCAGAAGCAGGAGAGCAGCACCTAAGAGCGACAGATCGGGCTACAGGCTGAAGCATTAGTCCTATGCTTTGATGTCCAACGAAGAAATGGTCTGTTGAGGAAGTGACAGGGATCTATAAAATTGTGTATGTAGTAAGAATGTTAGCCGTTGTTATGGTCTTGCTCCAAGTTTTCCCCTCTTTGTTAGTTGATAAAGCATACACCCAGATCTGGGACAGATTACATCGCTTAGACTACGCCCATGTATATGCGTTCCAGTCACTTGGGACAGCCGTACAAGTTGGTGGTGACCCAGCATCAAGTGAAGGCTGGAAGTCTATTGGTCATTAGTGATAAGTGTGATCGTATTTTCATGCGGGTCTATTCTCGGCTACATCAAAAGTACAATTAATCAATTCCGCATTTCGCGAAGAGCGCAACCATTGGTGGGCTTTTCCCACTCTGTGTTGGATATCCGACCCAATGTCCAATTGTGAACGTCCATTTGCCAACGTCACTGCCCTTGCATGTGTTGCTTAACTCCTTTGGCGTGATCGCGATGCCTAGAATCGTTGATGTATATCGCCGGGAACCATCGGCAGCTTTTACGTAACAAATGAAGCTCCTTGATATCGCAAAATATAAAACAATCCAGGTAAATTGCCTTTCTCACATCAAGACAAATTCTTTACAGGATTAATACCATGTCTGAGGTTGGTAGACAGGCCTTTATGCAAAGCCATATACTGAACATAAGTATAGGTAAATGACAACTGTAGCAGCGACAGCACCGATGAAGATGTGACATTGTCCCTTCCCCCCGTGGCTATGTGGATTAAATCTGAAACTGGCCAATCTCTACTACAAGATATGACGACGAAATCGACATCGTTCTTCGCCTGGTTTTCGAATGAGGCTCATCATCTACCAGACTGTTTGGTATTTACCTTGAAAGACTGTCGTCCAAACCCAGTAAGCAGGATACTCAGGAAACATGATGAGGAGGGGTTTAGATCTTTTTTGCTGGATTTAAAGCTTCTACGCTGCCAAACTTTCAAACTCAACTCCAATCTGGCAGAGTTTGCTGTGTTGGTTTCCAAAGCCAGTGAGCAGGAAAATCAGGAACCACAATGAGAAGAGTCTGCTTTATTGGTTCAGCTCGTCAATAGTGCAAGGAGAAAAACAAAGACACGTGTTCCTCGTCCTACGAGTCATGACGATGGTTTATCTGTTAGATTAAACACTTCAGATTATCTCAATTGAAAGATCATCGCGAGTATGTCCCTACGTCTCCAACAATGTAGCGCCGCCAGGAGTGAACATAGTAAACTCTATCTCGGCTAATGTAGCGTAACTCCCGGACTGCATTCTTTTCCTCTCTAAATGTCTTTAACATTTGGTGCCATATCAATTCGTAATATGACCTTTCCTCTTCAGTGCTCCAAATTTTAAAAAAACTTTAGTAGTCGCAATTTCACAGGGGAGAATAATAGAAGGGACAATCGGCGGCGTAAGTGAAACGATCAATAACATAAACAAAAAATACTCTAGTCTCCTAAGGAAGAAATAATTAAAGAAAAGCAACATATCAAGATTAACTCTATAGACTTAATAAGAAAAATTATTATGCAATTTTCTCCTTCTGGATTCTTATTCGAATATAAACAACAGGGTAGATAACTTCCGGAATAAGTGTCAATATCATTACTGCAATACTCCAGATGGAACCCACGTATTCCCAGTTCATTGGTACGTTCATATAACGCCAAACAAAAACAGCATAAGCAGTAGGGCAACCCAAAAAGCGAGTAAGCCTAAATAATTTTACGTCAAGTGGATTTAAGCTGAGTTGAGGTACTGGTAGAGTGCTTGAAATATATATAGCTCTTTCAGTTTCGCCATTTTCTGACTTTACTACCTCCACATTCGACTTCACCAATTTATGCATCTATTAGATTGATAAGGTCAATGTCTAATATTATGTTAAGAGCAGCGCTCTAGCTCTTGCACCATATTTGGTCGCCGCCATATCAATGTCGAGTGAGGAAGGTGAACGACTTGTCTCCGTTTAGTTCACATCTAATTGAAAATGCTGACGTTCGTTTAGATAATCATATTCATGTTCTTTATAGAGAGACTGCACAGTCTCATCTCGTGAGAGTTATCAACTTCTGGAGGTCGAAGATGTGGGATTACAAATTAACGGGAGCTATGTGCAAAGAAGTAATCCTCACACTGTTGCAATTTGCAGCTAAGCTTTGTCAAAATACGGTGTACACCACGTTGGCAATTGAGCTTATAGAAAGCAAGCAGACCCGAGAAATATTGAGCCTTGGAGTTCGAAAAGCTTTTGACCACGACTTCCTTCAACAACGAAGTCCAGAACTTTCTAATCCTGACAACCTTGCAGATGACGGTGAATCATATCTTCAACAGTTAGAGTTTTCCTCAACCTCGAAAAGAGCTGAAGCACATCAACTGGATTGTCAAGCAACGATACTTGAGCATGTCACTAGCCTTTGCCGCTCTTACGGTGCTGCATTACAGACCACCCTCGAAAGTCCGACAATGGATGGTTATCTCATACTTCATAGCTTCATCACAGTCTCGTACGCATTCAACCTAGACGAAAAGCAATGGCTTCTCACAACCCTTCCTGAAATCTTGCACAGCAGCAGAAATCTGTTACTATTTGGTACAACAGCCCTTCCCGGCTTACGCTGTGGAGACCAAACAACTCCCGCTGTTACCCTCACGCTTTCCACGTCTGATTTGGCTCTTGAGAGAAAGAAGAGCTTTGGCAAATACCGTCCAAAATTCAAAGACCACAGCGATTGTAAACGACGCCCAGAAGAGGAGAATAGACTGCCCACAATCTTTGAGGAGTAGTCACGAGAAGTCGCGAGAAGGTACAAGGAAACTAGAGCTTGGGAAGAAGATATTAGGACAATCAACTTAAAATAGTAGAGGAAATGGAGTAGACGCCCTATTTCTATAGCATAGTACAAACTCGTAAGCTTATCGCCTATGGTAGGACTAAAAGTTGTGTTGTATCAGCCTGAGCCTGAAGTCTGTGAGTTACAACGCATCGCTTTTAAATGCTTTACCAATCTTTTAGAAAGCGATAATATGAGAGCTAAGTATTAATGTCACGGGGGATCCGGCGGTGAGATGCTGTTCACGTCAAATCAGCAGTTGCCACCGTCCTCCGACCAGCCATAGCATTGCTAACGCGATGAAGGCTGTAGGGTGTGTGCCTAGCAGCGGCATAAGAGGGGCATTGAAGCAAATAGCTACAACTTTAAGTTAGTCGAAAAACCAGTTGCAGCTTGAATTATATGTCTGCCTTGAACGGCTTCACCAGATGGCCACCAAGTATTAGCAGCCAAAACCGGTGCCCTGTCGAATATGGCTTCCTTTCTAGAATAGCCATTGCGGTTATATGATAGCTCACCCATTAAAGTACTATCGTATAGTAGCCCATATATGTCTTTAAGAAAGGTGCCGCCCTTGGAAATATGGCTAAAGATTTATATCACCTCGAATGCTTTTATACCTACGTTGACAACTCCTACTCATATTCTGAATGCAGTCAGAACCACACCTTCCCTAGGCGGTCATACGATGACTGTTCGAAAGGCAGCGCTGCGGCTGGCGCTTGCAGCGATCTAGCACCGGCTAAAGGGTTTTGGCAGTTCCAAGAAGCCTGAGAAATGCCCAATCTGCGCTTAGGTAGAGCCCCATTCTCCCATTTCGTTATCGCCTCGTTAATCTGTAGGCAAGAAATAGCAGCAAGCCAAGAACTGAATCTACGATTGTCGTCTCGAGTGTGGGTGGAGCGAAGGAACATGTTCTAACACCGGAGTTGATAGTTGGATAGGGTTAGTAGATAATATTGAAAGAGAAATTAGCAAATGGCACACCTTCAAAAACATCATTTGCATTTATGAATCTGCCTTGCCAGTATCCTGTAATGATATTGCCTATTGGTCCTAGACTTTTCGTCTCAGAAAACTTAGATTGTTTAAACAAGCTGGTGATTTCTATCTCTTTAAGCCCAAGGTCGTAGTATAGAGGTTTGCCAGTCAAGATTTCGTAGAGGATAGAATCAAGGGCAAACAGATCTGCCCGCATTGATTTGAGGTCGTCTCCAGGGTATTTGTGGCTCGCAGTCACCACAACAGACAGATCAGAGCCATCCAATGAGGAGCCACTGAAGTCGAGAAGCTTTGCATATAGGCTGTCGTCCAAGGAAATATTGTTGCATGTAAGATCCGCATAGACGACGTTCATCGAATAAATAAAGGCAAGTGTACTAGTGATTTGTTGAGCCCAGTATCGGCGGAGTCCATTCTTGTTCGCATATTCTAATCGAATGCCGGATTCGAAGGTACCATGATAATGTAGAAGACCTTTGTGCTTGCTGTGTTGCTGAAACCGCTTGTAGATCCGTCTCTCAACTTCGATAGCAGGCTCTTCTTCTTCTTGGCACCAACTTTGTATGCTTAGCGAATATGATATGATGTCGAAAAGCTTGTATAAGGGAGATTAGTAGCTGGCGTACTTTCTAGAAATTTCCTGTTTCTAAACACCGTCGAAAGCCCGACTACCGTCCGTCCCTGCGTGCCAAAACGCACCTTGTAACAAGATACCTCCTCTACTCAAGCGAGCAAGGACCCTAGTTACCTGCGTCGTGGTTACAGTAATCTCGGTAAAAGTTACAGTAGAGGCGAACTGCGTGTCGCAAATTTAATAGATAACACTTTTAAGCTGGCTTCACTCCCAGCCACTTGTGGCTGTGCGATCATCCTCTTGTTCCAATTGTGTCAGCAATCATAGTGCCCAAAACCCAATAATCCCAAAACATATATTAATCAAAACTTTCCTCAAAGCGGTGTTTAAGACCAAGCGAATTGCCTCAAAAGCAGGATGCAGCGTGCGCGCCGTCTTATACCCTTAAAGAACGTCTCCTTTTGTCCATATCATTTTGAGTAGAGGTCCTTGACAAGATACTACTTGTAGCTAACTAATAGGGATGTGGTGCCTGAGGCCACAACATATCAGGTGTACAGTTGAATACCCGTGAAGAAGTTAGGAGCTGATTAAGAGCAGGAGTTGTCTAGAGTTTAGATTCTGTCCCTAAAATTTTATGTTTCGAAACCCTTCTGCTAGAATATATCTTAAGAGTTGTTCTCTATCTCTTACGCCAGCAAGCATTGCTCATCAACAGAACCTCAGTACCGGAAAGGTCTAGTTCGTCCTCGCCAAAATACTCACTGTTAAAGCAACTTGAAAGCACAATTACTGAACAACTCAAGATTTGATTTCGAGATCATGTGCTATACCCCGATAAAAACTCTACTGCCGGCTTGATCTGCTCCAAATGTACCATACCACCAACTTCTGAAAACAACATAGATGTATGATTTGCACCATCTACAGCAATTGCCTCACACCGATTTTTTAAGAGCTTTCTGAACTCATACATATGTATATTGTAGTCAAATAGCTCATCCCCTTTGCCCATTATCATGTATACTGGTGGAAAAGTGTTAACTTTACAGATATAGGCAGGATCTGAGGGAAGTAAGTATTGATTCAAACTGCTACAAATGTACGCGGCTCAAACTTACTGATTTCATTGATCTTCTCTCTACGAACACATCCTTTTCGTGGCCAGCCTCTCAATTTCTTCCCATCTTTATCTTTATAGAGAGTCAATCCCTCAAACCCCATTTCGAGAAGATGCCTATTTTCAAAAGCTTGAATGAACATAGTTCGCCTTGGATTCTCGTTTTCCGCCTCTGTTCGCGGCAAGGGAAATTCAGATGGAGGATTTTCGAAGTCCGTCGCTTTGGTAAGTATCTCTTCTATGCAATCTAGTTCAGACGAATTCCCACTAATTGAAGAATAGATTTCATTCAAATCAGTTGGCGTAGAAAGAGCGAGGATTGCTTTAGGAGGATTATCGTTCCAGAGCATAGGCTTATAAGTATATTAGCAAAAGCAATTAATATCTTCAGAGGGAAAATTCTGTACAGTCAAAAGCGCGTAATGACCACCTGCGCTAAAACCAGTTGCTACAAGGCTACTGCTATCAACCTTTATGCCATCTTTGTTCAACTCTTCAGGTAGTTTGGTTGTAATCCAAACCCCAAAGTCCTTAAAACAAGTCAAAATGTCAGGAAAAGAGGTTTCAGGCACAGAAAAATAACCTGGCGAGCAGACAACATAACGATGAGCTAGCAGCTCGTAGAAAAGTGGACGGGGGTAATCGGTGCGGTTATTCTTACACCATCCTCCACCCGAGAAAAAGGTAGCTAACTGGTACTGGCTTGATTTATCCAAATTATTGTCAAGATATACATCAACATAGAGATGGTGGTCACCAACTGTTTTGTAGACGTATGTTCGATATAGCGGAATAACCGCTGGTCGTGATCGTAAGGGAGTGGCCATTGTTGGGAGAAGGGTACATTAGCTGGATGATGAGTGAGGGAACTGCCCGTTAATAAGTAATCATCAAGTCCAAGAAACATGCGTTTTTGGATACAGAGTTCACGAAAGTCATATATACCCACTGGCGTGTTATTTGCCATTGATCTGTCCTTTTTAGGCAGCTCCAGACCAATACTAAGCTTGCTGCAGTGTTCGCAATACTTGTCCCTTGCAGGGCAATTCCCCAAAGTGCCGACCAGTTATCAACACCTTCCAGCAAAAAACAAAACATAATGGACATCCAGTGCTCTACCAAGTCATCTTCCCACCCATATATCATATGTATCGTCTCTATTAAATTTAGATAGCTTTGCTTCGTCAATTGATTTCCTCACTTAAAACATACCAATTGTATTTATGTTGAAGCCGCTCTAGCTTTGAACGTAGAACATCTTTAAATTCAAAACAAACGTTATTAAAAGGAGTACTGGCTAGTAGTTTCTTTGTTCTTGTCAAAGCTGGGCTAAGATCTTCAAAGGCCAAGCGCAAACTGACTTCCAAATCAAGTAGCCCACTAGCAGCATAGTAAGATGTGTACGTATGGTGCATGGTGGTATCAAGGGTAGAGACACCAAGATAGCCAAGCAAATGAGGTGCTAAAGTAGCCAAGCAAATGAGGTACTAAGATAGCCAAGCAAATGAGATGCTAAAGTAGCCAAGCAATCTACGCCCAATAACAACCTGGAACACCCCCATTGGCTCCGTGACCAATATATATTCAAAACCATGTAGCACCATCCCCTTCCAGCCCAAAATTATTCGCATCCACTGAAGTTTTGCACTAGGGTTTTGCTCTTTTGGTGTGAAGTAAATCGACAGAGAGAAGATACATAAGTTAACTTAGGAAGACCTCCTACAGTTGATCCATAGTTTCCCATATCCACCTATTCCATCCCCTGCTGCTTGGTTGATTGGCTATTTCAAGTCTCTAACGTCTATCCCTGCGTGCCGAAAAAGCTTGTGTGCCGAAAAGAGTTTATAATTTTGGAGGTCCAATCAATTATGGTGCCACTGTGTATATTGATTATCTATCTGTGATTCTATTTCACCTGTGATAGATCATAACGAAGAATTTATCCGAAGCTTTTGGGTAAAACATTAGAAGGCAATAAGTTAATGTGCTTTAATTCTTCGTGCTTCTTGAAGTAGTAATGATGAGAGCACATCGCGGTGTCAATGAAATGATGTCGAAAAATTCGGCCTATTTCAATAGTGCCAGCTGACAGACAAATGTCAGTTCAAATGCCATGTCAGCGGTTGCGGACAGGAGGTTTGGCGTAAATAGTCATGCAATAGAAAATGGGGTGCCTCGCAACGTCGCATGACTTAGTGGGAGTATGGTGTCTGACAATCTAGGACTTTAGATGAAACCGCGTGAATTGATAATCTTCGCCATTTCTTTACTCTCAAGGATTTAAGTTATAATAAATTGTACCACAACAATTCAGCTTGGGCTCTTTTTCTCTATGCGCCTTCCTCACTCAGTGATACACACACTGCAGCTGCATTGTGTTCACAGAGATAGGGTTAAATCAGAAGTGACATATCGCATGCATAGAAGAGATATCACTTCCCTCCCAACATTAGATAGACTCGTATATCATCTGATGCGCTTGCTAGCTATAAAGAAGGTCATTGCGACCATCACCGAGCCACCCTAATACGCCAAAATCGAAAGGTGTGAAGTATATAGCGCCTGACTTGTGTCAACCCTAAACAGTTAAAAGCAACAAGCGTTAAATCAACCCAGCCTTGTCGAACATCATGGCTGCCCTCGCATCAGTTGAGCTGGTCAACTTGTGGTGCTGTCCTTGTGGGTACAATAACATCTCTGGCGCCCCGACCTGCGTGAATACAGTAGATGATGGGAATGGAGGAACTAAGACATGTGGAAAAGCCAAGAACACCGCTTAAGGTATACGTATTCCACCCAGATCTTAAACCATTGACTAATCTTGTGCCATTTCAGGGGTTCTCTACTGTTCTTACAAATCTTTCGACGACTTGCACATCTTGAGTAACTTAAGAGCATACCAGTCGTCAGAGCGGTCCAATACTCTATTGGTGTAAATTGGTGGCGGGATGGAGAATAGCAATATCTTTGTTTGACTTGGGTTTTTTTGTTTGTCTATGCGCTTTGGAGATGTATTGGATCTACACTGTTACTAAATGCTATTAAGAACTGTGGTAATCGGATGCACCCATCCACAACGTGACGCAATCTCCTTACGACTTACTGAATTGGCTGCTCCAAGCTTGCTCAACCTCAGAGAAACCTTCTTTTCCTAGCTGGAGCTGAACCCGTTGTCTCCAATCGTTGCTATACTTGTCGTCGTCGAAATCCATGCCCCAACAAACGCAAAACTTCGTCCTAATCCATTCCTTGGGAACAAATCCGGTCACCTCCCAGTCAACAAGTCCAACTGTGCAGCCATTGCTCAGATCAACAATAACATTCTTTGGTCCTATATCGCAATGACAAAGTACAAAAATATTACCTTTCATCCCAAATTCTCTGCAACATAAAAGCAATGTTTCATGTGAATATTGACTAGGTGACTGTGCACGATTTATCCAATTCTCTGATAGACCACCCCCATCCACACCACATATCTTGTTGTTTTTCCTTTGCCCCAACTCTTTGCAAATTTCCACAGCTTGTTCAACACACATTTGCTTTGTTGTCTCGTCCATACTTGGCCAAGACTTTTCCAGAGTATCCCCCGGCACTCGACTTGTGAAGAGATAGTATCGATGATTGATTTCTTTATGATACAACACGTGGGGAATGGGGAATGTTGGAGGAGAGCCATTTGCGGGGTCGTGTAGATAGTTCAGTGTGATATGTTCGGGTGTTCTGCTTGGGGCCTTCAGACTCAGGGCTTGTACTTTCAGGAATGCCTCACCAATCCGCCACGCTGCATTACAGTCACCAGCATCGTGAACCAACTGTATTTGTGTGGAGGAGAGTGGGCGAGTTTGGTGCTGTACGTAATTTGGTTCGGACAAGGTATAGAACGCGTCTCCACCATCGCTCCAAGAACAACCTGAAGATGGCCTAACAGTCGTGTAGCGAAGAAGAAGCCTATCTCCAATCATCCACGAATTGTTGTCAATTTCAAGAATCGATTGTCGAACTGGTCTCGGCTTACAAGTAGTTGTACTAGTCCATAAATAAGCTTCTAATCAGCGAGAGGAAGTCGAGACTTACTTTAAAGCTGTCATGATAGATCCTAGTTGCTCCAAATGTCATGTCAAAAGAATGGCTCGAGTCAGGTTCAGCTCTGTGCGGTGTTGTTTGTTAGAGATGGAGTGTCGTCACCATAGAACGGACATCAGGTGATGCGGCCGCTTGAGTGCATGGTTTCTACGGCTTCCGATTATGCTTCGATCATGATAATTTGCTCTTTCAATTCTTGCGAACTTTCTCTCATCTATACCTCGTGCGTAGTCTTGATCGGTCATTCTAGCTTGAGGAATATCAGCAAGGGTGAATAGAAGGATGCAGTTACTTCGGAAGCTAGTCCGCAAATTTCTACCTGCATAGGGTGCCTAACTTGATGATGGCAACTTGACGACTTGACCCTCTGCATTGGTCATACTGGTGAGTTATTATCCAATTGAATTTCAACTAACAGACTAATATGGATATAAATGGCAAGGAGTGCCTCCAGTTCCAGTCCTCTTAATTCCGACGATTAATTTCCTCTTCAACTCCTCTACAATCTTGTCTACAAACTCCTCCTTTCGCAGATGCAGCTTTCCGAAAATCAGAACGTATAGAGAAACGATAATATGCAGACATGCTAAGTAGGTACAATGGGAAAAAGAGGCGGCACAAGAGGTTCAGATACACTATTCAGCAGGGAAGCGGTTTTAGATACATTATCGACGAGTTCTTCAATAGTCACCCCTAAGACACATATCCCTAGCTGAAAGAGATGGAAATGTAGTGGCCTTCAATCGTACGTTTAGCCATGATGGGTGTAGCGTTCAATGGGAGGCAGGAAGTTGTGCAGCGTGGATTAAGACTTCGATGTGATGTTGTGTGTAGTAGGAAATGGGGAGGTGGGCTGCTTTGAAAACTCCTGTTACTGGTCATGAGCGCTCTCCCAAGACTCACGCAAATGCCTCATGGTTAGCCGCGCGCGACGGAACACAGCAACGGCGTGACTATTCAAACATCTATTAGCAGTTTTGTTCTACCGAACTCTAGGAATTTATTTGGGCATGGTCCTAAAAGACCGGTTGAATTTTCTACATTTGGAGCAAAACACCCTCATTAATGCTGTCGCTAAAAAGACAACCGTTAATTCCTGCCTGAGGCTTGAATGTTTTGCGTTTTGCCTCTGTTGCGCTTGCCCATACATATATCCCAAGGAGGGTAACTAATGTCTCTCCACACCTCCTTCATTGATAAAACATCTCAATACATGGCATGCGTTGATTCCTTCCTTCAATTCGACGATGAGAGCTTTGCTCTATAGCTTCAACTCGAAGAGATTGAAGCTCAACGTGAGCTTCAATCCGGCAAATGGACTGAAGATAATCCTCCGGACTTTGCACTAGCGGATGCTCCTGTCATCGAAGAATCGAGGGCCGAAGAGACACAGGCTGGCCAAGATCGAGACTTCGCACTAAGCTTGAATGAAGATGAAAACCTGCCCTTACAGGATGTTGCCGATTTTACGGAGGTGTCTCGTATCGGAGCAGAATTAGTTGACTGGGATCATGTCTTGCAAGCTACAGAAGCATCGACTTTCAGCAACAAGTCCAGTAGCACCATTGCGGGCCCTTCGACTCATTATACTCTCCGCCAAAAAGCTGTCCTTGAGCATTTGCCCCAGCTCAAGGTTGAATGCAGTGTCTGTACAGAGTATGTGCATCCTCATGCCACTGTGCGTTTAGTTTGCAGTGATATATGGTGCAAGGTGTGCCTCAAGTCGTTCTTCTTGCGCGTTGCCAACGACGAAAGTCTTTACCCTCCAACGTGTCATCGCGAGCTAATTGACCTTTCGATCATTGAGATAGAGTTCTCGGTTGAAGAGTTGGCCATCTATCGAAGTGCTGAGCTGGAATTCACTAGCACAGATAGAATCTACTGCGCTAGCCCGGTGTGTGCCAAGTTCATTCCATTGCCGCAAAGGACAGCAGAGGATGCTTGGTGTGAAGCCTGTAGTGCTAGAACTTGTATATTTTGCAAAGCTTTGGCACATGATGGGCGATGTGCAACAGATGAAGCAAGGCAGAGCCTTATTGATTTCGCAGAAGAGCAAGGTTGGAAGCCCTGTTTTGGATGCGGTGAAATGGTGTTTCGATATGAGGGCTGTGACCACATGACGTAAGTGATGCTCAGTACCCCTCGTGCAGCTAGAAGCTGATTTCAGTTATAGTTGTAGATGCAGTGCCGAATTCTGCTACAGATGTGGCACTAAGTGGAAGGAGTGCCAATGCGGCGACTGGGTGCCGGAATTACTCGATCAAAGGGCTCAGCAAGTTGTTGATAGAGAAGCCCCATGGCCCTTAGCACCCGCTATTCGTCAACAGCGTGTTGTGGCTATGGCACAGGAACTACAAGCAAACCATGAGTGCAACCATAGTGGCAAGTTCACTAGGCTTGAAGGATCACGCCGCGGTAAGGTCTGCGAAATATGTGGCACGAGACATCACAAATACATCTTGTCCTGCAAACGTTGTCATATGCTAGCCTGCGAAGACTGTCGACGCCACAGACTATAGGGACTCTGATCTGAGCTACGAACTTACACCAAAGAGACACGCAAAATATTCCGCGACACTTTTGATCAGGAAAAGGGCAATGGTGTCTTGAGACACCTACTTCGAAACATCTTTCGAGAAAGCTTATAAAAAGGTAAACGCTGTCATCTGTATCGTGGTCGTTATTGGTTACTAACTTATTGCACTATATTGTACCTATCAATCTATCAATATTCCAAATAAATGTCAGCTTCCATCAGTCTCGTCTATATATGCGTATAATTATTCTGATCTCGCATATTCTCAACTCCTTTGTACTTAATCATGTCAAATACATTGAAACTAGTAGATAGAGTGATGAGTTACCTTCTTACGTTTATCCTCATCGGTTCTTTCAATTTGAAGCTTGGTTCTTGTCGAAGGTGCTTTGATAACATTAAGGGTTAATGTATTTCGCTGTGCAACATCAACACCTTGTTCAGATATAGAATAATCAAAATTCAGATGCTTCAAACGAAAACAACAGAGTATGTTAAAACTCCATATAGAACAGATTGTAAAGTTGACTAACGTCAAGCTTCTCAGACTCTTGCAGCCTAATAGCAAATCCAGAATATCCCACTTCTTCCCTTCCAAAAATGATGTCCAATCAAATCCAACGCTTTGAATAGAGTTGTAGGCGACTTCGCTGACTGTCAATAGGAATAGACGAATCTCGTAACAAACATTAGACCGGAACATAAATGTCTTCATCTTATAAAGGATACCCTCAGCTTCCTCATGTACTTGACGGTTTACCAATAATATTGATACTGATCGGAGTGGACAAATTTCTTTGATTCGTTTGCCTACTCGTTCAGATGAGATTTCTAATGTCTCTTGATATAATAATTCTTCATATATCTGCAGTCGAGTCTCGAGTGGTATCCTGAACAACGGGGGAAACGAACTAGCTTGAGATGAGGACATATTTTTTTAATTGGTGATGGAAGCGGAGGATGAAAATGTTTGAAGATGAAGGAATGTATACCAAGATTGTATAGCAAGATCTGTTGAGATACTGAGCAATTACTGGAGTCCGTTACTTATACTCAACACGTGATCTTCCTTTGATCGTGGTGCAGGCAATATGCTATTCTGGCTGGGCACATGCCAAAATTACCAAAGCTCTCCACGTGATCCTGACGTATTCCAGAGTCAGGTCTCATCTCAGGCCTTGTTCTCTCGGAATCTGTATCGCTCCTGGGAGCCCATAGACTCCTAGGAGCTTTATTCCTGGAAGCATCACAAATTCTGGAAGCAGCCATCCCAGGAGCTTGCTGGCTTCTAGGCATCAACAGGCTCTTAGGATCATCAAGTGTTTCAATCTGCATTTGTCGCCTACGCTTAAATCAGCCCATTAAATGTGCCTAACTACATTTTGGTAAAAGTTCCCCTAATTTTAGGAAAACCTCCAGATTTGGACCTCTGCAGATTAACACACGTTCTAGGAGCACTTATTGGCCAGTTGTAACATTCTCCATAATTTCTCGACTATGGTCTTGGCTATACGCCAGTTTACCCAGCAGCAAGTAATTGAGTTGCTAGGATAGGAAACGGCGCCTAGACGTTCGTATCATATCCAGCGAATTTAAGAACAACTTCTTGCAATAAGCATAAGTCGTTTGAGAAAATAATAGCACGCATGTCATCACTTCCATCAACACCTAAATTAAGGCGGGCAGACTCCACCTCACTTCCGTTGTTGACCGAGGAATCGCTAACCCTCACTACCAATCAGTCGCGTCCATTCTCCTTTCCTCCTCATTCACCCCGCAATAATCAAATTCAACAAGAACTGCAGGAGTTGCGAGATAAATACGTTCGGATAACTGTAACTTTGACCCAAGATTTGAAAGAGCATGAACAAGACATCAAGGCGAGCTCTGAAAAGGCTATGGGCCGGGTAGAGCGCACTAAAGTCAACTTCGACTCAGAACTTCGTGCCACTGCTTTTGCACTAGAACGCACCAAAGATCTCGCCATACAGCTTCAGATATACCACACCAGACTGGAGCGCACTCAACATAGTCAGCTACAATAATTTTTTGCAAGATTTATTATTGCCTTTATCCCTGCGTAACAGATAACCCTACTAGAAAGTTATAATAAGTCTACTATTGTTTCTCACTATGTTGCACCTCACTATAGCTGTGTGCAAGATCGCCTTGTGGGTTGGTACTTCGGATCAAAGCGAGCGCTTTCGAAATTTGCCTCTTGCCTTCCCACCCAAGGACCCTTTTTAATCTAATATGATTAGCACATATGACCCTTTAATTATTATTGGGCATAGAGATATATACTCGAACCATAGAAGGTGACTTTATACAGATCAAGCGTGAGGGCGATAATACGAACCTGATTTATTAACTTGAGGGTTTAGAATAACTAAGAGTGGCCATCAGAAACCTAAAAATCCACCTTCAAGAAAATATATGTGATGGTAACGCAGTATAGATATCATAGTTAGAAATGTTAGAATAAATAAGAGTGGCCATCAGAAGCTTCAAGAAAATATATGTGATGGTAACGCAGTATAGATATCATAGTTAGAAATGTTAGAATCTCCAAAAGTGACTTCTATACACGGCGCCTCTGAAAGTGGCCTACTCCTCCCCTTCCCTTAGTTGATAATTTGGAAACGTCTAATCTGAAAGGTATCTAAAATCAAGATCCTCCTTTAAATACCAGTAATGACAAATCAACGACAGAGTAATTTAAATCGTGCTCTGTGGAATAGAAAGTGCCGAGAGAAATTAGCCAAACATCTCCGTAAGGGTTTTCATACCATCCAAAGTCCTGTCTGACAACGCTAGTAACAAACCTCGGCATTACCATAGAGCCGTCTCAGGTACGACTTAAACCGAGTTCTGACGATGTATTCGTCTGGGAGAGACTGGCACATAATGAGCACCTATTTCAGAAGAATATTAGTGATCACTCAGTTTCTGCACTCAAAGAGTTGTATATAGGAGTTGGTGTATCTTTCGAAGCAGTTGCAAAAGAAACATCAGATGAGAGCTTAGTTGGAGGCGTTGTTGCCAAAGTACGCAAGATCAAAATATGTTTCACTGGATTCTGACTGACTAAGTAGTATGTTAACGCTGGCGACAGCTTCACGTCAAGGATTCATGAGCTACAGACTCAGGTAGAAATGCAACTCGAGGAGCTTAATCGATGGCGGGAACAAGCAGAACTGGAGGCCGATAAAAGACAGCAGGATGTTTTATCCATACAACAACTACAAAGAACGATGAAGGAGATTCAGGATCAGAATAAAAGTCTAGAGATTGATGTCCGTAGGTGGAAGCTGCTAGCAGAACAGTATCAAAGTAGAGTCAGTCAACACGAACGGAGTATTAAAAAGGCACTAGCATTTCTTGGAGAAGCACAACTTGAGTTTGACAATTGAGAAGTTTATGTCGTGTTATTGACAGTTAATTACGTAAACACAAATAAATTGAACTAATGTTTTTCTGACTTAGACATAAATCACTACCTGAGGCTTGGTTTTCGACATATTAAGCAATGGCCTTTGTTTGTCTAATTTTCTTCTTTTGCTGCTCACCCAATAATCTCCTGGTTGTATAAGTTCATAATCCGATGAGGGGTCACTCTCAGTCTCATTATCTGAGGACTCAAGATAAACCCCAGGGTCAAGATTCGGCAGCTCGTCATCGTGGGAGCTAGTTGAACTATAAGATGAATCTGTGGATAATGTTCGATAGCGATTTCCTCTTCTTCTTGTGTGACTTCTTCCTAGTTTTCTGATTCTTCTTGTTTCTTCGCTCCTATTACCTCGGCCTCTCCGTCTCACTGAATCATCATCAGCGTTGTCTGGTTGTGATGCAGCAGATGTCACAATAGACTTTTTGGGGCGCCCTCTCTTTCTTTTGTTTTGCGCGGCTTCACCAGGCAAAATCATGATTTGTGGAACAGATAGCGACTCCACGGTTTCGTGAACGAACTCTATTCGATTTTCGTTGTTTGTTAGGTTGGCACTCCTTTTTATTGAGGTACAGCTTTTTCCAGGTCGATGTGGACTGAGCTCCAGATAGCTATGATAGTCCTGACAGTGGTACTTGAACTCATCAAGTGATTCAAAAAGCCCGTGGCACCGTGGATCACGGCAAGCAAGAGATTTGTTTGTTGTCCTCTCATTCTCCATAACAGCTTCCAATTCCGCGAAGTGGTGATGGTTGTGTAATTTCCAGTAGTGTACGTTCGGCCATTGCTTATATCTAACACTTGCCTTCAATCCCTGGTCAAAAAGACAGAACATACAGAAAGCCGCTGTCGCAGGAGTGTGACGATACTTGACTTGGTTGAACTGTATTGGTAAATTCTCGTAATCATCGATGTGTTGTTGGCAATGTTCCTCCCAGCGATCAATTTCAACGATCCATTTGTCACATTGAAGGCAGAGCTCTGCAAAGCCATATTCGCACTTAAGATTTTGTTTATGACAACTATAGATGTGATCCCACCGACGAGCCACATCTATCCTATAGCAAGAATGTTAGCGATCCAATCGAGGTTAGTTGTTTCTCTCGTTCTGAGATTACATACGACTCTATCCAACGATTACAGCTTGCCACAGGACAATGGCCATCTTTTGGTTTTAAACTTGGCCGGTAGGCCACCCGCGGATTTTCCTTATATAATGTGATCATGTTGTGAATAGCAGCGCGTCCTTCCGGGCTGCGGAGTGGAACCTCAAGGAAGAGTAAAGATGCTAGCTTATCACGCGATGGATCTAAATGACGGATGCGGTCAAAGAAAGTTAGCCGCGACATAATAGAAGACTTGTCGTTAACATTGTATGGTTGACTTTCTTGCCACTTTTGGAGCTCATCTTCTATAAGTTGGCGCCTCCGCTGATAGGCCATGTTGCGTTTATTGTAAATGGTTTTTATCTCTTCTTTGTCGGCGGTGAGTTCAACCCGTTTCCGCAATCTCGCAATTTCTTCATTGATTTCCACAAAGTTGGCTCGCTCGACAAGATCCGCTTTAACTTTGGCAGGCAAAGATTGATCCATCTGAGGGCACCACTGTAATGCCATGCCACGGTAGGCTTCAGAAAAGGTATTGCGTGGTTTCAGCCCCCAATAGCTCGCGGCACCGTCGATGGTACTAATTGAGGATGCGTACGAAGAGAAGAATTGATCGGCATCTTTATGACCCGCGAATTTCCTCCTCGCATCCAGAGAGTAACCATTCTCTAAACTTCTAGTCAGTGCTATTCATATATGAATCTTGATACTTATAAGGCTATACTCTCTGCTTGAACCAGGGCTTCATTTCTGTAGCTATGGAATGTAACATTTCCAAGGAATCCAGCCCTGTGACCTAAAGTTACCCCCCGAGTAGAGGCCTGGTTCGCTTGATCAATCTTGCCGGTCGGACCATTTTTGTCGAACTTTTGGAAGAAAGGCACTTCCATCATCTTCTTCTTTATTCGAAGAGGGTGCAGTAATCCTGGCTCTGGGGGGGGTATATCAAAAATCTCCTCAATAGAATGGTAGTCGAGAAAAGCATCATTTGCACAGGCAATGACAAGGGCAGGAAGCAGTGCGTTGATGAACAGTAGCCCCATTCCTTCATACATTGTATGTTCTGGTCTTCTGTAATCCATATTAGATAGCTATAGAACATTATTTGTTGTCTGGGCTTACCCCCTCGGATTCGATGTCATTCCCTTTGCATCTCTCATTGGACATATACAAATTTCTGCCTCTCCTCGCTCATTTCTAGCTACAGTAAAATTCATATGCTATATTGATCTTGTTTAGCGGTTTGGCTCGTGGAAAATGGCAGACTTGCCTTGTATAACAGCCCACGGCCTGAGCCGGACCGTGCACTTGACTCAATAAGTTCACCAATTCTGCTCGAGCTATATAAACTAATCACGCGCCTTGCAAAGTCATTTACCATGGTTCCTCCATGAACATACTGATACCAATCCTTTGTCCACATATGTTTCATTAGGATTCGAAATAACGGCGGTATCATGTAAAGCTTTGGCCGAACCTCCGTTGACACCATTGACAGGAACTCTTCAGATTTCATCCACTAGAAAAGTAAGCAGGGGCAAATGAGCTATAGAGTATTGACAGACATTGTATATAGACGCTGTATCAGGGATCTTTGTATTTTCGGGGTTTCGCGGCCAAGCCGAAATAAAACAGGTGAACCTCATCTTTATTGTACTTTGAGAGATTTTCTTCTTCTTGCCAGTAACCCGGTCTATGCTTTGTAAAGCATTAAGGCCTGTAACATAGCTCGCTAGAAAGTGCTTCAGGGTTTGTAAATCATAAGGACTAGCCCCTTCATTTCTCCTTGCGTATCTACTCCACAAGGGATGAATTAGCAACAGTCTTTCTTTATTATCATAGAACTGATATAGTAAGACATACTCATTCCATTGGTCCATCATTTGGTCGTAGTTTTCCTGTGTTTTCGGCTCAAGATGGCTAGCAACACGTTTGCCATCAAAGTCGCTCTTCGGCCGTGTTCCATTCAACTCGGCAGCATCTAAAAGGTCAGCAGCAGACCTCTTTTGTTTCTTTGCCATAAGTACTTTTCAAAAATTGAATG